>Ga0126378_10003754_pt1 | contig 11485 bp, 11 predicted proteins | sample PanSoiMetPlot_23_FD_92587 | JGI IMG/M metagenome (GOLD analysis project Ga0126378, IMG submission 92587) | Tropical forest soil microbial communities from Panama - MetaG Plot_23 | ecosystem: Environmental > Terrestrial > Soil > Tropical forest > Bulk soil | place: Panama | collected 2016-02-17
CTCCACGTCCTCTTCTTCATCGAGATCGCCAGCCGCAAGGTCCACCTCGCCGGCATCACCGCCAACCCGACCGGCGAGTGGGTAGCCCAGCAAGCTCGGAACCTGGCCTGGAGGCTTCAGGACGGCGCCCTCAAGGCCCGCTTCCTGCTCCGCGACCGCGACTCCAAGTTCACAGTCAGCTTCGATCAGGTCTTCGGTTCGGAAGGCGTCGAAGTCGTGAAGCTGCCCTTCCGCTCCCCCCGGGCGAACTCGATCTGCGAAAGATTCGTCGGCACCTGCCGGCGAGAGGTGCTCGATCACATGCTCATCTTCAGCGCCCGCCACCTGGAGGCCGTGATCAAGGAGTTCCTGGTCCACTATCACCAGGCGCGCCCCCACCAAGGCCTCGACCAGCGCTGCCCGGCTCCCCCTGAGCCCAACGTCGTCCCGCTCCCAATGCATGGCCAAATCGTTCGCCACGACCGCCTGGGAGGGTTACTGCACGAGTACGCCTGGGCCGCGTGATCGAATTGACGGAGGCAGCGTTACGGCACAGGACCAGCGTCTAACTCCACCAGCGTCAGTTCATTCCAGGCCGAATGGCTGAGTCGTTGAGCCCGGCGGCGTCGGGTGCTGGGGCTGCCGGCGACCCGAAACGAGATGACGCAGCCGGGTTAACGACACAGGCGGTTAACCACTGGATCTCGGAGGTCCAGAAGCTACGGTTTGGGAAGAGCAGCTCTTGCCCCAGGAACCAGAGCCAGGTCTTGCGCGCCGAGCCGAACTCCAAAAAGCGCTGGAAGACGCTGCGGATGGCGTTGGCGACCGCCTCATCGGGGTCCGCGAGTATCTCGCCGTCCTCCTCTCCCCAGGCCAGACCGACCCGGCAAACCCCTTCGCAGCTCGTAGACGGTCTGCGCGACCAGGCGGCCCTGGCGGCGCAGCTGGGTGATCCGGGCGCCGATGTCGAGCTCAGCGGCACGACGACCGAAGCCCTCCCAGGCGCTGGTCCCCGCTGCACCGAGAAGCTCTCGTCAGCTCTCACCACCTCGAGCATGCCGCACAACGCTGCGACTGCAAAGCCGGGCCTTCGCCGTCGAGCAGGATGGGGAGCTGGATCTCGACCTGGCAGCCGCTGACCCTGACCTCGTCGACCATCAAGCGCAAGAGCAGCTTTCGTTTGGGACGCAGGTTAACTACACGTTGATTCAGTGGGTCCTTGTGAACGTTTCGGGACTGTTCGCGAGCGGATCATCTCGATCGCGCCCGGCCGGCCCGGTTCAAGCGTCAGGCTGTGCTCCGAAATGGACGGTCGTCCCGACGCTGCTCTGGATGAAGCCGTCGGGGAGCAGCCGGCTTAGCTCAGCGTTAGCGCGCCACCCTGTGCAGTGGCCGGGAACCGTGTAGCGGACCCCGAGCTTGGTGAACTCGGCTAGGGTCCTGTCGAGCACAGGCCACATCGAGGCTGGCGAGAGGTGCCAGCCGCCGATGAAGGCCAGGATGCGCTCCTCTCCGCAGAGCCGGCGCGCGTTCAGCAAAGTGTTGATCACGCCCGAATGGCTGCAGGCCGAGATCACCACCAGGCCCTCGCCGCGAACGTTCATCATGACGGACTGGTCATCCCAGACCATGAAATCAGGCTCCCAGTCGTGGTCGCGGCGGCGATAGTGGATGGGAAAGCCCTTCTCGAAGTCAGTGACCCGCTCGATCTGACCCGAGATCAGGAGGGTGCCGTCGACCAGCAGCGTCGGGCCTTTCTCCTCGATCACCTCCACCCCTTCGCGGCCGAGGTCATTGACCGTGGGTGGGAGCACGGGAACCTCGTAGCTCGGGAAGACGATCTTCCGCTCCAGCCAGCCGTCCGGGTGGAGGAGCAGGGGCAGCTTCCTCCGGCCGAGCCTCGAGACCATGCCGGCAATGCCGCCGTAGTGGTCGGCGTGGCCGTGCGAGAGAGCGATGCCTCGCAGGTCCGGGACCCGCAAGCCCAGGACGTCTAGGTTGTGGATGCAGGTGTCGCGGGAGAAGCCGGCGTCGTAGAGGAGGGAGGACTGGCGGCCGCCGCTCTCGACCGTGACCAGCACCCCGTAGCCGTGCTCAGCGCGAAGGTGGACGGCGTCCGCGTCCATGCTCATCCTGGGCCGCAGCACGATGGGCGTCGAGGGCAGCAGCGAGTCACTCAGGTTGTCCACGAGGATCGTGATCTCGACCGAGTCCACCGCAGTCAGCATCTGGCGCAGCCTCGCACTCTACTCGGGTGTGTCGTTACATGTGCTCAGTCGGCTCAGCGGGGGAAGGCCGCACGTGATCCGCGGCAGGATCGGCGACCGCGCGGCCTGTGCCAGCGCTGGTGGTCACAATGAGTGCCTTCGCCACCCTGGACCGACGCTGAATCAGCCGAACAGACAACGACCCGGTCCCGTTACATGGCCTGCCTCACCCCCTCACGGCGCCGGACTGTACTGGTGGATCAGGCCGCCGAGCCGGTCGAGACGTACGACTTCGTCGTCCGGGGCCGGGCCGGGCTGGCGGGCGCCAGGGGCAAGTTCCGGAGGTGGGTCGCTTGCCCAGAACGTGCGTTCCCGCTTTGAATCGTACTGTTCAAAGCGGGACAAGCTCCGACCCCAAGCACGTCGACAGCCGTTGTTGACCGTGGTCGAGCCTGACGCAAAGGCTTCTCGCCCGGCTCCTACTCCCCACCGCGGACCTTGGTCACGAAGATAAGGGTTGCGCGGCACGACCGGCTGGTAGGTTTACTCCAGGAGGCTCCAGGGCCGCCTGATCGAGTTGACCGAACTCGGTTTACGGCACGGGCTGCTCACCCGCCAGCGAGGCTCGCACCGTTTGCTGCGCAAGAATGACTGTACGCTCGTGTTCGCTCACCACGACGCGCGTGAGCTCGGACGAGTTCAGCTCGCCCAGCTGGCGCGGGAAGCCGGGTATACCATGGACGATTGAGAGCCATTCTGTGAGGAGGCGCGACCTGTGATGCAGCTCAGGGTGGAGTACGTTTATGACCCAGAAGTAAAGTCCTGGGGCTTCGCTGTCCCCGCCCTCCACATCGTCGGCAGTGCGGACACGCGAGACGCTGCCCGCGAAGAGGCGATCGCAGCGATAGCATTCGTCCTCGACGACGCGGGCGGGCCGACCCCAATCGTCCCCGGAGCCGAGATCGAAGTTCTCGACGTGACTTTGCGTCCGTCCAGCGCCACATAGGTCAACTCGATGGTCGCCCGTGGAGCTTGCCCTTGAGTTTTGCAATCTAGCCGCATGGTTGTCCCTGCCGTCGGTAAGACACACTGCGGCGCCGCACTCTCCCTTGATGCCGGAGGCAGTTTGTGCCGTTAAGGCGAATCTGATTGAGCCAAAAGAGGAGTCATGACTACCAAGACGATGACGACGACAGCCGCCGCCGAGATTGCACCCTCGGCACCACGTCGGCGGGTTGGCCGGCCGCGCAAAACCCAGGGTGCTCCGGAACCGCCAACGCCAAGGCGTGGCCGTCGCCCGAGGCTCAGCGGAGATGCCCTTGTGAGCAGCCTGGCTGAGATGGTGGACCTGCTTATCCAGGAGAATCGCCTACTGAAGCGCGCTCTGGCGCGTGCAGGGAAGACGCGTGCGAGTGCGAATCTAGGGCAGGCGACCAAGGCGCTCTCAGGACTTCAGCGGCGCCTAACCCGCGCGCTAGACAGCCCCGCTACTACTCGTCGTCAGCGATCGACGACTACTGCAGCCGCGAGCAGCCAGACGCGACGAAAGGTTACTGATCCAGATGTGTTGGAGCGACGCCGCCAGGCGCTCGCAAAGGCTAGAGCAGTCCGCAAAGCCAAACGACACGAGGCGAGTGAATAGGCGACGGCGCTCTGAGGCTGTCCCGAACCCGCCTGTAGAGCGGCGACAGTCACGACCTGCGCCGTTACATGTGCTCAGTCGATTCAGCGGGGCTAGAGCCGCAGAGATTTGATCCGCTCGAAGCGGACCTCCTGACGCCCACCCCGCCCGTGATGCTTGCGGCGTGGGAGGCAGGGTGCAGCGTTGGCGGGCATGGTGAGCGCCACCCGTGGACCAAGGCGGAAACCGTCTCAGCTGGCCTTGCACGCGCGCACCTGCGACCTCATAAATCTAAAAATTCAAGAGACCCTGGCGTAACAGTTGAATGCAGAGTTCCTTCAGCCGCTGAGTCCAACCGCTCTGGCCGGCCCCTCCTCCCCACTCTATGTCGCGTCCCTGATGAGACCGAACAGCTAGGCAGGATTTGTGCTCGTTGTTTGCCGCATGCCGTCGCGCCGGACCCGGGTGGCACGCGATCTGGGCACAGGAGGATCGAAGCGAGATTGGGAGGCGAGGCTGAAGCAATCCATTCGGATTTCGGGCGGTGGACCGTTTACCGGGAGGGAAGCTGCGCATGGCAACTGTTGCTAAAGAACTGCACGTATTCAGAAGTTGATCACATGGAAGGACGTGTGGGGAAGCCTTCGCGGCCCTTGTCACCGCGTTTCTACGCTCAAGGCGATTTCGACGTCGGTCGACTCGGGCGGGCCATGATCACATTCGGGTCGGTCGGATCCCATTCAAAGTCGTCGAGGGGGTAAATTGGCCGCGGCACGCGCACATAGTCGAACTCGCGCGCACTCGGACTCGTGATCCCTGGTGTGTCCACCTCGATTATGGATCGGGGAAGGTGTTCCACCGTATCCCATTCGTGGCGGAAGACATGGGCTGACTGGACGACAATGATTCGTTTCAATCTAGGCTCGACGCCAAACCGCCTGTAGTGCGTTGGAGCCGTCTGCCGCGTTGGGAACTCGGTGAGAATCAAGTCAGTATTCCCGCACTTCACGAGCGCGGCCCGACCGCTCGTGGTGCCGAGGCCTTCCAGATCTGCCTGTCCGGCCGTGAGCGTTTGAATTCGCCCGGCCAGGTGCACCGGACTGCCATTGCTGGGCTCGAGCTTGCCTCCAACCTCCAGTTCGATTGCTGCTCCAATTCCGGCGGTAAAGCATTGCGCGACAGCCCCCGCGTCGCGAATGAACAGGGCGGCCTCTGGCCATCCATGCGATTTCAGCTCGGCGAGAATTACTGTTCCGTCTCCAGGACTGCCGCCGGCAGTGTTGTTGCCTTCATCGGCCAGAATAACTGGCCAGTTAGGAGTCGAAAGAGCACGTTCGACAGCGGCCTGGGGCGCCAGCATCACTAGCCTGGTGTCGAATCCCCGCCGCAAGTCCCAAGCCAGCCTACCTAACTCCTGAGCCAGCTCCGAGGCAAGCCTGGGTTGGCCACTGGTATGAACCACGATGGAGATGCCGGTCTCTGGCGTATCGGCGTCGCCAAAGCCAACGTTGACCGAGACATTCAGCACATGCTGCTCGTGCTCCATCTCGTAAGCGCGTCCCGTAAGCCAGTACATCGGAGGCTTGATTAGCATCAAGGATGCCTCGCTCATGGTCATCAAGCCGCTCTTGACCATGACTGGTGGTTTCGTCATTGCAGCCGACACGATCACCTCTCTCCGAAGAATGCGGGCCAGAAGCAGTGCAGCTTCGATACCTCGCTCGTGCATGTCGCTGTGAGGAATTTTCTTATAGGCAATCGTCGCGTCCACATAATCCAGCCATGGGAATCCGAGGTTTCCGTGTGGGTCGTTTACAACAACCAAGGCGACGTTGGGGCCAACCACTTCCCGGACTCGAGCCAATATCCAGGCTTCCGCATCAGTCTCTCGCTCGCTTGTTCCAGCGCCATGGAGATCGAGTAAGACAGCGTCGGGTTGCGCAGCCCGGATCCGCGTCAAAAGACCCTCCGCGATCCAGTCAAGCGCATCGGCCGTGATCGTCCCGGTTGTTGGATTCGCGGCCGCGTAGAAAGTCGGCAAGACTTCGAGGCCGGCGGAAGTGGCGGCCTCGTGGAACCCGGACAGCACCGGATGACCACCGTGCAGTGCTGGCCACATGGCATCGCCCTGCCAGGTGCGACCCGGTGGCTCGATAAACGAAGTCCGGGTGGTGGGAATTCGGTTGAAGGTGTTGGTCTCATGGCTGAAGCCACCGATTGCTACTTTCATATATCGACCTTCGAAGCTGAGCCTGCGATCACACTAGCGGCATCGGCGGCGGCTGCGATTGTTAGGTTGATCTCCTCCTCACTGTGGGCAGTCGAGACGTACCAGATCCCGCGACTCAGGCAGAGCACCCCGCGATCCAACATTGATTCGGCAAAGCCCGCATAGCTCTGCTGGTCGCATCGCAAGAAGTCCCGATAGTCGGTCAGCTCATCATTCACGCCCAGCGAGATTGAAAAGGCCGGACCGATTCCTTGAGCCACGGCCGCGTGTCCGGCCGAACGCAGAGCCTGAAGAATCCCGCTGCGCAATCGTGCTCCCCGCTGCGAAATCTCGCGCAGGGGAAGACCCTCGTCGCGGCACAGTTCGGTCAGCGCAGCATGCGCGGCAGCGAGGGAGATCGGGTTGCCATTGAACGTGCCGGCATGGACAACTTCGCGCCGCGAGATCAGGTCCATGAGTTCACGCTTCCCGGCTACGCAGCTCAAGGGGAAGCCCGCGGCGATAGCTTTGCCAAAAACGGCCAAGTCAGGGATTACGCCAAAGTGCTCTTGGGCCCCCCCAACCGCTAACCGAAAACCGGAAATGACTTCGTCGAAGATAAGCACGGTGCCATAGCGGGTACATATATCGCGTAAACCGCTGAGATATCCCGGCTTTGGTTCGATGCCCCCAGTATTGAACATGACCGGTTCAGTTATGAGAGCGGCGATTTCAACGCCATGCCGCGAGAATGCGTCCTCTACAACATCGAGGTCGTTCCAGGGCAGGACAATGCTCTCTTTAAGGGAGTCAGAACTCTGACCGCCAGTGTTGGGCACCGAGCGGGCAGCCATCCTGCTGCCCATCTGGTCCTCGGTGCCTCGATAGCTGACTAGGACGTTATCCATCCAGCCGTGGTAGTGGCCTTCGAACTTCACGAAGCGTCGACGTTGAGTGGCTGCCCGGGCTATGCGGAGAGCAACTTGAACAGCCTCAGTCCCCGTGTTGGAGAAGACAACCATTTCTGCGCAGGGAACGCAGGTATGGATCTGTTCCGCAACCAATGGCTCCAATCGATGTTGGGCTCCGTAGGTCTGGCCGCGGTACAGCTGCTCGCGGACAGCTTCAACTACGCTCGGATGACAATGGCCGACGATCAGAGGCCCAAATGCAAGTGTATAGTCAAGGTATTCATTGCCGTCCGCATCAAAGATGTGTGAGCCGATCCCGCGGTCAAAGTAAAGCGGAAAAGGCTTCGCATCCGCTCGCATGATGGTGCTGACCCCACCCGCAAGAAAGCGCTGAGCCTCCGCATAAAGTCGGCGTGAGGTTTCTCGGTTCATCCCTTTGTCTGGACCATGACGTCGACAACGGCAGTCTTCATTTGGGAAAGTTCCTGAATCGTGTATTTGCCACCCAAACGACCGAGTCCGCTTCTCTTCCCGGCATAACCACCGAACGGGGTGTGCGGCTCCCAATAGGTCGGGCTTTCGTTCACGTTGACGATGCCGGCCTCAAGTGACCGAATGTACAGGTCGGCACGCGAGATATCTCTGGTGAACACGCCGGCTACCAGCCCCGAATCCGGGGCGTTAGCGATCTCGATAGCCTCTTCGTCGGTGTCGAAGGTCAAGATGGGCGCCACTGGGCCGAAGGTTTCTTCCTGGTTCAGAAGCATGTCGGGGCGCACTCCAGACAGGACGGTTGGCTCGAAGTACAGCTGAGTCGGACGATCAGGCGCACGTCGTCCACCGAGAAGAATTCGAGCTCCTCGAGATCGAGCATCGTCTAGATGCTTATCCACTTTGGCTGCGGTCTCCTCGTTGTTCAGGGGGCCCATCGTGGCACCTTCGCTCAAAGAAGCGTCGAGCCGAATCTGACGAGCACCCTCCACGACACCATCCAGGAGCGCAGCGTGAAGCTTTCGGTGCACCAGTATCCGCTCCGTCGAGTCACAGATTTGGCCCGCGTTCGCGAAGCAGCCGCGCACGATGCGCGGAATCGCCCGGTCGAGATCTGCGTCTTCAGCGACGATCGCGGGACCGTTGCCGCCCAACTCGAGCAGGAGACGTCGAGTGCCTGCCAGCCTAGCGACGGCTTCACCTGTTGCGGAACTACCTGTTAGCCCGATTCCCGCAATCGCGGGGTGTGATACCAAGTCCAGTCCAATCGTCGGACCGTGGCCCATAACCAGATTCAAGACACCGGCAGGGACACCCGCATCTAAGTAGCACTCTGCGACGTGCTGCGCCGACAGAGGGGTATATGAGGCCGGCTTCCAGACAACGGTATTCCCAACCGCGAGACAGGCCGAGAGGTACTCGCTCGGGATGGTCATTGGGAAGTTCCAGGGAGTAATCACGACCACGACTCCAATCGGCTCCCGGAAAACCTGTATCCGCCGGTTGGAATCCATCGAGGGTAGCACCTCTCCGCTCAGCCGCTTGATGTCCTCGGCAGCATCCTTGAACATCTCGGTAGCGACCGTGACCTCGACTGTGGCCTCGGCGAGCGGCTTCCCTTGCTCTCGGGCAAGGTCTCGCGCCAACTCGCCACGGCGCCGAAGCATCGCCTCGGCGACTCTGTGACATAAGGCAGCCCTCTCGAAAAGCGCGGTACGGCGATAAAGGGGGTAGCTCCGCGCTCCAGCCTCGACTGCCTGACTCACCTGTTGCGAACTTGCGGCGTTTCCCTCGGCGATGGTTTCACCGGTCGAAGGGCTCCGAACTGTAATATTGGTGCCGGATCCGGCACTCCATCTGCCATCTATCAGGAGCCGCAGCGGGATCGTCGCACTGCCTCGAGTAGCCTCCGCTATCATCCGGGCTCTCCTTGCCGATCGGCTTGCGAGAGACGGCGCTGACCGTCTAACTGGTAACCCATACGCTTCGAAATACTGCGGCTGGCATGCATGACTTTGCCCGCGGCCTCCCTAACTCGGTTTACCGCCAAGCGGCTCGCTGGCCCAGACACGCTGATGGCCGCGATCACCCTGCCGCTCCGATCGAAAATGGGCGCAGCCACGCATCGCGCACCTACCTCGTTTTCTTCGTTATCGATCGCGTATGCGCGATCGCGAACGCGGTGCAGTTCGGTGCGCAGGGCGTTGACATCGACGATTGTGTTTGGTGTCTTCGCTGTGAGCTTGGCACCGGCAAGGAACTCTTCTTGCAGCAAGGTCGGCCTGAAGGCAAGCATCGCCTTGCCGAGCGCTGTGGAATGAAAGTCGTCCACCGACCCTACTGCGGCCGCCATTCGCAGTGCCTGGGCGCTTTCGAGGATCTCGATGTAGACGACACCGCGATCCCCGGGGACAGCGAGATTGATCGTCTCGCCAAACTCCGCCTGGAGCTCCTGCAGAATGGGCTGCGCAGCCTTTCGCAGGTCTAGCCCTGAGGTTACACGCATGCCGAGCTGCAGCAGTCGAAAACCCAGCTGATACTGGTTAGAGTCAGCGGATTCGACGTACCCCCGGCTTTCCAGATTGGTGAGAATTCGATAGGTCGTTGCTTTGTCGATGCCTGAGCCCTTGCTCAGCTCTGTCAAAGAGAGCGGCTGGTGAACCTCAAGCAGGTCGAGCAGGTTGAATGCCTTGCTAAGCACCGAGATCGTGTAAACGCGATTACGGTTCAACCCTAGGCCTCGTCTGAGGTCGGAACCTTCCGAAACGCAGCGAGGAATTGGACCAACGCAATCAACGTGACTCCAAGAACCTCCTCGCCGAGATTCGCGGCGCGCCGCAGCTGGTACGCCGCAGCCACCGAGTTAGCGACTCCAATATCAGGCCCCGTCATGACCGTGCGAACTCCTTTAGATCAACCGGCGCTCCTAGTTCGGCAGATCGCTGCATCGCAAGCGCCAGGCGTAGCGCCTCGATCGCGTCGTCCAGGCCAATTGCTGGAGGCAAACCTTTCCGAATGCAATTGGCGAAGTGCCGAATCTCGACGCTAAGTGCACCCCCGGGGATTCCATACGCTTCCGGCCAGAAGGTGGTATCTGTCGGAACGTAACCGTCGTCGGCCCATACGTCAATACCCGTCTCTCCTTGCTCGATACGAATCACGCCTCGGGTTCCTACCACCGCCACTCCGGTCGTCTTGGCGGCCGCCGCGCCCGGCGGAACGTGCCATCCAAGCTCTGCGGTAGCCAATGCACCGTCGTCGAAATTGATGATGGCGCAGTAGAGATCCTCAACCTCGAAGCCCGCTCCTCTAAGCACACCGAAGCGACGATCGGAGTAGATCCGGGTTGCCTCCGAACCCGTGAACCAGCGCAAGACGTCGAGGTCGTGAACGCCGTAGTAGAGGGGTATGCTCGTTCGCCCACGAAGGACGTCCTGGTCGTCCAGATTGCCGATCCGGCGAGAGGCGAGGCTCACGATCTCGCCGATGCGTCCCGATTCGATCATCCTCTTTGCGGTCACCCATCGGGGCTCGAACCGGAGCAAGTGACCGACCAACACCATGTTGGCTCCCTTCGCGGCGGCCCTGCCAATTCTTCGAGCATCCTCCAGAGAACTAGCCACGGGCTTCTCGATCAAGACCGGCTTGCCCGCCTCGATTGCAGCCAAAGCCGGTCCAAGGTGAAGGTGCTCAGGCGTACACACAAAAACTGCCTTCACTTCACTTGACTCAGTCAAGTCCTGATAGCTCGGAAAGACTCTGCATCCAAGTTCCTGACCTGTTTCAACTGCCAGTTCAGCTCTGACGTCACAAACGCCCGCGAGCTTGATGCCTTCTGTGTTGTTCAGGAAGCGTGCGTAACGACGTCCCATGAAGCCCAAACCGATGACTCCCATTCCAATGGTCATTTCGCGTCGCCCAGGGCTGAGGTGACCTCCGCAAGCGCGAAATGGCAGGCTGCGAAATGCCCGGGAAGCCATTCCTTGAGTTCGGGAGTCTCTTGCGAACAAATTGCCTGCGCGATTGGACAGCGCGGGTGAAAGCTGCAACCGGGAGGCGGATCGCTTGGCTTGGGAGGTTCGCCGCGTAGACGGATCCTGCCTGTCCGACTTTTGGTCAACGATGGCGATGCCGAGTGCAATGCCCGTGTGTATGGATGTAGGGGCCGCCGATGCACCTCATCGGTCGGTGCCAACTCCACTATCTTGCCCAAATACATCACGGCGATCCGCTGGCTCATGTGTTGGACAACGCCGAGGTCATGGGAAACGAAGATGTAGGTGAGCCGATGTCGTTCCTGCAGATCCTTGAGCAAGTTGAGGATTTGAGCTTGGACTGAGACGTCGAGAGCCGAGACCGCCTCGTCTGCCATCACGAGCTCAGGTGCAGTTATCAATGCGCGCGCAATGCCAATCCGCTGACGCTGGCCACCGCTGAACTGGAACGGGTAGTGGCCAGCGCGCTCCGGTCTGAGGCCAACCTCCTGCATCAGCTGGCGGACTCTTTGAGCAATCGCCTTGTTATCTCCCAGTCGATGGATCCGTAAAGGATCGGCGATGATGTCGCC
>Ga0126378_10003755_pt1 | contig 11485 bp, 21 predicted proteins | sample PanSoiMetPlot_23_FD_92587 | JGI IMG/M metagenome (GOLD analysis project Ga0126378, IMG submission 92587) | Tropical forest soil microbial communities from Panama - MetaG Plot_23 | ecosystem: Environmental > Terrestrial > Soil > Tropical forest > Bulk soil | place: Panama | collected 2016-02-17
CGTGGACGGCGAGGAGGGCAAGGAAACCCTGCGCCAGTCCGAACTTGAACACAGCGAACTCCCTGAAACACCGATGGCGATTACCGGTGGCGGCGGCAGACACATCCTGTTCGACTATGAGCCGGGGATAGGCAACGCGGTGCGCTTCGCCCCGGGCTTGGACATCCGCAACGACGGCGGCTACATCGTCGGGGTCGGTTCGACCACCAAGGCGCCCTATGTCTGGGAAGTCGGCTACGCGATAGGCGAACTACCGCTGGCCAAGATGCCGCGCTGGCTGGTGGAGCGCATCAAGGGGGGAACCAACGGTGACGGGAAACGGGTCACGAAGCTTGGGGCCTATCCTCCGGTTCCGGTCGCACAAGCCGCTCAAATGCTGCAACGCATCGACGCCGATAACTACAACACTTGGTTGCAAGTCGGCATGGCTCTGAAAGCCGAGTACGGGGTGCATGGTCGGCCTCTGTGGGACAGCTACTCAAAGCGCAGCGCCAAATATGACCCGGAGGGGCAGGACAAGAAGTGGGCCTCTATCGACGTAGAAGGCGGCATCGGGATCGGGACCGTCGTCAAGCTGGCGAAGGAAGCGGGATGGGTTCCCGCCGTGGCCGATGGCAACCTACCCGCCTATGCGGTTTCATTTGAATTGCATGGGGGCGCCATCGCGGCCAACGAAGAGTATCTGAAGCGGGAGCCCGTTGTAGCCGGTCTTTGCTACTCGTCGGCAGTGGCAATGATAACCGGGGGGAAACATGCCGGAAAATCGACCCTAGCGCGCTGGCTGGCCATCTGTGTGGCCAAGGGCTTGCCGTTTTTGGAGCGTCAGGTCCAGCAGGGCGAAGTTCTGTACCTCGCCTCTGAGGACGAGACGATGGCGGCGCGGCAGGAACTGCTCCGCTTGGGCTGGATGGAGAACGAACCGATCAAGTTCTTGTCCATGAGCAACGTCACCGTCGAGCAACTGGAGTTTCTGGAGGGGCTCAAAGACTACCTGCGCACCAACGAAGTCAAACTCGTCATCATGGACATGCTTTTTGACTTCGCGCCCATCCGCGACGAGATGAGCTATGCCCAGACCCGCGAAGCGGTGGGCGCTATCCAAAGCGTTGCTAGTGTTGGAAATTGCCACATCGTGGTTGTCCACCATGCGCCGAAGTACATGGTCATAGTGGACGCAGCCGTAACCGCACTGGGTTCACAGGGACTAGCGGCTAGGGTGTCGCCCATTATTCAGGTCCGGCGGCATGGACCCGGTGTCCATTCGGTGGTGAGCACTTCCGTGCGCGACCCCCGGGGCGAGGCTATCGAGGAAAAGCGGCTAACGCTGAACGAAGACGGGTCGCTGGTGCTGGGCAAGCCGTGGAAGGACTGGATGCAGGCGGAAGTCTTCGCGGCTAGGGTGCTCGACCTGTTTGAGGGTGGTGAAGACGGACAGGAGTGGACCCGAGCCGACGTTCAGGAGTCTCTGGGAATCTCGCAACCGCTGGCACAAGCGTGCCTGAAAAAACTCTACAACGATGGCCAGCTTGGACGTTCCGGCACCGGCAAGAGGGGCAAGCCCTTCCGGTACTATATACCGATCGCCGGAAATGCCGATCTGAATGGTATACAGGGGGGGGACATATATACCAATCAAGAGCAGAAACAGGAGGAACTGGGGCTAGAAGGTATACAGGTTACATCCCGTATACCATCTGACGCTGATCCTGATCCTGAAAGAATGAAACCTCGGACCTACTCCAACCGGAGGAGCGGTGAGCAGGACGATCTTGATGAATACGGCATATCAAAGAGCAAGTAAGCGAATGGACTTGAATGGTATATAGGGTCTACCCCTGTATACCATTGAGACGCGCGTGGCCCTGAAAGTCGAAATCGGCGATCCGTACTGGACTGAAGTCCTCCCCGGCAACCTTTGGTCCCGGGCTTGCGCCCTGATTCGGACCATCCCGCCAACACGTTTCGGTCTGGCCTTCGATGCCCCGGTGTTGGACTGGAAGGAATGTGACGACTGCCATGCGGTGATAGCGGATTACTGGGACGTGAAGGGCGCGGAGGAGATGCGTGCGGAAAACAAGTTCGGGAACCTCCTGTGCTCACGCTGTCTAAATAAACTCATTGAGACGGCGATCGAGCGGCGCAAACAGCGGGCGATCAAGGACTACCTCCAAAGACGCCTCGACGGACTATTGCTACCCCCCGCCCGGTGTAACTGTGGGTTTCTGCTAGCGGACTGCCTAGTGGCTCACAATCCCACCTGCCCGGGCTGGGACGCCCCCCACCCGCGTCGTCCGGGGTCACCGGCAGGAGAGGGCTGGACTCTCTGGACGCTGCGGCTATCACCACCGCCCAAGAAAGTGGCACCATCCAAAAAGCAGGGGAGTTTATTTCATTAGGCGACGTGAGGCGAAAGAGTTGTCAGCATTGCGGGAAACGCGGACGCCTCGTGCCTTTGTCCTTAGTGGCGACGGCGGCAGGCACCCGCGTGCTCTGCTACCACTGCCGTCAGCGGCCCTTCGTGTGGCGCCCCCGCGCCCGAGCGTCCGGCGCCACGTCCTCCTGAAGACCAAGCCTAGGGAAGCACCGCCGCTAGCTACCGTGATCACCCTTGCGGAAGCGGCCAAGTTTCTGAGGGTCAACCGTTCCACCCTGTACCGCATGATCCACCAGCAGAAGCTACCCGGCGTGTTCCGGGTTGGCTCCGACTGGCGGGTCAATGCGGACGTGATGTGGCTCGCCTTTACTGGGCAGCAACTCGATTAGCGACCTGCCACGGGTGCGGGTCGCGCGAGACGGAATCGACCTGCCCCCGGTGACGCTGGATGATCGGCGTGGGCGCTGCCCCGGGCGCTAGTGGCTTGGTGTTGTAGCGGGTGCCGCGCCCGTTCTCGATGCGGTTGACCAAGCCCTCCTGCCAGAGCCGGACCATGCGGGACGCGAGAATGCTGTTGTTGAAGGTCTCTGCGTCCGTGCCCTTAACCAGCTTGGCCAGTTCCGCCACCGTGACCGGCCCTCCGGCTTTCTTCAGGCCCTCTAGGGTAGGGGGTAACCAGATCGCGCGGCGAATCCGGTGCAGGATGCGCTTTTTCTTGCGGGCCACCATCGGCAGCGGGCCTTGGGTGAACAATACCTTGACGAGGTGGTTGTCGGTCCCGATCTCCTCGCGCAGCCGGGTGATGGTCCCCTCCGCTTCCGCCAGCATCTCGCTAGCAGTGGTCCGGTCTTCTAGTGCGCGCTGCAAAGAGTAGAGCTTCGCAGCCAGTTCTGTGGGTGTGAGTTTTGTACTCACTTGCTTGCTCCTTGGCCCCGGGCCTGCCGGAGCCGGTTAAGCGCCTCGATTTCCTCGGGCGCGAGTTTCATGGCCTTCTGTCGTTCCTCCCATCCAAATTCATGCCCGACGTGCCAGTGGCGCCGGTAGCGCGATCCTCTGGTGGGCCACGGGCAGCAGTAGACGCATAGGCCCTCTTGGCCGGACGCGCGCATGACCTCCACGGCTTCCTTGCGGTAGCCGTACTGGACCTTGCCCCAGCACTGCTGACGCGGATCTTGCGGTGTCACACGCGGGTCTTTGCGCAGCTTGGAGTGGTGCTGTCGGATTTCGATGGTCATTGCCCACCCTCCCCGAATATCTGCGGCACCCTGTGGGCCCAGCCGTCGCGGGTCTTGCTGAAGTACCCATAGACGCAGCGCGTCCCGGCCCGGGACGGATCGAAGGTGTCATGCACCACGCCGTCGATGACCGCACTCAGGTGCTTGGACAACCGGCAGATGATGCGGCCCTTGGGTAGCTCGCTGGCTCGCAGATGGACCTTGCAGCCGGACCCGATGCTCACCAAGGGCGTGAAGTTCCAGCCTTGAGCCCGGAGGTAGAGCCGGTAGGTCTCTTTCCAGACTCCGGTGCGGGCGCTGGACCGCCCTGTGTTCCTGCCGCGCTCGGTGACCCGCGCCAGTTCGTTGATGGACTCGTAGACCTCGGCGTAGGGCTTCTCGGTCGCAATGGCGATCGCCCGGGTCACGCAGTCCCCGGTCGAGCCCTTGAACCCGGCAGCGGCCCGCCCGCCGTCGTCGTACACCCAGCGGCGGCTCATGGCTCCACCACTTCGATCTCGACCGTGTAGTCACGCGGGCCGATACCGAATTTCGGACTGTGCTGGAAGTTGGCGGATGCCGCCGTCTTGGCCAGCGGGTTGGCCACGTTGCTTAACAGGGCCGCAAGTCGTTGCAGGCTTTCCCGGTCGCCCTTGACGCGCATCACGCGCCTGTTCTTCGTCGGCGCATCAAACCAGATGTTGAGGAAGTTCATGGCACCACCTCCTTGGTGCCCTTCGGGATGACGCGCTTGGGCCCCTTCTCCGTCTGGATGATCTGCCGCCCGAAGTGCTCAGCCTTGACCCGGTGCTCGCGCGCGATCGGCTTGCCCGATCCGGGGCAGGTCCGCAGACGCTCACGCCTGCCGGGAAGCGCGTTGAATGCGTGGATAGGGAACACATATCCGGCGCCACGCGGACTCAGTTGGTCAGCAAAACACCGCTGACATACTGGACATTGGACTAGTTTCACAACCATTTTGCTTGCTCGTCTCCTATCATCTATCATAGCGCATATGCTATCACAATGCAATAGCGTTTGCATGAGAACGATAGCAATGTGAGATAAGACGAACTAATGTGCGATAGCGTCCTTGATATCAAACCGCGCTAAGTGTAAGCTTACACTTGAACTCGAAAGGGGTATTTAATCGAAAGGAGAAAGGAGCAAGGGCGATGGACATCTCGCACAAAGCCGACCCGATACGGTCCCGGCCAGTCTTTATCAGGCTGACCCCGGACCTGTTTGAATGGGTCGAGCGCTTGACCGAAGAGACCGGGCACAGCATTTCCAATGTCGTCCGGGTGATCTTGCAGGGAGCCCGCGATCAGGGCGTGTCGGTCATCCCGGCAGAGCCGGTCCCTGCCCCTATGCCCAGACGACGCAGACGGCGGCGACGGGCAGTGGTCGAGACGCCGGAGCCTCAGGCGGCGACGGCATGAACATCAAGCCCCGGGCAGGGCGGCTATTAAGATGCCGTATCGGAGCCTCAGAGGTGCCCCCCTCGATCCCCTTCGATCAGAACCGCCCGGGCAACCCACACAATGTCCGCTAAACACTGGCATCGATGCGCGGATTGCGGGCACACCTTTGTGTGCTTCTGCACCAATCCGGTCGGGCTCAACGAGATAGCCCGTCACTGTGCCACTTGCGCGAATAATCGGGCCAATCGAGAAGCGAAGGAAAAGGGCTAGTTCCCTTTGACTTTGGGCAGTTCTTGGAAGGTGCGGCAGAAGTTGCCGCCATGTTCTTCTAGCGCTAGTAGCCGGTGTGCTATCTCGTTCTCTAGCAGAATCGCAGTCCCGACCTCGTACCAGAAGACAAACCAGTAGGCGCACCATTCGTCGCTCATGTTCGACGCTCCTTGGGTATCCGGCAGACCGGGCACGCGCAGGGGTTGTAGGACGCTGGCCTGCGCGGCTCATGTCCCTGATAGCAGTCAGTGTGTCTCCCCTCCCGGCAGGGCGTACACCAACGCTCTTTCTGAGCTTCCGTCTTTGCTTGCTCCATATTGCTATCACCGTATGCTATCGTTTTGTGATAGTCAACCGCGCCCGGGCCGCATAGGCTTTGATCACGTTGCAAGAGTGACAAAGAATTTGAATCGCTGCCGGAAAGTCATTTTTAACTACCCAGCGATAAAGCCGATAGCTTCCATTGCCCAACTGCGCGCGATGCTCGCTACCGTCATTATGGACATGGTCAAGCTCTAGCTTTTCGGTTGAGCCACAGGACGCGCAGCGTCTGCCGTAGTGGTCAAACACTGCAACGCGATAGGTCTGATGACGGCGCCGATTGGCCGCAGTGATTCTGATGCTGCGATCGCCTGACGCCCGATACCAGTATCTAAATCGACAATTGCCAGAACAGAATTTTTGGTAGGCGCGGTAGGGCCGGAACGTCGTCCGGCATTGTGTGCAGATCATGGGTGGGGAGTTTAAGTGAACGGCGGCGAGAATTCTTACGGGTGCCGGGTCTCGCGCTTTCTGCACGGCCTCTTAGTCGCTGTGCATGGGTGTGAACTTTCCGTCACCGGGACGTATCCCGCCGCCGTGGGGCAATCCTACTCGCTTGGAACGTCACCAACAGCCATGTTGTCGCTGAACCTCCCGCCCGTCAGAACGTCTATGGGAAACCAGAGCGGGAGGGTGACGACCTCGATGGCGACCGCGATGCCCGGGGGCCTCGCCAGCCGGTAGTTGCGATTGCTCATGCACGAGCGGACCATCCAGAAATTGATCCCGCCGTCCGGGGTGGTGCTCAGTTGTTCGCAAGCGTAGAAGTTCAGCGCCGTCCCGCTGTTCTGCGGGCGGTAGTTGTCGGAATAGGTGAGAGAAGTGCAACCCGCTAGCAGCAGGGCTACCACTAGTGCTAGCGGCTTCACTTGTGGTTACTGAGCCACAGGGAGACGATGCGCCGCACCATGCTGGACAGCGGACGGTCTTCCTCGCGGGCTAGCGCTTCGATTTGGTCAAAGGTCGCCGGGTCGAACTTGACGTGGATGTCGTAGACCTCAAGGTTTTTCGGCTCGACCGGTTTCTTCATTAGTGTGATTGGCATTTTGCGAACCTCCAGACAAAAAAAGGGGGAGCCCCCCAGAGAGGGCTCCCTAGTGGATTTAGGCTGCTAGCTGCGCCCATTCCTGCTTGGGCATGACCAGTATCTCGCCGCCAACCCGCTCCGTGTCCGTCGCGGTGTCGTAGTCGTCCACGTCCGCGCTGGCGCGGGTCACGGCCTGTACCAGACCGTAGCGGTTGAGTTGACCGCCGTTGATGAGGTGCTTCAGCACGCTGGAACCCATCGTGTCGGTGAAGCTGTAGCGTTCCGTTACCCGCTCCACCACTGCCGCCAAGTCGCCGGGGATGGTGTCCTGCTGCGCGCCTACCAGCTTGCTGACGTGCTGGGCAAAGCGCTTCTCATCGAAGGCGTAGCGAATCAGGTCGCGAATCTTTAGCCAGAACGCCTTGTCGTCCGCAGCCCGCGCGTCGTCGCTGACGATGGCGCGAATGGCCTCGTCTTCGGCGCTGTCATAGCGGCGCCCAACGTGGCGGCGCTTGAACCCGTCGCCGGGGATGATCAGGGCGTTCAGGCACGCCAGCGTCATGGTGCCCCACTCGATGGAGATCGAGCCCGATCCGACTTCGGAGTTGGACAAGCAGAGCATGGCTTCCACCACGTCTCCGACCTTGAAGCCGCGCCGTGCGTTTTCAGCCTTGCGCGCCTCGTAGTTGGGGATCTCGTCGTAGGTCGCCAGTTGCGCGCCTACCGGCAGGTTGGAGTCGCCGCCCAAGACCTGACGCAGCGTCGGCAGCGTGGCCTTGAGGTAAAACCGCCGTTCCGTGATCTCGCACGACTGGATGATTGCGCCCTTGCTTTCAAACTCGGGCAGCGCGACTTCCGCGAGATCGTAGTTGTCCAAGCAGCGGAACTGATCCGACACCACCGCACGCACGTCGTTGCCGATGGTGCGAACCATCTGCCGATCCTTGATGCGGTCCTGCGTGAACCACCGGTTGACGTTGCGGGCCAGAAGATCCGGCGCATCCGCCAACATCTTGTCGTAGTAGCCCTTTGGAATCCCGGCCAGTGCCGCGATCTGCCCGTGGGCATGGGGGCGCACCGCGAATTGACGGGTGCCAACGTGCAGCGTGCGATCCGCCTGCATCTGAAGTTGGGGAGCCATCGCGAGATAGTCTTTCGAGCCATCCTTGATGGCCTGAAGCTGGACCGCGACATCCGTGATCGTTCGTCCTGTTTTCATAGCCTTGCTCCTGAGAAGGGATTCCGGCGCCGTGTTCCGGGTGTCTTATCGTGGCTCTGAGTGGTCATACTTGGATTGTAAGCACTGGTGATTGCGCTGTCAAGCAGCAGTTTAGTCGCCTCGTGCGGTGCTGATCGCATCGCGTAGCAGCATCCGCACCGCGCGCAGCCGGTCAGCACAGTTGCACTCGTGGAATGGCTTGTGCGGCGCGCTGAAATGCTCCTGAATGGCGAGCAGGATATCGTCCGCCATCTCGACATTGGACTGCATCACGATCCGCTTGGTTTCCTCGTTCATTTTGCTTGCTCCTTTACAGCAATTTCGTCATCCACAACGCCGCACGGATCGCATCACCGCACGAACCCGCGTAGCGCGCCTTGTGTTCGCCTAGGATCGCGCCCGCGAGCGCAACCGTCAGACCGTCAAACCAACTGAACTGATACCGCTCCGGCTTGTGCTCTTTGAGTGGCAGCATTTGCTTGCTCCTTCCGCTAGCAGCCGCTAGCAGCGTTCCTCGGTGGCTAGGACCGAGCCCTGACGGGCGCACCTATTGCCACCGAAAAAGAAAAGTCCGAGCTATTTTGCAATCTAAAATTAGGGGAGAGCTGGTGAGGTCACTGGCGACGGCGAAGGCAAAACTCCCAGCCCCCCCCAGCGGGGAGGTTACGAGGCCCCGCGATACCCATCTTAGTTGACATACTTGGCATTTATGCGAAGTGCCTCGACCTCGCTGGGACATACCAGCTTGCTAGAGGTGGATGCGGGAGCCCTTAACCGGTCAGCCGGTGACGGGTGATGAACCCTCGCCATAAGCGATAGCGGGCTCCCGCTCCACAGTTCCAAGCCTTAGTCCCCAACCACGATGCGCAGTTTGCTGACGGCGGTTCCGACCGCATCCTCAAGCGCTTGCTGACGGACCACATCATCCGGCAGGTTGTCCGCGATGGCTTCCGCCAAGTCGTCGGACTTGACGTAGTCGCCCATCTGTTCGGCAACCGCATCGGGCAACTGATTACCCAGTTCGTCCGACACCACGTCGTTGACCCGATCGTCGGTCACGAAGTCATCGAAGTTCACTTCATCGAGCCTGCTCTGATGGTCGTCAACGGAGCCTTCGACCGTATCGAGTCTCTCGCTGGTGTGGTCCAGCCTTTCGCTAGCTTCCTTGAGGCTCGATTCCAGCACGGCGATCCGGGTGATGAGTGCCGCCACGTTCGCGCCGGGTTCAGCTTCTCCGACCTCGCGAAAGTTCAGCCGGTCTTCGACGGCGACCATGCGCTTCTCGACGCCAGTCAGACGCTGATCCATCTGAGCGATGACCTCATGCAGATCGTCCTTGATGGTTGCCAGCCGTGTGGCGACCTTCTGCATGACGCTATCGGCAATGGCGTTGACGAATGCGTCCAAGAGAGTTTGAGCGTTGAGGTTAAGGGTTGAGGGTCGATCGTTGTTCGTATCCATTTGCTTGCTCCGCTCGCGTAACGCCAGCTTGCTAGGGAGTGGCGCCCGTGGGCGGCGCCACTAGTACCAAGCGGCTAATTCGCGCGTGCTTCGCGGATTGCCTCGCGCAACTCCTCCATCTTTTTCTCGACCGCTTCGATCTTTTCCGGGGTGTTGGCGCCAATGAACGCCAGCCGCGCCGGGATCACGGCAGTCCCGTTGCAATCGCCGCAACACCGCTGCTCATAGGGAAAGATCGGCTCCGGGTTGTGACCAAACCCGATAAACGAGACACCGCAGATTGAGCAGACATGCCCTTCGGTTTTGTCCATTTGCCTTGCTCCTCGCGGCCTATCGCCGCCGTTAGTTGGAGTCTAGTGGAATGATAGCGCTCTCGCTATCGGTCGTCAATATCAATCCCGCTTCACTCTCATCAAGGGTCTGCCGTAGCCGTTGGGGAACTCCAGACACTCCGGGCACTCCTGAAAGGCCGGGAAGTGGCAAGGCATGACCGGGGTTGCCCGGTGCTGCCAAACGCCGTGCTCCGGGCATTTGTGCTCGCACACTGGCCAGTCCCGGGTGATTGCCTCAAACCGTTTACGCCTGATCGTCCCCGTCCCGTGGGGCTTGGTATGGGTCATAGCGGATCACCGTCCTACAGGTGTCCATGATGGACACATAGCTATCGGTTGTTCTGAATCGCTCGCACGCGGCGCCGTAGACGCAGCCGTGCTCGCGCTTGGGTTTCCTGCATCCGACACAGATCGTCTCTGGCGGAATGCAGACTTTTGCTTGCGCCATCTGCTTGCTCCTTGTGGCTAGTAGCCTGCTAGCTAGAGGTTGGGCGGGCCGCAACCCGCCCAACAGTTCCTAGCGGCTTCCCGCTATGGCTCCGACCTTGCCAGCGGGAACCGCTGCCGCTGGACGAACCTCGCGCACAACGAACCGCACAACTCCGAAACGGCGCTCGATGTAGTCGGTCGCGACCGCTTCAGCGTCCTTGGCGTTCGCCGCCTGCACGAACAACACGCGCGCCTTGTTGGCGACAGTTGGGCACTCGACCCACACAACTCGAAACTCTGTAAACATTTGCTTGCTCCCTTGACGCTAGATCTAAGCGGGAAGGCGTCATTTTCCCGTGCGCGGGATTGCTCCCGCGTTTCACTCTCTAGGGTTTGCTCAAGTCGCAAAGCGGGCAGTAAACGCCCACTACAAAGCCGTGCGCGCAGCGCTTGCTGTAATAGTCGCGCTCGCGCTTTCCCAGTTGATCCAAGACCTCATCGAACCCGCAGACCTTGGGAACCTTGACAGTTCCATCCGGGTTGCGCGGAACCCGGATATTGCCGTCCGCGTCGAGCAGTTCTTTGGCCAGCATTTCGTCGATTTTCTTGAGTAGCCGATCAGCCTTTGTGCTTACTTTCATCGCTGCTAGTCCTCCTTCCGCACTGCGATCTTGAAGCTGATCGTCAGTTCGTTCTCGCCGTCGTAGTCGAAAGCCTTTTCATAGGCGCCCAAGAAATACAGGGCGGGTCTAAGAAAAAGCAGGGTTGCCAGCACCGCGTTAAGACTGCCGTGAAACTTCCGAAGTCGATCCAACATTTGCTTGCTCCTAGCGCGAGGGAATGCCCCGCGCTTGCGTTTGGGCGCCCGCTGGCGCGTTTTTCTTGTTTGGGGTAGCTCCCATGCTGGCCAAGAGGGGAAGGCGCCGCACTGGGGGAGCAATCCAGCACGGCGCCCGGGTTACCTAGTCCTCATCGGTCAAGGCAACCCCTAGCTCTTTCAGCCTCGCCAGAATCCACGCCCGCGCCGTTTCGGGGTTAGCCCACTGGGTGTCTTTCCAGTGGTTCGCAACCCCTAGGTAAAGGTCCGCGTCAGCCGCGCTGGCGGGAGAATCAGCGGCATAGGAGTAACCCGCGTCAGCAAGCTTGGCATACTTGGGCGGCGCAATTTCCATCAAGTAGAACCCGAAACGCCGAAGGGTTGCGCCGTTGCAGTAGGCAAAGGCCAAGCGCGCCATATCCAGCGGCTGATCAGCGGCTTTGAACAGCACGCTGGTGGAGATATTCAGCTTGCTGGATGACTCGACCCTAGGGCTTTCGCTACTCGCGTCAACCGGGTTGACGTAAACCTCGCAGCGATGGCCAGCGAGTTCCAGCAACTCGACTAGCGCCGCCATGACCGCGCCGCGAGCAAAGA
>Ga0126378_10003756_pt1 | contig 11482 bp, 2 predicted proteins | sample PanSoiMetPlot_23_FD_92587 | JGI IMG/M metagenome (GOLD analysis project Ga0126378, IMG submission 92587) | Tropical forest soil microbial communities from Panama - MetaG Plot_23 | ecosystem: Environmental > Terrestrial > Soil > Tropical forest > Bulk soil | place: Panama | collected 2016-02-17
AACCCTGGGGACGGCGCGATCACGGGACCGGTGCGTTATACGTGGCAGGCCGAGACGGTGGCCGGCTCGGGCGTATTCGACGATATCATCCTGTTGCCCGGTGGCGACCTCGCGTTTGAAAGTGCGAGCGGGACGCAATTCCGCGTCACGCCCGATCTCGCCGGCGTCGCTCTTCGCGTCAAGGCGATCTACGAGGATGCGCATGGCGTCACCGAAATGGTGTTCTCGGAACCGACGACGGCGGTCGTCGCGGCGCCGGTGGTGGCGCCGGTAACCCCGCCGGCCCTTGGGCCTGACACGACGGTGGGTGGCGAAGGTGTTCACCTCATCCGCTCGGATCTCGATTTCATTCTGACGCAAATCAAGATCGCCGAGGCGCACGTCGCCGGTACGCCGCTGACTGATCTGATCCCCAACATCAGGCTTGCCTACGGATTGCGCTCTGTCGACGGCAGCGAAAACAACCTGTTCGACCTCAACGGCACCAACCAGTCGGACTTCGGCGCGGCCGATACGACTTTCCCCCGGCTGCTCGACCCGCAGTTCCGCGACGCAGAGGCAGGGACGTCCTACGCGCAGACGAGCGGAGTGGTCATCGATTCTCAACCGCGGACGATCTCGAACCTGGTCGTCGACCAGACCGCCAACAATCCAGCGGCCTATGCAACCGCCTATGATCCGGGACCGGACGGGACGCTGAATTTCGGTACTCCCGGCAATGACGACGTCCTGAAGGACGGCGTCCACATCGTGAAGAGTCCTGGCCTTGACGGCGTGTTCGGAACGACGGACGACCGCGACGTGTTCGAATTCCCGAACGTGACGCCGGACGCCGGCCTCGGCGCTCCCTTCAATGCCTGGTTCACGTTCTTCGGCCAGTTCTTCGATCACGGCCTTGACCTCGTTACCAAGGGTGGCAACGACGTCATCTTCATTCCGCTGAAGGCCGACGATCCGCTGGTTGCGGGTGCCGACGGCATTTTCGGCAACGCTGACGATCTGCCGCCGCCGCTCCGGTTCATGCTGGAGACGCGCGCGACGATGCGCCCCGGCCCGGACGGCATTCTCGGGACGTCGGACGACCTTCACGAGCATGAAAACACCACGACGCCGTTCGTGGACCAGAACCAGACCTACACCTCGCATCCGTCGCACCAGGTGTTCCTCCGGGCCTATGAATTGGGCTCGGACGGGGCGCCGCACGCGACCGGCAAGCTCATCACAAATCGCGATCTCGGCACCGACGGGATATTCGGTACGGCTGACGATCACGAAATCGGCGGCATGTCGACCTGGAAGGTCGTCAAGGCGCAGGCTCGCGACGTGCTCGGTATCAATTTGACCGACAAGGATTTCGACAACGTTCCGATGCTGGCCACCGACCAGTACGGCAATTTCATCAGGGGTGACCATGGCCTGCCGCAGGTCGTCATGCAGACGGCCGGTTCAGACGGAATTTTCGGAACAGACGATGACGGCACGACGCTGGTCGAAGGCAACCTGGCCGCGCCGATAGACCTTACCCACGCGGTCCGTACCGGGCATCAATTCCTGATCGACGTTGCGCACAACGCGGTGCCGGTTCTCGATGCGGACGGCAATCTCATCCCCGACGCCGACACTGACGCGGGAAATGCGGTGGCGTTCGATCCGCATACCGGACAGAACTTCGAATACGACAACGAGCTCCTCGACGCGCATTACATCGCCGGCGATGGCCGCGTGAACGAGAACATCGGTCTTACTGCCGTACACTCGATCTTCCATGCCGAGCACAACCGGCTGGTCGATCAAACGATGGGCACCGTCGTTTTGTCCGGCGATCTGGACTTCATCAATGAATGGCTGCTGACGAAAATTACATCGGTGCCGGTCATTCCGGCCAGTCTCGATGTGAACGATGTCAGCGCGCTCAATGCGTTCGTCGACAGCCTGAATCTCGATTGGAACGGCGAACGCCTGTTCCAGGTCGCGAAGTTCGGCACCGAGATGCAGTATCAGCACCTCGTGTTCGAGGAATTCGCGCGCACCGTTCAGCCGATGATCGATCCCTTCTTCGCGCCGACACAGGTGTACGATGTCGACCTGAATCCGGCGATCGTCGCGGAGTTTGCGCACACCGTGTACCGGTTCGGCCATTCGATGCTCACCGAGACGGTCGATCGCTTCGATGCCGATTTCAATGTGGTCGGTGACTCGAACCCGACGCAGGACGGCAACCAGCAGATGGGCCTGATCGCAGCGTTCCTCAATCCGCTGGCCTTCGCCGCGAGCGGCGAAACCCCGGAAGACGCAACGAGCGCCATCGTGCGCGGCGTGACGCGCACGGTTGGAAACGAAATCGATGAATTCGTCACCGAAGCGCTGCGCAACAATCTGCTGGGCACACCGCTCGATCTGGCGGTGCTCAATCTGGCACGTGGCCGCGACACCGGCATTCCGACGCTCAATGCCGCGCGTCTGGACTTCTACACCCAGACTGGCGACACCTGGGTCAAGCCGTACACGAGTTGGGCCGACCTCGTGCAGCATCTCAAGCATCCGGAGTCGCTGGTCAACTTCATCGCGGCCTATGGCACGCACGAGGCAATCACATCGGCGACGACACTGGCCGACAAGCGGGCGGCAGCGCTTCTGCTTGTCCTCGGTGACGGTAGCGATGCCGACGGTTTCACCTTCAATGGAGTCGCGTATACCGATCGTCTGGACTTCCTGAACAGCACGGGCGTCTGGGCAAATGGCAGTGCTCATCCGAAGGATCTGGATGGCGTTACCACGACCGGCTTGGGTAACATCGACTTCTGGATCGGAGGCCTGGCCGAGCAGCAGATGCCATTCGGCGGACTGCTGGGTTCGACGTTCAACTTCGTGTTCGAGAAACAGCTCGAGAAGCTGCAGGATGGCGACAGGTTCTATTACCTCGAGCGCACAAGCGGCCTGAGCTTCGGCAACGAGCTGGAGTCCAATTCGTTTGCCAAGTTGATCATGGCGAACACCAATGCCGTGCATTTGCCGGCGCTTGTATTCTCGACGCCGGCATTCACGCTCGAAGTCGACCAGTCCAGGCAATTCACGGGGCTGGGAGACGATGGCCGACACGACCCAACCGGTGGCATCACGATCAACGGTATCGAAATGACGTCGCTCGTGATCCGCGACAACCCGGACACGGTGGGACCCGACAGCAATTTCCTCCACTACACCGGCGAGGATCACGTCGTGCTCGGCGGCACGTCGGGCAATGACATCATATTGTCCAGTATCGGCGACGATACGCTGTGGGGTGATGACGGCGACGATCGGCTCGACGGCGGAAATGGCGATGACAATATTCGTGGCGGCGCAGGCGACGATATCATCACGGATACCGGCGGGGTCGACAACATCCAGGGAGGCGACGGGAACGACGTCATTCAGGGCGGACACGGCGGCGACCTGATCCTCGGTGGTTTCGGCAATGACTTCATCATCACGGGCGAGGACAATTCGGAAGCCTTTGGTGGCGCCGGCAATGACTTCATTCTCGGCAACAAGTCGAACGAGCAGGATATCGGCAACGAAGGAGACGACTGGATCGAGAAAGGCACCTCAGATGGCGCGCCCGGCGACAACTTCGATCCGCTCGGCAACGATCCGATTCCGGGCAACGACATCTTCATCGGCGACGGCGAGAACGACAAGTTCATCGGCGAGGGCGGTGACGACATCATGGTCGGCAGCAAGGGCCTGACCGATCGCTTCTTCGGGGCTTCCGGGTTCGACTGGGCTACATACAAGAACGACGATATCGGAGTGACGATCGACTTTTCGGGTCGCTTCTTCGATCAACCGCTGGTTCCAGGTTCCGGTGCGTCCGCGCTTGCGCGCTTCGACATCATGGAAGGTCTGTCGGGCTCACGTCATGATGACTTCCTGGCTGGCGACGATGCAGTTGACCTGGTCGGCGGCGAAGTCGGCGCGGGCGTGAACGGGAGTGCACTGACCAATATCGCTCTGATCGACGGTCTACAGGACTTCCTGGATACGGCCTTCGGCGCTCACGTCACATCGTTCACGACCGGCAACATCATCATGGGTGGTGACGGCAGCGACATCATGATGGGTCGCGGAGGCGACGACATCATCGATGGTGATGCGTGGTTGAATGTCCGCATCAGTGTCAGGCAGAACCTCGATGGAACCGGTCCGGAAATCGCGACCTACGACACGATGCAGGAAATGGTTCCGCTGATGCTGAACGGCACCTATCATGCCGGTCAGCTCGTGGCGGTCCGCGAGATCTTGAAAGCGGATGGCCCGGATTTCGACACCGCGAAGTTTGCAGGACCTCTGTCGAACTATACGTTTGCCGTGGATGGCGTCGCGGTTGCCACCGCCGCAGCTCTTGCGGGCGTCGGACCTGGTCACGTGATAACCGTCACAGATACGGTCGGCGACGACGGCACCGATCGTGTGATGAATGTCGAACGATTGGAGTTCTCGGACCAGTCGATCGTGCTCGCCGGCCTGAACAATGCGCCCGATGGTCAACTCACGTTGAGCGGGCCGGCTGTCGAGGGGCAAGCCCTGACGGTTTCGATCGCCGGTGTCACTGATGCAGACAACATCAGTACGTCAAATCCGGACGGCCACATCCCGACCCCGGTCTCTTACTTCTGGCAGGTTGAAAACAACCCCGGCAGCGGAGTCTTCGAAGACATCACGGTGTTTGCAGCCGGAGAAATCGCTCGCGTCGGGGGAACGACGTTCACGCCGACAGAGCCCTTCGCGGGTATCGGGATCGACTCGCTGGTCGGTCTCCAGCTTCGCGCGCGTGCCGTCTACATCGACGGCAATGGCGTGCTTGAGGAAGTATTCTCCGCGCCGGTTGTCGTCGAGAACGTCAACAATGCGCCTGCTGGAACCTTGGCGATCAGTGATGCGACGCCTACCGAAGGCGAAACCTTGACTGTTGCGAATCTGATCACTGATGCGGATGGCCTGACGACGGCCGCATTCACCTATCAGTGGCAGCAGTCGGTGGATGGCGTGCACTGGACGGATATTCCGGGTGCTGTCGAAACCACTTTCGTCCCGGGCAATGCCCAGGCCGATCAAATGCTGCGCGTCGTGGCCCAATATGTTGACGACCACGGCACGGCCGAAACGTTCATCGGCGGGGCGACGGAACCTGTTGTGAACCTGCCGGGACCGCCGCTCGATATCTCATTCGATAGTTTCTTCGTTCCGGAGAACCTGGCGCCCGGAGCGGCGATCGCCAACGTGACCGTCGATGACGACCCTGGTGACACTCACACCTTCATTGTCTCGGATCCGAGATTCGAGATCGTCAGCGGCATTCTGCGTCTCGCCCCGGGTGCCCGCCTGGACGATAGTGATGTCGGCCCCCTCACGTTCGTTGTCAATGTGACGGACAATGACGGGAACTCAGTCGACTTTACGCGCAGTCTCGTCGTGCAAGACGTCAACGAGGCGCCGGATGCTCTCGCGCTGAGCAACGCGGTTGTGTCGGAGAACGTTGCTGGTGCAGTCGTAGGCGCTTTGACCGTCTACGATCAGGACATCGGCGATGTGCAGACGATAACGGTCAGCGACGGCCGGTTCGAGGTTATCGGAGGAATGCTGCGACTGAAGGCGGGCGTCACCCTTGACGCCGAGGCCGGGCAGTCGATCTTCCTGACGATCACGGCGAGGGACCAGACCGGATTGTCGCGAAGCAAGGCCTTCGCCATTGTCGTGCAGGACGTCAACGACACGACGGCGACGATCACTGGCACGACGAGGGATAATACGCTGCCTGGCACGGCCGGCGACGATGTGATCTTCGGGCTTGCCGGTAACGATCTTCTGGTCGGGGGCTCGGGCAACGACACTCTGAACGGCGGGCCCGGCGCCGATACGATGATGGGCGGGCTCGGCAACGACATCTTCGTCGTCGACAATGCCGGCGATACCGTGGTTGAACTGGTCGGGCAGGGGATCGATACGGTTCAGACCAGCCTGACGAGCTTTACGCTCGGCAACAATGTCGAGAATCTGATCTTTACCGGAACGGCGGCGTTCACCGGCAACGGCAACGAACTCGACAACGTGATCGTGGGTGGAGCAGGCAACGATACGCTCAATGGCAACGCCGGCAATGACACGCTGGTCGGCAACGCCGGTAACGACACGCTCAATGGCGGTGACGGTGACGATGCTCTCTATGGCGGTGCCGGCAACGACACGCTGAACGGAGCGGCCGGCAATGACATCCTCGAGGGCGGCGACGGCAATGACGTGGTGAGTGGCGGCGCCGGCGGGGATGTGCTGGCCGGCGGCGCGGGCGTCGACACGGCGAGCTACGCCACTTCGACGACGGCGGTCACGGCGAACCTGCTGCACCGGTCGTTCAATACCGGTGACGCCGCGGGCGACGTCTATGACAGCATCGAAAACCTGATCGGTGGTGCCGGCGACGATATGCTGACCGGTGACGACAACGCCAACAGGCTCGACGGCGGAGTCGGCAACGACACATTGATCGGTGGCGTCGGCGCCGACGCATTGGTCGGCGGTGCAGGGACCGACACGGCGAGCTATGTCACTGCCAGCGAGGGCGTGTCGGCGAGCCTGGCGACGCCGGCGACCAACACCGGCGACGCGGCGGGCGACACCTACACCACAATCGAGAACCTTACGGGCAGCGCATTTGCGGACACCCTGACGGGCAATGCCGCCGCAAACGTCCTGACGGGCGGGCTCGGCAACGACACGCTGAACGGCGGAGCGGGCGTCGACACCATGTTTGGTGGGTTCGGCGACGACACGCTGAACGGCGGCACCGGCGCCGACATGCTGGTCGGCGGAGCTGGCAACGACACCTACATTGTCGATGTGGCAGGTGACGTTGTCACCGAAAACGCCGGAGAGGGGATCGATCAGGTCCAGACCTCGGTGAACGGCTATACGCTCGGCGCCAATGTCGAGAACCTCACCATGACCGGCGTCGGCAACATTGCCGGCAACGGAAATGAGCTCGCCAACGTCATTACCGGCAACATCGGCAACAACGTGCTCAGCGGTAATGGCGGGGACGATACATTGATCGGCAACGACGGCAACGACACGCTGAACGGCGGCATCGGCGCCGACACGATGCGCGGCGGTGCCGGCAACGATACCTTTGTTGTCGATAATGCGGGCGACGTCGTGATCGAGGCCAGTGGTGAGGGTGTCGATCTCGTCCAGACCTCACTCAACAACTATGGTCTCGGATCGGAGGTCGAGAATCTCACGTTCACGGGCACCGGGGATTTCACCGGCTCCGGCAACGAGCTCGGCAACACCATCACGGGCGGTGCCGGCAACGACAATCTGAGTGGCGGTGCCGGCAACGACACCCTCAACGGCGGTGCTGGCGACGACACGCTGACCGGCGGACTCGGTAACGACAGGCTGACCGGCGGCACCGGCATCGATACCGCCTCCTATGTCGACGAGACTGACAATATGGTGGTCGATCTCGCGGCCGGCACGGCGCGCCGTGGGTCCTCAGGGGCTCCGGTGGAAGATACGTTGGCGACGATCGAGAACGTATCCGGTGGCTCCGGCGACGACTCAATTACCGGTAACGGGGCGGCCAACCTTCTGAAGGGAGGCGGCGGCATCGACGCCATCCTCGGAGGCGGCGGTAATGACATCATCGTCGGCGAAGCTGGTGATGACATCATGAGCGGCGGTGCCGGTGCCGATACGTACGTGTTCGACAAGGGTTTCGGCCACGACGTCATCGCTTTCGGTGACAGCGGAACCGACCAGGATACGCTGGACTTCTCGACAGCGATCTTCAAGGACTCCGATGCCGTGATGCATGCCAGTCATCAGGTTGGCGATGACGTGCATATCGACGTCGACGAATTCCAGGGCATCATTCTGACGAACATGATCCTGGCCAACCTGGGATCGGACGATTTCCGCTTCCATTCGTGAATTGACAGGGAAACCCGCGAGCCAGGCGCGAGAAGGCGTCCGGCCCGCGGGAAGTAAAAAAGGCAACGCGGCCAACGCCGGAAGTTGCCTGCCGTTAAGGGGCTTGCAAGTCGTGGGTGAAGAATCCGGATCCAAAACGGCTCCGATAGTCATCGGGCTATCCGCCTGCCGGGGAGCCTTTGTCGCGATCGGGCTGCTGACTGCGCTGATAAACGTGCTGATGTTGACCGGCTCGTTGTTCATGTTGCAGGTCTACGATCGCGTCCTGCCTAGCCGGAGCGTTCCGACGCTTCTCGCGCTGGGCGCAATGGCGATTGCGCTGTTCGCGTTCCAGGGATTTCTCGACGCGTGCCGAGGACGCATCCTCGTCCGGATCGGTGGTTTCCTCAATGAACGCCTCAGCGGACACATCTACGATGCGCTGGCAAGACTGCCGCTTCGGAGCCAGGCCACGGCTGACGGTCTTCAACCGGTTCGCGATCTCGATCAAATACAGGGTTTTCTGTCCGGGCTTGGCCCGACGGCGTTGTTCGACCTGCCCTGGATGCCGCTCTATCTAGGCATATGCTTTCTGTTCCACTGGTGGATCGGCATCACGGCGCTGGCGGGCGCAATTATTCTGGTCAGCCTCACCCTGTTGACGGAAGCGCTGACCCGGGCACCGGCCCGAGCGATAGCCGAGGCGAATGCACGGCGGATGGGCCTTGCGGAAGCAACGCGCCGCAACGCTGAAGTCCTGCAGGCAATGGGGATGCGAGGTCAGCTTGCCGCGGCCTGGGCGGCAGCGAACACCGGATATCGTGGCGCCTCGCATCGCGCCGCGGATGTTGGCGGTAGTCTTGGTGCAGCCTCCCGCGTCCTGCGCATGATGCTGCAGTCAACCGTGCTGGCCGTTGGCGCCTACCTTGTGATCAACCAGGAAGCAAGTGCGGGCGTCATCATCGCGAGTTCGATCCTGGTGTCGCGGGCACTCGCGCCGGTCGAACTGGCGATCGCGAACTGGAAGGGTTTTGTGGCCGCACGGCAGAGCCGACGACGGCTGATGGAGTTGCTGAAGCTCATGGAGCAGAACACGCCGGCTCGGACGGCCTTGCCGCCGCCAAGGAACGATTTGGCGGTCGAAGGCCTCAACATTGCGCCTCCAGGCCAGCCACGGCTCGTCGTTCAGGACGTGAGCTTCAAACTCGAGTCGGGCCAGGCGCTCGGCATCATTGGGCCGAGTGCTTCGGGCAAATCGTCGCTCGCGCGCGGGCTTGTCGGGGTGTGGTCGCCTGTTCGCGGAAAGGTTCGTCTGGACAGCGCCGCGCTCGAGCAATGGCGTGAGGAAAGCCTTGGACCGCATATCGGATATTTGCCACAGGATATTGAGCTGTTTGACGGCACGGTTGCCGACAACATCAGTCGCTTTGTCGCGGATCCGGATCCGGATGCAGTGATCGCCGCAGCGCGCACCGCGGGACTACACGAACTCATCGTCCGTCTGCCACAGGGTTATGAAACCCGGGTGGGTGAGGGAGGTGTTGCGATTTCGGCCGGGCAGAGGCAGCGGATCGCGCTGGCGCGCGCTCTCTACGGGGAACCGTTCCTGATCGTGCTCGACGAGCCGAATTCCAATCTTGATTCGGAAGGCGACGAGGCCCTGACCCGCGCGATCCTTGCAGCCCGTCAGCGCGGGGCCATCGTCATCGTGATTGCGCACCGACCCTCGGCCCTTCTCGGCGTCGATCTGCTGCTGGCGATGGCCAACGGTCGCGCCCAGGCCTTCGGCCCCAAGGAAGAGGTCCTTCAGAAGGTACTCGACCGTTCAAAGTCGCATCTGCGTTCAGTCAAGCTCACAGCCGATGGAGAGGGCACGCCATGACGGCAGAGATGGAAACAGCGAGACGCTCGATCCGTCATCACGTGATGGTCGTTGGCACCGTTGGGGCGATCGTCGTCGGTGGCTTCGGCGGTTGGGTTGCGATGGCGGAACTCTCGGGTGCCGTGGTGGCATCCGGATCCCTGGTCGTGGATACCAACGTCAAGAAAGTCCAACATCCCACGGGCGGAGTGGTAGGTGAGTTGCGCGTGCACGACGGCGTTCATGTCCACGCCGGTGATGTGCTCATCCGCCTTGACGAAACGGTCACACGCGCAAATCTTGCGATTGTCGTGAAGGGCCTGGACGAGTTGATTGCCCGTCAATCGCGTCTTGAAGCGGAACGAGACGATAAGGAGGAGGTGAAATTTCCATCGGAGTTGACGTCACGGCTGTCAAACCCGGATATCTGGCGTGTCGTCCATGGCGAGCAGAAACTGTTCGAACTTCGCAAGACCGCGCGTGCTGGCCAGAAGGCTCAATTGGGAGAGCGTCTCGGTCAACTCAAGCAGGAAATCAACGGATTGGGCGAGCAAGTCGAGGCAAAGAGCGGCGAAAGCGAACTGATCTTGCGAGAGCTCGAAGGTGTTCGGACACTTTGGGCAAAAAAACTCGTCCCGATCATGCGGCTCACTCAGCTGGAACGGGAGACGGTCCGTCTCAAGGGGGAACGCGGCCAGTTGATTGCGTCTACCGCACAGGCCCACGGTAAAATCGCAGAGACCGAACTGCAGATCATCCAGATCGATCAGGATCTGCGCAGTGAAGTCGCCAAGGAATTACGGGAAATCCAGGGCAAGATGGCCGAACTACTCGAGCGCAAGGTCGCTGCCGAGGACCAGTTGATGCGCATCGACATCCGGGCGCCCCAGAGCGGCATCGTTCACCAGCTCAACGTCCACACTGTGGGTGGCGTGATCACGGCGAGTGAGCCCGCGATGCTGATCGTTCCGGAAGCAGACGAGCTTATCGTTGAAGTCAAGCTGCCGCCGCAAAATATTGACCAGCTGATGCTTGGCCAGCCGGCTGTCCTGCGCTTCTCGGCCTTCAACCAGCGTACGACTCCCGAGATCAACGGGGTCGTAAAGAGGATCTCGGGAGATATCGTGCAGGACCAGAAGAGCAACGCGGCCTATTACCTCGTCCATATCTCAACACCAGTCGACGAGATCGCACGGCTGGATGGCCTCAAGCTATTGCCGGGAATGCCCGTCGATGCGTTCATTCAGACCGGAAAGCGGACAGTGCTGTCCTATCTCACGAAACCCTTGCGCGATCAGGTCATCAAGGCATTCCGCGAACGCTGACCAACCGTGAACGGCAGAAGCCTCAAGACCAGCGGTCTTGAGGCTGCCAGGAGTTATCCGGCGCTGGCCATCGATACGGTCCGACGATTACCCAGGCGTACCTTCGGCGTTGTTCCTGGACCCGTCGAGCACGTGTATCTTCACGTTGTTGTCCTTGTCACGGCCGAGAACCTTCAACGTGCGATCCTTGAAAGTGGTTGCCATCAGCTGCTCCACCACGGGCCGAACAAAACGTGTTTCTCCGGCCGCATACACCAGCCAGGGAATATCGCCGGACGTCCAATCCTTGGGCGTAAGCCTTGGTTCGACCCCCGTCGTCTCGGTCAGTCGCTTGTCAACTTCAGGC
>Ga0126378_10003757_pt1 | contig 11480 bp, 8 predicted proteins | sample PanSoiMetPlot_23_FD_92587 | JGI IMG/M metagenome (GOLD analysis project Ga0126378, IMG submission 92587) | Tropical forest soil microbial communities from Panama - MetaG Plot_23 | ecosystem: Environmental > Terrestrial > Soil > Tropical forest > Bulk soil | place: Panama | collected 2016-02-17
CTGACATTCACCGGCTTTATGGGCGTAGACCAATTCTTCGTGCCGGCTAGGTTCCTGTGGTGACGGATGGTCCGAGACAGAGGAATGGTTTTAACGAGGAGTTATGTGCGGGATTGTCGGAGTCATTGACCCGGGGGCGGCTCGCGGAGCTCATCAGCTTTTGGGCCAGATGCTGGAGACCATGAGCATGCGGGGTCCTGATGGTGAGGGGTATTTCATCGACGGCCGTGTTCTTATGGGGATGAAGCGGCTCGCGGTGATCGATGTCGAAGGAGGGCATCAGCCGTTGACTAATCGCGACGGCACTGTCGTTGCCTTTCAAAACGGAGAGATCTACAACCATGCGCAGCTTCGCCGGGATCTGGAGCTCGGCGGGGCGGTGTTTCGCACGCACAGCGACACCGAAGTGTTGGCGCATGGCTATGAACAGTGGGGGATCGAGGGATTATTGCAACGGCTGGACGGGATGTTCGCGATCGCTCTATTGGATCGTGCGAATCGGGAACTTCACCTGGCGCGAGACAGGTTCGGAGAGAAACCACTCTACTATAGCGCAAGCAGGGAGCGGTTTGCCTACAGTTCCAACATGACGGCCTTGGGACTACTTGACTGGGTCGATATCGGGGTCGATATCCGCGGTGTCGATCGCTATCTGGCGCTCCATTATGTGCCGGGCCGCCGCACCCTGCTCAACGGGATCCACCGGTTGCTCCCCGGTGAGCGGCTCACACTCTGTCTTACAACGATGCAGGCCCAGACGAGCCGCTATTATTCGCTCGAGCTTGCGCCCCTGGCGGACGTGGATACTTCTTCCTTGCGTGAACAGATCGAATCTGCGGTCGCGAGTCGACTCGTCGCCGACGTGCCAGTGGGTATTTTTCTCTCAGGAGGGATTGACAGTGCTCTCGTCGCCACATTTGCCGCCAAACACCACCCGGGGATCGACACCTTCTCTATGGGTTTTGAGGACGCCCGATGTGACGAAAGCCTGTATGCCAAGACGGTCGCGAAGCATATCGGGGCGACCCATCATCATTTTACGTTCGATGGGCACTCGTTCCTTGAACTCCTGCCGGCTGTCGTCGAATCCCTTGACGATCCGATCGGCGATCAAGCGCTGTTGCCCACCTATTGGTTATGTCGTGAGGCTCGCAAGCATGTGACCGTCGTATTGTCTGGAGAAGGAGCCGACGAACTGTTCGGTGGGTACGATTATTATCGCCGGTCTTTCGACCGACTGCGATGGTTCAAACGTCTATGTGGCTGGATGTATGAGCTGCCTTTATCAGGCGGGGAAACCAGCCTCTGTCGAAACGTACTTCCTATAACCCCCTCGGGATTTCCTCTCGTGATGGATGCCGCGACCAGACAGGGTCTGATCGGTGATGTAGCAATGGACGATGAGTCGTGGGATCACGATTTTCTTGCTACCTTGGGCAGAGCCGGGGATGGCCTTCAACGAGCGACGATTGCCGATCTTCTCACCTGGCTTCCTGACGATCTGCTAATCAAGTTGGATCGTATGGCCATGGCCCATAGCCTTGAGGGGCGGGCTCCGTTTCTCGCTCCGATCATAGCGAACAGTGCTATCAGGCTTCCCGCTCACCGGAAGGTGACCGGCGGGCAGAGTAAAGTGGCGCTACGGGCGGTCGCTGAGTCTGTCCTGCCGCCTGGCATTGCCGGGAGGACCAAACATGGGTTCATTCTGCCTATGGCGGACTGGATCGGACAGTGGTTCCGTCAGGTCGGCCCTCTGCGGAAATACCTGGACCTGTCGAGAATCAATGAATGCGATACTGATGCCCTTGCCCAGCTTATGCAACAGGAGATCGGGGCTGGGTGTCGAAACGAGCGATTTCTATTCGCTGTGATCGTGCTCGTCGAATGGCATCGATCGTTCTTTGCGCGCGTTGCCGCCAGGCGGGAACATGTGCCCTGTGCGTGAATCCAACTCCAGCGGGACGCTGATGTCGACGGTGTTCACGAGGATCATCGAATGATGTCATCAAACGCATGGGTCTGGCGGCTTCTGGGTCGAAGAGTCCGCGGATCTGGAGAGACTTCGACTGCTGCTCCGGAGGCGTCCATCCCAGTCTATGACCGGGATGGATTGCGGAGTGTGCACGACCATAGTTTCATGCAAGAGCATTCCTTCCGCAAAGCTTATGATCGTGGCGTGCTCGCCGCGGGAGATTATGGGTGGCAATGGCGCGTTCACATCGGCCTGTGGGCGGCTCGATCCGCCAGCCTCCTGTGCGGTGATTTCGTGGAGTGCGGCGTCAACCGCGGATTCCTTGCCTCCGCCGTCATGGATTATCTCGATTGGGACTCCTTGGGTAAACAGTTCTATTTACTCGACACGTTTCGCGGGTTCGACGAGCGGTATCTGTCGCCCGAAGACCGAGCCGGTGCCGCGAGAGAAAGGAACCAGCACTCGATCGAATCGGGGTTCTATGTTCAGAGTGTCGAGTCGGTCATTACCAATTTTTCCCAGTGGAAGAATGTGCGCATCATTCAGGGACCGGTTCCAGAAACTCTAGTACAAGTCTCAGCCAAGGAGATCGCATTCCTCCATCTGGATATGAACTGTGCGTTTCCTGAGGTGGCCGCGCTTGAGTACCTGTGGGAACGGTTGGTTCCCGGCGCCTTTGTTCTTCTCGACGACTATGCCTACGTGGGATACGGGGTGCAGAAAGCCGCCATGGATAAAATGGCGGTGACCAAAGGGGTTGCCATCGCCTCTCTTCCGACTGGGCAAGGACTGTTCATCAAACCACCACAAACCTGAGGTCGAACGCCGCCAGGGCTGGTAGACGTTTTCGCCACGAATCTATGAGGGTCGAGTATTTTTCTAAGACATCGGAGATCGGCCCGAGTAGTCGGTACAGGATCTACCAATTTCTCCCGTTCCTCGATGCAGGGGGCGTGTCGGTCACAGTCCGTCCCCTGTTCGGATCCTTCTACTTTCGAGTGCTGACGTGGCGGCCTTCTATCCTGCGATGGATCGTGACGTGCTCGTACGTGATGGTGCGATTTGCCAGACGAGGCTTCGACCTTCTATTGAGCCACGGTGCCGATTTGATCCTGCTCGAAGGCCAGCTCTTCCCGTATTTACCGCCTCTCGTCGAGCGGATTCTCGCCGGGAGGCGACGCGTCGTGATCGAATTCGACGACGCGATTTACCTGACCGCAGGACATGCGAGGAAGATTCCGATTCTGTTGAGTCTGTCGGTTGGCGCGATCGTCGGAAACCAGACACTTGCGGCCTATGCTGCGGCTCATTCACCCAATGTACAGGTTATTCCGACGGTGGTCGATACCGACCGTTTCACGCCGGGCAAGAGCGTGGCTCAGATCGCGGAGGGAACGACAGATCACCCGATCACCATCGGCTGGATCGGACTGGCCTATAACGCGTCGTATCTGGAATGGCTCACACCAGTCTTTCTTAAACTTCAACAAGAACACAACGTACATATCTTAGTAATTTGCTCGCAGCCACCAAGGCTGGAAGGGATAAACATGACGTTCCGAGCATGGAGCCATGAGACTGAAGTGGAAGACTTGCGGACATGCCAGATCGGAGTGATGCCCTTGCCCGACAACGAGTGGGCGGAGGGCAAATGCGGGTTGAAGCTGTTGCAATATATGGCGGTCGGATTACCGGCTGTGGCGTCACCTAGAGGTGTTAATCGCGAGATCATTTCGGATGGTGTGAATGGGTTTCTGGCTGAGACTCATGAACAATGGTATGCGCAACTGAGTCACCTGTGCGGGGATAAATTGCTGCGGATCCGTATGGGTCAGGCCGCGAGAAAAACCGTCGAATCGCGATATTCGCTGTCTGTCTGGGGGCCGCGGTTGCCAGACCTGTACAAGAGATTTCTTTCCGTTGAAGGACCGAAGAAACCCACGGAGCAAAATCGGGCTGCAAGAACTCTGAGTGCTTCTCCGCCTTGCCCAAGGTACTAGCGGGACTGACATAAGACTGAAATTGATAGGAGTAGGCAGGGTTCTAGGCTATCTTGAAAGATAGAGTGGACCTGACCTTGCTTCCAGCGGCAGACGTCTCTGTCTCCTTTGGTAGGAGGAATGAGGCAAGGGTGTGATCATGGTGTCATATGTCCTTACTCATTCTCACAGGTGTCATCGCATTGTTGCTGTCTCTATACGGAAATCCAATTGCGAGGGAGGCGGCCCTCAAGTACGGCATCGTCGATGCGCCTGACGGGCAGCTCAAGCATCAACGCGAACCGGTCCCATATTTCGGCGGACTGGCGATCTACATCGCGTTCGTGATGAGCCTGGCCTTAACTTTTGAGTTTCGACAAGATGTCCTCGGGATCGTGCTTGGCGGCACCATCGTCGTCATGCTCGGGTTGATCGATGATTTCGGCGTCCTGACTCCTGCCACCAAACTGGCTGGGCAGCTCCTGGCAATCTTCGTCCTGATCAAGAGTGGGATAAGAATCGAGATCGCGGTCTTGCCTGACTGGGTGGATCTCATCTTGACGGTGTTCTGGATGGTGGGGTTGATCAATGCCTTCAACTTGCTCGACATCATGGATGGCCTCGCAGCCGGAGTCGGGGCGGTCAGTGCCATGTTTCTCCTATTGGTGGCGTTATTCCAGGGAGATCAGACAACCGCCTTCATGTTAGCCGCGTTGATCGGCAGCTTGCTCGGATTTTTGCGGTACAACTGGCAGCCGGCGAAGATCTACATGGGCGATACCGGGGCCATGTTTATCGGGTTGTTGCTCGGCGCCATGACGATGATTGGAAAATATCCCAGCGATCATCCCGTCTCGCTGTTGACCCCAGTGTTCATTCTAGGAGTTCCCATCTTCGATACACTGTTTGTGATGTACATTCGCTACATGAGGGGACTCCCCGTGTTCTGGGGAAGCCCGGACCATATCGCCATCCGCCTCCGACACTGGGGGCTCACCATCCCACAGATCGTCCTCATCAGCTACGGGTGTACGGCGATGGTCGCAGGGATCGGGCTGGTCATCATGGCAGTGAGTCAGGAAACGGCGTGGATCTTGGCTGGAGCGACCGGCCTCGCATTCCTGATTGCGACCTGGTTGCTAAAGAAGGTCGAGGTCGGGAGGCCTCACGAATCGGTGCGAGTACCTTCTGAGCGCGAGAGAATGCACACCGCATGATCGTGATTGTCGGAGCCGGATTGGCCGGCCTCAGTACGGCCTACCATCTCTCGGATATTCCGTATCGCCTGTATGAGCGCGAACAGGAAGTCGGTGGCCTGTGTCGGTCGTATGACAAGGATGGGTTTACCTTTGACTACACAGGACATCTCCTCCATTTTCGCCAGCCAGAGATCAAGGCGCTAATCGAACAGCTATTGCCCGGAAAACTCCAGCGTCACAGCCGGCGCTCGTTCATTTTTTCGCACCGGACCTACACCGAGTATCCATTCCAGGTGAACACCTATGGGTTGCCGCCGGAGGTGGTGCGAGAGTGTTTGATGGGGTTCATCGCGACCCTCACCACTCCCAGAGCGACGGATGCGTGTCGAGAGCGATCGTTCAAGCAATGGATTGTTGAGAACCTCGGGGAAGGGATGGCCAGGCATTTTATGGTGCCCTTCAACGAAAAACTCTGGCGAGTGTCCTTGGACGAACTGACGTCGGATTGGGTGTCCTGGCTCGTGCCGAAACCGGAACTCAAGGACGTCGTCAACGGAGCCCTTGGGATCAAGGATAAGGCCTTTGGATACAACCCATCCTTTCTCTACCCATCGACGGGAGGGATTAAGGTCCTGCCCGAATCATTCGTGCCCTCCGTGACTCATCTGGTGGAAGGTGCGGAGCTGGTGGAGGTGCAGACCAAACGGAGACGTGCGCTGTTTCGCAATCGTGCCACCGGTGCGACAAGGGAAGAGCCATACGAGTCGCTGGTGTCCACGATTCCGATTCCTGAACTCATTCGTCAATGTACAGATGTCCCCACGACCCTCAAGGAGGCTGCGGAAGCGTTACGATGGGTGTCGGTTTCGAACATCAATCTGGCGGTCGCGCGCGAGCAGGTGTCCGACAAACATTGGGTGTACTTTCCTGAGCCTGAATATCCGTTCTACCGCGCCGGATTCCCGATGAATTTCGCTCCCTCCTTAGGCCGACCACGATGCAGTTCGATTTATGTGGAGATGTCCCATTGGCCGAAGGAAACCAGATCAACGGACCAACTGATCGAGATGGCCCGGCAAGGCTTAGAACGTGCGGGGATCCTCACACCAGACGACGAGTTGGTCGTCGCCGACGCCAAGGATCTGAACTATGCCTATGTCCTGTTCGACAAACATCGCCAACGGGCGATTCCAGCGTTGTTGGCCGAGTTGGAACGACGCGGCATCTATTCGATCGGCCGATACGGGCGCTGGGAACATACGTCGATGGAGGATGCAATCGCACAAGGAAAACAGCTGGCTGGACGCTTGCGGGCTCAACACTTTCAGCGTGCGTCGGCCTAAGGCTAGGCGGCGTGGATACGATCTGTCACGTCATTACAAAATTGGAACTGGGCGGCGCCCAAGAGGTCGCTCTCTATACGGTTGCCCATCTTGACCGGACGAAGTTCCGTCCTGTTCTCGTCTCCGGTCCTGACGGCATTCTCACCGACGACGCCAAACGATTGCCTGGCGTTGAGGTCATGATCCTTCCTTCCCTTAGACGGCACATTGGCGTGGTCTCTGACTTGACGGCGCTGTTTGCCTTGATAGGGCTTTTCCGGCGCCTTCGACCCAGGATCGTTCACACCCACAGTTCGAAGGCGGGGATTTTAGGGAGGTGGGCCGCCTGGTTCGCTCGTGTGCCCATCATTGTCCACACGATCCATGGATATGGAATTACTCCGGCGCAGCCGTTCTGGATGCGGCACTTCTTGACCATGGTCGAGCGCGTCACCGGATGGATCACGAGCCATTGGATCGCCGTGGCTCAGGCTGACCGGAGGACAGGTATGCACTGGGGCCTGTTTGACGAGCACCATGTCTCAGTGATACGACCCGGCATCGATCCGAGACCGTTTTATTCTGCCCTGCCAGCGTCCGATCGCAATAAATTGCGTGCAGAGTTCGGGGCATGCCCTGAGGATCAGTTGATCGGGACGGTCGCCTGTCTTAAACCCCAGAAGGCTCCTGAAGACTTTGTGGCTGTAGCCAAGCGAGTCTGCGAAATCATGCCTCGTGCACGATTTGTCTTGATTGGGGACGGGGAATTGCGTCCGTCCATCGAAGCCCTCGTGGAGCAATCTGGACTCAACAATCGAGTGCACCTCGCCGGTTGGAGGCGGGATATCTCGACTTCGATGAAAGCATTCGACGCGTTTCTCCTGACATCGCGTTGGGAGGGATTGCCACGAGTCCTTCTTGAGGCCAGGGCAACCGGCATTCCGGTAGTAGCCACCAGAGTGGGTGGGGTCGAGGAAGTGATTATGGAAGGTCGTCACGGGTGGTTGAGCGGAGCAGGTGACATTTCCACTCTCTCCGAACAACTCTGCCGCGTCTTGCGGGAGCGGGACGATAGCTCGGCAGAAGGTCCAAGATCCCTGGGAGCCCTTCCGAAAGAATTCCATCGAGATGAAATGGTCAAACAGTATGAATCTCTGTATGATAGTCTCTTGATCGATAAGCAAGGGAAGAACCACCCCTCGACAGCCTGGTCGGCATCCTGAGTCGGCTCATGAGGAGGTTCCTGTGAACGTTCCATTATTGGATCTGAAAGCCCAATATCGCGCCATTCGGGCGGAAGTGCTCGAAGCTATCGCGACGGTTTGTGACGAGCAGGGGTTCGTGCTGGGCCCCCGCGTTTTGGCCTTCGAAGAGGCCATCGCGAAGTATGTGGGGAGTGCGCATGCAATCGGCTGCGCATCCGGCAGCGATGCGTTGTTGTTGGCGCTCATGGCGATGGGTGTCAAGGCAGGGGATGAAGTCGTCACGGTGCCGTTTACGTTCTTTGCCACGGCGGGTGCCATATCTCGGTTGGGCGCCAAACCGGTCTTCGTTGACATTCAATCGGACACGTTTAATATCGACCCTCAGCAGATTGAACGAGCGGTGACTGCGCGGACCAGAGCCATCATCCCGGTCCACTTATTCGGACAATGTGCCGATATGACGACGTTGAACCAGATAGCGAGGCAGACACGTGTGTGCGTCATTGAAGACGTCTGCCAGGCAATCGGGGCGAATCAGCAAGGGAAGCGGGCTGGTATCCTCGGGGACACGGGCTGTTTCAGTTTTTTCCCCACCAAGAACCTCGGCGGGTTTGGTGACGGGGGAATGATCACCACGAACGACGGCGGGCTTGCGGAGTCGATGGCGATGCTTCGGGTCCATGGCAGTCGGGTGCGGTATCTGCATGAGGCAGTGGGAATCAACAGCCGTCTTGATGCGCTGCAAGCAGCCGTCCTCCACGTGAAGCTGAAGTACCTCGATCAATGGATCGAGGGCCGACGTCGGAATGCTGACCGATACCAGCAGCTTTTCGCCGACGCGAAACTTCTGGAGCGAGTGATTCTGCCACCGACGGCGCCAGGTAATTTCCACGTCTATAACCAATACACGGTCAGGGTACAGAAGCGGGATGAGTTGCGAACGTTCCTAAGAGAAAAGGGAGTCGGAACAGAAGTGTATTATCCACTCCCTATGCATCTACAGAATTGCTATCGTGATCTGGGTCATCATAAGGGGGCGTTTCCGGTTTCGGAACGAGCGGCTGAAGAGGTCCTGTCCCTCCCGATTTACGCTGAATTGACTGGGGAGCAGCAGGGATCTGTCGTTGACAAGATCGCCGAATTCTTTCGTCGCCAATAGGCGCGGGATCCACCTCCTCTCCCGACTTCCGGAACACCTGGTCTGTCAACGCCGGTACTACCCAAGCGTTTTATGATCAGTCGTATAATAAGATTATCCGTCGCTCGGGGTTGAAAGGGTGCCAATCTGTGCCATCCCGAAGGAGGAGATGATGAGGTTCACAATCTGGGAAACTCTACTGGTCCTGGCCATCCTGGGAAATGCCGTGGTTGCCTCGGGCGCGACCGGCGCGGACACCAGGAGAGAACTCTCGCCACGTGAGATCTATGAGCAGACTGCTCTGGCTGTGGTGATGGTGATGGGGCATTCTGATGGCGGGAGAAGCGGGAGTGGGGGAACCGGGTCGATTATTCAGGCTGACGGAACGATCCTCACGAATGCCCACGTTGTCATCGAGGAACGGACGGGAAAGCCCTACCCGCGCCTTTCGGTATTTTTGAAGCCGGCGCGAGTGACGGGTGACTCCAAGATGGATCTGGCGCGTATGTTTCGGGCGAAGGTTGTGGCATTTTCCCAACCGTTGGATTTGGCGTTGCTCAAGCTCGAGGGTGTCACGGAGCCCCTGCCAGTAGTGAGCGTGTCCGAGTCGGACCGGAGCAGGATTGGGGATCATGTCGTGGCCATCGGGCATCCCGAACAAGGGGGACTCTGGACCTTGACCACCGGCGTGATCAGTGCAGAGGTCGATAACTTCAACGGGGTGAAAGGCAAGAATGTATTCCAAACGGAGACGGGGTTGAATCGCGGCAACTCCGGCGGTCCGTTGCTGGATGGGGAAGGACATATGATTGGGATCAATACAGCGATTGCCAGGGTAGCCCCTGACGGACTTCCGATCACAAGTATCAGCTTCTCATTGAAATCCAGTGTGGCGACCCAGTGGCTGCGAGATCAACATGTTGCAGTCCTGCAGACGAATGGAATGCCAACTGGGCTGGGGCAGACTAAAGTGGCAACAGACGGGCCGACTGGACCACCGGTTCAATCTCCTCCACAGGCTCGACCGATTCCTACCCCAAGAGCCGATGTGTCCAATAAACCTCCGGGCAAACCCGACATCGTCGATTCGAGTCCTGCTCGACCTTATGATCTCGATAAATTGATCAGTGAGCGGAGCAGGGCCGAAGCTGATCTCGACAACATGATTTCTGAAATGCGTGGAAGGATGAAAGGCCGTTGACCGAAGCATTCGCCTCGTCCACCGGGTGTCTGCTCATTCAGTCGTCGGCGTACTTATTTGGACACCTATCAAATCAGCCTCTCCCTGAAAACCCAAAACCAGCCGATATTCTGCCGGCCAGTGGAGCACCGTCCTCCGTTCAAGCTTGAACAGTTCTGTAGCCATCTGCTTCAGGGCTATACCCTACAACTTTATTCGAAGCAAAGCACCGTGGTCCGAGACAATGTGCATGTGTTCATCTTTGTCGCGGCGTCTGGTGGAATTCCACCAATGATGAGGCGGAAGCCCTAACGATTGAGTCCATGTGGGCTCATCAGGAATTGCAACGATGGAGTTGAACGGCTGATTGTGTGCAAGAGTGGACGGCCCGGCCTAGCATCTTGGATTAATTTTCGATTAGAGCGAACGGCATGAGCATTGCTGAGAAATATCTACGTAGAGAAACCCGCTGGATATCCCATGACGCTTTTGCACACCCAGTATCCCGTGCTCGCTGCGATCCTGACCTTGATCGGAGGGATTTTTGCCATCGACTGGGGGCTTCCTCAGGGCCTCGCGATCACTGTGCTGTACGTGGTGCCCGTCCTCTTGGCCTCGCGGCTTCACGTATCCTGGCTCACGCCGGGCGTCGCAATCGTCACCTCCGTCTTGACCCTCGGGGAGATGGTTCGAACGCCGTTATTGAACCTCACGTGGCTGGCAGTCTGCAATCGATCGATCACCCTTTTCGTCATCTGGGTCACGGCAGTACTCTGTCTCCACCGCCAGCGTGACGAAGCGCGGCTTCGCAAGGTCTATCAGGCCATCGAACAACAGGTTGGAGAGCGAACGGCGGATCTCGCACGTGCGAATAAGCTTCTGGACGCATTGCACGCGGAGGCCGTCTCTCAGCTCGCGGCGATTGTGAAGTCCTCAGACGATGCCATCATCGGCATGACCCTGAATGGCATCATCAGGAGTTGGAATGCCGGGGCGGAACAGGTCTATGGCTACCCGGCTGATGAAATGGTCGGACGGTCGATCTCTCTGCTGTGTCCCCCAGATCGACTCGATGAGGTGCCGGCGATGCTGGGCCGAATTGCACGCAGCGAGCATGTCCGCAACGTCGAAACCGTCCAGCGGCGGAAACGAGGAACGCCAATCGATGTGTCGTTGACCGTCTCTCCCGTAAAAGACGTGGACGGTGTTGTCATCGGCGCCTCTTCGATCGCCCGGGATATTACGGCGCGGAAGCGCACAGAAGCTGCCCTGCGCGAAAGCGAAGCTCGATTCCACATGATGGCGGATACAGCCCCGGTGATGGTCTGGATGGCTGGTCCTGATGGCCGCTGCACCTTCGTCAACAAACGGTGGCTGGAGTTCACCGGACGCTCGCTCAGCGATGAGATCGGAGATGACTGGGTAAGCGGACTCCATCCAACGGATGCCGAACGGTGCCAGAAGACCTACTTTGGTTCGTTCAAG
>Ga0126378_10003758_pt1 | contig 11479 bp, 12 predicted proteins | sample PanSoiMetPlot_23_FD_92587 | JGI IMG/M metagenome (GOLD analysis project Ga0126378, IMG submission 92587) | Tropical forest soil microbial communities from Panama - MetaG Plot_23 | ecosystem: Environmental > Terrestrial > Soil > Tropical forest > Bulk soil | place: Panama | collected 2016-02-17
CGTCCGGAGCTGCTGAAGGGCCACCTCGACCTCCTTCTGCTGGCCGCCGTTCGCCGGCAGCCGGCGCACGGGTACGCGATCGTGTCGGAACTCCGCCGCATGAGCCAGGGCGCGTTCAACCTGCCAGAAGGCACGATCTACCCGGCGCTCTACCGACTGGAGCGGGCCTCCCTGCTGGCCAGCGAATGGTCCATTGACAGTGGACGGCGACGACGGGTCTACCGTCTGACCGCGGACGGGGAACGCGTGTTGAGGGAGTACCTGGACGAGTGGGAGTGGCTGGCACAGGGTCTCAACGCCGTGCTGGAGGAGACGATGGTTCGATGAGGATGATCGACCGCTACGTCAGGGATCTGGCTGAGCGCCTGCCGGTGGCCGGCGGGCTGAGGGAGCGCGTACGAGAAGAGGTCACCGGTCACCTGTCCGACGCCGCGTCGGACCTTGAGCGGCAGGGCGTGCCCCCGGCTGAGGCCGAGCAGCGAGCGATCGCCGGGTTCGGCTCTCCGCGCAGTATTGCTCGCGGCATCCTCGAGGAGCTGGGCCTGATCGCCCGTACCGTAGCGGCTCAGGCCGGAATGCGCCCAGCCCTGGTGCAGGCCTGACGCCGCCGCTTCGCCGCAACCGCGATTTCCAGCTCTACTGGGCCGGCCAGCTGGTTTCAGCGTTCGGTACCCGGATCCGGTCCGTCGCCACGCCCCTCCTGGTGCTGACGATCACCGGGTCTCCGGCCGCGGCTGGGATTTCGATGTTCGCCTTCACGCTGCCCATGGTCCTGCTCACTCTGCCAGCCGGGGCGATCCTGGACCGGGTAGATCGCAAGCGCGTCATGCTGGCCTGCGAAGCGGGGCGGGGCCTGGCCGCGGCCAGCCTGGCGTTCGGCCTCTGGGCCGGCTGGCTGACGTTCGCCCAGGTGCTCGTGGTAGCCGTGATTGACGGCATCGCTTATCCGTTCTTCAGGGTCGGGGAGCGCTCGGCGCTTCGCCACCTGGTGTCTGCGCCCCAACTGCCGGGAGCCATGGCCCAGCTCAGTGCGCGTGAGTTCACTGGCCTGGCTGTGGGTCAAACCCTTGGTGGTCTGCTCTTCGGGCTCGGTCGGATGCTGCCATTCCTCGCGGACGCCCTCAGCTATCTGATGTCGCTGGTCAGCCTGCTGCTGGTCAGGGGGCAGTTCAACGACAAGCGCAGTGGCGTCCCGCGCGCGCTCCACCGGGAGCTCGGGGAGGGATTGGCCTGGGCCTGGCGCCATCGATTCGTACGGACGACCGCGCTGTTGAGCGCCGGCCTGGTCTCGGTGACCAATGCGCTCTATCTGGCGGTGATAGTGGCCGCTCTGCAGCGCGGCGCCACCCCCGCCATCATCGGCGTCATGCTCGGATTCATGGGCCTGGCCGGGGTGGCTGGGTCGCTGGTCGCAACTCGACTTGCCACCGCCCTGTCGCTTCGCCAGGTGGCGGTCGTCACGCTGGGCGCGTGGACGCTGCTCACGCCCATCCTGGCTCTGGCGCCCAGCCCGCTGCTGATGGGTGCGATCCTGGGCGTGATGTTTGTCTTTCACCCTGCGTGGGACGCCTCCATTGGCGCGTGGCAGGTGCGGGTAGTCCCGAAGGCGCTGCTGAGCCGTGTGCAGAGCGCCATCGTGCTCATCGTGCTGGGCACCGTCCCCGCAGCGCAGCTGCTGACCGGCGTGCTGGTTCAGGCTACAGGGCCCGACCTGACGATCCTGCTGCTGGCCGCGGGGCTGCTGCTGGTGCTGGCCGCGGCGGTGGTCAGCGATTCGCTGCGACGACCCCCCCAAGAGCGGGCGCCGGCGCCTTTGGCGAGCACACCTGCGATTAGTTCGCCGTCTCGAGGATGAGGGACCGACGGCATTTGCGCCGTTTCGGGGCCGGGAGCCTGGTGACGCCACTCACCCTCCCCCAAAAACCCCCCGCCCAAGGGGGTCTTTGGCACGCCCGGGACAGTACGGACCCCGCTGCCGGCGGGTCAACACACCACGTTAAGAATTGCCTGCTCGTGGGAGATCGCCTGCCCATAAGAACAAAGTCGTCTGGGCGAGGTGCCGGCGCCTAGTTCAGGTGTGCGACTCGCTGCCCCTTCAGCCACTCGGGCGAGATGTTGATCTCAACCCGACCGATGCACACTGCGCACCAGACGCGCTCGCAGCGCTCACAGGCGATGTGCTGGTGGTCCTGTTCCAGATCCAGCTCCATCGTGAACGTGCCGCACTCGAAGCATGGAACCGGGCACTTCATACGCGAATCATCCGCTCGAACTCCGGAAAGTACCGCGATATGTCGGCCAGCTCAAAGTCGCGCAGGATGCTGCTCGCAGGCTCCCTCGCCAGCAGGAACTCGAAGGCCCGCCTCACGAGCTGCTCCGGCTTTTCGCCCGCTCGTCCCAGCCGTTCCAGGTCGCCGGCGCGGACGCGGACAGTGTGACGGCTCGTGGCGGCGCCGTCCTGGATCTGGACGGTGCACTTCCAGCCGTCGCGATGAGGCTCAGCCTGCACCGTTAACACGCCGTCATGTTATGTGCTCGACGACCAGCTCGGCGGTGAGAGGCGCCAGCAGGATGCCGTTGGCGCCGTGGCCGGTCGCCACGACCAGGTTCGGCAGTTGGGAAGCTGCCCCGATCATGGGCCGGCCATCTGCGGTCATCGGCCGCAACGCAGCCGACACGCGCTCGACGGCGGCGGCCCTCAGATCCGGTACGGCACGAATCGCAAACTCCAGCAGCCCGGCGACTCCATCAACCGTCGTCCGGTCGTCAAAGCCCACATCCTCCTCCGTGCTGCCGACAACCACCGTGCCGTCGGGCTTCGGCACCAGGTAGCTGGACCGCCAGGTCAGCATTCGGCGCAGCACGGCTCGCGGCGGCCGGAGCACTGCGAGCTGGCCTCGGCTCGGCCGGACGTCCAGCGGTACCCCGAGCGGGGAAGCGAGGGTGGGACTCCAGGGGCCGGCGGCGAGAACCACAATGTCGGCCTTGATCTGTCCGTCCGCGGTCTGAACCCCCAGGACACGACCGCTGCGGACACTCACCGCGCCGACCGGCGCCCCCTCGCGGATCTCAGCTCCCTGCATTGCCGCGGTGCGGGCCAACGCCCGGACGAGGCGGATCGGGGTTACTTGAGCCGACGGGAATATGGCAGCTCCCCGGACACGAGGACTGAGCCCCGGCTCCTCGACCCGAGCCTCCTTCAGGTCGAGCCAGCGACCAGGTCCCCGGTGAAGGCGGCGCTCCTCCCCAGCGGTCAGAGCTGGGGTGATGACTTCCTGGGCACGGAACTCGACGCCAATGCCCGATCGCTCGGCACGCTCGACCACATCCGGGAACATCGCGAGGCTACGTGCGGCCAGATCGAAGACGGTGGCATCCAGCTCGCCGTATGGTGTCAACAGACCGGCTGCCGAACCTGAGGCGTGCGAGCCGAGCGTCTCTCGCTCCAACAGCAGCACCTCGTGGCGGCGCTCGCGGGTCAATCGCTCGGCGATGGCGCAGCCGATGATGCCGCCACCGACGATCACGATTCTGGCCATCGCCCGCCATTCTCGGCGGTTGGATGCTCAACCCGCCTTCAAAGCCGGCGCGCCGCGGCGTCCCTTAGGGCGGCCTTGATCTCCTCCGAAAGGGCGTACCAACGGACCCCCGTCACCGCGCCATGAAGCGCATACAGCGCCCTCTCCTTGATTACTCCGGGGAATGCTCGCCTCAGACGAACGTAGGCTTCGATCGCACCCACTCGTTTCAACTCTTCCGGAGTCGCTATTCCGACCGCCCGCAAGCGCGCCGCTGAAACCCGCCCCAGGTTCCTCATCCGGTCGAGCTCGTCGATCCCTCCGTCCACCACAGGCTCCCGGGTCACAAGGGGGGCCGGCCACTTGACTTGTCGAACATTCGTTCGTTAGCATGCTCTTAATTCGCGCCCACGTCAAGCCCTTCATCCGCAGCGATGCAGACCGAGAAATTGCAGCGCGCCATCGGCGCTATCCATGTCCGCTTTGGTGATCAGGCCCTCACGCGATCCGACGGGCTACCGCCCGCCCAGCCCTGGCCGACCGGGCAGCTCCGTGCGGACCGCCTCTGCGGAACCGGCGGCTTGCCCTCCGGCCGGACCAGCGTCGTCGAAAGCTCCTCGAGCCTGGCGGCGACCGATGCGCGGAGGAGATGGACGCCGCACTGGAGCGGCTGCGCGCCCGGTTGGGGCTTCCCCCCTCTCCCCTGCCGGAGCGGCGCTCTATACAGCCTCCGGCCTGAGTAAACGTGATGACGTTCCTTGTCAATCCCCCGATGGCGATCGAGATCGAAACAGACGCCGAGGGGATTCCCCGGCACCTGAGCGGCGAGCCACTCGTGGGGCCGGTGCAGCCGGTGCAGAACTGGCTGGCCGAGGTGGACTGGTGGAACCAACCCGTCCGCCGCGAGTACTGGAAGGTACTGCTCAGAGGCCGACTGTTGTGCGAGATCTATCGGGACCTCCAGCAGGAAGCCTGGTTCCTAGAGCAGGTGTACGACTGAGAATGCCCGCCGGGGTCCGCCGGCTGCGAGGTTTATCCGGCTGCAGCGCGGGATCGCGGGGTCCGGTCCATGACGCCATCCCGGCTCTTGACGCCATACTTGACTGGACGCGAGAGCAGCTCAGCCGTTGAGAGGGAAGTAGGGCTCAGCCATGGCAGTTACGCGCGAGGTCGACGACATCGCTCGCTCGCTGGTCAAGCACCAGCACGACCATCCGCCGGTGCGCGATCTCAACCGTGAAAACGACCGGCGGATGCGGTTTCCGCAGCGGGTGGCAGACGATCTCGGACGGGTGGTCGGGAGCTGGACTTTCGTGTTCGTCCAGGTGCTGGTGACCGGATCCTGGCTGGTTCTCAACATCGTTGCGCAGACCAACCACTGGGACAGCCACCCCTTTCTGCTCCTCAACCTCGTCATCACCTTCGAGAGCGCGCTCTGGGCGTCACTGGTCCTCATGGCGCTCAACCGCGCGGCGGGCCGCGACCGCCTGCGTGCCCAGCATGACTACGAGCAGCAGGTAAAGGTCGAAGAGGAGATGCGCACCCTCATGAGCCACCTTGAGGCGCAGGACGAACTGCTGCTGCAGGTCGTGCAGCGGCTCGACCGCAACGACAGGGAGCTTCGCCGCCTGGCCCGCCGCCTGGGCATCGGAGAGCAGCGGGTCGGCTAGTGACCGGTCCCGCCGACCTGGGGCTGGATCGGCTCTACCACCGGCTCCGATGCCCGACCTGCAGCTCCCAACCCCGGCTCGGCGCCGTGCGCTGCGACGGATGCGGACGCTTGATCGAGATCGAAAGCGGCGTGCTGGACCTGCTACCGGAGGATCTCCGCGCCGAAGCCGATCGTTTTGCCGAGCTGTACCGGGCACTCAGGGTCCAGGAGGGCTGGGCGGCCCCCACGGGTCGAGAGGGTCCCGACGATGCCGACCCCAGGTGGCGGCGGCGCCTGGAGGCCGTCAAGAGGGCGGTCGCGATGCTGGAGCGCGATCTGCGCGGCGACCCGCGGCCGGTGGTGGGAGACGCCGGCGCCGGCGCTGGGTGGGCGGCTCTGCTGTTTTCATGGGCCGACGTGATCGCGTTCGACTGGCTCGACCCTTCACCCGTGCGTGGGCCAGTGCTCAGCATTCGAGCCGACATGCGGCGGCTGCCGCTCAAGGAGGGCTCGATGGACGGACTTCTCTACGCGGCTTCGATCCACTACGTGCCGATCGACGATGCCGTTCGGGAGGCGGCGCGAGTTCTAAGGCCCGGAGGGTTGCTGGTCGCCGTCGAGAGCCCGATGTACGTCGATCACCGGTCTGCCGATCGCGCGGCGGAGCGCAGCGCCAGATATTACGCGGCGATGGGATACCCCGAGCTCGCCGTGCACTACCACCCGGTCGACGTTCGTAGGCTCAAAACCGCACTGGCGAGGTCGGCCTTTCGGATCGAACGCATAGAGATGCCCGGAGGATTGCTCAATATCTGGCGCCGGCTATCTCAGCGCCACCAATTCGCGATGGTGGTCGGCCGGTTGGATGAGGTCCAGGTGCCGGCACCAGGACTCGACGGCACGTGTTGACAGGTCGGCTTCCCGGCCCTTGACCCATTCACGGCCGAAGCTCCTCGTGATAATCCGCCTCGACGTTCACTGACCACAGGTCGTTTGAGGCGCCCAGGATGTTCTCGACCGCACACATCGCTGTGTACATGGAATGATCCTGGTTGTTGTATTTGTGCATTCCGTTGCGGCCGACCGTATAGAGATTGCTCAGGTGCGCCTGGAGCCAATTCCGGATGACTGTCAGCGCACCCTTGTATCTCTCGTCGTACACCGGATACGCCCTCGGCATCCGTACCACATATCCTGTCTCAACGTCTGACTCGTCACAGAGGCCAAGCCGCGCCAGCTCGCGCTTCGCCAGCTCGATGAGTTCGTCGTCGGACATCGACCAGAGGCCGTCGCCCCTTGTGACAAAGTACTCGAGACCAAGGCACGTGCGTCCTTGCTTGACCATGAACGGTGACCACGAGCCGTAGTTCTGGATGCGCCCAACCTCGACATCTGGATCATGGATGTAGATCCAGTTGTCGGGAAACCCCTTCTCCTCGGGAACGATGAGGGCGATCGTGAGAAAGTCTCGATACCGGAGGAGGCCCGCTGCGCGAAGCACCTCGGGCGGAGCGGGAGGGTCCAGGGCCACGATCAGGTCGCTCAGCGGCATCGAGGAGATGACGGCGGTGGCCGGGACCTGTTCGGCAACCCCATCTGACTCCACGGTGACCCCGACCGCTTCCCGGCCCCGATGGTGGACTCTGGTCACCCTGGCCTCCATCACGATCCGAGCGCCACGCCTTTCGCAAACGTCGCGAGCCTTCTCCCACATCATCCCGGGCCCGCACTTGGGATAGTGGAACTCTTCGATCAGGCTTGTGACCTCCTTCTGATTGCGCCGAGGCAGGATGGCGTTTGTCACGGCCTTCAAGAGAGACAGATTCTTTATGCGCTGAGCGGCCCAGTCTGCCTGGATCCTGGTCGCCGGCATTCCCCAGACCTTCTCTGTGTAAGTCTTGAAGAAGATGCCGTAGAGCCGCCTACCGAAGCGAGCGGATACCCAGCCCTCGAAAGTCGACTGATCCGTGGGCGGGCTGACCTGTGCCCAGACGTAAGACAGGAAGCAGCGCACTGTTTCGATCAGCCCCAGTCCCTTCAGAGCATTGAAGGCGCGCAACGGATAGTCAAACATGTTGCCGCGATAGTAGATACGGCTCATACGAGGACGGAGGAGGAAGTCCTCACCTCCGAGTATCTCCTCCCAGAGCTCCTGGACAGCGCGCACCTTGGTGAAGAAGCGATGACCGCCGATGTCGAATCGCCACCCATCGCGCAGCACCGTTCGGGCAAGGCCGCCGACGACGTCGTCGGCCTCGAACACCGTCGGATGAAGGCCTAGCTCGGTCAGCTCATATGCGGCCGTCAGCCCGGCTGGGCCCGCCCCGATCACAACCACGTCGCGTGCGCGCTCGGCGATCGGGCCGGCCCGGGTGGGTCGCGTCACAAACGGATGAAGATGCGATCCAGCCACAAGCTTTCGACCAGGTTGCCAAGCAGCATCAGCAGCAAAGCTACCGAGGCCACGCCGACCGCCCACCGGCGCAGCAACGGCCGATTGCGCCGATAGGCGAGCAGCGCGGCCGGGCCCAGCACCATCGCAATCAAAAGGCTCAGCACCGCCGGATTGGGCACCCACGCCGTCGCCGGCCCGCCCAACCACCAGTTGGTCGCGGTCGCGCCCCCGAGGACCAGCGTCAGCCCCAACAGCCCGAGTGACTGACGCCTCACGACCTGAGCGGCGACCCAGCCCGCTCCGAGATAGACCTCGGGGTAGATGATCTCCCGGTACCAGCCGTACTGCTCTACCTGGCGCTCACCGGCCAGCACCAGCATCGTCGCCGCGTAGGCGACCGCCGGCCAGACCCCGAACAGCTGCCGGCGCCAGTTGTTTCTGGCTGCCATCAGCCCAAGGCCGATCCAGCCGAGCAGCCACCATCCATCGCGCAGCCGGCGGTTGATACCCGCCGGGGCGCTGATGAAGTCGAACGCGGACATCACGCCGATCCGGAAGCCCGCGTGAACGCTCTGGGCGCGGAGGAACTGGGCCCAGTCGATGAAGGCCCCGTAGATGGCAAAGATCGCGAGCCCAACTACCCCGCCACAGCCCACGGCGGCGGCCAGGCGCCAGCGTCCCGAAGCGACCAGGATCACACCTATGATGCAGGCGATCGCGATCCCGGAGACCTTCAACAGCGGCGCGACAACACAGCAGGCGAGCAGAGCCAGCTCGGTCCAGACCCCGCTCCGGCCATCGACGACTCGAAAGCTGAGCAGTAGAGCTACCAGGAGGAGGACCGCCTGCAGCGACTCCGGCTCGGCCTGCCGGCCTAAAAGGATCGCGCCAGGCGTGGTGGCCAGCAGTGCCGCACCGGAGATCGCGGCCAGCGGCCCGAGGAAGCGGCGGCCCAGGAAGTAGGTGAGCGGGACGGTCATAGTGCTGAACAGCACGGGCAGAAACCGCACCTGGGCAGCTGAGAATCCCGTCATGTCCCGCACACCGAGAAGCCAGACCCAACCACCCATCAGCAGCGAGAAAAGAGGCGGGTGATCCAACCAGTGGTGGACCGTGGGCACCGTGACCCCGAAGGCCGTGTAGGGAATGTATGCCGGATACCCCGGTGCAAAGGACCACGTGTACGCGTCGCCATGCAGGATCAGGTTCAGGCCTGCCCACGTGAACTGGATCTCGTCGAGGTTGTCGGTGAACAGCGGCGCGTCGCCGACCTGGTGGAACCGTAGGAACAGCGCAAGCACGGTCACCACCACCAGGGCGGCCACCTCCCACCGCGGCCATGTCAGTGGCAGCGCGAGCGGTCCTGTGACCCGTGCCTCAGCGGACTCGATAGACGGTGTAGCCGCCACTGGCGTAGACGCGTTCCGCGATCTGATCGAAGTAGCCGGCGTTCGAGCCCTGGATCGCGGCGTCCTCTGGGCCGAGCACCACGTAGTCCACCTGATAGCGATGGAGAAGGTCCAGGGTCGATGGGTCACCCTTCAGCATGACCTGGGCGTCGTGGGTGCGGCTGGCCCAGTCGGCGAGCCCGTATGTCCAGAGCCACCCTGGATAGCCGACCATGACACGGCGGCCTGCCAGGGTAGGGATCGGCTCATTGTGGACCGGCGCCACGAGGAACACGGCCCTGGGCTCGGTGTGCTCGCGCGCCCAGGCCGCAACCTGCAAGCCGCCCGTCCCCGTGAAGAGCGCGGAGGCAGAGCTGGAGTCCAGCGCCCGCCCGAGGTCGAGCGCGCCGGACAGCATCAGCAAAGCGGCCATTAGGTACGCGGTGATGCGCCCCGGCGGGCCCCGCCGCAACAGGCTCGCCAGCAGAGCGCCCACCGGTAGGGCCCCGAACAGCGCCCAGTACGCGAAGAACTTGGTGTTGTCCCAGTCCCAGGGTTGGAAGACCACGAAGTTAGGGACCAGGAACCAGAGCCAGATCGGGGCCAGGTGCAGTCCGACGTCTTTCGGCAGCACCGAGCGCCAGAGGAACGCCACGGCCATCGCCGGAACCAGGATGCTCGTGTTCTTGAGCCAGAACCAGACCGGCTCGTCCTTGTTCGCAAGCCACCAGATCTGCGGGTGGACGGAGGCCGCTCCGCCGCGGACCATCCACAGGACGGCCGGCAGCCCGAGTCCGATGGCAGGAACGAAGAAACCGGCCCACTGGATCCGTCGGGAGAGCAGCGCCCAGAAGGCGGCCAGTGCCACCACAGTGCCATAACCGTGCAGGTGGCACAGGGGTGACAGCCCGGTGATCACGCCGGCGAATATGAAGGGCGTCCAGTCTCGTGTCCTCTCCTCGCGGCGCAGCGCGGTCCAGAGCATGGCCATGACCAGCAGCGCGAGGCTGAAGCCGAAGAGGACCGAGCGCTGCGGCAGCATCCACGCCAGGACGGGGTTGAGCCACTGGAGGTTGAGGGCCGAGTCCTGCGTGTAGAGCCGGGGCGATTGGCGAAGCGCCTCAAGCCCCGAGCGGCGAACGTCGTCGAACAGCAGGAAGAAGCCGAGGCCACCACTCAGGCCGAAGACCAGGACAGCCAGCGCGGACGCCACCCGGCTGCGAATTAGCCGGAGCCCGGCAAGGTACATGACCGCCGGGAAGGCCAGAGCCAGAAGGCCACTGGTGAGCACCAGGGCGGAGGTCAGCGAGGCCCCCATCGGCACCAGGGCGGCCGCCAGCAGGTCGATCATGAACGGGTAAGCCATTGGATGGCCGGGGTCGACCGGGAACTCAGGCGGGAAGTTGTGGCCAAAGGCGAACGAGCCTGCGTAGGTCAGGTGCGCTGCCCAGTCGGCGTAGAAGCCCGCACCCTGGGTCACCAGACCTTGATTGTTGAAAACGTAGCCCTGCGCCAGCACCGTGAGAGTGAATGGCCACGACAGCGCCAGCAGAACCCAGAGCGGCCACGGCTCGAGCCGGCGCCAGCGGCGGAATGCGTCTGTGATCTCGGCGTCCAGAAGCCCGCGTGATCGCCGCCAGCCCGCGACCGAGGCTGCCAGCGCCAGCCCGAGGGCGAGCAGGACCGTGGCCAGACTGAGACCGAGGGCCATCGCCAGTGCGAAGACGGTCGTCGCCACCACTACGGCGCCGATCACGGTGCCATAAGACAGCCGCTCCTCCAGGGTCAGAGGAAGACCCGTCAGGTAGCTCAGGCCCCACCCAGCCGCCACGCAGCCGAGCAGCAGCACCGCCGCCCACCCGGTGAGGGCCAGCACAACCACGAATACGCTGAGCCCGGCGAGAGCGCACACCGCGCGCCGGGCAGCAGGCCACGACGCGATGGCCCGGGCGCGCGTCAGATCCAGGTCCGCAGCCACATCTTGCCCAGCGGAAACCCGTTCAGGTACGAGCTGTCAGAGATTGGCAGGCCGGTCCAGACCGGGTAGAAGTAGAGGAACGACAGCACCGTCAGCACCAGGAAGCCCGTGACCAGGTATCGCGTGGACAGTATCCAGCGGCTGCCGAAGAACTCGACGCGGATCGGCCCCACCTGCTGCATCCGGACCAGCACGAAGGCGAGGGCCAGGATCATGAAGATCAGACCGCCGAACATGTGGTAGAGGAAGATCACGCGGCTGATTCGCGCCCACGGAAGGTACTGGGTCACGAAGCCGACCAGGATCACAGCCGCTGGGAAGCTGCGATGTCGAAGGACGAAGTAGGGTAGCGAGAGCACCGCCGGGATGCTTGCCCACCAGATGATCGGGTTGCCCAGGTTGACGATGCCGGCCACCAGGGAGTGCCCGCTGAACAGGTCGGTGCCGAGTCCCTGATACTCGTAGTAGTACGCGACTGGTCGGTACAGAAACGGCCAGGAAAACCAGGGTGAGCCGTAAGGATGGCCGGCGATCAGGGTGGCGTGGTAG
>Ga0126378_10003759_pt1 | contig 11478 bp, 10 predicted proteins | sample PanSoiMetPlot_23_FD_92587 | JGI IMG/M metagenome (GOLD analysis project Ga0126378, IMG submission 92587) | Tropical forest soil microbial communities from Panama - MetaG Plot_23 | ecosystem: Environmental > Terrestrial > Soil > Tropical forest > Bulk soil | place: Panama | collected 2016-02-17
CCAGCGCTCCGGCCGCCGCCGGCGGTCCGCGTTCGGCCGGGTGGTTGGCCTTGCTGACCGCCTTGCTGACGGCCTTGCCGTCGGTCCCGGCCGCGGCTACCGGAGCGGGTCACGGCCGCCGTCCAGTTCGTCCTCTAGGTGATCGGGCAGAAACGGCACGAGATCCGGCAAGTCCGAGAGCCGGGCCAGGCCGAGCCGTTCCAGGAAGTAACCGGTCGTCTGGAACAGGATCGCCCCGGTTTCGGGATCGGAGCCCGCCTCCTCGACCAGCCCGCGGAGCATCAGGGTCCGCATGACCCCATCTGAGTTCACCCCGCGAACGGCGGCCACCCGAGCTCGGCTGACGGGCTGCCGGTACGCCACCACAGCGAGAGTCTCGAGCGCTGCCTGCGTCAGCCTGACCTCCTGGCCGTCGCTGACGAACCGCTCGACGACCGCCGAGCACTCGTCCCTCGTGTACAACCGCCACCCGCCTGCGACCTCGCGCAGGTCGAATCCGCGGCGCTCCGCCGTGTAGGAATCCGCGAGCGTGCGCAACTCTGCCGCTACCACCGCTGCCGTGGCGCCGGTGACCTCGGCCAGCACCTCCACGGCGACCGGCTCGTCGGCGACCACCAGGACAGCTTCCAGACTCATCCGAAGGTCCAGGCCGGTAGCGCCGGCAGCGCCCGTGGCGCCGGCAGTTCCGGTAACGCGGGCAGCGTCTGTTTCATCTGTGTCCGCCGAAGGCGCAGCCGCAGCTGCGGAGTCCGGTTCGGCATCAGGCGGCGAAACATCGGCAGGCTCCATGCCGAACAGCGCTGGCCCGTTATCCATCGTATTCCTCGTGGTCATCACTAATGCCTAGCTCACTGTGGTCTGTCCAGGAAAGGTACAGATCTCCGAGCGGCGCTACCTGGTCCAGGCTGATTCGACCGTCGCGGTAGAGCTCGAGCGCGGCCAGGAAACGTGCCACGACCTCATAGATTCCGGCGCAATCGGCGATGAGCTGACGGAAAGTGGCTCGGCGCAGGGACCGGAGCCGTGCCAGCAGTATCTCAGCCTGCTCGCGTACGGAGGTCTTGGGGACATGCAGGTGCGCAGTCGAGACCACCGGTGGCTGGCGCGGCGCCAGCACGCGCGCGGCGATGGCGGCGAACTCGGCGGCTCCGATCCCAATCAGCACCTCGGGGAGTAGCTCGGCGAACTTCGGCTCCATCGGAACTCGCCTGGGGTACCGCCGACCCTCTGTCGCGATCTTCGCGGCGAGCACCTGGGCCACATCCTTGTAGGCGCGATACTGCAGCAGGCGGGCGAACAGCAGATCCCTGGCTTCGAGCAGCGCCAGGTCCTCCTCGTCGTCCACTTCGCCGGCCGGTAGCAACCGCGCGGCCTTGAGATCGAGCAACGTCGCGGCGACCACCAGGAAGTAGCTGGCTTGGTCCAGATCCCAGCCGCCAGCGAGGGCCTGGATGTACCCGATGAACTCGTCCGTCACAGCGGACAGGGCGATCTCAGTGATGTCGAGCTTGTGCTTCGAGATCAGCGCGAGCAGCAGGTCGAACGGTCCCTCGAAGACGTCGAGGTGCACCTGAAAGCCACCCCCAGCCGGGGCAGCCTCGTCTGATTCGCTGGTCATCATGATCGTCACCGGCAGATTACCGGACTCGCGCCCGTTATCGTCCTTAGTCATTTGCGCTGGCGTGACCGCTCACCCCGGCCCCGCTCATAACATTCCGCGGAGCCGGCGCGCGACGAGGCTCTCCTCGCCCGCTTGATCCAGGTCGGCGAGAACGACGGCGAGCGCCTCGCGCACGATCCGGCCGCGATCGACGGAGATGCCGTAGGACCGGAGCGCCAGCCGGGCCCGTTCAAGCTCGAAGAGTTCAGTGCCCGACATGTAAACCGTGATCTTCTGTGGGTGGCTTTCCCTGCCGCTTGCCTGGCGCTCGGTGTCAGCCGCAGGACTTCGGGCTGGCGGGCGCAGTAGCTCTGCGACGCCAGGCAGACTTACCCGGCGCGGACGGGACCCGCGGGAACGCCCTGACGCCACCTCTCCAGTACCTCCTTGGCCAGCTCACGGTAGGAGCTAGCGCCGTTGCACGCAGGATCGAACCTGGTAATCGGCTCTCCAGCCACCGTAGCGTCAGGGAAGCGCACCGTACGACTGATGACGGTGTGGTAGACGCGGTCGCCGAATCCCTCGACTACTCCAGCCAGGACTTCCCTGGTGTGCAGCGTACGGGAGTCGTACATCGTCGCGAGCACCCCGTCGATCCTGAGCTTCGGACTCAGCCGGGATGACACCTTGTCGATGGTCTCCATGAGCAGCGCCACGCCGCGCAGCGCGAAGTACTCGCACTCGAGTGGCACGATGACGCCGTCGGCACAGGCGAGCGCGTTGACAGTGAGCAGGCCGAGTGACGGCTGACAATCGATCAGGATGATGTCGTAATCGGGAATGACTGGCTGGAGCACGCGGCCGAGCACGAACTCTCGCCCGACCTCGTGCACGAGCTGAACCTCCGCGCCCGACAGGTCGATGTTGCTCGGCAGCAGGTCCATACCATCGACGCGGGTCTTGATGATGACGTCGTGCGCGGTCAGTCCGCGCTCCATCAGCAGGTTGTACACGGTCGCGTCGAGCTCATGCGGCTGAACCCCGAGCCCGACGGATAGCGCGCCCTGCGGGTCGAAGTCGACCAGGAGCACGCGCCGCCCGTGCTCGGCCAGCGCAGCGCCCAGGTTGATTGTCGTGGTCGTCTTGCCGACGCCGCCCTTCTGGTTGCAGACCGCTGCAATCCTGGCCGGACCATGCATCAGAAGCGGCTCGGGCTCGGGGAACTTCGGCAGCGGCCGCCCGGTCGGCCCTACCATTCCGGGCCGGACCTCCAGGGTTTGGGATGCTGACACAGCTACCGCACCTCCCGGCGGCTAGCGCGAATGCGCTCACTGCCAGGCGACTCTAGGCGCTGGGCCGACGGCCGGCAAGTCGGCGCACCGGGAGGCGGCAAATGAACCACATGCGCACAGTGACCGGAACGCATCGCATAGTGCACAGGAACGGAACGGGGTAGTCCGCACCGGTGCCGCCGACGCCTGCGAGGCCCTGTGCGTGCTATCCGAGCGCGCGGGGATGCGCGGACGCGTACACCTCGCGCAGCTTGTCGACGGTGACGAGCGTGTACACCTGCGTCGTGGTCACCGACGCGTGACCGAGTAGCTCCTGCACCACCCGGACGTCTGCGCCGCCATCGAGTAGATGAGTAGCGAACGAGTGCCGCAGTACATGCGGCGACACCTCGGCTAGGCCAGCGCGCGTGGCCGCGGCACGCAGCGTAGCCCAGGCACCTTGCCTGGTCAGCCTTCCACCGCGCGCGTTCAGGAACAGGGCCGGGCTCGGCTGTCCCCGTCCGGTTGCCGCAGCGAGCGCGGGACGCGCGCGCACCAGATAGGCGTCCATCGCGTCCCTGGCAAAGCTGCCGACCGGTACCAATCGCTGCTTGCCGCCCTTGCCATTCAGCCTGATGACCGCGGCGGCGGACGATGATCGAGAGTCCCCGGAGAGCTCAACATCGTCCACGTCGAGCCCGACTGCTTCCGATATGCGGGCACCGGTTCCGTACAACAGCTCGAGCAGGGCGCGGTCGCGCAGCGCCGACTGGCCGACTTCGGCGGCGTCAAGCAGTCGCTCCACGTCCGCGATCGAGATCGCCTTCGGCAGCCGCCGCGGTGGCGCGGGCGGCCGCACGTCGCGCGCCGGGTTCTCGGCCGAGAGGCCCTCGGCCTGGGCGAACGCATGCAGGCCCCGGACGGCGACGACGGCCCGCCCGGCCGAGCTGGCGGCCAAGGGCGGATGTGTCTCGTCGCCCTGGCGCAGCCCGGCGAGAAAGTCAGCGACGTCCTGCGTGCGGACATCGCAGATCTCGGTCCGCCCGGCCGCGGTCAAGGTTGCGGCGTACCGTTCCAGGTCACGCCGGTACGCCTCGAGCGTGTGCTCAGCGAGGCCCCGTTCCACGGCCAGGTGGTCGAGATAACGCCCGACAGCGCGGGCGACGGAGGTCAGGTGAGCACCTCCGCGAGCGGCACCGCGGGCAGCCCGTGAGCTTCTGCGACGGGCGCACAGGTGACGCTGCCTTCGTGGGTGTTGAGGCCGAGGGCGAATGAAGGATCATTGGCCAGCGCTTCGCGCCAGCCCTTCTTGGTGATCTCGAGCACGTATGGGAGCGTCACGTTCGTCAGCGCATAGGTGGACGTGTGCGGGACCGCGCCCGGCATGTTCGCGACGCAGTAGAAGACAGAGTTGTGCACCCGGTACGTCGGGTCGGCGTGCGTGGTGGGATGGCTGTCCTCAAACGTGCCGCCCTGGTCGATCGAGATGTCGACCAGTACCGATCCTGGCTTCATTCGCGAGACCAGTTCGTTGGAAATCAGTTTCGGCGCCTTCGCCCCCGGCACGAGCACGGCCCCGATGACCAGGTCGGCGTCGATGCACGCGCGCTCGATCTCGTAGGCGTTGGACGCAACGGTCTGGCAGTGACCCTGGTAGATCGCATCCGCTTGGCGGAGCCTGGTGACGTTCTTGTCGACAAGCAGGACTTCAGATTGCATGCCGAGCGCGATAGCCGCTGCGTTCATGCCCGACACGCCCGCGCCGAGAACGACGACCTTCGCAGCGTAGACGCCGGAGACCCCGCCCATCAGCACGCCACGGCCACCTCCGTCGCGCTGGAGATGGTGGGCGCCAACTTGTGGCGCCATCCGCCCGGCCACCTCTGACATCGGGGCCAGCAGCGGCAGCGATCCGTCCGGAAGCTGAACGGTTTCGTAGGCGATCGCGGTGATGCCGGACTCGAGCAGCGCGTCCGTGCAGGCGCGACTGGCGGCCAGGTGCAGGTAGGTGAACAGGACCTGGTCTTTGCGCAGCCGGTGGTATTCCTCGGCAATCGGCTCCTTGACCTTCAGGATCAGGTCGCCGGTCTGCCAGACGTCGTCGGCGGTCGGCAAGATCACGGCCCCCGCGTGGACGAAGTCGGCGTCCGGAATCGAGGATCCCTCGCCAGCGCCCTGCTGGACGTATACCTCGTGCCCGCTCCGCACTAGTTCGTGCGCCCCGGCAGGCGTCATCGCGACGCGGTACTCGTGAACTTTTACTTCCTTAGGAACGCCGACCTTCATTGGTCTTGTGTCCTTCCTTGCCCAGCAACCTGCCTGGCCCGGTGCCAGGCAGAATTCGCGCGCTGCCTCCTGACACGCTCAGAGGGTCTCGGGCTCGTTGACGTCACGGAGCGCCCGGAATCCATCCCACCAAGCCGCATAGGTGGACAAGATACCCACAATGGCTACGCCGTTGTGCAACTCCCCGGCCAGGACCGCACGGACAGCGTCTGTCAGCGGGACCCAGGCCGTGGTCAGGTAGGCCTCCTCATGCTCAGGAACATACTCGCGTTCGGAACGCGGGACCACGGCTAGGTCGCGAGCCAGGAAGACCCGCAACCGCTCGGTGGTGATGCCCGGTGAGGTGGCAAAATCGACGAGCACATCCCAGGTCGCGGCCCGGTAGCCGGTTTCTTCGAGCAGTTCGCGGCGGGCGGTCTCGACCAGCGGCTCACCGGGAACGTCGCGCAGTCCGGCCGGGATCTCCAACAACGTGGCGCCGATCGGATGCCGGTACTGCCGGATCATCAGCACGCGATCCTCGTCATCGAGGGCGAGGACGGCGACGGCACCGGGGTGCTCGACCACTTCTCTGGACACCAGGTCGCCGCTGGGCAGTTCGACGTGGTCTCTGCGCACCGTGACGATGTGGCCTCGGGCCAGGACGTCCGAACCGCGAACCGGCCAGGCGCCAGGTTCGTCCCGGATATCGGCCACGTTCAGGCGCTCGCGACAGGCCGACCGGCACCCGCGGCGACGGCTTCGCCAGCAGGCACTGCGCGGCTGCGCTCAAGCGCCGCGGCGACCAGGCCGCTGAACAGCGGGTGCGGCCGCGTCGGCCTGGACAGCAACTCCGGGTGCGCCTGCGTGGCCACGAAATAGGGGTGCAAGCTGCGCCGCAGCTCGATGAACTCAACAAGCCGGCCATCCGGTGACAACCCCGAGCAGATAAGCCCGGCCTGCTCAAGCTTGTCGCGATACGCGTTATTCACCTCGTACCGGTGCCGATGCCGTTCCTGGACGACGGGCTCGCCGTACAGCTCATGCACCAGGCTGCCATCGGCGAGCACCGCCGGGTACAGGCCGAGGCGCATGGTTCCGCCCATGTCCCGCACTCCCGCGACCACGTCCTCCTGGTCGGCCATCGTGGCAATGACGGGGTGCTCGGTCTGCGGGTCAAACTCGGTGCTGTTAGCGCCGACCAGCCCGGCCATATCGCGCGCCACCTCGATCGTCATGCAGTGCAGGCCGAGGCACAGACCGAGCACCGGGATGCCATTCTCACGAGCGTGCCGGACAGCGCCGATCTTGCCCTCGATGCCGCGCACGCCGAAACCGCCAGGGACGAGGACGCCATCGACGTCGGCGAGCTGCCGGGCCGCCCCCTCCGGCGTCTGGCAATCGTCGCTGGTAATCCACCGGATATTGACGCGGACGTCGTGGGCGAACCCGCCTGCCCGCAGCGCCTCGGCCGGAGACAGATAGGCGTCAGGCAAGTCCACATACTTGCCGACCAGGGCGATGGTGACGGTTTTGGCTGGCCGATGAACCCGGCGGAGCAGATCGTCCCAGTCACTCCAGTCGACGTCCCTGAACGGCAAGCCGAGCCTGCGAACCACGTAAGCGTCGAGCCCTTCGGAGTGCAGGACTTTAGGGATGTCGTAGATGGACGGTGCGTCTGGAGCTGAGACCACAGCCTCCTCGTCGACGTCGCACATCAGGCTGATCTTGCGCTTGAGGCCGTCGCTGATCGGCCGGTCGGACCGGCACACGATGGCGTCGGGCTGAATTCCTATGCTGCGCAGCGCGGCCACGGAGTGCTGCGTCGGCTTAGTCTTCAGCTCCCCGGACGGCACGATGTAGGGCAGGAGCGATACATGCAGGAAGAAGCAGCGGTCCCGGCCGATCTCGTGCCTGATCTGGCGGATCGCTTCGAGGAACGGCTGTGATTCGATGTCTCCGACGGTGCCCCCGACCTCGGTGATGACGACGTCGATTTCCGGACCGGCCATCTCCCGGATCCGTGCCTTGATCTCGTTGGTGATGTGTGGGATGACCTGCACAGTGTCGCCCAGGTAGTCGCCGCGTCGCTCCTTGGCAATGACGCGCGAGTAGATCTGGCCGGTCGTGACGTTGGCAGAGCCCGGCAGCCTGATGTCCAGGAACCTTTCGTAGTGACCGACGTCCAGGTCGGTCTCGGTGCCGTCGTCAGTGACGAAAACCTCGCCGTGCTGGAACGGATTCATGGTGCCGGGATCGACATTGAGGTAGGGATCGAGCTTCTGCATGCTCACCCGCAGGCCGCGGAGCTTCAGCAACCTGCCGATGCTCGAAGCGGTCAATCCTTTGCCGAGACTCGAAGCAACGCCCCCGGTGACGAAGAGGTGCCTAGTTTCCGCTGGCCGTGACCCATGCGCTGCAATAGCCAATGAGGCTCCCGTGGTCAGATTCGGCGGCTATCCCGCTCGCCCACGGGGTCTCAGGATATCAAATACAGCGCCGATAGCGGGCCGGACGCGTTCGCCCGAGTGTCGCTGAGCGACAAATTTGAGCAGGTAGAACCTGTTCTGCCGGAAACTGCCTTCGGGTTCCGCGGCGGGACCGCCGGTTAGTGTCCGGGCGGTCGGCGTCCGGGGGGTCACGACTGACCCGGCACGCCCTGCCGTCCTAACGCTGCACGGCCGGCCGATTGGCTGATCTCCTCGGGCACGTGCCGCTGTGTCGCAGCGGGATTGCTCTGGCCCGCCTCGCCGAACCGGGCAAGCGCCACAGCGCAGGCAACGGCCATCAGGAACCCGAGAACGGCAACCGCTGCGAGGCCGTGCCTGGTTGTGTCGCCCAAGAACAGGACTCCGACGAGTGCTGGTGGCATCGTTTCGGCGAGTACGACACCAGCCGTGGCGGTCGTGACGCTGCCGCCTTCAAGTGCGGTGGCGTACAGCATGAACGAGACGATCCCGGCCGCGGCGAGCGTATATGCGGCTGGGCTCTTGACCAGCTGAAGCGGCGCGAAACCTGGCAGGGTCCGGGCCGCGACCGCGAGCACTGCATAGCCGAGGCCAGCAATCGCGCCAAGCGCTACCGTGCGGACCGGATTCGGCAAGCGCGCGACCGCGAACCCGACAATTCCAACGGCCACGACGGCCACGATGAGGCCTAGCTGAAACTCTGAGCCCACCCGCGTCGCACCCTCAGCGCCAGCCGACAAGCCAAGCAGCGCGACGCCGATCACGACGCCTACCACAGCGAGCCACTCGCGCATAGACAGGCGGATCTTCATGATCCACGCCGCGAACACCGCCGTGACCGCGAGGTTCGAGGCCATGATTGCCTGCACCGCGAAAAGCGGCAATTTACGCAACGCGACGAGCTGTGCGACAAAGCCCAGCAGGTCGATCGCGATGCTCGCGAGGAACAGGCCTTGCCGCATCATGCGGACTAGCAACCCGGGATCCACGCCCTGCCCCGCTTCACCGACTTCCTCGGCCGACCGGTTGCTCGCTGCGCGCACAGCAATCGCCTGCATGACTGCGGCGACGCCGTAGCAAGTCGCCGAGATCAGGGCGGCGAGCAGGCTCCCCAGCATGATTTAGACCCTACGCCAGGGGCCAGGCTGGGGATTCTCTTGATGCCTGCTGAGCATCAACTGAACCTCAGACCCCCGCCGCCTGCATGCCGCGAAGCTCGTGCTTCAGGTCACGGATCTCGTCCCGGATCCGCGCGGCCAGCTCGAACTGCAGCTCGGCCGCGGCCGCGTGCATCTGCTCGGTCAGCTCGGCAATCAGGGCCGCCAGGTCCGCGCGAGCCGGCCCGCCGCCCTTGTCGCCAGCTGTCGCGGCAGCCCTGGCCCGCGACGACACCCCAGGAACCGGCGCCTTGCCGCGGCTTTGCTGCCGGCCCGAGCCGCCGAGTAGCTGGGCGGTGTCGGCGTCCTCCCGCGCAAGCTGGTCAAGGATGTCGGCAATCCGCTTGCGCAGCGGCTGCGGGTCGACGCCGTGCTCCTTGTTGTAGGCGATCTGCCGGTCGCGGCGGCGGTTGGTCTCGTCGATCGCGCGCTGCATAGACGGCGTGACTTTGTCGGCATACATGTGCACCTGACCCGACACGTTCCTGGCCGCCCGGCCGATCGTCTGGATGAGCGAAGTGCCAGAGCGCAGGAAGCCTTCCTTGTCGGCATCAAGGATCGAGACCAGCGACACCTCGGGCAGGTCAAGTCCTTCCCGCAGCAGGTTGATGCCGACGAGTACGTCGTACTCGCCCATCCGCAACTCGCGCAGCAGCTCGACCCGTCGCAGCGTGTCGACCTCGCTATGCAGGTACCTTGCCCGGATGCCCAGCTCAAGCAGGTAGTCGGTCAGGTCCTCGGCCATCTTCTTGGTTAGCGTCGTGACCAGCACGCGCTCGGACTTCTCGGCGCGCTCCCTGATCTCACCAACCAGGTCGTCGATCTGGCCCTTCGTCGGCTTGATGACCACCTCCGGATCGACCAGCCCGGTCGGCCGGATGACCTGCTCGACGACCTCGCCGGCGGTCTGCCGCAGCTCGTACGGCCCGGGCGTCGCCGACAGGTACAGCGTCTGACCGATGCGGTCGCCGAACTCCTCCCAGGTCAGCGGCCTGTTGTCGATGGCGCTCGGCAGCCGGAAACCATGGTCAACCAGGACGCGCTTGCGCGACACATCGCCTTCGTACATGGCGCCGATCTGCGGCACGGTGTTGTGCGACTCGTCGATAACGAGCAGGAAATCCTCGGGGAAGTAGTCCAGCAAAGTGTTGGGCGGGCTGCCCGCTTCGCGGCCGTCGATGTGCCGCGAGTAGTTTTCAATGCCCGAGCAGCTACCGACCTGCCGCATCATTTCGATGTCATAGGTCGTCCGCATCCGCAATCGCTGAGCCTCAAGCAGCTTGCCGAGCTTCTCCAACTCTGCGAGCCGCCCTTCCAGTTCGGCCTCGATGCCGGCAATTGCCCGCTCCATCCGCGCCGGGCCTGCGACGTAGTGCGACGCCGGGAAGATGTAAAGCTCGTCATCCTCGCTCATGACCTCGCCGGTCAGCGGGTGCAGCGTCATCAGCCGCTCGACCTCATCGCCGAACATCTCTATCCGGACGGCGAGCTCCTCGTACTGCGGAATCACTTCGATGGTGTCGCCGCGCACCCGGAATGTGCCGCGAGTGAATGCCAGGTCATTGCGCGTGTAATGCATGCCGACGAGCTTGCGCAGCAGCCCGTCTCTATCCATCCTGTCGCCGACCTTCACCTTCAGCATCCGGTCCACGTACTCCTGCGGCGTACCGAGGCCGTAGATGCACGAAACCGACGCCACCACGATCGTGTCGCGCCTGGTCAGCAGCGAGTTGGTGGCCGAATGCCGGAGCCTGTCCACCTCATCGTTGATCGACGAGTCCTTCTCGATGTAGGTATCGGTCTGCGGGACGTACGCTTCCGGCTGGTAATAGTCGTAATACGAGACGAAGTATTCAACGGCATTACGCGGCAGCATCTCGCGCAGCTCGTTGGCGAACTGTGCGGCCAGGGTTTTGTTCGGCAGCATGACCAGCGTCGGCCGCTGAAGCCGCTCGGCTAGCCAGGCCACCGTCGCTGTCTTGCCGGTCCCGGTCGCGCCAAGCAGCACCGTGTCCTTGGCGCCCCCCTGAATGCGCCGATCCATCTCGGTGATCGCATTCGGCTGGTCGCCTGCCGGCACCATCTCCGTCACGACCTCGAATGGCGCGACGCTCCGCTGGAGGTCGGTCACCGGCCGCATGACTTCTCCCTGCTCGCTACGTTCCTCGTAGTGGACTCGCCCATCCCGGGCTGCCTATCGCGCCTTCGCTGGCTTATCCCACTGTAAAACGGCGTACCGACAGTTCGCCGGGCCAGCGGATTCGCTCGGTCACTCACGCGCGCCTTGGCGCCACCGGTCGCTCCAGCCACCCAGGTCCGCTGGAATCGCTCTAGGTCACATAACCGACCGAAGACGCCAGGCATTCCGACAGGGGGCCACCCAGCGGCGAAATGATCTTGATCAATGTACCGTAGCTGCTGCTACAGCGACAGCCACGCGTCATCCATGAAGGGGGCCGGCCCAGCCGTGATTGATCTTCGTGGGTGCGGCGTAGGTACGGCTATAGGCGTACCTGCGCAAACACCCATGAATGATCTTGACGAACGCTTGCGCCTTTTGTCCGGATCGCTGAGAGCAGCGGTGCGCGCCGGGTCGCACCCGGCGTCGGATGAACCGCTGAGGACCGCGAGCGCGGGACTGCCGGGGTGCGGGCAGGCCGTTTCGTTTGGTCGGGCCACGACCCGGTGGGCGCGCGTCCCGGCGGGCGCCCCCGGTC
>Ga0126378_10003760_pt1 | contig 11477 bp, 16 predicted proteins | sample PanSoiMetPlot_23_FD_92587 | JGI IMG/M metagenome (GOLD analysis project Ga0126378, IMG submission 92587) | Tropical forest soil microbial communities from Panama - MetaG Plot_23 | ecosystem: Environmental > Terrestrial > Soil > Tropical forest > Bulk soil | place: Panama | collected 2016-02-17
AGAACCTGGAACATTTACGAACCAACATCGAAGAATTCATCGACGAGTATTACAATCGGCAGCGCTTGCATTCTGCGCTGGCCTATTGCTCGCCGGAAGAATTCGAGCGCAAGGCCGAAGGCCGGGCCGAAAATCGAGGCGCAACGATCGAGGTTTTTGTGAACAACCACAACGACGAAAAGATTTCGAAAGGGCTGCTGGGGACGGGGACTCAGATGCCGTCCCCTTCCCCAGACCCCTTCTCCTGCTAGAAGATGCAAGAGCACTCTTACAAAAACGGAAACTGTGCCCTAACGATTTGTGCCACGAAAGGGGTTCACCCCACCAAGAGGGTCCAACAAGGGTCCAAAACTCGACGAATTTCTGATGGTTTTGCGGGGGTCGGAAGTCTAAGGGCAATAGAATCATCGGGACTTAGAGTGTGATCGTCAAGCTCATAGCCCGAAGGTCGTCAGTTCAAATCTGACCCTGCAACCAATTCGATTGAAAGCAAAGGGCCTCCGGAACAGGCACCGGAGGCCCTTGCCGCATTTTGGTGCAGAGTGTCCGTGTTTTGTCCGTGTTTGCTAACATGGCGAATGGTCCGCAAGTGGCGCCCCGCACACGAGGCGAGGCGTCGAAGACCGTGAGGGCGGCGATGAGAGCCCAGAGGATTCGAGAGCAGGAATAGGCGACGTGAGATTTAGTCATGTGCCTTGGAGCGCCCAGCCGTGTTCCATCCCTCTGACTCTCGGAGCTGCTCAGCGAGCAGCTTGCAAAGTCGATGCGGGCAATATTCTCCATTGAGCCAAGTCGAAACGTGGTCTGGCTCTTCGAGTCCCCATAAGACAGTGCTTTCATTTCCACAACGTAAACAGCGCAGTTTCTGATTCGGATTGAGCGTGTCCACGGCACCGCCGGTCCAATCCCAATCGTTCGCTCCGCACTTGCAAACAAGTGCAACAGCATCCGTGTGCTGCGTTCCAAACATCGGTACGTGAATCGACAGAATCATGGGTGTCTCATTTTAGCTGCAAGGCTCGCGGCATAGGACGCGGCGGCAGGACCGCGGGCTGCAAGATTTTGTGTGTCGAGCGTCGAGCCACGGACCTTCTGTCTCCTTGAAAATTAGAATGACGCCGCTGTCACGCCGCGGTCACGCTGCTGCTTTGTCTCAGACTGTTGTCCGCGTAGCCGCCGGGTACCATCCTGGTTCCCGTATCGGAAATCATTCCTGGCTCCCCTTGCGGCTTTCGGTTCCGGACCCAGCGAGGAGCGATTGGCGCAATGGCGGACCCGCGGTTGATTGCTCGCGCGTTGGCCTATCCGGAATTTGGCGCGCTTCCTCACTGTTTACTTGCTTGCGCCTCTTCTGGCGTTAGCGGCCTAAATATGACATTCCAAACATCGCCTGGCGTCAGTCCGGGGTCACCATCGAGGAATTGCAGCGTCCGCGTACTGTCAGTGTCGCCTTTCTTCGCATCGATTACGCGGGCTTTAGAGAGTGTTTCGATAAACATTTGGTTTGCTCCTTAGTTGTTCTGCCAGCGATCCCTAATGCGACGTGTAGGATCATCGATGTGTCAATTGCAGACCCATGCGCCATTGATTCTCTTGGCGACTGCGCCCGTGCCACCACCAGCACATGGATTGGCGATGGTGCAATCCGTGCAGTACACGATAAAGCCATTCGCGGGAGTTCCTAACGTGGCGTTGGTCTTGCTCGGGAAGTGAATCTCCTGAAAATTAGTCAGATCGAGATTGTCGCTGCTGTCTACCGCGCCGCGCGTGTCGCCTTCCTGCTCCGCCTTGTCTGCCAGCGCCCAGGCTTTGTCTAATACGCGCTTCATCTCATCGTGGAGGTTGTCTCCAAGCCGCTCCTCGCGCTTTTCATGCGTCCTTTCAATCGCTACCGAAACATGGCTCTTGTGGCGTTCCAAAGAAGATTTGGAAAAACCCCACTGTCCCGCTATTTCCCGCAATGGCGCCCCGCTTACTAGCGCCTTATCAATTTGAGCCGTTCAGGGCTTTTGCAAGCTAAACAGGTTCTAGGCGTTTCATCCTCGCTAGAAAAACGCATTTGGCTTTTGTACCCACTGCCTATCTAGCACCCAACCTGTGTTGAACGACCACAGACCAAGAGCCTCTCCGCTGACCGACCGGATTGAGGACAAACCACTTATGGGATCATAGGTCTGGTCCACGGCTTGCCTTCCCTGGAACTGGGCACCCTGGCAATTCAGTTGTGCAACTCCGAGGTGGAGAAAAAGGACAACTGGTAGTGAGTAGCGACCCCATCTGCCTTGGGTGCCCAACTTCCTAAAGGCAAAGCAGGTTCTAGGCATGGCTTATTTCGGCCCCTCCCTGATTTGGAGACTGATTAGCTTGATTTCGCTGAAGTGCGAAACGCTCAGGGCGAGGGCAACTCAAAAAAGGAGTTCGAGCAGGCCAAGCGATAAGTCTAAGCCGCCCTCGAAAAGGAGCTCTAGCACGAATAGCATGGCATCCGGATCGGACGGCTGCTCCGGATAGGTCAGCACGCTTGTGGTGTAACCTCTGGGCTCTCCGTAGATGCGTGCGTCTGCGCCAAGTCCCAAAATAATGATTCGCCAATCCATTTCTTGTTCTTGCCGTGGCGGCAACATAGCCGTTCAATTTCTTCATACGCATGGCACTGCTGTGATGGTTCATCCCGATAGCTTCTTCTATGCGCCGAGAAGCAAAAATTGTCCGTGTAATTGTCCGTGAACCGCGTACAAGAGCATCCGAAACCGGCCTAAAGCAATTCCCTTCCCGCGTTGATTTCATTGGTTCTTGTTGTATGCCGTGTGTTGCCGTGTATCTCGATTTCCCCCTCATAACCCGAAGGTCGTCAGTTCAAATCTGACCCCCGCAACCAATCCTATTGACTACAAACGGCTTAGGAGGCTCCACTCCCGAGCCGTTTTCGTTTTCGGGCGCATTTGTGCGCAGAATTCCGTCCGATCGCTCCGCCAACACTTGGCGGTTGGCCGACTTCCTGGTATTACATATATGAGAATGTAATGGAGCTGCGATGGAATCGGCCATCACTGTCAAGGGGCAAGCGACAATTCCGAAAGCTATTCGCAAGCATCTTCGGTTGAAGCCGGGGGATCGGGTAAAGTTCTTCGTGCACCCAGATGGCACTGTGGTGCTCTTGCCGAAACTGCCCGCGTCCGCTTTGCGAGGCATCCTCAAACCTCGGCATAAGCAACCGGTGACCGTCGCGGAGATGGCGGAGGCCGTTGCGGTTGAAGGTGCTGCTGGCGTCAGGCCGCGTAAAAGGCGTTGATGATCGGGCTCGACACCAACATTCTTGTCCGCTACCTCACCCAAGACGATCCGATTCAGTCACCGAAGGCAACGGAGATTTTCGAACGGCGGCTCACTGCGGAAAACCCCGGTTTCCTGAGCGTAGTGGCCATGGTTGAGACTGTGTGAGTCCTCGACCGTGCCTATGGTCTAGCGAAGCAAGAAGTCGCTTCGGCCGTCGAGCGCATACTTCAGACCGAGGTAGTGGTTGTCGAGAACGAGCAGGAGGTGTTCACTGCGATGATTGCGCTGAAGGAAGGTAGCGGCTCGTTCTCTGACGCCATTATTGCAGCGCTCGGGGCCAAGGCGGTTTGTTCGTGTACCCTGACCTTCGACCAAAAGGCTCTGCGGATGTCCGGCTTCAAACTTCCCTAATCCGCACTCTGCAAACTCTTACAAAAACGGAAGCTGTGCACCAAAAATTTGCGCCACGAAAGGGGTTCACCCTATTTCCAGCGTCCAACTGGCGTCCAAAACTCGGTGTTTTTCGGACGAATTTGGGGGTCTGATTCGTGTAAGAGCAATAGAATCGTCGAGAATTAGTGGATGCCTTCCAATCTCATAACCCGAAGGTCGTCAGTTCAAATCTGACCCCGCAACCATTTTCTAATTTAAGTACAACGGCTTAGGAGGCTCCGCTCCTGAGCCGTTTTCCTTTTTGGGCGCATTTGGGCGCAAAATCCCGCCCACCACACTACGCCCAAGCCGCCGCGCCCCACTTCTTCGACCAGCCGGCAGTGGCCAATGATCTGGTTCAGCGGCGCCTTGGGCGCGTTGCTGGAAGACGCAAGGTCCAGAATCTCGGGAGCTGCAGCGGCGAGAAATTGACTTCCCGCCGCTTCATGGGAAGCGAGCGGCGATTCTACTTCGGCGCGCAGCTCTTTATCTACACCGCACGCGACGTCCAGGTAGGAATTGCGCTCGGGCTCATACCGCAGCGCACTCGAGAATCTGCTTCGTCCGCTCCGAGCGTTCCGAACTCAAACGGAATCCCTTCTCCACGGCATGAGGCCCTTGCACAGACATCAATCGTCCCGAAGCAACAGGCTAGTTCATTCTTTGGGCAGCGGCGCGCTCCTTTGCATGTGCGACTAAGCCAGCGAACCGAGGGTCGACATGAAGCGAGTTGAAGTTCGGCTCATTTTCGATTTTTAAATCGATCCGCGGATGCAACCCGTGATCGATTGCTTGGCCCAAAAGCGAGAAGGCCTCGTCGATTTGTCCACGTCGTGCGAGGAGGCAAGCGAGGTCATATTTGGTCTCGGCAGTCTCTGGTTGGTCCGGCCCAAGGACACGTCCTTCAAGATCGAGCGTCTGACGAAATAACTTTTCAGCCTCTTGGTTCTTGCCCATGTCCCTCTGAATGCTCGCCAAATTGATCATGGAACTGATCGTTCCGAGATTCTCACGGCCGAAGACACGGAGCTGAATCTCCAGTGTCTCTTGTTCCAGTTTCTCTGCCTCCGGGAGTCGACCTTCGAGCGCCAGCTCCATAGATAGATTATCCATTGTCGCGAGCGTGTCGAAGGCTTCAGACCCGAGGAGTCGCTTCTTCTTCTCGAGCACTTCGCTGTCCAGCTTTGTCGCTTCCACACAATTACCCTCTTCGCAAAGTGTAGTAGCCAGCTGTCCCATCGTTCCCAACGTGTCGTGGTGTTCAGGTCCAAGAACGCGCCGCTCCAGGTCGAGTAGCTTCCGCTGAAGACTCTCTGCCTCGGCGAGGTGACCTTCCTGAAATAGGGTCCAAGACAGGTCATTCATGGTACGCAATGTTTCAGGGTCCTCCCGTCCCAGAGCAAGGTAGCCAACCTTGATGCTTCTCTCGAATAACGACTGCGCCTGAGGCTGAAGTCCCAGCATCATGTACGCCCTTCCCATCACATGCATCATTCGCGCTTGAAGTTCAGGATCTTTCGACAGGCCCGTGTCGATATCCTTCGATGCTTTGTCGAGGATTTCGCGTGCCGTCACCGTGTTGCCTACTCTCTCGCTGGGGTCCGAAACCTTGAATATTGCCGTCATGAACTCCGCGATGCGGTCTGCCCGGTCGCGCTCCCGAGTCGTCTTCCTTAATTGAAGGCTCTGCGCCAAGCCGAACGTCACTAGCAACGCCACAATCACTCCGGCCACAGCCACACCAATTCGTTGACGACGAACGTACTTGCGCAGGCGATAGGGGAGGCTCGCGGGGCGCGCCATCACCGGTTCATGACTCAAATAGCGCGCGATGTCGGCGGCCAGTTCCGACACGGTTGCATACCTGCGGCTCCGATCCTTTTCCAGCGCTTTCATGGCTATCCAGTCGAGATCCCCGCTCAGCAGGCTCACCAGTTGCTTCGGCTCTGTGCCGCGTGCTGTGGCCGCGGCTGAGGATGTTTCGCGATCGGTGCTAACCCTTGTGCTGGGACGGGGCGGGTCTTCCTCGCGTACCTGGCGCAGCATTTCGTCGAGCGGCTGCCCCTTTCCCGGCTTCGCTTGAATGGGCAGGCATCCGGTCAACAAAACGTAAAGCACCACGCCCAGCGAATACACATCGGAGCGGGTATCGATATCCAGTACCGTGGGGTCACACTGCTCCGGGCTCATGTATCCCGGCGTCCCTACAAAGCCGCCAAAGTGGGTATAAAGCGACTCGCCTGTCATCTGCGAGCCGACTCCTCGTGCTAGTCCGAAGTCAATGATGCGAGGAAGGGGTTTCCCGTCCACTTCCTGCGCTAGGATGTTCGCTGGCTTGAGATCGCGGTGGATGATAGCCTTCTGGTGCGCGTGCTGCACCGCCTCACATACCTCGATGAACAACTGGAGGCGGTCGCCAATCTTCAGGCGCTTCTGATCGCAGTAATCCGTGATGGGCACGCCCGGCACGTACTCCATCACAAAATACGGCTGTCCCTCAGGCGTGGCACCGGCGTCAAACACCTTGGCAATGGACGGGTGGTCCATGATGGCCAGCGATTGCCGCTCCAACTGAAAGCGCTTCAGCACCTCATCATCGTACATATCGGCCTTGATCAGCTTGAGGGCAACCTGCCTACGCACTGGTGCAGTTTGTTCCGCCAGCCATACTTGTCCCATCCCCCCTCGCCCGATTTCCTCGACCAATCGGTAGTGGCCAATGATCTGGTTCAGCGGCGCTTTGGGGGCATGGCTGGAAGACGCAAGGTCCAGAATCTCGGGAGCGGCAGCGGCGAGGAACTGGCTGCCCGCCGCTTCATGCGAAGCGATGAGCGATTCGACTTCGGCGCGCAGTTCGCGATCCGTGCCGCAAGCTAAGTCCACGTAGGCGTGCCGCTGGTCCGGCGCGAGCCGCAGCGCCTCTTCCAGTATCTGCTTCGTGCGCTCCCACCGTTCTGTGCTCATGTACAGGAATCCCTGGAAATTTCTCGATGAAGCCACGCGCGTGCAGTGGTCCAATCACGCTGCACAGTGGCCGGAGCAATTTCCATTGCTTCAGAAATTTCCTGCAAGGAGAGTCCAGCAAAAAAACGCAATTCCACTATGCGACATTGGCGTGGATCGATTTTGGCGAGAGTGTTTAGAGCATCGTCGAGAGCTACCACGTCCACATCGCTTCGGCGGGACGCCGCCTTTGCATCCTCCAGCGAGAGCTTACACACACTGCCGCCACGTTTGGAAGCTTTGTGGCGACGCGCATAGTCCACCAGTATCTGGCGCATGAGCTGGGCGGCAATGGCAAAAAAATGCGTGCGGCTTTCCCATTGCGGAGTGTTCAACCCGATCAGGCGAAGGTAGGCCTCATGCACCAGCGCTGCGCTCTGGAGAGTATGGTCGGGGCGTTCCTTCTGGAGTTGAAAGTGCGCTAGGCGACGCAACTCCTTATAGACAAGCGGCAAAAGGGCGTCGAGCGCTTGGCGGTCTCCGTTGCGCCACCCCTGCAGGAGTAGCGACACCTCGCTGGGAGGGTGCTGTTCCACGGAGATTCCTCCAAATTGGGGACGTTGGTTCGCTAGGGTAGCTATTCCGATGAGGGCTGTCAAACCCCCGAGCACCCCGAGGACCATATGAAGAACCGGCAGATTGCGGCCTCTTTCCGTGCGAAATCCTTTTTCGGCCGCAGATGATTAAATCTGCTGCGAATTTGGGCGGTTAGATGCAGAGCTGAAAATCACAGAAAGCTCTGCAGTTCACCAAGTTCCTTGGCCAATGCAGGGGACGGCTTTTCCGAGGTGTGTCATGCCCCAGCTCACTAGGACTCTCAAAATCTGCGCCACAGTTGCGTTGCTCACTGTGCTCTTTCCTGCTCTCGGCCGGACGGGAACGTGGGTGGCGTTTGGGCCGAAGACCTACACTCGCGGCACTGGCTCACCCGTTACTTTGATGGACACGTTTACTCTGCTCAAGCCCAACACGCAGTACACGTTAAAGGTCTTCAATGGAGGTGCAGAACACTTCGACAGAACTCGTGTCCAGCAGCGTGGTCACGTTCAACGGGACTCAGGACATAGGGACAAGCAATTTCAACCAAAACGTCCTCGAAGTCGACCTTCCGATTTTCCCGAATGCTACGAATACGCTTTCCTCCAAACAAGCCAACAATGCACGGGGTCTGAGCGTCTCTTCGGCAAAACACCTTTATCTTGCGCGTTTTTAGATTTCTTGTCTACACGATGTATCCATATCAATATACTATGCATCAATATAGCAAGACGGCCGGCCCAGGATAGCGCCGGTCACTAGGAGATGAGCATGAAGGTCGCTTCGACGATTTCACGATACTTGCTTGGTTTGATCTTTCTGACGTTTGGCCTTAACGGGTTCCTGCATTTCATTCCCATGCCTCCGCCTACGGGCGTTGCAGGGCAGTTCTTCGGGGCGCTCTTCGTGTCCCGGTTTTACGTGGTGATTTTTCTTTTGCAGATCCTGCCCGCGGTCCTGTTGCTTGCAAATCGTTACGTGCCCTTGGCATTGACGATTCTGGGTGCCGTCATTGTCAACATACTTTGCTTTCACATTTTCATGGCGCCTGCGGGCTTGCCGCTGGCTGTGCTCGTTACGGTCTTGTGGTTTCTTACGGCTTCGAATGTGCGGTCCACGTTTGCGGGAATCCTTCAACGGTGAGTGCTGAGAGAATAAATATGGCATCGAAAGCAAAGCTAACCGTCGTCGTCACGGGATCCACTGGGAAACAAGGCGGCGCCGTCGCGCGGGGCCTTCTTGAGCGAGGCCACAAGGTCCGCGCCGTCACGCGCGACCCAAACTCAAGCCAGGCGAAGTTGCTCGCGAACGCCGGGGCGACGCTCGTTGCGGCGTCGCTCGAAGACATTGCGGCGATTAGGAAGGCGCTCGAGGGAGCGACCTCTCTCTTCGCGTTGACGACGGCGTACGGAGGAACGGACGCCGAGATACGACAAGGCATTGCCGCCGCCGACGCGGCCAAGGCAGCAGGCGTGCATCTCGTCTTCCCTTCCATCGGCTCCGCCAACCGACAGCCAGGCATTCCGCACTTCGACAGCAAGCACGAGTTCGAAAAGCACATCGCCAAAGTCGGCGTCCGCGCAACGATTCTCGCGCCCGTTTACTTCATGGAGAACCTCTACTTCGCGAAAGAGCAGCTCGCTAAAGGGATCTACGCGGCTGCGGTCCCGCCGACAAGGAAGCTCGCGCAAATTGCCGTCGCGGACATCGGTGCGGTCGCCGTTCGCGTCCTTGAGGACGCCGGCCGCTTCATCGGCAAGCGCTTCGATCTCTCAGGCGACGAACTCACGGGGAATGAAGCCATGGCCATCCTCTCGCGCGTCACCGGCCGCCCCTTTGCTTTCGGCATCGGCGACTCCTGGGGGGTTTAGGCACCACAGTTTCCGGACATCCCTGTCGAAGAGGGGCCAGCGTGTGGTCGTCAACTCATAACCCGAAGGTCGTCAGTTCAAATCTGACCCCCGCAACCAATTCTAAAGGCTGTCTTTACACAGCTTTAGGCAACAAGAGCTGGGCGAATTGGAGCTGCCAATTGTAGCCGAATTCGCCATGCTGTATCTCAACCCGGCTCTCTCACACCAGTCTCGCAGATACCCCTCGTCGACTCGCAGTTGGGCCGCGTACAGGTCGATCAGGTTTTGCGAATGGCCGAGCCCTGGTTTGATCAAGTCTTCCGGGACCCGCGCCTTGTGCATACCACTCACTGCTCGATAATGAGTACCCATCGCCCTGGATGGCGTTATGCGGACTTTGGCTGTATACATAGGTATGACCTTCCTAGGCCGCGTCGTAATGCTCTCTCGCAGCCGCAAGTTTGGCCAGTATCCAAAGGCCAGATGGGCGGATTGCACCTTTAGGACGATTCGAGCGTCCGTTGCTTTGCTAGTGCTGTTGTCGCTTTGGCAGGCATCGAGAGCCTTCGCGGCGAATCCTGACCTGGAGACTGTGCTGGCTGGCTCACGCCAGCGCATTGAGAAATTGGACTACCGCTTGAGCGGGCGACTCACACGAGTGGAAAGCAATGGAAAGCGCACGAGCTACAAGTTTGTCGCCAAAGCTCGCTGGTTTCCCGATGGTCTGCGTCTGCTATGCGAGATCTCGGGGCCTGGCTCAGAGAGGACGAGCCTTCTTATGCATATGAGGGTTAGTGGGCACGTGACGATCGAAGCGGTACTTCCTGGCGAGAAAACCGCTAGCGTGTTGCCATTCGAACGTTGGAACGACCCACTAGTGGGAACCGACTTCTCCTATGAAGACATGATCGAGAGCCAGTTCTTCTGGAAGAATCAGGAACTTCTGGCACCGGAGAAATACGGCGCACGAGATTGCTTCGTCCTTAAGAGCAAGTCCGGCTCTGAGGACCGGACTTACTATGAGTCGGTAACATCGTGGATTGACCGTGGCATTTTGTTCCCTGTGCATGTGGTGAAGACCATTCGCGGGACGGGACAGCAGAAAGAATTCATTTCCTATGGGCTGCGGCAGGTCGGCGGCGCTTGGTCTGCGACGCAAGTGGAGGCAAAGCTGCCGGGAAAGCCTGGCTCCTCGATTCTTGTAGTCGAAGGGGGCTCGGGAAAGGCAAATCTTAGACGCAAGGACTTTGAGATCAGCCGGTTCAGCACTCAAGAGGAGAAAGTGAAATAAATCAAATCCCTTAAGGCTGTTGCAAGGCCCTGTGCCGTCGCTGGAGCATCCACGGTGTTTGCCGTCATGGCATAAGCTCCTTTTTAGTCGTTGCTGGGGCCCCATATAGGCCAAAGGGCCACCAATTCCAGTCGCCGGCAAGTTGCAATAGTGCTGGCCCGATAACCATCCGTACCACTGTGGCGTCAATGAACACCGCCACAGCGAGCGTAAACCCCAGCATTTGGACGACCAGAAAGCCTCCGAAGGTGAATGCGGTGAAGACGGCAATCATAATTGCCGCGGCGCTCGTGATGAGCCCGGCTGTCCGCGCCAGGCCCTCGATCACCGCTGATCTTTCGGATAGACCGAGCCGGCGTTCTTCGAGGACTCGGGCGACCAGGAAGACCTCATAGTCCATGCTCAACCCGAAGACGATGGCAAACGAGAGAATCGGCACGATCGGGTATACGGAGCCAGTCGGTCCGTCGAGCCCAAAGAGTTTGCTAGCGTGGCCTTCCTGAAAAACGACAACTAACGCACCAAATGAAGCGCCAACGGAAAGCAGATTGAGCAGAATTGCTTTGACAGCCGCAAATAAGGAACGTAACCCAATGAGGAGCGCCAGCAAGCTCCCGAATACGACTGCCAGGACCACCCACGGCAACCGCGCTTTTACTACCGAGTCATAATCTGCGTCGAGCGCGGGAACGCCGCCGACGCGCAGCATAGCGCCGGGCACGCCGGTTATCGACGCGACAGCAAAGGAACGCACCTCTCGTACCCATCGTATCTGTTCGTTGGCCGAAAGAGTGGAGGTCGGCAGCAACTCAATCAACGTAGCTTGCCCATCGCTGCGAAGAAAACTCTTGCGGATTGACTCGGGCAAATCGTCGACAGCACCCGCAACGTCAGACATTCCCGTGAGGGTCGGAAGAGATATGACCTCTTCCGCTCTAGGATCGCTCTGGAAGTGTCTCGTCAAGCGACTGACGGCAAGCCAGCCAGCCGGCGAAAGCGGCGGAGACTGCCGCGGCAACTCGAGGACCACTCGGAGGGACTGCACAATACCCGACCGCCCCATGCGTTGAAGCGTGTGCAGTGCT
>Ga0126378_10003761_pt1 | contig 11477 bp, 10 predicted proteins | sample PanSoiMetPlot_23_FD_92587 | JGI IMG/M metagenome (GOLD analysis project Ga0126378, IMG submission 92587) | Tropical forest soil microbial communities from Panama - MetaG Plot_23 | ecosystem: Environmental > Terrestrial > Soil > Tropical forest > Bulk soil | place: Panama | collected 2016-02-17
CCCCCTTGCGGGGCCGTCTTCCCGCAGGAGGATGGGCCATCCCCCCCACCGGCCCCTGGCGGGGCCACCTCCCCCGCGCGGGGGGGAGGGGCGTATGGATCAGATACCTCGCGAGTCGGCCAGACGCTCGAGGCGGTCGATGTAGCCGCCGAGCACCCCGAACGCCTGCTCGACCGGCTCCGGCGTCGCCAGGTCGACGCCCGCCTCCCGCAGGGCGTCGAGGGGGAACCGCGAGCTGCCGGACTCGAGGAACCGGAGGTATCGCTGCGCAGGCTCGGCCCGGCCCTCGCTCACCGCCTCCGCGAGCGCGTGGGCGCAGGCGATGCCCGTCGAGTACTGGTACGGATAGAAGTCGCGGCAGAGGTGGGTGTGGAACTGCGCCCACGTGATGCCGACCCGCTCGCGGTCGGCCGCCACCTCCCCGCCGTAGGCCTCGTCCAGGAGGTCCGCCATCAGGGATGTCAAGTCGTCGGCGGTCACCGCCTGCCCGCGCTCGATCCGGTCGTGGACCTCGACCTCGAACCGGGCCAGGGTCGGCATGACGAGGTAGTAGCGGTGGAAGTTGGAGATGGCCTCCTCCACGAGGGCGAGCTGGACCTCGGGCTCCGTGACCGTCCGGAGCAGGTGGGCGCGCACGAGCGCCTGGTTGAAGTTCGAGGCCACCTCGGCGAGGATCAGGCCGTAGCGTGCGTAGACGAACGGCTGGGCGGCCGCCGACCGGTGGCTGTGCATGGCATGCCCGAGCTCGTGCGCGAGCGTGCTCATGCTGAACACGTCGTCGGTGTAGCTCATGAACACGAAGGGATGGGAGCCGGGTGCGGACGCCGAGAACGCGCCGTTGCGCTTGCCCCGGTTCGGGCGCGGGTCGACCCAGCGGCCCTCGGTGGCGCCGTGCCGCAGCACCGAGACGTACTCGTCACCGAGCGGCGCCATCGCCTCGGCGATCATCTCCACCGCCCGCGCGTAGGGGACCGTGGGGCTGGAACCGCCGAGCGGGGCCCGCTGGTCGTACGCGTGGAGCCGGTCCAGGCCCAGCAGGCGCCGGCGGACGCGCCAGTAGCGGTGCCAGGTGCCCAGGTTCGCGCGAAACGTGTCGACCACCGTGCGGAAGACGGCGACCGGCACGTGGTTGCGCCCGAGCGCGGCCTCCAGCGCAGAGCCGTAGCGGCCGGCACGAGCCACGAACACCTGGCGCTCGCAGCCGGCGACGACGCAGGCGGCCATCGTGCTGGCGAACGCCACGTGGGCGTCCGCGTAGCTCTCCCAGGCGGTCCTCCGCAGCTCGCGGTCGGGAGCGCCGAGCAGCCGGGGCAGGGTGCCCTGCGCCACCTCGTGCTCCGTCCCGTCCGACGCCCGAGCCGGCGCGAACCGAAGCTCGGCGTTGGCGAGGATCCCGTGCACGCTCGCCGCCGTGCCCAGTGGCGCACCGGCCTGCCCCAGCACCTCCTCCACCTCCGCCGAGCGCACGTGCGGCGCGTCGCGGGCGAGGACGTCGAGGTGGTGGGCGTAGACGGCGAGGTCGGGCTCGCGCGCCGCCCAGCCGCGCAGGGTGTCCACGCCGGCCGCGATCATCTCCGGCACGGCGAACGCGGTGGCCGCTGCCGCTCGCGCAGCCAGCGCCCTGGCGCGCTGCTGGCGGCCGAGGGCGGCCTGGTCGTGGGCGTCGACCGCCGTGCCGAGCATCGCGTACAGGACGAGCCGCCGCAGGCGCGCGCTCACGGGCTCGGAGGCCCGGAACCAGTCGGACAGCGCCGCCGGACTCTCGGCGGCCCGTCCCCGGAACTCCTCGAGTCCGCTCAGGTCGCCGGCCAGGGCGGTCAGCTCCGCCTCCCACGCCTGCGGGCTGGGGAAGAGGCTCTCCACGTTCCAGGTCTCGGCCGGTGCCAGCTCGCTCCGCCGCGGCAGTGTCTGCGTAGTCGTCTGCACGATCGTCCTCTCCCTATCCCTGCGAATGTGCCGTAAGGCCGGCGCCATCTCTTGAGCCGGCGTCCAGCACGAGGAGACAGCACCGCGGGCACGAAGCGCAAGCACCCGCTTTCCCGATCGGTCAGGCGTAGTCCCCGGCCAGCGCCAGCCGCAGCGTGAACGTGCTGCCGCGGCCCGGCTCCGAGTGGAACGTCAGGTCGCCGCGGTGGCGACGGGCGATCTCCCGGGCCAGGTGGAGGCCGAGGCCGGTCCCGGGGATCGCGCTGGTCTCCTCGGTAACCACCCGGCCGAAGGGGCTGAAGATGCGGTGGTGCTGCTCGTGCGGGATGCCCATGCCGGTGTCCGTCACCGAGACTTCGGCGAACCCGCCGGCGCGCCGGACCTGGCAGGTGACGGTGCCCCCCTGCGGGGAGTACCTGACGGCGTTGTCCAGCAGGTTGCGGACCGTTCCCGAGATCCGCTCCCGGTCGACCTCCACGACGAGCGGGGCGTCCGGCAGCTCCAGCTCCAGCCGGTACGGCGGCTGATCGGGCAGCGGGAACGCCCTGGCCAGCTCGCCGACCAGCCGGCTGAGGTCCACGCGGGACCAGTTCAGCATCAGCTGGGCATCCTCGATCCTCGCCATCTCCAGCAGCTGGTCGGTCATCTGCAGCATGATCCCACCCTGCACACGCATCTGCCGCACGGCCTCCCTCGCGCTGGGCGGGACCTCGCCCAGCACGCCGTCGTCCATCATCGACAGATAGCCGAGCAGCAGAGCGAGCGGCGCTCGCAGGTCGTGCGCGACCTGATTCAGCGTCTGGGAGCGGGCATCGGCCAGGGCCACCGCCGACTCCGCTCTAACGGCCGACTCGGCCAGCGCCGCCGCCTGCCGGTGCACCACCACGGCCAGCCCGGCTGCGACCGGTCCCATGGACTTGAGGACCAGCCGGGGCCGCGCAGCCTCACGATAGGCTCGCCTGAGCCACCTCCGCGTCCGGGGAGATCGCCAGGACAGGCCGTATCCTGGGTTCACGGAGCTCACCGTCCCATTCCTCAGTCTTTTCTTATATTACCTTTATCGCATTATCGGCTAGAGCAGCATGAACTCAGGGCCGCCCTGCCCCTGGCCTGCCCAACCGGATCCTCCGCCCCTCCCGGCGTCGCTCATCCCGTCTGCTGGAGCAGCAGCGACGCTATCTCCGAGGCGTTCGTCGTCCCATAGTTGGCCGAGCAGTTGTTGAAGACCAGGTCGGTCCGCTCCGTGCCCCTGGCCACGGCCATCACCCGGGGCACCCAGTCGGCCAGCTCGTCCTCGTCGTACAGGTAGCGGAAGCGCTCGGCCGGCGTCAGGTTCCTCTGCTCCCACGTCTGCGCGTTGCGCCCGTGGAAGCGAACGATCGCTAGCTTCGGCGAGGTCACCGCCACCACCGGCGGCACTGAGCTCTTGAAGCCCTGCGGCTCGTCCACCATGACGTACGGGATTGCCTCGTCGGTCAGGAACCGCAGTGTGCGTTCGGCGTTCTTCTCGTTGAACCACGAGCCATGGCGGAACTCGACCGAGACGGGCAGCCCGCCCAGCCGCGAGCGCGCCGCGCGGATGTGCTCGCGCGTCTCGTGCGAGGGGAACACCCAGCGCGGGAACTGCAGGAGGACCGCGCCCAGCCGGCCGCTCGCCCGCAGCGGCTCGATGCCGCGGCGGAACGCCGCCCAGACCTCGTCCACGAGGTCGGACGGCAGCCTGTCGGCATAGACGCGCGGCTTGTCGCGGAGGTCGGCGGGAAGCCCCTCCCGGAGCGCCTTCGGCAGCCGCCGCGTCTCCGTCGGCTGGCCTGTCATGAGGGCGTGCGCCTTCACGTGGAAGACGAACCCGTCGGGCGTCCGCTCCGCCCAGCGTTTGGAGACCTGCTCCTGGGGGAGGCCGTAGTACGTCGCGTCCACCTCGACCACGGGGAACCGGCTCGCGTAGTAGCGCAGACGGTCCTCGGCGGACTGCGCCTCCGGCGGGTAGAAGACGCCGGGCGCCGTCATGGTCGGGTCCGTCCACGAGGCCGTGCCCACCCGCACTTCGCCGCCGCCGGGCACCCGGACCGGGCCCGCGCCGGCGCCGGCCACCTCCGCCGCTCGCTCCGCGGCCTCCTCCCAGCCGGGGTCGTGCTGCCGGTCGGCCATCGTGTGGCCAGGATAGCCGGCCGGCGAGTGCGAGCGCAGTGGACCGTTGCGGGCCGCCGATCGTCGCAGCGTACCGCCGCGAGACTACGATGTGGTCATGGCGTCGGACCGGATCGGCAGCGGCGCCCGCCAGGTCGGCGGGGTCCTGGGCGAGTTCCGCGCGTTTCTGCTGCGCGGCAACGTCGTCGACCTGGCGGTCGGCGTGGTGATCGGCGTCGCGTTCGGCGCCGTGGTTACAGCGCTGGTCAGGGACCTGATCACACCGTTGATCGCAGCCATCGGCGGGAAGCCCAACTTCGGCTCGCTGTTCTTCACGCTCAACCACAGTCGCTTCCTCTACGGCGACTTCGTCAACTCGGTGATCAGCTTCCTGATCGTCGCGGCAGTGGTCTTCTTTCTGGTGGTGCTCCCGGTGAACAGGCTGGTCAGACTGAGCCAGCGGGAGCGCCCGGCCCCGGCCGCCACGACCAGACAGTGCACCGAGTGTCTGAGCGAGATCCCGCTCGCGGCCCGGCGCTGCGCGTTCTGCACTGCCCCGCAGACGCCCGTTACCTGAACCGGGCGCTCCGTCGAGCGCCCCCCTGGTCCCCGGACCACGACGCTGCCGCCGCCGCGCTACCCTGCCCGGCGTGCAGCAGCAAGACGCGGTTTCGCAGGCGCAGCTCCGGCCGGGGACCTGGCAGTTCGACGCCCTCCACTCCCAGATCATGGTCAGCGTGCGACACATGTCGGTTGCCAACCTCCGGGCCAAGCTCCCCAGGGTCACCGGGAAGCTGGAGGTGCCGACCGGCGACCCGCTCGGCTCCTCCTTCGAGATGGAGGTCGACACGCGCTCCGTGACGACCGGCCACCCGCCCCAGGAGGACTTCATGCGGTCCGAGGCGTGGCTCGACGCGGAGAACCATCCCGCGCTGACGTTCCGGAGCACGTCGATCGAGCCCCAGGACGGGAACCGGTTCCTGATCCGGGGGGACCTGACGGTCCGGGGCGTCACCCGCCCGGTCGAGATCCCGGCCACGTTCCACGGGGTCATCGCCGACTCCTGGGGTCTCAGGGCGGGCTTCACGTCGCAGCTGACGATCGACCGCACGCAGTTCGGCATCACGTGGAACCGGGTGTTCGACTGGGGGGTGATGGCCAGCACCGACATGGAGATCTCGCTGGACATCGAGCTGACGTACCCGGACGAGTCTCTGGCCCAGAAGCCGAAGGCCTGAAGCGGCGGGGGAAGGCCCCGGACGCAACGGCCTCACCCCCACCTCGGCGGCTGAGCGCGAAGCCAGGGGTGCGGCCGGGTACTCCGGCGCCGCTGCGCGTTCTCCAGGTTGGGGGGAAGGGAAGCAGGGGGGCCGGCCGCGTTAGCCCGCGAGCCGGCCTTTCTCCCTGCTCCGGGCCGGGAACATGATGCTCCCTCCGCGCCGGACGTCTCGCGAGGAGCGCGGCGCGAGCGCGTGGACGGCTCAGGACGAACCGTCTAGCCTGATGGCTCGATGAGCACCCTCACGATCGACGAGCTCAAGGGCCGGGTCGGCCAGGAGATCGGCACCAGCGAGCCGTTCCTGGTCACTCAGGACCGCGTGGACCTCTTCGCCGACGCGACCGAGGACCACCAGTGGATCCACGTCGACCCCGAGCGGGCGAAGGCGGGCCCGTTCGGCGGTCCGATCGCCCACGGCTACCTCACCCTCTCCCTCCTGCCCCACCTGCTGGGCAGCTCCTTCCAGGTCAGCGGCATCCGCATGGGCGTGAACTACGGCCTGAACCGCCTGCGCTTCCCGTCGCCCGTTCCTGTGGGCAGCAGCGTGCGCGCCACGTTCACCCTCAACGACGTGAAGAGCGTCGAGGGCGGCGTCCAGGTGCTGGTCGGCTTCGACGTCAGGGTCGAGGGCGCGCCGAAGCCCGCGGCCGTCGGCGAGGCCGTCTACAACTACTACGTCTGAGGCCGCGATGGCATACCAGGTCGACCTGCGGGCCATCCAGGCGCCGCTGCGAGAGCGCTACCGCACCGAGCCCGCCTTGGCCCGGGTCGTCACCGCCGCCCGCAGCGTCCAGTCCGACCTCGAGGACCCCCGCCACTGCGCAGTGGCGCCGACCGACTATCCGCAGGTCGTGATCCGGTCCGGCCTTCACCCGGCCGCCGGCGGCGCGGGCGACACGCCGTGCTCGGGAGACATCCTGGCGGCGGCGCTGGCGATCTGCGAGGAGTCCACGCTCCGCTCCGTGGCCGCGAACCTGGGCCTGGAGCTGGAGTCGGTCCACGTCGAGGCCCGCATCGACTGGGATTTCCGGGGCACAATGGCGGTCGACCGGGAGGTGCCGGTCGGGGCCACGGCCGTCGAGCTCCGGACCCGCGTCAGGGTGAAGGAGGGCGTCGACCCGGAGCGCGCCCGGCGGCTGCTGGCCAGCGCGGAGCGCTACTGCTCCACGCTCCAGACGCTCCGCAACGGCGTCCAGGACGTGCGCACGGACCTGGCGATCGAGGAGTGAGATCGGGGCGCTACTGCGCCTCGATCGCCCTCGCCGAAAGGCCCAGGCGCCGGCGCTCCAGGTCGACGCTCAGCACCTTTACCCTGAGCCGGTCTCCGACCCGGACGACCTGCGCCGGATCGCGCACGAACCTGGTGGACAGCTCGGACACGTGGATCAGGCCGTCCTGGTGGACGCCCACGTCGACGAAGGCGCCGAATGCGGTCACGTTGGTCACCACGCCCTCCAGGACCATCCCGTCGCGGACGTCCTCCAGCGTTCGCAGGTCCTCGCGAAACCCGGGCGGGCTGAAGTCCCCGCGGGGGTCCCGGCCCGGCTTCTCGAGCTCGGCCACGATGTCGCGCAGCGTGGGCTCGCCCAGGTCCCCCGCCGCGTAGCGCCGCCAGTCGACCCTGCGGGCCAGCCCCGGGCTGCCCACCAGTGACCGCGTCTCCACGCCGAGGTCGGTGGCCATGCGCCGTACGACCGGGTACCGCTCCGGGTGCACCGCGCTGTCGTCGAGCGGCTCGGCACCCCGCACCCGAAGGAAGCCGGCGGCCTGCTCGAAGGCCCGCGGGCCCAGGCCGGGGACCTCCCGCAGCGCGGCCCGGCTGCGGAACGCCCCCTCGCGCTCGCGGTGCCGAACGATCCTCCGGGCCAGCGTGGGCCCCACGCCGGACACGTGCTCCAGGAGCTGCGGCGAGGCCGTGTTCACGTCAACGCCGACGGCGTTCACGCAGGATCCCACCACCTCGCCCAGCTTCCTTCGCAGCTCCGCCTGGTCGACGTCGTGCTGGTACTGGCCGACGCCGATGCTCTTGGGGTCGATCTTGACGAGCTCGGCGAGCGGGTCCTGCAGCCGCCTGCCGATCGAGACCGCTCCGCGCAGCGACACGTCCAGCTCGGGGAGCTCCTCCCGCGCGGCCTCCGAGGCCGAATAGACCGAGGCCCCCTGCTCGCCGACGCTCACGACGGGCAGCCGCAGGCCGCCGCCCGCCAGCGCCTCGCCGACGAAGGCCTCAGCCTCCCTGCTGCCGGTGCCGTTGCCGACCGCCACCAGCTCGGGCCCGTGCCGGCTGACCAGCTCCCGCAGCGCCGCCGTCGCCCGCCGGCGCCCGTCCTCCCCCCGCTCCGAGTAGAGCGTCGCCGTCTCCAGCAGGCGGCCCGTGCCGTCCAGGACGGCCGCCTTGAGGCCGGTGCGCAGGCCCGGATCGAGCGCGATGACGCACCTCGATCCGGCCGGCGGCGCCAGCAGCACGTGCCGCAGGTTCTGGGCGAAGACCTCGATGGCGGCCGCGTCGGCACGCGCCTTCAGGTCGCGGCGGAGCTCCGACTCGAGGGAGGGACCCAGGAGGCGCTCCCAGCCGTCCCGGACCGCCGCCTCCAGGTCGGCGGCCAGCGGCGCCGCCGGCCTGACCACCACCCGCTCGACCACGGAGGCCGCGATCTCCTCGTCGGGGAAGATCAGACGGACCCGCAGCACCTCCTCCGCCTCGCCGCGCAGCATGGCGAGGACACGGTGCGAGGGCGCCGTGGCCAGCCGCTCCTGGAACGCCGCATAGGCGTCGAACCTGGTCCGCGCTCCCCGTTTGCCCGGCGCCACGTCGGAACGGATCAGGCCGTCACGCGCCGCCCGCGCCCGGGCCAGGCCGCGCAGCGGCGCGTCCTCGGCCACGCGCTCGGCGCAGACGTCACGGGCTCCGGCCAGCGCCGCCTCCGCGTCCGGGACGCCACGGGCCTCGTCCACGAATGGGGCAGCGGCCTCCAGCCGGTGGCCGCCGCCTGGAGCGTGGTCCCACAGGAGGTCCGCCAGCGGCTCGAGGCCCCGTTCCCTCGCCACGGTCGCCCGGGTGCGGCGGCGCGGTCGGTACGGCAGGTACAGGTCCTCGAGCTCGGTCCGCGTCGCCGCGGCGGCCAGTGCCGCCGCCAGCTCGGGCGTGAGCCGGCCCTGCTGCTGGATTGACGCGACCACGGCCGCCCGCCGGTCCTCCAGCTCCCGGCGGCGGCGGGACGCGTCCAGGACGGCCTGGATCATCACCTCGTCCAGCCCGCCGGTCGCCTCCTTGCGGTAGCGCGCCAGGAAGGGCACCGTCGCGCCTTCGCGGCTGAGCGCCAGCGTGCGCTCGACCTGCTCGGGGCGCACACCCAGCTCGCGCGCCACCGCCGCCTCGTGACCGTGCACCCGGCCACGGTAGCATCGAGCCAGGGGCGGGGTTGGGGCCCCCGGTGTCCGATACTGGGAGTAGGAAGGACCGGGATGGCGGGCAGGGAGGACTTCAGCTACGAGCAGTGGGCCACGATGCACGCGGCCATGCTCGGCGCGCCCATGCTCGTGTGCCTGTGCGAGGGCGGCGGCACCGACATGATCGCCGAGATGATGGCGGTCACCGGCCAGATCCGGGCGGCGAGGCAGGCGAACCCCAACCAGCTCGTCCGGGAGCTGGCCGCGGGCCGCCGGCTCCGGACCGGTCTCCGGCCCGGCATGTCCGTGGCCGAGTTCGAGGTCACGGTCCTGGCCGCCGTCCACGAGGCGGCGGCGGCCATCAGGGCCAGGGCGCCGGAGGACATGCCGGCCTACCGGGACTTCCTGCTGTGGCTGTCCGAGACGGCGGCCGGAGCGCACCGCGAGGGGGGCTTCCTGGGCGTCGGCGGGACGAATGTGAGCCCCGTCGAGAGGGCCGTCATCGCGAGGATCCGGCAGGCCCTGGCAGACCGCTAGCGGCCGGTCAGGAGTCCCCCACCGGCCCGTGGCCGGGCCACTTCCCCGCAAGGGGGAGGGGCTTTCCGTGCGCCGGGGGGCTCAAGGTCCTGTACGACGGACTCATCTACCCGGCATTCCGCGACGTGCACCCCCCGGAAGAGCAGCGCGGGCTCGCGCCCGGCGACCCCGGGGACGTGAGACGATCCCAATTCAGGGCAGGGCCGCCACCAGCCTCTCGACGTCCTCCTCGTCGTTGAAGATGTGCGAGGAGATGCGAAGCCGGCCCTCGCGGACCGAGCACGCCACCTTCCGCTCCGCCAGGGCGGCCGCGACCTGCTTCGCGTCGATCCGCGGGTTCTCGGCCGACACGATGCTCGAGGTCTCGCCGGCCCGACGTGAGCTCGCGATGCGGTAGCCCTTCTGCTCCAGCCGGTCGGCCACGATCCCGGTCAGGCGGTGCACCCAGGCATCGATGAAGTCCATCCCGAGGCCCAGGAACAGCTCGATGCTGGCCCCCATGCCGTACATCCCGGAGATGTTCTGCACGCCGGACTCGTAGCGGCGGGCGCCTGCTGCGTACTCGAGGTTGTAGCTCAGCTGGTTGGTGATGTTGGTGACGTCCTCGATGGACTTCCAGCCGGGTCCCGGGACGTCGATCGCCTCCCGGAGGCGTGGTGAGACGTAGCAGAAGGAGATCCCGTAGCCGGAGCACAGGCTCTTGTAGCCGTGGGCCGAGAGGAGGTCGGCCCCCAGCTCCTGAGCATCCACCCGGAGACAGCCGGCGGCCTGCACGGCGTCCACGACCAGCCACACCCCACGCGCGCTGCAGATCCGCGAGATCTGCTCGATCGGAGCCCTGAAGCCGTTGCTGAAGTTCACGAGGCTGAGGCTCACGACCCGAGTGCGCGGACCGATGAGAGCCTCGATGTCCTCCGGGTCGAACCGGCGACGGCCGGCGTCGCGCACGAACCTGACCGAGACTCCCCTGCGCTCCAGGGCCAGCCAGGGGTAGACGCCGCTCGGGAACTCCTGGTCGTAGGTCACGATCTCGTCGCCGGCAGCCCAGTCCAGGCCCAGCGCGACGAGGCTCAGGCCCTCGCCCGTGCTCTTGAGAAAGGCCACGTCGCTCGGAGCGCAGTTGACCAGGCGTCCCACCGTCTCCCGGACCCTGTCAGCGCCCTCCCACCAGTGGCCCACGCCCTTCGCCGTCTGGCCCACCGACATCCCCCGCAGGAAGGCGGCCTGCGTCTCCACGTTGCAGACCGGAAGAGGCCCGAACGCAGCGGTGTTGAACCAGGTCCATTCCCTGGTGACCGGGAACTGCTCGCGCCTGAGAGCTTCGCGGCGGGCGCCAGGGTCAGCGCTCATCTCGAGCTCCTGCTCAGTCATCGCTGATGTACACGTTCTTCAGCTCCGTGAAGTCGTACAGGCCCTCGAGCCCCTGCTCGCGCCCGATGCCGCTCTGCTTGCGGCCTCCAAAGGGCGCCTCGAGATAGGAGCTGCTGTCGGAGTTGACGCTCAGCAGCCCGGACCGGATCTCCCTGGCCACGCGGACGGCTCGTCCGATGTCGCGCGTCCACAGGGAGCCGCTCAATCCGTACTCGGTGCCGTTGGCCAGGTCGATGGCCTCCTCCTCCGTGTCGAAGGGGAGCACCGTCGCCACCGGTCCGAAGACCTCCTCGCGCGCGATCTCGGCGTCCGGGTCCACGCCGGCCACCACGACCGGCGAGATCGCGTTGCCCGCTTCCAGGCCGTCGGCCATCACGACCTCCCCACCCCCGTGGAGGTGCGCGCCGCCCGCCTTCGCCCGGGCGAGGAAGCCGAGCACCCGCTCTCGCTGCTCCGCGGAGATCAGGCTGCCGATCTCGGTGTCGGGGCGGAGCGGGTCAGCCACGAGCATGCGCGAGCCTCGTTCGGCGAGCCGCTCGACGAACTCGTCGTACACCGTGCGCTCGACGATCGCGCGACTCCGGGCGCAGCAGTCCTGCCCGCAGTTCCAGTAGACGGCCCAGGCGGCGGATTCGACCACCTTCCCGAGGTCCGCGTCGGCGAAGACGACGTTCGGCGACTTGCCGCCAAGCTCGAGGCTCACCCGCTTGATGCCGTCGGCGGCGTTCCTGAGGATGTCCCGGCCCGTGCGGCTGCTGCCGGTGAAGCTGATCTTGTCGACCCGCCGGTGGGCGACGAGCGCTCGCCCGAGGTCGCGCCCGGCCCCGGTGACCACGTTGAACAC
>Ga0126378_10003762_pt1 | contig 11476 bp, 3 predicted proteins | sample PanSoiMetPlot_23_FD_92587 | JGI IMG/M metagenome (GOLD analysis project Ga0126378, IMG submission 92587) | Tropical forest soil microbial communities from Panama - MetaG Plot_23 | ecosystem: Environmental > Terrestrial > Soil > Tropical forest > Bulk soil | place: Panama | collected 2016-02-17
GTGATGGTGACAGTGCGCCGGGCGGGATTGGCTCGGAAGGGGCTGAGGCCGGGCACTGGCGGCAGGACCGCGTAAACCGAGCCACCGCGCTGCGTCCGGTCGGCTATATACGCGTCGACTTGTTGGGCGCTCAGGCCCGGCAGACTCCGTAGAACCTCGGCCGGTGCTGTAAGCGGATCGACTTGAGGGCTTTCAGCATAGACCGTTAGGTACGGCGAGACATGCTCATAAAAGACGCTGGTGACGCCAGGCACGAGGCGCAATTCCTCTATTGCCAAGAACGGCTCGGGCGCTTGCTCATTGGGGGTACCAGCTGCCGTGCTCGCTGACGCCAGCTCGGAACGCTTCCGCTCTCTCCATTCGGTAATCGCGGCAGCCAATCCGGCGCTCTCGGCAGCGCTCTCGCCCAGGGTGCGGAACAGACCAACGAACATCTCGTCCGACGCGTCGTTGAGGCTGATCTTTCCCGCCTCGTCTTGGACACTCACTCGGATAGATCCGTTGCCGTATGTTACCTCGTGTTCCTCCCCGGCAGCCCGCCACCGCGTTTCCGGCGAGGCGTCGAGCAGTCCCAGGATGGCGAACGAGACACCAGCGTCCGCGAGCGCCCGCGCACGGGCGGTTTCATACTGGTTCCGGGCGATCCGGAGTCCGGTCCGCGCATCGCCCGTGAAGGCGATTACGAGGACCGAAATTAACGCCAGAATCCACAGCACCAGGACGAGCGCGATTCCGCGCTCATGAGCGGAACCGGGCGCGCTATCGCGCCTTGATTTCAAGCGGTTTCACCGCGCGCATTCGGTTGCGCAACTCATCTGTCATGCTGCGCGCCTCACCGGCGTTTCGCACGATCCGTGGTGTCAAGAGGACCAGGAGCTCCGTGCGCCCGGTATTCTTTGTCGTGGTGCGGAACAGATTGCCGACAATCGGTATGTCGGAAAGCACCGGTATCCCTTGCCGGTTGTTGGTCTGATTATCGAGGATGAGGCCGCCGAGGGCGACTGTCTCGCCGTCCTGCACGATGACCGAGGTGACCACCCGCCGTTGCGAGATCGTTGGTGATGGGATCTCCGACGTGGTTGTCTTAGTCGCCTCACTCACCGACTGGTCGATGTCCAAGGTCACCAGACCGCTCGTGTTCACGCGTGGCGTCACATGAAGGACAACGCCGGTGTTCAGGTACTGCACGCTGTTGACAATCGTAGCCGTGGACGTAACCACGTTCGTCGCCTGTTGCGTAACGATAGGGACCTCGTCGCCGACTTGAAGGGCCGCGGTCTGGTGATCCAGCACGAGCAGTTGCGGTGCCGAGACAACGTTGACATGAGTCAATTGCGCGAGCGCGCTCAGCACGACCTTTACCCGCCCGGTGGTGAGAACATAGTTGAACCCGGGGAAAGGAGGAACAACATCGGCTGCGACGCCGATGCCCTTGAGCGCGTTGGAGAGCTCGAACTTGTTGGAACCCTGATTGAAGAACCATTGCAGACCGTACTGCAGCTCGTTGGTGAGCGTCACTTCCGCGATGGTCGCTTCGATCAGCACCTGCAGCGGCACGACGTCGAGCCGCTTGATCATGTCCTCGATCATCCGGTAGTCCCGCGGTCGCGCATAGATCACGAGCGCATTGTTCTTCTCGTCGGCGACGATGCGCACGGCCGGGAGCGGGAGTTCCGCCGTGCCGCCAGCAGGACCGCCGCCGCCTGGCTTGAGCTCTTCGGAAATCTGCCGCTGGGCTTGCGCCCCCTGCGGACCAGCGCCCGGTATCTGACCTGTCCCGCCGTAGGGAAGCAACCCTAGCGCCGCCGGCGCAGCCCCCTGCGCGGTGGCCACCGGAGCTCCGCCTGCACCCGACACCAGGCCAGTTCCAGGCAATCCCGGTGCGGGCGGCGAGACGAGTTCCGCCATCTTGGTGCCCGGCGCCGTCTGGGGTTGCACGGCACTCACCGCGCCAGACGACAGGAGCTGGGTCAATACTGCTGCGAGGTCAATGGCACGGCTGTTCTGAACGCGGTATTCGAAAAGCCTCGGCGTCGTCTGATCGTCGCCGTAATCCAGCCGGTCGATCCAGGTCTTGACCTGTGCGAGATAAGCGCGCTGAGGGGAAATCACCAGAATCGCGTTTAGCCGCTCGATCTGCAGGATCCGGATCTGCCCAGCCAACGGCCCCGCTCCACCTTCGCCGAAGATCTTCTCCAACTCACCCGCGACGTCCTTCACCATTCCCACCCGCAAGGGATAAAGCGCGTAGGACGTCCCGGAGAGCCAATCGACGTCGAACTGGCGAACCAAGTCCTCAAACCCGTCGAGATCGGAGGCGGCGCCGGTCACGATCAGCAGGTTGCGCGCCGCGTCGGCCTGGAGAATGCCGCCAGTCGGCACAAAAGGATCGAGAATGCTCTTCAGCTCCGACGGCGACGCAAACCTTAGCGGCAGGATTCGAATGGCGTAACCTGGTTGGTTCGCAACGGCGGGCGCGCCCGCGCTGGCTTTCGCGGCATCTTGCAAGGGCAGGATGCGATAAATGCCGTTGGTTTCCACCAAGGCCAGCCCGTTCGCCGCTAATACACTCTCCAGGGTCGACAGTATGGCGTCGCGCGGAAGCGGGTTGCCCGTTTGCACCGTAATCGATGCCTGGACTCTGGGGTCGACGGTGTAATTCAAGTGCAGCTGATTGCCGAGGATCTCGCGAGCCACCTCGCGAACGTCCGCGTTGGAGAAGCTGAAGCTGATCGCCCCGCCGGGGCCGACATTGACGGGCGTCGCGCGGCTGCCGGCCGGCGGCGCGACGAATACGCCCGTGCCAGGCGCCACAACGGGCGCCGATTGCCTAACCGGCGTCAATGGCATACCGGCTTGAGAAATCTCAGAAGCCGCGGGACTTCGACCATCAAGCGGCATCGGCGACGGGCGCGTCGACTCCTGCGATGGGGCCATCGCAGCAGACTCGCTGGAGGCGGAGTCCGGTCCGTTGAATAGGGAGCAGGAAGCGCTCACCATCAATATCAGAAGCAAAGCCGCTCCTGCACGGGTTGGCGCCGTCGCTTGCGGCCTTGCAGTCCGCCGCTTAACCCCCCGCTTCGCCGGAATTGATGCCTGGCTCAGCAAGAATCGCGGCGCGCCGCTGCCGAACATCCGATCCTGTAGCCAGTTCGAGCGCGTCAATGTCCCCGCAACCGGCAGCAATCCCGCTGCCCTCCCCGATACCCAGCGGCAGTCTACCCGATTTCCTTTGCCATTTCCCAGATCGACTGCTCGCTACGGCCCCTTAGTTCGACCCAATGGCTATGCCTGCAGTGGCTTGTGCAGCGTGGGTCTTCGCTTCTGCCGCGAATAACGACACAAGTCGTGGGCAACGCGCGCGATGACGCTTGGCCAGTGGCCGCGGACCTTCTGGCGGAAGAGCCGCATCGAGGGATACCAGGGAGTGTCCTCCCGGCCCAGCAACCAGCGCCAATCGGCGGCAAAGGGAAGCAGCGTCCACACCGGCTTCCCCAACGCCCCCGCCAGATGCGGCACCGCCGTGCAGGTCGAGATCACCAGATCAAGTTCGCTGATCGCCGCCGCCGTATCGGCGAAGTCATCGAGCGCCGGCGCCAAATCGACGATCCGCTCCGAAAGTCCCAACGCCCCGATCTCCCCCGCCCGCTCGCCCTTCTGCAGGCTGAAGAAGCTCACCCCTTCCACGCCCAGCAGCGGCTCCAGCACGGACAGGGAGGCCAGCGAGCGGTCGCGATCGCCTTTGAAGTCGGGGTTGCCCGCCCACACCAACCCGACCTTCAGGCCCTTCGCCGCACCGATCTGCGGCCGCGGCTTCGCCACCCGCTCGGGATCCGCCGCCAGATACGGCACCTCGGCCGGGATCGTCTCCAGCCGGGTGTCCAGAATGCGCATCAGGCTCAGGAGCGGCGCGTGGGCGTCCAAGTCAGGCAGGGGCACGTCCCCTGCGATCACCTGGTCGATACCTGACGCAGTCTCGAAGAGCCGCGCCAGCGCCGGTGGACATTGCAGAAGAACCCGTCCACAGCGCGCCCGCACCAGCTTCGCATAGCGCACGAACTGGATCGCATCCCCCAAGCCCTGCTCCGTGCGCAGCAGGACAGTCCCGCCTGGCAGCGATCGACCGTCCCACAGCGGCTGCTTGAGGCTGTCCGTGTGTGTGCCGCCCCCGCTTACCCGCAAGCGCCATTCGTACTCTGCCGTGCCCGCCGCAAAATCACCTCGGAGCAGAAGCGCCATGCCGAGGTTGCGACGTGCCCTCGCATGGTCCGGATTAAACGCCACTGCGAGCCTGTAGCTCTCCAGCGCCTCATCGATCCTGCCGAGCGCCTGGAGCACCACGCCCAGGCCATTGTGGGCCTCCACATTATCGGGTGCGCGTGCGAGCGCGCGGTGGTAACTCGCCAGCGCCTCGCGCAGCCTGCCCTTCTCCTGCAGCGCCGCACCCAGATTGCCATGCGCCACGGCGTTGTCCGGTTTCAACGCAACCGCACGACGGTAGCTCTCTATTGCCTCTTCCAGCCTGCCCTGCACCTGGCGGACCGCGCCGAGGTTGCTGTGCGCCTCGGCGTAGTCGGGCGCAAGCGCGAGCGCACGAGCGTAACTCGCCGCCGCTTCGTTCAGCTTACCCTGCAGCTGAAGCGCCGCACCCAGGCCGTTGTGCGCCTCCGGATAGTTCGGGTTGAGAGTGAGGGCGCGAGCATAGCTTGCCACCGCCGCGTCCAACTTCCCCTGCGCGTGGAGCGCCGCACCCAGATTGGCGTGTGCGGGGGCAAACGTCGGATCGAAAGCAATCGCGCGCTGATATTGAACGATGGCTGCATCCAGCTTGCCGGACCGATAGAGCGCCACGGCACTGCGGAACGCGAGTTCCGCGGCCGTGCGTTCGCCGGATGAAGCGGCGCGTCCCGGTGCATCGCTAGTTTGGCGAGCTGCCTGGCTCGCCTCGTGGCTCGCCGCCAAGCGCCGCAGCTCGTCGGCAACCCGCGCGATGACGCCCGGCCAGTCGCCGCGCGCCGTCTGGCGATAGAGACGCATCGTGGGATACCAGGGGCTGCCCTCCCGATCCAAAAGCCAGCGCCAGTCCGACGCGAAGGGAAGGAGTGTCCACACCGGCTTGCTCAGCGCCCCCGCGAGATGCGCCGCCGCCGTGTCCACGGAGATCACCAGATCGAGCTGGCTGATCGTCGCAGCCGCATCGGCGAAATCATCCAACGCCGGCGCCAGATCGACGATAAGGTCGGAAAGCCCCAACGCCGAGATCTCTTGCGACCGCTCGCCCTTCAGCAGGCTGAAGAAGCTCACCCCCTCCATTCCGAACACCGGCTCCAGCATCGACAAGGAGGCCAGCGAGCGGTTACGGTCGCCCTTGTAGCCGGGGTTGCCGGCCCAGACCAAGCCGACCTTCAAACCTTTCGCCGAACCGATGCGCGCGCGCAGCTTCTCTACCCGCTCGGGATCAGCCGCGAGATAGGGCACCGTGCTCGGAATCGTCTCGAGCCCGGTCTTTAGGATGCGCATCAGGCTCATGAGCGGCACGTGCGCATCGAAGTCGGGCATCGGCCCGTCTCCCGCGATCACGTGGTCGATGCCCGGCGTCGTCGCGAACAACCACGCCACCGCCGGCAGGCAGTGCAGCACGACGCGGCCGCAGCGCTCCCGCACCATCGGCGCGTAGCGCACGAACTGGATCGCATCACCGATCCCCTGCTCGGCACGCAGGAGGATTGTCCTACCCGGCAGCGGCCGTCCGTCCCAAACCGGCTCCTCGAGACGGGGCAAGCGCGGGCCGCCTTCGGCCCGCCAGCGCCACTCGTACTCGGCCGCGCCCCGCGCAAAATCGCCCCGCTGCAACAGGGCCAAGGCGAGATTGAGGTGGGCCCCGGCGGCATCCGGCTTCAGTTCAAGCGCGCGTCTGTAGCTCTCGATAGCCTCATCGCGCTTGCCCACCCCCTGGAGCGCGGTGCCGATGTTGCTATAGACCTCGGCAGACTTCGGATTCAGTGCCAAAGCCCGCCTGTAGATTTCCATCGCCTCGTCAGGCCTGTCGAGCGCCTGCAGTGCGGCTCCGAGATTGCAATGCGCGCCGACATTGTCCGGCGCGAGGGTAAGGGCACGGCGGCAACTTGCGACCGCGTCCTCGAATCTGCCCATCGCCTGGAAGGTCGCGGCGAGATTGACAAGAGCTTCATGATAATTGGGGTTGAGAGCCAGAGCGCGCTCAAAGCAAGCCGCGGCCTCGTCCAACTTCCCTTCTTCCTTCAGCACCACGCCGAGGTTGCTGTGCACTCCTGGGTGGTCGGGCTTGAGCGCCAAGGCCCGATGAAGGCAAGCTCTCGCTTGGTCGAGATCGCCACGATCTTTGTGCACGATGCCGAGATTGCTCTCTGTCTCGGCATGATCCGGCCTGAGGGCCAGCGCGCGCTGGAACGATTCTGCGGCCTCATCGAGCTTAGCTTGCGCCTGGAGCGCGGTGCCGAGATTGCTCAGCGCCTCGATATGGTCAGGATTGATCTCGAGCGCTCGGTGGTAACAAGCCACCGCCTCCTCGAGCTGGCCTTGGGCCTGGAACAGGTTGCCGAGATTGACATGTGTATCGGGCTGACGAGGCTTGAGTGCTAACGCGCGCTGGTAGCACGTCATCGCATCGTCAGGCTTTCCTTCGGCTTGTAGAATCGCGCCCAGATTGCTGTGCGCCTCGGCATTATCTGGTTTGAGTGCCAATGCGCGCTCATACGACAGCCGAGCCTTGTCGAGCGCACCTTTGACTTTGAACAGGTTGCCAAGGCTGTTGTGCGCTTCCGCATAGTTTGGCGCCAGCACCAGCGCGCGGCCGATCGATGCCTCGGCAACGGCGTAGTCGGCGTGCTGACAGGCGACGACCCCGAAATAATGTAGGGCTCCCACGTGATCGGGGTTTCCATCGAGGATGCGGCGATAGATCGCCTCGGCTTCGGCAAGCCTCCCCCCTTGGTGATGCCGCTGGGCCTCGATGAACATATCCTTGTCGGACCGAATTTGCCGGACTGCGCTCGGGGTCGCTCGCGTCCCTGCTCCGTTAGCGGTCGAATCCGCCGGTCGCGGATGCACAGCCCTCTGCCCAGCAAAATGGCGCAGCTCGTGGGCGACCCGCCCGATGACGCCTGGCCAGTCACCGCGTGCCGTCTGGCGGAAGAGCCGCATCGAGGGATACCAGGGGCTGTCCTCCCGGCCCAGCAGCCAGCGCCAGTCCGGGGCAAATGAAAGCAGCGTCCACACCGGCTTGCCCAGCGCCCCCGCCAGATGCGCCATCGCCGTATCCACGGAGATCACCAGATCGAGCTGGCTGATCACCGCGGCCGTATCGGCGACATCATCGAGTGCTGGCGACAAATCGACGATCCGCTCCGTAAGTTCCGACGCTCCGATCTCCCCCGCGCGCTCGCCCTTCTGCAGGCTGAAGAAGGTCACCCCCTCCATGCGCAGCAGCGGCTCGAGCGCGAACAAGGAGGGCAGCGAGCGCTCGCGGTCGTTATCGAAGTCCGGGTTGCCCCCCCACACCAGTCCGAGTTTCAGCCCGCCCGTTGCATGGACCCGCTCTTGGAAAGCGGCTACACGCCCGGGATCCAGCGCCAGATAGGGCACGATCGCCGGAATCGTCTCATGCCGGGTTTCGAGGATGTGCATCAGGCTCATCAGCGGGGCATGCGCGTCGAAGCGCGGCAGAGGCTCACCGGCCAAGATCACCTGATCGACGCCCGGTGCCGTCGCGAGCAGCCGCGCCAGCCGCGGGCGACAGTGCAGCAGAACACGGCCGCAGCGCTCCCGCACCATCGGCGCGTAGCGCACGAACTGGATTGCATCCCCCAGGCCTTGCTCGGTGCGCAGCAGAATGGTCCCGCCTGGAAGCGGCCGCCCATCCCAGATCGGCCGCTCGAGACCGGGCGGCGACATGAACGCTGTCATCCGCCAGCGCCATTCGTACTCGGCCGTGCCGGCCGCGAAATCGCCCCTCAGCAGCAGCGCTTTGCCGAGATTGCCGTGGGCCCAAGCAAAATCGGGCTTGAGTGCAATGGCACGCCGGTAGCTCTCTATCGCCTCGTCCAGGTTTCCCTGCTGTTGAAGCAGCGTGCCGAGTTTCCTGTGCGCCTCGGCATAGCCCGGCTCCAGCACAACGGCATGGCCATAGCTCTCTGCCGCCTCGTCGATCCTCCCGAGTGATTCGAGCGTCAGTCCGAGGTTGCTGTACGCCCTGGCGTAGTCCGGCTTGAGCGCAATGGCGCGCCGGTAGCTCTCTACGGCCTCTATTAATTTGCCCTGCGTCTGAAGCACGCTGCCGATATTGTTGTGGGCATTCGCATAGCTCGGATCGAGCTTTAGGGCGCGCCGATAGCTCTCGAGGGCCTCGTCCGCCCGACCGAGCACCTGGAGCGCCATGCCGAGGCCGTTGTGCGCCTCGATGTGATTTGGATCGAGCACGAGGGCGCGGGCATAGCTTGCCAATGCCGCATCCGGTTTCCCTTGCGCCTGGAGCGCCGCGCCGAGTTCGGCATGCTCGGACGCATGCGCGGGATCGAGAGCGCTCGCGGCCAAGCCCCGCAGCTCATCGGCGACCCGCGCGACGACGCCGGGCCAGTCGCCGCGCTGCTTCTGGCGGAAGAGACGCATCGAGGGATACCAGGGGCTGTCCTCCCGCTCCAGCAGCCAGCGCCAGTCGGCCGCGAAGGGAAGCATCGTCCATACCGGCTTCCCCAGTGCCCCCGCGAGATGCGGTACCGCCGTGCAGGTCGAAATCACCAGATCGAGCTGGCTGATCGCGACCGCCGTGTCGGCGAAGTCATCGAGCGCCGGCCCGAGATCGACGATCCTGTGTCCAAGCCCCAAGGCCGCGATCTCCCCCGCGCGCTCGCCCTTCTGGAGGCTGAAGAAGCTTACCCCCTCAACCCCCAGCAGCGGCTCGAGCATGGACAGGGATGCAAGCGAGCGGTCGCGGTCGCCTTTGAACTCCGGGTTGCCCGCCCAGACCAACCCGACCTTCAGACCCTTCGCCCCGCCGATCCGCGGCCGCAGCTTCGCCACCCGCTCGGGATCGGCCGCCAGATACGGCACCTCCGCCGGGATCGTCTCCAGCTGGGTGTCCAGAATGTGAATCAGGCTCAGGAGCGGCGCATGCGCCTCAAAGGCGGGCAGGGGCGCGCCCGCAGCGATGACCCGGTCGACACCCGGCGCCGTCTCGAAGAGCCGCGCCAGCGCCGGTGGACATTGCAGCAGGACCCGCCCACACCGCGTCCGCACCAGCTTTGCGTAGCGCGCGAACTGGATCGCATCCCCCAAGCCCTGCTCCGTGCGCAGCAGGATGGTTCCGTCCGGCAGCGGTCGGCCGTCCCAGAGCGGCTGCTCGAGGCTCGGCAAGGCAGGGTCGGTCACTGGCCGCAAGCGCCATTCGTACTCGGTCGCTCCCTCCGCGAAATCCCCCAGCTGCAGGAGCGCCATGCCGAGGTTGCCGTGTGCATTGGCCAAGCCGGGTTTCATTGCAATCGCGCGGCGGTAAGCCGCCACGGCGTCATCGAGCCGGCCCAACAGCTGGAGCACCGTGCCCCGATTGTCATGCACCTCGGCATTCTCCGGCGGGAGGGCGATCGCGCGATCATGGCTTGCCAGCGCCTCATCCAGCCGCCCCAGCGCCTGAAGCGTCAGGCCGAGATTGCTATGCATTTCGGCATTGTACGGTGCGAGCGCGATCGCCCGGCGATAGCTCTCTAGCGCCTCATCGAGCCGGCTCAGCGCCTGGAGAGCCGTACCCAGATTGTTGTGCGCATCGGCATAGTCCGGCTTGAGAGCGAGGGCGCGGCGATAGCTCGCCATCGCCTCCTCGATCCGGCCTTGCGCCTTGAAGGCCATGCCGAGATTGTTGTGCGCCTTCGCATCGTCAGGCTTCAGCGCGATGGCACGAGCGTAGCTTGCCACCGCCTCATCGAGCCGACCGCCAAGCTGCAGCGCGAGGCCCAGACTATTGTGCGCCTCGGCATAGTCGGGCCTCAGTGCGAGGGCACGCCGGTGGCTGTCGATCGCCTCGTCGAGCCTGCCCAACGCGCGAAGCGTCACGCCGAGATTGCTGTGCGTCCCCGCGTCATTCGGATTCAGCTCGAGGGCACGGGCGTAACTCGCCATCGCCTCGTCCAGCCGACCCTGCAACTGAAGCGCCGTGCCGAGATTGCTGTGTGCCTCGGCATAATCCGGCTTCAGCGTGACGGCGCGCCGGTAGCTTGCGGCCGCCTTTGCCAACTTGCCTTGCGTCTGGAGCACCGCGCCGAGATTGGCGTGCGCGGCGAAATTCGTAGGATCGCATGCGATGACCCGCCGGTAATTCGCGATGGCCTCGTCCAGCCTGCTGGACCGGTGGAGCGCCACTGCGAGGGTAAACAAATGCCCGGCATCGGCGCCCTCGCGCCGACGCGCGGACGGCGTCCTACGCCCCTTGCGTGTGGCCGGCACCGTCCTCGTCATCAGAGCGTCAAGAGGTGCCCGATCATCGTCCCCATTTCATCGCATGATCCGAAATTTCTCGTCTACCGTCTGACGGTCATCTCAGACACATCGAGCCGGGCGCCCTTGCGGACGCCCGGCCCATGGCCGTCTCGATCGCTTCTTGATCACCGCCGGCCCGAACGAAACCCGGCAGCTAGACGATGCGCCTAGAAGCTGATCGGGGTGTTGAAGCTGAAATTCTTGACCTGCTCTACCGTTACAGTGCCAGGACCGGCGCAGCCCGCGATCGAGCCGTTGTTGGTGTTGTTCTTGCCGACGAACAACTGCGCATCCACATCGACGTTGTAGGTCCCACCGGGAGCCTGCACATAGAAGTTGAACGCATGTGCAGACAGAGTGCTCTCAATCAGCTCGAAGCAGGTGTTGATCGAGCCGCTGACGGTAGTCGAGCACGCCGAGAGGCTCTGCAGGACGTTGCTGCTGATCTGGATGAAGCGCTGATCGTAGATTACGCAACTTGCCTTGGTCACCTGCCCCGCCGGCGCCGCCTCCGGAGTACAGGTGGCCCCCGTGTCCGTGACGTTGTTTGCGTCACCCATCGTCTTTGGGGCGATGCTGATTGGGCCGGGCCCGGTCACATTGACTTGGACTTGGATCCCGACATCCTGCGTCGAGGTTGCGCTTTTTGAGGTTATTTGGTTATCGGTGAACAGCCCGGTAACCAGCGACGGCGTGATAACCAGCGCGGTTCCTTGCCCATTCGCGATATTGATCGTCATAACCTCGCTGAAGATCTCGAACACGGTGCCGGCCGCAACCGCAGACGAGCCGTTGCCGTTGAAGCTCCCGTTCGCACTGTTGATCGTGCAATTGCCATTGTCGACCGTTGCTGTGAAATTGCCGCTGCTTGCGGCCAATACTGGCCCTGCCGCCACAAGGGCGGTCGACGCCAGTAACCACTTGCTCAGTTTGTCCATGAGAGGATTCCCCTATTCAACTTATCCGCACA
>Ga0126378_10003765_pt1 | contig 11469 bp, 13 predicted proteins | sample PanSoiMetPlot_23_FD_92587 | JGI IMG/M metagenome (GOLD analysis project Ga0126378, IMG submission 92587) | Tropical forest soil microbial communities from Panama - MetaG Plot_23 | ecosystem: Environmental > Terrestrial > Soil > Tropical forest > Bulk soil | place: Panama | collected 2016-02-17
GCTGACGACGCCGCATCGCCGTCACAACCGTCAAAACTGAAAGTTGGCACCCTCACGATCATCCTCATCCATCGCGATCAGCGTATCGCCCTTCGCATCAAGGACCTTGACGCGCCGACGCGCACCGGATTTCATGGCCTGCGCTGGTACTCGCCGGATGCCAAGTACCGAATCCGCGCGAAATGGATTCCCTACAATCCTCCCAGGACGCTCGACATTCCTACGATCCTCGGCACCATCGAAAAGTTGCCCGCGCCGGGCGCGGCCGAGTTTACTCTGGAGGGAAAGGTGCTTCGCCTGGAGCCGGTGCTCGAGGATCCCGCCTCCAGGGAACTCTTCTTCATTCTTCGTGATGAGACCAGCAAAATAACCACCTACGGCGCCGGACGTTTTCTCTATACCGACTTGCCCGATCATGGCGTGGCGCAGCCGGGAGAATTGTGGCTCGATTTCAACGAACTTATAAATCCGCCCTGCGCATTTACGCCGTACGCAACCTGCCCATTGCCGCCACCTCAGAACCGGCTGACCATCGCCATTCCTGCCGGCGAACAGCGCTACCACGATTAAGATCGGCGTTGGCCCGGTCTGTGTTTGCTGTTGCGGTCTTATCGGTAGCGGATGTTCTGGTCGTACAGGCACTCCGGGTCGCGGCCTCGCGTCCGCAAGGACATAGTCGCGGCTCGCGAACTTTGCGCTTTAGACTTTCAGCCACCCCCGAAAGCCTCTGGCGGCATAGTACGACTCCGCACCGTTGTGATACACGAAAACCGTGTCGAAACGACGATCGCAGAAGAGAGCGCCCCCGAGTTTTCTGATCGTCGAAGGTGTTTTCACCCAGCTCGACGTTTTGGCGTCAAAATCTCCGAGCTTCTGCAACTCTCGATATTGTTCTTCGGTTAAGAGCTCAATGCCCATTGCGGCGGCCACATCAAGAGCGTTATCTTTTGGTTTATTTTCTTTCCTGGACTCCAGGGCTTCGCGGTCGTAGCAAAGACTTCTACGCCCTTTCGGGCTTTCTGGCGAGCAATCATAGAAAATGTATTCCCCCGTCTTTTTGTCATCGCCAACAACGTCCGGCTCACCGCCAGTTCTTTCCATCTCGTAGAGTGACCACAGTTTTACAGGATTAGCTTCCAGTCTTCCTTGTACTTGGGCCCATTCCCCATCTTTGTGGCGATTCATGTTTTTCTCAAAACGGGCTTTCAATGCTCTGAGTAGCTCTTCCCGTGGTTTTAATGGCAAACCTTCTTGATTGTCATTGATGTTTCGCGCTCGTGACACTTTCATAGTCGTCGCTTCCCGCCTTTCTTATCTCTTATTCCAGTGCGCCCCCCACTTCGTTTTTTGGGGACTGTATTTGCGTTCTTGTCCATGCGCAGTTTCCACGCCGTTTGGAGTGCGCCCCTCAGTACATCCTCGGTGACCACGGCCAGGCGAATATGTGTGTGCCCCATCTTCCCCCAGCTCCCATGAATCGGAAGGAAAATCTCGGGCGCCTCTTCCACAAACGCTGCCTGTTGTTCGAGCGTAAGCATCAGATTCCCGTAGCCCTCTGCCTGCGAGGCCAGCGAAGCAAATTTCCTGCCTCCGACACGAAAAGCTGGCAATCCTGCGTGGGAGTACTCTTCGACCCCTGCTAGGCTCAGTGCAATCCTGCGAAAGTCTGCTGCGGTCATTTGGGCGAATCTGTGGGATCTTCCGACGGCTACGGCGTCATATGACAGTTGAGCATTACAGGACAGAGTACGATGCGCTGGCACCCGCCGGTCTTTTCGAAAATAGTCGTCGAACGACATGGCCTTTCCACATCCACAATCCCGAAAGGATCATTACCGGGACGAAGACATAGCGAGTGGGTGCGGCATACTGCGGAATTTTGTCGAACGGACTATAGATATAACCCAGTATCGGAATGCTGAAGACGATGTGGATCCAGCGAAAAAGCGTACGGGTGAAGCCTCGCTTCACGAGGTTCGCTGTGTCGGCTGATTGGTTCATGACGTCACTCCCTGATCTTGATTTCAATCGCTTTTTTTCCGGTCCCTGGACTCACGCCTTTCTGAGCTGTCGGATCCCACTCAAGCCGGCACAGGCTTGAGTGGGGCCAGCCTTACCATTTCGGCACGTCCACCCCGAACAGGGTTGCGTACTCGGCGTGCAACCGCTGAAACCCGGGAAACTTCATAGACTCTGGGCCCACCCTGCGTCCAATCGGCTCGCCGCCAAGAAGGTGATCGAGCACATCGAAGCATATGTGCCACCCGGCGGCGCCCATTGCGATGAAGCGGCGATTGATGCTGGTCCACAGGGTCAGGCGCGTGCCGCCCCCAACCGGCTCGAGTTCCCAGCGCATATCGTTGCTACCCCACTTATACTCAAGCGTCTGGGGTGCGTCCGCCCGCGTCACGATGGTCTCGGTGACATGTGGCCTCGGTGCTCCGACCGTGGTGAGCTTCACTCTGTTTCCAACTGTACCCAGGCTCTCATCGGCGTCAAAAGGAGCCCACTCGCGCAGATGCACCGGGTCCGTCAGTGCCCGCCAGACTTTTTCCGGCGAGTGGCGCAGCTCTCTGACGAGAATGAGTGTCCAGTTCTCTCCTTCTTCCTTGCGCATCTGCGCCCCGCTGGCTGGCCCCGGGATGTACTGTGCGTGACTAGTCATCTTCTTCTCCGCTCTGTGTCTGCCCTACCAACGCGCGAGTTGCGTGAGCTGAATCAGATTCCCGCACGTGTCTTTCAGCATTGCAATCGTCGAGCCGGTCACCTCGGTGGGCGACATCGTGAATTCGGCGCCGCGGGCCTTGATCTGCTCGTAGTCGCCCTTGACGTCGTCGGTGAAGAACATAGCCGCGGGTTGGTTCTGCTGAAACATCGCTTGCTGATACGTTTTTGCTACCGGGTTGTTGTTGAGCGCCAACTGCAGCTGAGTACCCTCCGGTTCCTCAGTCGAGGCCACGGTCAGCCAGCGATAGGGCCCCTGACTGAAATCGGCCTTCTTGGCAAATCCCAATACTTCGGTATAGAAGCGCAGGGCCTTGTCCTGATCGTCCACATACACACTAGTCAATTTGATCTTCATTGGGTTTCTCCTTTGTCACTGTCGCGGTTGGAACCGCCTTGGGCTTTCTTTGTCTTCCTTTTCGTTGCTGCCGCTGGTTCCATCCGGTCGAGGTAGCGTTCGAGAGCATCCAGGTGAGGGGACCAGAACCGCCGGTACTCCTCGATCCAGGAGGCTGCATCTTTGAGGGGGCCGGCGTCCAGGCGGCAGGGACGCCACTGCGCCTCACGGCCCCGCGAGATCAGTCCGGCGCGCTCCAGCACCTTCAGATGCTTCGAAACCGCGGGCATCGACATCTCGAATGGCTTGGCGAGCTCGGTTACCGAAGTCTCGCCCAGAGCCAACCGGGCCAGGATCGCGCGTCGAGTGGGGTCGGCGAGGGCGGCAAAAGTCGAACTGAGCAGATCTTGCATCTGTAATAAACCAGTAGGTTAAATAACCGAAGGGTTAAATATAGGAGGACTCTTCGCCCTTGTCAAGCATTTTTCTCAAATGCCCCCCTCGTGCGCCGGCCTGCTGCGGAAGGGAGGCCGCAAAATCAGAGTTCGATGGTCAGATTGGACGCATGGTCCACTCGGAATCGCTTGCCGGGTGGGATCACCGTTGTCGCGCTGTATTCCGTTACAATCGCCGCGCCGCGATAGCTCTTCTTCACGGTAAGTCGCTCGCGTTCGTAAACTTTCGCACTCAATTTCTGACCGTCGAAAATGGTAGCCGCTTCGCTCGGTCCGGGCTCTTTGCTGCGCAGGTTGCCCGGCGCGGGTTGTGTCCTCGCCCGGGAAGAGGATGGCAGCACGGCTCGCAACCGCAGCGTAACGATTTCGATTTCACGATTCGCGTGTGTGTACCCGTAGCGTTGCTTGTGTTCCGCTTCGAACGCGCGCAAAACGTTCTCGCTGGCGGGCAGATTGAGCTCGTATCCCTGGCCCCGATAGCGCAGATCTATCGTGCGGATAAACCGCACCGCGCCATCCCATTTCTCCGCGGCGAAGTCTCTCCTCGCGACCCGTTCGAGTGCCGCAAATTCGCGGTTCAATTTCCCTTGCGGAATTTCGCGCGCAACGCGCCACAAAATTGTCCGCGAGTAATCCTTGACCACATCACTCCACAAGATGCCAAGGGCAGAGAGTGCCCCGGGAAATGCCGGCACAATCACATGCGGGATGCTCAAGCCCTGCGCCAGGGCGCAGGCGTGCAGTCCTCCCGCACCTCCAAACGCGACTAGAGCAAATTGACGCGGATCGCGTCCGCGTTCGATCGACACCACGCGAATTGCTTTCTCCATGACGGAGTTCACGACGCGAACCACTCCCGCCGCAAACTTCTCAAGGCTGAGAGTCGATCCCTGTTTCTGCAACCATTCACGCGTGATCTGACGCGTGCGCTCCAGATCGAGTGTGAAGTCGCCGCCTAGGAATTTAGTTGGCTGCAAGCGGCCCAGCAGTAAGTTGGCATCCGTCACCGTGGGCTGGGTTCCGCGTCCATAACAAATCGGACCCGGATCCGCTCCCGCCGATTCAGGTCCGACGCGGAGCACGCCAGCAGCATCAAATCGCGCCAGCGACCCTCCACCTGCTCCTACGGTATGAATATCGAGCATCGGCACACTGATGGGTAGCCCGGCAACCTGTGCGTCGCTAGCCGTTTTGATCTTGCCTTCCACCAGCGAGACATCGGTGGAGGTGCCTCCCATGTCGAAGGCGATGATGTTGTCGAACCCGCTGCGCCGCGCGCTTGCCGCCGCTCCCACCACTCCGCCCGCAGGCCCCGAGAGCACAGTCCTCACCGGTTCCTGCGCCGCAGTCGCCAGGGCAGTAATCCCGCCAGAAGACTGCATGACAAATATCCCCACAGCTTTACTCTGACCGCTCGCCTTCCTGTGATCCGGAAGCCGAAGGCCGGAAGCCCGAAGCCCATTCTGCAAACTCCTAAGATACCGCCCCATCACCGGCTGCAGATAAGCATTGATCACAATCGTAGATGTGCGTTCATACTCGCGGAACTCGGGCACGATGAGATGGGAAACGGAGAGTGGAACTCCCAGATGAGCCAGCGATTCGGCCACGGCGCGTTCGTTTTTGGCGTTGGCGAACGAAAACAACAGCGAGATCGCCACGGCTTCAGGATTGGCCTGCGCGACACGCTCTGCGAGGCGATTCAGCTCGGCAATGTCAGGCGATGCGAGAACCTCGCCGTCAGCCGCCGTGCGCTCCTGAATTCCGAAGCGCAGCTCCCTGGCCGCAAGCGGCTCAATGCGATCGAAGAAGAAGTCGTACAGTTTCGGCCGCGCCTGCCGTCCGATTTCGATCGCATCTTCGAATCCGGCGGTGGTCACCAGCGCGGTCCGCGCTCCTTTCCGCTCGAGCAGCGTGTTGGTGCCCACGGTGGTTCCGTGAAGGAGAATGAACTCTGCCGCCGGCGCAATCTTTTCGACTCCCTCCACGATCGCGCGCGCTGGATCATCAGGGGTCGAAAAGACTTTCAGCATCCGAAGTTGATGCTTAGAAGGATCGATCCACACGCAATCCGTGAAGGTTCCACCGGTATCGATGGCAATGCGTAGAGGCTCAGTGCGGCGGGCCATGCGGAGAGTAAGACTATCATCCGCAGCCAGGGAAACCTATTACCGGCCGGCTCGTGTTGCCCCGGCGATGACGCTTCAAGCGCATTGCGCCGACTTCACTTTTGCCGGCGCAGATGCCACGACCGGACGCACAGGAGCACGCTCTCCCCTGCGGATCAGCATGATCGCCCCCAGAATCGCAACCGACGCCAGGCCCACTCGGCCAGTTAGCTGTTCGCCGGCCAGCAGCCATCCGAGCAGCACCGCCACGACAGGATTGGCATATGTGTGCGTCGCCACGACAGCGGGCGGGCAGCGCTGCAGCAGCCAGGTGTACGCAGTGAACGCCACGATGGACCCGAACGTGATTAGGTATCCCAAGCCAAGAAGGGATTTCAGCGACACCTGCGACCATTGCAGCGCGTGAAATTCGCCGGTTACGCCTGCAGTCGCGAGCAGCATCACCGCACCGCACACGAGCGGGACGGCTGTGCGCGCCAATGCGTCTGAGGGTAGCTTCAGCCTGGGAGAGATCACCACGCCGGCCGACCATGCGAATGATCCAGTGAGCACGGCGAGTAATCCAAGCAGGCTCGCGTCTTTCGTCGAGAGCTCCACGCCGGTGAGAATGGCTACGCCGGTGATGCCGAGCGCCAAGCCGAGGGCACTAATGCGGCTGATACGTTGTTGTCCCGTGAGCCACGCGAGCACCAGAATGAACATCGGTTCGGTCGCGATAAGCAGCGCGGCAAGGCCGGAGGCCACGTGCTGCTCCGCCCAATGCAGCGTGCCGTGCCCAACCAGGAAGAATAACGCGCCCAAGACGCCACCTGCGACCCAATGCTCGCGCCGCGGACGATATCCGCGCAGGCACGCCCAGGCCAGCAGCACTCCTCCCGCGATCGTGTGGCGGATGCCCGCAGCAACAAGCGGTGGGATGGTTTCAACCGCATAGCGAATCGCCAGGTACGTTGAACCCCACACCAGGTAGATCGCGGCAAACGCAAGCGCGATTTTGATGGAGTCGCTAGGTTCGTTTCGAGTTGTCGCGGGTGCGATCACCGGTCTGCCTCCTATATTTATCAGCTTTGGAGGTTGGAGTTTTTGGCGGCGGAGGGGCAGGATCTGGGCCGGCTGTTCACGGAACATTGCTAACCTCCAAAACATATTTCATAAGTTAGGTGTAGACTATATTGCCATTGCTAACTTGTCAAGTTTGTTTTAAAGGTTAGATAATAGGAGTCAGCGGAGGTGGACAATTTATCCGGACACGATAAAACGACGGCGAGAGCGGTGGTTTGAGTTGGTCGCCGGAGCCGCGTGTCTCGACTTCGTCAACACATTGGACGACCGCTTCACGCCGGACGCGAAGGAGTTGCTGAAACACTACGTCGACCTGGCTCGGTTTGCTGAAGACACGGGCCTTCTGAATGACCAGCAGGTAGATCGATTGATGACGAAGAGCATGCAGTATCCCCATGAGGCGCAGCGTGCGCTCGCATCAGCAACTCAGTTGCGGGAGGCGATCAGTGACATTTTCTATGCCCTGGCGAGGAAGAAGCCTGTGCCGGATGCAGCGCTCGCGATTTTAAATTCGCATGTGCAGGAATCAGCGCAGCATCTGGTGCTGGTCGCAAGCAAGGAGCGCTTTCAGTGGAAATTTGAAACGGACAGTTACGACCTGTTTGCACCGTTGTGGCCGATTGCGCGCGATGCGGCGGAACTGCTCGCCTCCGAGCGTGTGGAATATGTGCGCGCGTGTGCGTCGAAGACATGCGAGTGGATCTTTTTGGATGAGAGCAAGAACCATCGGCGCCGCTGGTGTGACATGACCAAGTGCGGCAATCGCGCGAAGGTGAAGCGGTTCTACGTGCGCCAGAAGAGAAGCGTCGCCGGCCAAAAGTGAAGCTCACTCGTCAGGCTGAACCAGCGTTTCTGTCTTTAGATTTTCTTTAGTTCTTCCATCTTGACCCAGAGCACCGCGAACCTATTAGAGACCGTCCAGCTGTGAACTTCCGCACTTAAGCCAGAGGCAAGCTGGAGTGTGCCCCCCAGGCTTACAGCGGCTGGGTCGGAACTGGCAGAAATGCCAGATGACGCCCCGACCGGCTTCTCGGTACAAGTAGTGCCGAGGCGGCATGAAACTCCTTCTCCTCACATTAGTTCTCGGAATCCCGCAGCGAGTGATCGTGGAGCGCGGGAACTTTGTGCTGGGGGTCTTTACGGATGGCTGGATCTGTTACGGGCAACGGGAGCCCAGGCACGTTGATTGTCATCGGGCGATACCCTCGCCCATCTATGTGATGGTGATCAAATAGGGTGCCCTACCAAACGCCAGCGATCCCGCACCCAGGGGGCGAGGAGCGAAGCAGCCGCGGTGGCTGTGACTGCAGTCTGGCGCATGCTCCTGGTATTCGCGACGGACTGCGGTAGCACTACAGTTGGGCTTGTCGAAGATGGAGGTCCGGTCATCGTGCACGGTACGGTCGCCAATATCACTCCGAGGTGCAACTCCTGCACATCCACAGATGTTCGCGAGTTCAGAGGCGAGTTTGCCGTTCATTTTGCAGGCATCGAAGGACTCAGCAAAGCCCTCGTTTGGGTCTTTCCGGACGTAAGCCTGTGTCTGGCCTGCGGTATCGCGCACTTTCACGTTCCGGACAGAGAACTTCGCGTGCTCCAGACGGGGATTCCCGTCGATGGTGCCGCTGTGTTGATGGAGAATGACGAAGAACCATACGGCGGCAGCCCCGTTCGCCAGGACGAAGCAGCCGGATCAAGACCGTCAGAAATCTGACTTCGCAAGTCAATTCTGTTCCCGTAACCACTCCCCAAGCCTCCTGGCAGGCTGAAGTGCCCGCGACTGGACCGCGGCGCGACCGGATCTCGCCTGCCAAAGCACGGGGTCCTGTCTGGATGCCCTGGAGGCCGGGGCGGCCCACGATGATCTGCCCGGGATTGCGCAAAAGCAAAGAGGCGGTAATGACCCCATGCTATGGTGCCGGTGGACGTGCGCCACCATGACGTCTCCCATTGACAATCCCACGCTGAAAAAGATTGATGATCTCCTCAGTCGGCTGCGGGAGTGGCACAACGACGCAACGATGCTGCTCAGCGATGCGGATATTCGAGAGCGGGTGGAACATGCCCTGCTCGACGTCAGCTACATCTTTGAGTATCTGAAAGCGGCACGGTCCGATAAAGAGGAGAAGCTAAAATTAGGCGGCTGGAAGTCTGAAGCCGAGAGCGCTGGAAACGGCTAAGAACAGCTCTCCATAGTCCCGCGATCTGTGAGGCTCGGCCTCGCCAAAAATGGCGCCCGACAAGGCAGCCTTACCTCTTCGGAAAACAAAACCTCATCGACAGTACGAAGTCCCACGTCTGGCGGCTTTGGCCAGACGTGGGGCACCCCTCAGGAGGCCGGGATGTCAAATCAGGGCGGCCGTTACAGCCCGCAAGAGATCATTGGCGCGCTGTTTAATGACATAGCCGCGCGCACCGGTGTTCAGGGCTTCTCGCACCACATCGGGAGAGGACTCCTGGCTCACAAACAGTATTTTGGACTGAGGCAACAGTCTCCGCAGCTGTCGAGCAGCCTCGATTCCGTTGATTGAAGGTAGTCCGAGGTCCAGCAAGATCAGGTCTGGTCGCAATTGTTGGGCTTGCTGAATCGCCTGCAGGCCGTCTGCGGATTCGCCAACAACCTCCAGTTCTGTTTGCTGTTGCAATTTCAAGCGTACAAAGCGACGCCAGGGCTCGTAATCATCGACAAGGAGAACTCGAAATTTCCTCAAAGCGCCTCCCGCCCGTCACGGCCAGACATCCCCGAAAAGGACAGCTTTGATTCTTGCATGGCACCATAGCCGTGAAAGGCCAAAACTGAAACTGTTCGAATTGCCAACTCAGAGCTATATCGTGTGCTAGAGGTTGCCTGTAATTTTCGCGGTCGAGATACTTCAGGTTTCGCTAGTCGGACCGGCTACGGGCCTCGAGGAGCGTGTGGATGGCCGCTATGGGGTCTGGGGCGATTTGCAGTGATTCGGAATAGTCCGACGTCGAAAGCAGTTCGTATGCCAGGCTGCAGATCTGAGCCTGGAGCTTCCTCCTTGCCTGCCATTTTTCAGGCTGCCACTGGTGGGGATGCGTTAACCCGCACGCCCTACCCGCCGCGGATGGAGATGGGCTGGAACTTATTGCGGCTGAAGAGGTTGCTGTCTATATCCGAGAGTTTTCCACAGTGTTGTTGAAGGAACATTTGTTTTACGGAATTTGTATGTACATTTGCAATGATCCGAGTAAGGTGTCGCAAAATCACTGACTTCTCTGCGCGAAGGCCAGCTTTCCCGAACTTCAATAGCGCAAGTTCAGCGCTCGCGGTTTCATTGCGGCCGCACTTTTGGAGAGCGAGGCCGCAATCGTCAATTGCATCGCAGCTAGGTTTGCTTTGTCGCTTCGCGTTTTAGGGCGTGTTGTAACGTCTGGTCGAGAGCCGCCTTCGTCTTTTCATACTCCTGCTGACTTATGCGGCCTTGTTTGTGCTCGACTTCCAGGTCGAAGAGCTCGTCTTTCAGGGCCTCCAATAACTTCGACGAACCGCGGGGAGCGGGTGCTTCTTCGGCCGGAGTGACTGGAGCAGGTCGCGGCTTAGGGGCAGGCGGCCGACTTACACGGGCGGGAGCGGGAACTTCGAAGTCTTCAGCGTCTTCGATTTGCGACAATCCCCCAGTCGCACGCGCGGTGCGCTGCGCGGATTGCTGGCGCGTGGCCACGACGATGCCTCCGATAACCAGGGCGGCGGCGAATGCTCCGAGAATCCACCAGCGATATTTTTGCAGCGGGTCGGGAGCGTCGATGGGAGGACCGAGTCCACCGCCGGGGCGATCACCCTGTGCCGATCCACTAGCTTGTGCCGATCCGCCAGTTTGTGCGCTGGGGGCTCCGCCATTCTGCTGGCGCGCTTCGAGCGTGCCTTCTCCGGAAACCTTGAACGCCAGTAACTGTCCCTCTCCGGCGCCGCTTACTACCTGGACTGTAGCGTCCGGCTGTTGCGGATCGTTCACCGCTTGATAGTTCGTGCCTGAAGCCGGGGCGAACTGCATCGCCTTGGGGACGATGGCGACAAAGTGCTGCAGGGGATAAAGGCTCTTGGGATCGATGTTGGCGCTGCCGGTGTAGGGCAGCGTGTAGGCGACCTGAAATTGCGTAGTGCCAGGACGCAGCGGGAAATTAAAGGCGAAGCGCGTTTTCTTGTCGTCAACCGGGATGGGGGCGCTGTTCAGCGGATTGCCGCCCTGGGTTATGGCAGAGGATTCGACGATCTTGGCGCCCTCTGGAAGATAGAACTCGAGGTTGCGCTCGTTCATCTGAGTGCGCGGAGGCTTGGACTTGTTGTCGACGGCAAACATGCGCTGAACTTCCAGCTGCCCTTGCTCGGCTTGAACGCGCATCATGTCGGCGACTACCTCAAGGCCCGAATCGAGCTTTTTGGCGACGTCAAAGACTTCGACTTCGACCGACGTGGTTCCCGGAGGGGCCATGCGGTGATAGGTCACGCCCTGGTGGATGGCGCGGATCAGGTGCGGGCCTTGTTCGTTCAGCTTGAAAGAGAAGTTGCCCTTGGAGTCGGCCTTGGTGCGCCCGGATTCTTCCATTCCCTGGCCTAAAGTTATCAGCACTACTTCGTCACCGGCGGCGGGTTTGCCGGTGGTGGAGTTTTTTACCGTGCCGGTCAGGGTCTGGGCGGAGGCGTAGACGGTGAGAAGGACGGCCGCGGCGAGAAATGCATAGGTCCTCGGACGCGCCAACAGCTCGCGGCTCGGAAGGACAAGCCTCTCGAGCAGCGGGA
>Ga0126378_10003766_pt1 | contig 11469 bp, 7 predicted proteins | sample PanSoiMetPlot_23_FD_92587 | JGI IMG/M metagenome (GOLD analysis project Ga0126378, IMG submission 92587) | Tropical forest soil microbial communities from Panama - MetaG Plot_23 | ecosystem: Environmental > Terrestrial > Soil > Tropical forest > Bulk soil | place: Panama | collected 2016-02-17
AACTTGAGTTCCGCCGACCACGAGTTTGATGCTGACGCCGGCGGATGCTCAACGGTGTCGAGCACGGCTGCGGCAAAGGCCAGATCCATTTCCTGATCGCCAAGCCTTAGCGCCTCCTCCGCAAACGGCAGCTCCGTCACCGTCGTTGGGATCTGCGCCAGTCGCTGCGCTGTCAGCAACGGCGCTTGGTCGATCTCTGAAGCACCGTCGCCTGTGCTTGTTGCAGAAGTTCGATTCTGGGAAACAGCTTTAGAGCCAGTGAGCAGCCGCCCATAAATCGTGAGGCCGAGCAGGGTCACCAACACGATCACAACGATCTTTCTAGCAGGCCGCATGTTTCACCACTATTCCTTTTTTAACTGATTACATCAACTGTAGGCTGCTGAGACTTCTGACAGGCTGCAGCAGGTCGGGGCACGTTTTGCGGTTGTTGGGATGCATTTCTATAAGACTGCCGATATGTTAGGCAATCGCCGTAGATGCGTCATTTTCAGGGGATGCAGCAACCGGTCCCAGATGGTCGACACCTGCCAATTGCTGAAACATTCGAATTTTCACTCATCACCGCGGAATCCAAGACGAATCCAGAACTGCCCCGCGAATACCTTGAACTCCTGCGATTCAGCAACGGCGGAGAAAAACCGTTGGCCTTGCCGCCTTTCATGGTTCCAACTCTACGCTGTGAAGGACTGTATAGCTCTGTGCCTCAATCAGGACATTCTCGCAAGATTCCCCGCGTTCATTTTCTTCGGTAGCAACGGGGGGCTAGAGTCCATCGCGTTCGATTTGCGAGAAGGTCCTCCGTGGCGCATCGTGATGGTTGACCAGATTGCAGGAACCGAGAGCGCCGAGGAAATAGCGCCGAACATCGCAGGATTCATCGAAGCCATCGGAATGGAGACTGAGGGTCAACTGACCTAATATCCTGGTTTCACTGGAGCAGCCGACAAGGTTGTGAATCTTGTGGGGTGCAAGTCCCCACACCATCAATGGCCTGTATTCGGATGGTAAGCATTTCCGATGCATGCGGAGGAAACGAAGCATGTTCTGCTCGGATAAAAGCCCCGGCCGCCCAGAGGCGAGGAGCCGCTGCGGTGGGAACGATCTGGGGGGTGAGCAAACCTGGGGGCCTGAACCTAAAGAAATGACTGCAGTCTCGAAAAAGGGATCCGTCAAGAAATCGTTTTGACGGGCAGATGCGGGAAAGCCGACCTCGATAGGGAACGGGGGAAGGCCGATGACGTGGAGGAAGAAACAGGCAAATGCACTCCACGTACCGCCGTGACAGGGGTCCAGGCACCCAAGGAAGGATTCACAGAGACAACGACGGGATGGTCCCGCTGGCAGCAGGGGCTGGTAGCAACCTGCAGAGACTCCTCGCACGAGGCTTAGGCCGAAGGAGGGGAGAGTCGAGCGGGAGCGGCGCATGAGTCCATAAGAGCCATGACCGGGGAGTAATGTCCTCGCAGGAGGCGACTCACGTCTCCCGGATAGAGGTAACGCCGACACAGGCAAAGGGACTCTGGGTACTTGGTGGTGCCATGGTCGCGCTGTGCTCGGACGCAGAGCCGGGGTAAGCCGACGTAGGAATGGCACGAAGAGGTGAGCCAACCGTGCGTGTTGGGCGTATGCGTACCAGCGCTTGACCCTCGTCGCGGAGGGGAAGACTCACCATCGAAAGGCCAAGACTTCCAACCGCACCTGGGAAATCCGGCCGTCCGGCATGATAGGGGGGCCTCGGGAAACGTGGCCATGGCGGAATTGTGAACCCACCTCGCGACCGAAAGGGCGAGACTGGTAACCCTCCGCCTACAGTGCGCGCGTCCGAGTTCTATCCCAACCAAAATGGCCGGTAAGGGGTCTTGAGCCCTATCGGCTGTCAACAGCAGTTGACGTGATGATAGAGAATAGCCGGTACGCTAAAGCCTTTGATGAGATCGCGTGTCACGGCGATGTGTGATTGGGGTCGCTGCGAATAGAGTAAATCTCAGATCACAGCAAAGCGTGCTTCGTGTCACAGCGCGCTGCGCTCATGACGTACATGATTTTGTTAGCTACGATGTGGCACCTTGGTCACGCTGGAGAGTGAATGCCCAACTGGGAGGGGCGGGAGGGCTCTCCAGCGTTTCCTTTTGAAGGCGTTATCTGCCTGTAAGGAGCTGATGCGGTATTTGAGTGCAACCGCATGATAGCGTCAGTTGAGATCATCTTTCGGTTTGCCCGTAATCCGATCACGAGCACTCTTTGAAGGATGAAGTCTTACAAAATCCCCACCCTGATCTAGTAGACAATCTACCTCCGCGGTGGTAGATTACCTTCCAGTATGGCGAAGCAGCCACCAGGGGACCGCATCGAACTTGTTTTTGGCTCGCTTGACATGCTGATTCTTCGCACCTTGCGCTGGGGCGCTACCCACGGACATGGAATTGCGAAGTCCATTGAGCGCATGTCGGACGAAACCCTCAAGGTGGAACATGGGTCGCTTTATCCTGCCCTGCAGCGCCTGCAGCAGGAAGGATGGATTACAGCCGACTGGGGCGTTTCCAAGAACAACCAGCGTGCAAAATACTACCGTCTTACGGCGCTGGGACGACGGCAACTGGTCGCGGAAACATCCCGCTGGGAGCGGTTTGTAAAAGCAGTCACCGGCGTTCTCAAGTCGCCGGAGTTAGAGGAGGGTCAATGAGCTGGCGGCGAAATCTTTCCAAGTTCGTTGCCCTCTTTCGTCGTCCGAAGACGATGAACGAGCTTGAGGAAGAGATTCGCACGCATCTTCAGATGGAGGAGCAGGAGAACCTCGAATCCGGGATGTCACCGGAGGACGCCCGGCATGCGGCACTGCGCCGGTTCGGCAACGTGACTTTGGCACAACAGAAAAGCCTAGAGATGTGGGTGTGGAACGGGGCGGAGGCGCTGTGGCAGGACCTCGGCTTTGGACTCCGCCAACTTGTTCGCAGTCCGGGCTTCACTGCCGTTGCCGTGCTGACGCTTGCATTAGGCATTGGCGCGAACACCGCGATCTTTCAGTTGCTGGATGCGGTCCGGCTGAGGAGCCTGCCCGTTAAGAATCCAGAAGAGCTCACCCTGGTACACCTTGCCGACCTGAGGGGTAAAAGAGGCAGCCAAGAGACAGGATATCCAGCACTAAACAATCCCCTCTGGGAATACATTCGAGACCATCAAACCGCTTTCTCACAAATGCTGGCATGGAGCCCCACTATTCTGGGAATTACTGAAGGCGGCCACGAACGACCGGTTCGGGCCTTGTGGGTCAGTGGTGACTTCTTCGATGTGCTGGGTATTCAGCCAGTGTTGGGGAGGTTGTTCAGTTCCGCCGATGACCAGCCGGGCTGCGGGGGCTCGGGCGTGGTCGTGAGCTACGCATTCTGGCGAGACCAACTCGGGGGTGATCCTCAAGCGATCGGCCGGACGCTCACGATTGGCCGACATCCGGTCCCGATTGTCGGAGTAACACGCGCAGGTTTCACTGGTCCAGAGATCGGGCACGCGTTTGATGTGGCGGTGCCGATCTGTTCGCAGGCCGCGTATTGGACCGAAGGCAACTGGCTGGAGTCGAGCACCGACTGGTGGCTGACGGTGATGGGGCGTTTGAAACCAGGCGATTCGTTACCCATAGCGAACACGCGACTGAAATCTCTTTCACCCGCTGCCTTTGAAGCAAGTCTTCGCAAGGACTATCCCACAGAGAACGTGCGGGACTATCTCCATTTCGAGCTCGTGGCGGATTCTGCACCGGCTGGTGTCTCATGGCTGCGTGATATGTACGAGAATCCCTTATGGATGCTGCTGGGACTTGCCGGCGTGGTGCTGTTGATCGCCTGCGCGAATCTTGCCAACCTGGTGCTCGCCCGTGGCAGCGCCCGCGTACAGGAGCTTGCTTTGCGCTTGTCGCTGGGGGCAACACGACGACGCCTGATCGCACAGCTCTTATCGGAGAGTGTACCGCTAGTTCTGCTGGGAGCAGTCTCGGGCTTGGTGCTCGCACGGGTCCTGAGCAAGTGCCTTGTAAGTTTGTTGAGCACGCAGGGTGACTCGTTATTTGTAGACCTGCATCCGGATTGGCGGGTGTTGGGATTTATGTCCATGCTCGCTGTAGTGACGGCATTGCTATTTGGATTGGTCCCGGCCTTTCGAGCGGCCAGTCTCGCTCCCAGCGAGGCGATGAAATCGGGCTCGGCGCGAGCCGGCGGCGTGCAAGAAAGCGGCCGACTCCGGCGGGCGCTGGTGATTGCTCAAGTTGCGTTGTCTCTGGTTTTGGTGACGGTGGCGGTGCTTTTTGCAAGAACGCTCGGCAATCTGCTAACTGTGGACGCTGGTTTTCGCGAAGACAGTATCCTGATTGCGCAGCTCGACTTATCGCGATTGCGCTTTCCGGTTCCACGCCGCATCGCAGCTAAGCAAGAGATCCTCGATCAGCTTCGCAGCGTTCCGGGTGCGGAGGGCGCTGCGGAGGTGCGAATTATTCCGCTCAGCGGAGATAGCATAGACAATCGGGTCTGGGCAGAAGGCGCAGATCGGCAATCGGGATTCGACCCGAATTTCAACTGGATCGGTGGAGGCTTTTTCAAAGCGCTCGGCATTCCGCTGTTAGCGGGCCGAGACTTTGACGCGAATGACACCACCACATCCCCGAAGGTGGCAATCGTCAACGAGGAGTTTGCTCGACGGTTTGGAAAGGGCACGAATCCTGTCGGACTGCGGATTCACCGCGAGGCCACGCCCAGCGAACCGGAATCGATCTTCGAAATTGTGGGCATGGTAAAAAATTCCAAGTACATTGCCCTTCGCGAGAGATTCAGGCCCATTGTCTATCTTTCCGTTACACAGGATCAGAGTCCCAGTCCTTTTGAGCAGGTCATGATTCATTCCACGCAGCCCGTGCCCATGCTGACGTCAGAGATCAAGCGGGTGGTCGGCGAAAGAAGCCAGGACATCACCGTGGGCTTCGGCGTTTTCAAAACGCAAATTCAGGAATCGCTTCTGCCCGAAAAACTGATGGCCTCGCTCTCGGGCTTCTTTGGGATTCTGGCTGGCCTGCTGACGGCCGTCGGCCTTTATGGCGTGATCTCGTTTCTAGTCACACGACGAACTCATGAAATTGGAATCCGCATGGCCCTAGGTGCGGACAAGAGACAAGTCCTTGGATCGGTCCTTCGAGAGACTTTGCTGCTTACTGCCCTCGGGATCGGGATGGGCTTGCCCATCACCTTCATCGTTGCGCACCTTATTGCAAGCATGCTTTTCGGAGTAAAGCCCGATGATCCCACGACGGTTGCGCTTGCAGCATTTGCCCTTTGCGGGGTGAGCATTGCCGCGGCCTATATCCCCGCGCGCGGTGCGGCGAAGGTGGATCCACTCGTGGCGTTGCGGTATGAATGAGGGCGCCCTCACGTTCGGCCATATGCCTCGCAGCAAAAGCAGTGGACTTAAGATGCTATGAAGAAGCTCTCCGATACAACAACTGTATCCTTTGCCTTACTGATTGACGCAAAAAACCTATAGCGCGCCCGATCGCACAATCGTTCCCCCAAGGATGGATTGTCGCTAGCCTTGATCGGAAACGCCCTCGGGCAGACACTGCGAGTTGGAAAGATGCTGATGCGGGGCGTTTTCGATAAGGAGACTACGAGGAAGCCGCTGGCGTTTGCGGCGGACGCGATGCGCTATGGGATTTCAGCGGCAGATTGGGTGGCAAGAGCTTGGTGAGTGGTCACGAAGAAGCCGGATTAGCACGTGTCTGCGATGTTGCAAAGAGCTGCAAAACGGACGGGGGAAGATCGGGAGAGGGTCGTGGACACTGGTTGAGCACACGAATGCGTCGTCGTGCCTGCGCACATCCGAATTCCAGAACTGATGTAAGGGTTCGCAAGAATCGAAGTGCGTGCATGCTAATAACTCCTCAGCAGTAAATCTCCGAATTACGATCATCGATGCGCCACAGCGTGGGCAGTGCCAGAGACAAGGATTCAGGGAGCGCATGTTGCAGGTTCCAGCTTGCTTCTCTGTCGCGTTGCTCGAAGCCAAGAGTTGTCGGCTCAGTGCCAAACGAGAAGCCCGAAAGCGATTCGCCAGAAAGCCAAAGTGACGGATGCGAACGAAGCGCTTTGGGCAGCACGTGCAAAAAGAAGCGACGCAAGAACTCCGTCGCTGTCAGGCGTCATCTGGCCTTGCTTGCCGCCGCGGGCATAATCCTTCCAGCGGAAAGTGACGCGTTCTTGATCGAAGGTTAACAAGCGGTGATGGGAAATCGCCACGCGATGGGTGTAGCGACCTAAATAGCGCACCCTTGTGTCGCGCGGAGCGATCAGAACGCCCCGGTGCCCTTCGGCGTGCCATTACCGGTGGGACCGTCGTATCCGGGTTTCGCGGTGCACAGGTACGATCCCCCGCAGCCTCCATTGCTACCCGAAGTCACATCGTGTAATGAAGACTTATGGCTATACGAGTACGATCCGTCTACCGTGCTAGCAGCGTTACCTGCCAGCGCATACACGGCAGCGATGATGGGGGAGGACAGACTCGTACCGCCGACCTTGAACCATCCTCTGTGTCCTTGGTAGCCAAAGGAATCGTAGACAGACGCCCCGGTGTTGGGATTCGCGTCAGCCGCGACGTCTACAACGGTGCGTCGTATACATTCCCCATCCATCTGCCAGGTGGGCTTAGCTTCATAGGCACTACAGCCGCTTCCCGTGCCACTCCACACGGTTTCACTCTTGTAGGTGTTATTGGAATTCAGGGTTAACGTCGTTCCTCCGACTGCGGTGACATATTGCGATGAAGCAGGATATTCCACACCGTATCCTCCGTCGCCCGACGAGAACGTGATCGGGTGTCCCACATGGTTGAAGTGAGAGTCGTAGCCGATCTCACCAGAGAATTCGCCTCCGCCCCATGAATTGGACGCAATTTTCGCGTGGGCTATGGCATAGTCCTCCGCCTTTAGAAGATCGGAGAATGAATTCGAAGTTGCCTCGACTAGCAGGATTTTGCATCCAGGACATATCGCATGCGCAATTTGGACATCGAGCGAGATTTCTAACGCCCACCCGGCATTTTTGGCCGGATAGCTCGTCCCACCGGTTTGATTCACTTTCTTAAAACATCCGTTGGCGGTGGTGCATTTCGGCAATCCAAACTGGGTGCTGTACACGCCAAGATCACCTTCGATATTTGGATCGTCGTAAGCGTCCACGATCGCGATTGTGGTCGAGGAACTTCCGCTCGCCGTCAGGCCGTATCCAGCCCGGAACTGCACTGGGCCATAACCTGACGGGGCAGCAGCCGCGAGGGGAGTTCCAAAGTCGTCGGTAGCAACGTGCGCATGGCAGTGAGCCGTTCCAGGCCCAGCCGGCCCAGGGCAGACGGGCCTAGAACCTGCCATAGCGGCCGCAGAGAAGCACAAAACTAAGGGGACGATGCGCGAAAACATGGAGGCCTCCGAACGCCGGGCTGGATTGGTCGCACTATAGAATCGCGCACAGGAGGCGTCAACGGCTGGAATGGTCCAAGCCCGCTTTTTGCTGCACGGAAGGTTGCAGACCACCCGGAGGCAGTCGTCGCCGTCCACTGCGAGGCTGTCCTGAAGCCTGTTCTCACCAGTTGGGAGTCACCCCCGGTTTTGCCGACTTCCATTACTAATTGCGGTTAGCCCGGCGTCAGATCACTTCCCGGATTCTGAGACCTCTTGCGCAAGGGCACGAAGGCTTTCCTCAAGGCCAAGGCTGCCCGCGCCAGCAGATTCTGAGTTTTCTGGCCTGACCGCAGACCGCATTTTGGAGAGAACCGTTTGCTTTGCGGAGAAAACCGGGATGCGTCCTAAAGTCTCTTTTGCCCAGGAAGCGACCCGCTCCTTGCGGACCGGGCGCTTCTAGGCCAAACGTGTCGTCGCCCGTCTTAGTCGATGGGAAGGCGACGCCATGAGCGTTATTTCCCGATCTTGCTCTTAACGCTTCCTATTCCGGTACAAAGATCCCAGCCTAACTTCGCCGAAAAGCCGGCAGTAGGACCGCAAAAGCCGCTTTTGATGTCGGTAAAATCAGTGGTGATTGCCAGGTTGCTATACATCAGGCTCAACTCGGCTTGGCTGGATACGAGCTTGCTTCCGGCCGCGTTCACAATTCCCGCCAGTGCGGGCGACGCCAAACTGGTTCCTCCCACGATGAACCAGCCAATTCCTGCTCCTTGTACCGGCGTCGTGTCGAAGACCCAGGCACCGGTAACTGGGTTGGAGTCGAACGACAGGTCAGGAACTCCGCGCGAACCTCCCACGATCGACTGGATGCCATCCTGATAGCTGGGACGAGATTCAAAAGCGCTGAGACCACCGCCTGCCAGGTCCCAAGGGTGCTCGGCCAAGAAATTGCCACTCGCAGGATCTCGCGACGTGGTCGTTCCGCCCGCGGCCACGACGTTCGGAGAGGCCGCCGGATACTCGACACCGGGTTGATCGCCGGAGGAAGCGAAATACACAACTCCTGGAGTTGTGAACGTAGCGTCGAGCGCGGTTTCGCCCGCGAATTCCGCACTGCCCCAGCTATTGGAGACCTCCCCGCCGCCCGCGTTCGCCACCAGGTTGCCGGCTACTATCTCCGCGTTAAACAAGTCAGTCAAATTGTCCGACCTGGCCTCTACCAGAAAAAGCTTGGCGTCGGGCGCCATGGCATGGGCCCACTCTAGATCGAGTGCTGCTTCCAGTTCCCAACCTCCACTCGGGTCTTGAGTGGGCTTGGTGCCGCTCGCGAAGACCACGGTGAGGTTCGGCGGCCGCAAGCCGAATTGAGCGGAGAAGGTCTGCAGGTCGTTCGCTGCTGTCGGGTAGTGAAAAGCATCGACTACAGCTATCGCGCCGAATCCTCCCGTGGGATTGGCGGTAACCAAGTTTGGATTGCAAAACGATTTCTTCGGTACGAGAGAATAAACGCATGCCAGCGACGCCGGAGTTTCAAAGCCCTGACCGGCGAACGGAGGGCCGACGAGCGGCACGGCCTCATCAGGCACGAAGACCTGCAAGTGGGTGTGAGCGCGACGCCCTTTGTCGCCCTCGTGAGCAACGCTGGAAGAGGGCGTCATCACTCTGCCGTGCCTTGCCCTGCTTTGTGTTACAGCGGGCGCGTTCGTGTCCGCCATATCCTGGGGTTGAGCCTCAGAAATAGTCGGCAAGTAGAGCCCGCAGGCTGCGACGAAGGACATCAGTGTAGAAACACGAAACCGTTGACCGTGCATGACGAAAATTCACCTGCTGTGTTTGAGAATGTGTGGCAAGATACGCCACTGGCTTTATCAGCCTCTCCAGATATAACGAGATCTTAAGAGAGTTTGCTTTTCTGCTTGATTCATAGCGCGGATTCGATCAAATTCGCCCGCACTCCTTCGACACAATAAGGGCAGGCGCACCTTCATCCGCGGCGAGTTTCCTACTGACAATTCTCTATTTGTCAGCGGAGCGCCGATTATGAACCAAGGGATACCGTGACAATCTCCTCTAAGCGGCTCGATATGCTCCGAGATGGGGGCTCTCAGTTCAATCGCAAGACTCTGCACTCCTTGCCGCCCGCGTCAACCAGCTTTATGGATAGCCTGCGGATGCGATCTTCTTCACCTTTCTGCAAGCGAGCGTAATGCTCGCAATTCTGAAAGGCCCACCGAAATGAGGAAAAGTGCGAATCTGCGACACGGTTTTTGACAATCACTTGACAAGAATGTGACGTCGCGATCCTTCCGCGGTGTGTCCAATAGATTGGAGGGAAGACTATGTGGATGCGTTCATGTGCGGTCTGCAAAAAGCTCTTGCGAAAACTAAGGCTTTGCGATTCTGTTTGTTGTGAGTGCGGTTGGGAATGGCTGGGTCACGCCAAGTAAGCAAACGAGTCGGACAAAAGGGGCGGCAGTGGCGAAGATCATTGAGTCCTACATACCGAACAACTTCCGGTGGAAAGGGAAATGGATCCCTCCGCAAAACCTTGGAAAGATTATCGAGTTCAGTCTCCAGACGAGCAAATCTGCCTGATCATGATAGTGCGACGTTTCTGCGCACGAAATTTCCGCCGTTAGACAAGTGGACGCACTGCCCACGGTTGCGGTGAAAAGGTTAAAAGTGATTTCGGAAATCAGCCGTTTGCTGGTGAATGAGTCAGAAGGACTAACCTTGCCAACAGTGCTCGGATAAGTTGTTTGTTTCATTGCTCACGGCAGGTTCGAGTCCTACCCGAGAGCCATTCTTGCAGTAGGTTAGAAAGCGGGGTCCTTGAGGCGGATGTCAACGGACCGCGATGAAATTTCTCGACTGCCTGTCGGTAGCCGTTCGCCACGGTCGAGATGATTTCCCCGGACCCGATTTCTCGGGACTAAAATCCGTCGCCACGACTTACTCCCCGTGGGGATGGATGTTCCTATTGCCGCTGGTAGCAGCCGATGTCTATTTTCCCGGATTTCACTCGCGGTGAGCCTTCAAGATCGAGTTCTCCCATCGGAACTTCGTTAGTTGTGCCCACAGCGAGGGCGGGAGAGTCGGGCTGTAGATGGAAATCATTCCTGGCTGGAGCAACGAAATGCGGATCGGAAAAATGGGAATGCCGGTCATTCCCTGTGGCCTCAACGTATTTGTCGAATCCCGTCACGGTGTTGGAAGCCCCTGCCCATGTGCTCGACTGTTTCCCGGAGACACAGTAGTAAAGGTTGTGATCGATCGTTGCGGGTGGCCTGCTTTTGTCGAGCTGAGATTTGTTCACCGTCATAAGGCAGTGTGGCCCTGCATGTACGATGTTGTTCTCGAAACTATTGTCCGCCATGTTCCACTGCATTTGGAATTCACCGGAGCCTGTAGCTGACGTATCGTTTTCGTAAAGAGTGTTGTTGACTATGATGCAATGGTCGGTGTGTCCGCGGTCGGGTGCATAGCCTCCAATAGAAACACCCGCGGTATGGCTGTGATAAATCAGGTTGTTCCGCGCAGTAATGTAACTGGTGGCGCGGTCCCTGTGCTCGCTTGCCAGTTCGATTCCGAAGTCCACATCGTGCATAACGTTCTGTTCGATCAGGATTCTGGTGCCGCCGTCGACGTAAATACCGTCAGAAGATTCATCTTCGCGGTAGGCCGGATTGCCCCGCGACGTAATGTTGTAAACCAAATTGTTGCTCACCACGCCATCGCGCGCCTGGTCGACCGCAGGGTCGGGCGCCGTGCGCTCAAAACCGATGACATCGATTCCGATGTTGTTGTTGTCGTGAACAACATTGTGCGTGATGCGGAAGTTCGTGACGTTCCCGTTCACGACCAGCGACTCGCTCGAACCTGTTTTCAGGTGATGCACCTCATTGCCGTCAATGATCAGGTCAGTGATTGGAGTCTTGGCGTCGGTACCGTATACGGCAATGCCAAATCCATTGCCACCGCTTCCGGGAGCATCGCGGCCCGGAAAAGTCTGCTGAATGTGATGGACATTGTTC
>Ga0126378_10003767_pt1 | contig 11465 bp, 8 predicted proteins | sample PanSoiMetPlot_23_FD_92587 | JGI IMG/M metagenome (GOLD analysis project Ga0126378, IMG submission 92587) | Tropical forest soil microbial communities from Panama - MetaG Plot_23 | ecosystem: Environmental > Terrestrial > Soil > Tropical forest > Bulk soil | place: Panama | collected 2016-02-17
TCGTTGCCGTCGCTCGAAGGTGAAGTCGCGCAGACATCGGCCGATCGCTTCTGCTTCGTAAATGCGCGCGCTTCGTTCGCACGCGGTCCCCCCACTGTTCCTCTCGATTAACAAAACGTTCGACGCTTGTAGCTACGATCCGTCGTAGTAGCAATGAGCCGGCGTCTTGAGTGCCTATTCTCTGTCGACAATCCGGAAGGCACTCTCAACGTTGTTGCGTCCGGCGCGATTCCGGGCGCGAGTTTGTGCCGCCCAATCGGGAGAAAGCTTATGACGCACAAGGTTTTTTCCGTACTGGCTGTGGAAGTCATAGTTGCGAGTACGGCTTTTGCGAGCATCTTTGGGACTGTTCGAGGGATCGTTCACGACCCACAGCATCGACCCGTTCAAGGTGCGATGGTGATGCTGAAGGCGAAGTCGTCCGACTTGGCCAAGAGTGCGAACACGAACAGCAACGGTGAATTCTCATTCAATGCTGTGCCGGTCGGTGAATACCTCATCAGCGTGATGAGTCCAGGATTCGCTCAGGCTGTGGAAAGTGCAATCGTCAACTCTGATACCGAGCCGGTAGTTCATTTTCAGCTACAGCTGATGGGAGCCAAGGAAACGATCAACGTTGCAGAGGCAGCCGTGGTTGCACCAACAGATTCCGCTACGCCAACAACGTTGGTAGACCGCTTGGAGATCCAGCAGACCCCGGGAGCGTCCCATAGCAATAGCCTTGCCATGATCACCGACTACGTTCCAGGTTCATATGAAACCCACGACCAGCTACACATCCGAGGGGGTCACCAGACGAGTTGGCTCGTGGATGGAATTCCTGTGCCGAACACGAACATTGCCTCCAACCTCGGCCCACAGATTGACCCCAAAGACATTGATTATATGGAGGTCAATCGCGGAAGTTACGGTGCCGAGTTCGGCGACCGGACTTATGGTGTTTTCAACATAGTTCCCCGAACTGGATTCGAACGCAACAATGAAGCAGAGCTGTTTCTCAGCGCGGGCAACTTCTACCAGACGAATGCTCAGCTAACCATCGGGAGTCACACCAAGCGTTTTGCCTATTACGCCAGTGTGAACGGGAACCGAAGTAATCTCGGCCTGCAGACACCCGTTCCGGAGGTGGTTCACGACGCTACCAACGGGTACGGTGGCTTCGGATCGTTGATTTTCAACGTCGATCCGTCCGACCAGCTTCGATTCGTCACCTCGCTGAGGAACGATTACTATCAAATTTCCTATGACCCCAACCCTAACGATATTGAGAATGCGCCAATTCCGGAGAACGGCTTTGTAGCCCAGTACCCAAGCATTGGACTGCGTGATGGTCAGCACGAAGCTGATGCTTTCGTGAACTTCTCGTGGGTTCATACCTTCAACACGAAGACGCTGCTGACGGTCTCACCCTTCTACCACTACAACAAGGCCAACTATGACAGCATGCCTGATGACTTCCCAATTGCCTCGACCAGACATCGCACATCCAACTATGTCGGGGGCCAGGCGACCTTTACTTTCAACGTTGCGAGAAATAACGTCCAAACGGGCCTGTATAGTTTCTATCAGCTGGACCACGAATTGTTCGGCGCCATCTTCCACGACGGTACCGACAATGTGCAAATTATCGACCGTGAGCAGCCGTCCGGCAGCTTGATGGCATTCTTTGTCGATGACAAATTCAAGCCCTTTTCCTGGCTAACGCTTTCCGCCGGCATGCGCCCAACACACTTTTCGGGCGGGGTCACCGAGAATAACATCAGTCCGCGCTTTGGCGCCGCTATAGACGTTCCGTACCTCAATTGGACTTTTCGTGCGTTCTATGGCCATTACTATCAGGCTCCACCCCTGATTACCATTTCCGGCCGGCTAATCCAGTTCTGTAATGCCAATAATTGCGGATTGCTCGCTCTTCATGGTGAGCGCGACGAAGAGCACCAGTTCGGTGTAACCATTCCTTATCGCGGATGGACGCTCGATGTCGCCAACTTCAAGACCAATGCTCACAATTTCTTTGATCATAGTTGTATCGGATCTGGAGCTTGTTTTCCCATTACGATTGCGCAGGGCATAATCCGTGGGTGGGAAACGACGGTGCGCTCGCCCCGAATCGCTAACAGTGGACAGATTCACCTTGCCTATTCAAATCAGATTGCCGAAGGTGCCTTACCGATCACTGGCGGTTTGACGGACTTTTCTCCGCCAACCCCACTGTTCCCCTTCGATCACGACCAGCGGAACACGCTTAATGTAGGAGGAGATTTTTCTCTCCCATGGCGATCGTACGCTTCAACCAACATTTACTACGGTTCCGGGTTCAGCAATGCCTTTCCTGGAGAGCCGTATCTGGGAGACCACTTGCCGCAACACACCACCTTCGATCTTTCGGTGGGAAAGGATTTCGGGGAACGAGTTTCCGCATCGTTAAATGCCTTGAACGTAGCGAACGGTCGCGTGGAACTGGACAACAGCCAAACCTTTGGCGGCTTTCACTGGAACAACCCGAGGGAGATTTACGTGGAGGTTCGCTACAGGTTCCGTTATTAGCACCGACTGGGTCCATTCATGAAAAGACCTTGGCTCTTGCTGGTCGCGCTTGTAATTGCTCTGGGTGCGTGCGCGACTGTGGGTTTCCTCTCGCTTGAGCATGCGCTCAAGTCACGATCGGCGCGAACCTCTACTCGAAAGCACGGCATATAGCTCCAGATACGCAGACCCTCCGCGATGGTGCACTCCGCAACGGAGTCCGAATGAGGGGGTTCTCGCCCACATCCGTAAACAAGCAGGTTACTCTATCGACTCTGGGGCTACGGCGTCGGCCAAATGTCTTGGCCGATCAAGATGCTTCGGGTACGGGTGGAGGATTGCGTGCGACGAATTGGCGTTGATGCCAATAGGGATATGCCGGCGTTACTTCGCTAGCGGCATCAAGCCGCGCGACTTGGTCGCGACTCAGGTTCCATCCAACTGCGCCAAGATTCTGGCGCAGCTGTTCTTCCGTGCGCGCGCCTAGAATGACGTTGGCCACGCTTGGCCGTTGAAGGAGCCAATTCAGCGCAATTTGGGCCACGGTCTTGCCTGTTTCGCGCGCCATCTCATCCAGAGCGTCAAGCACCTTGTAGAGATACTCGTTCGGAACCGGCGGCCCTTGCTCGGCAGTCGAGTGAAGCCTGCTTACTTTTGGGAGAGGCTGGTCGCGTCGGACTTTTCCCGTAAGGCGGCCCCAGCCCAGAGGACTCCAGACGATAGTTGCGACTCTTTGATCGAGCGCCAAGGGCATCAACTCCCATTCAAAATCGCGGCCCACCAGGGAATAGTAGGCCTGGTGTGCGACATAGCGCGCCCACCCGTATTTTTCGGAGATGGCGAGAGCCTTCATGAGATGCCATCCCGAGAAATTGGAGCATGCGATGTAGCGCACCTTTCCCGATTCGACCAGTGTGTCGAGGGTCTTAATGGCTTCTTCGATGGGAGTGAGCGCGTCGAAGCCGTGCAGGTGGTAGATATCGATGTAATCGGTTACGAGACGGCGAAGGCTGGCCTCACAGGCCCGAATAAGATGATACCGGGAAGAGCCAAGATCGTTAGGTCCTTCGCCCATGGGGAACGTCGCTTTGGTGGAAATCAGAACTGCGCTGCGGCGGCCGGCAATCGCCTTGCCGAGGATTTCTTCCGATGCGCCTTCCGAATACACGTCGGCAGTGTCGAAAAAATTCACCCCAGCATCTAGACAGATGTCCACCAGGCGGGTCGCTCCTTTTGCATCGGTGCTGCCCCAGCCGGCGAGAAGCCCGCGGCCGCCGAAGGTTCCGCAGCCGAAGCTGAGAACTGGAACCTTAAGTCCCGAGTGACCAAGTTGTCGAAATTCCATGAGACTTGGATGCACTGATGGCTCTGGTGGACGCAGGAGCCACGTGTCGATCGCGCAAGGAGCTGCTCGAAAACAGGCCAGCTATTTGAGTTTCCGTCTCCATGAATGTTTTCGATGCTGCGTAGAACCATGCACCCCGAACAAGCGAAGTCTCGACGCGGATCTTGTGGGCGGGCTCGCCGACGCCGACGATTGTCCAGCTATAGTCCGCCTTGCGCGCTTCTTTGAGAGTCAGGATGCAGAGAGTCAGGACGCAAAGATGGCGCAACAAACATCGCACTTACAACTTAGCTTCGAAAAGCATCTATCTCTGTCCCTTGTGCCGCGACGCGCAGCAGAAATTGAGTCAGTGCTTTGAGTAACACCACAGCAGTCAAGCGATCCGGCGGGACAGGCGGTAGAAAAATACGAGCCGCTTTGCAACTCTCCTTGCTTGTTACTGCTGTTCACGAAGCTTCGTGATTGCGGTCGGTCAGATAGGGCGAGTCGTGGTTGCGCGGTCTTTGGGTTTAGGTGTAAATTGAGGGAACAAACCCTGGGGTGAGGTTCATGCGGTCGATTTGGAAGGTCGTTGCCTGCTTGTGTTTATTGCTGACTTGCTGGTCAGCGATTGCACTTGTGGCGCATCACCATTCAAACTAAGTTGACAGTGCAAAATGTACAGTTTGCATTGCAGCCTACTCGGCTACTCCGAAAGCTACCTCCAACTTAGAGAACACAAGCTTTCGTTTCGTCGGTGTCGTTCGACCCGAGCCAGTCGCCTCAAAGCAGTTCATCCTAGCATTTGCTCTCACCAATCGTCCGCCTCCACAAGTCTAGAGCAGGGACCATCCTTCTGTAAGTAACTCGTTCTCGTTCCCTACTCCTTTGGAGGAACCCATGCTGGCTTCTTACACGAAGTCTCTTTCCATTGCTTTTATTGTCGTCGCTGTGGCTATCACGGCAAGCGCGCAGGCTGGCGGAAATTCGACGAGTATCACCGGCACGGTGCTGGACCCATCTGGCGCTGTTGTGCCTAATGCAACCGTCGAACTTCATAACCCGGTCAGCGCTTTTGCTCGATCCACACACACTGATAGCGCAGGCAAATTTGCAATGCCGAATGTTCCATTTAATCCCTACCACCTGACCGTGACAGTCGCGGGGTTTTCTCGCTACGCACGAGACGTGCAAGTTCGCTCCAGTGTGCCCCTAAACCTGCAAATCCATTTGCAGGTCGAAGTCTCCTCAACGAGTGTGACGGTCGAGAGTGCCGGCGATCTGGTCGAAAATGACCCCACCTTTCACACAGACGTGGAGCGGCAGTTGTTCGCCAAAATGCCACTGGAAAGTCAGTCCTCCTCGTTGAGTTCTCTGGTAACGCTTTCATCGCCGGGTATTGCGGCTGATTCGAATGGCCTGTTCCATGGCATGGGTGATCATGCGGAGAACTCCTTCTCGGTGGATGGACAGCCGATTACGGACCAGCAGAGCAAGGTCTTTTCCAACCAAGTTCCTCTGGACTCAGTTCAGCCGATGGAAGTCATCTCGGGCGCGCCGCCCGCCGAATATGGCGACAAGACCAGCGTAGTGATCAACGTTACCACCCGTTCGGGCCAGGGAGTTACCAAACCCACAGGTTCGGTTACCAGTTCCTACGGCAGTTTCGGAACTTCGAACGTGGACTTCAACCCCGCGTATGGGGGAGAGAGATGGGGCAATTTTATCGCAGCCAATGCCTTGAACAGCGGCCGATTCCTCGATCCACCGGAGTTTGTGGTATTGCACGACAAAGGTAACCAAGAGAATGTATTCGACCGCCTGGATTTTCAGGCCTCGAGTACAGACTCTCTCCACCTGAATTTAGGCTTTACGCGCTCTTGGTTTCAGAACCCCAATTCGTATGACCAGGAGTTACATCCGGGTCAAGTCAATCCATTGACCGGAAGTCCGCTTGGCTCCACCGATCAGCGCTCGCAGATCAGGACGTTTAATATCGCGCCTTCTTGGACCCGGGTCCTGAGCAACACCGCGGTATTCACGCTGGGGGGATTCATTCGCCGCGATGCCTATAACTATTATCCGAGCGCAAATCCGTTCGCAGATATCGGGCCTCCGAGCCTGCAGCGCGAGAGTGTCGGTCAGAACCGCACTCTGGGAAACGCGGGGATTCGTTCCAGTGTGTCCTACGTGAAAGGTATTCATAACTTAAAAGCCGGAGGAACGTACCAACAGACATTCCTGACCGAGAACGACGGCCTGGGAATTGTTGACTACACTCTCAACGCGCCGTGCCTGACAGCCCCCACTGCTTCGAATCCAAATGTCCCGGTTCTCGGCTTCATCAGCGCTGGACAGTGTGCCGCAGCTGGGCTCCAAGCAAATGTGGCTTCCAATCCGAATGCTCCCAATTCCTCCCTCTATCCGCTCTTCAACCCAGTCCTGCTACCGTTCGACCTCACACGTGGAGGCGGACTGTTTTCTTTTCACGGCCACACCGACGTCAAAGAACTCTCGCTTTACATTGAGGACACAATCACTAAAGGCAACTGGACGGCTAACCTGGGCTTACGCGGCGATTTGTACAACGGGCTTACCGTTGCTCGTCAAGCTGAGCCCCGCCTCGGAGTCGCTTACGACATCAAGAGAACCAACACGGTACTCAGTGCTTCCTACGCTCGAACTCTGGAAACGCCATTTAATGAGAATCTGCTCATCTCGAGTACAGGATGCAACTTTGCCCTTCTCTCGGCGCTCGTTCCCTGCGTGCCCGCCCCTCTGAGTCCCGGCTACCGCAATGAATTCCATGTGGGGCTGCAGCAGGCGTTTGGAAAGTACCTTGTATTCTCGGGGGAGTACGTTTGGAAATACACTCACAATGGGTACGACTTCAGCGATTTGGGAAATACACCAATTTTCTTTCCCATCGAGTGGCATAACTCCAAGATTCCGGGATTTGCCGGTAGGGTGAGCATGCCGAACTTCCATGGCCTCTCGGCCCTCTTCGTCTTCTCCAGCGTCTCCGCCCGGTTCTTTACCCCCCAGGTGGGGGGACTGGGCGCTATCCCCGCAGTCGCAGGGAGTGGTTCCGTGCCCTTTCGCATCGATCATGACGAAAGGTTCAACCAGACGGCCCATTTTCAATACCAACCGAAACCCACCTTGCCTTGGATTGGGTTCAACTGGCGCTACGACAGCGGGTTGGTGGCTGGCGCCTCACCCTGCTTCGGAATAGCCTCATTTAACACCTGTCCGGGATCCGTCCTCATTAGCGGCATTCCCAACGTTTCCATGGTTGCAGCTAACGTCGGAGCCGTGCCGCTGACTGCTGATCAGGAGTTCCAGGCCGGCTTTTTCTGCGGGACTCAACACGCGACGCCTACTCAAGCCTTGCCTTTCAACTGTCCCGCCGCGCAGTTCGGCTCAACCCTCATTCAAGTGCCGGCGCCGTTCAGCGAGAACGATGATCGCAATCCGCCGCGTATTCAACCGCGCAGCTTGTTTGATGTCGCCGTGGGGGACGACAATCTATTTCACGGCGACCACTACAAATGGAGTCTCCAATTTACCGTGCTGAATTTGACCAACAAATACGCGCTCTACAACTCCCTTTCCACCTTCAGCGGTACACACTACGTTAGCCCACGTAGCTACACCGCCGAGCTAGGTTTCCACTTCTGATGTTCGCCGACTCTGGAGGCTGGCGGTAGCCACAGAGTTGCCGCTCATGGCAGGAAGGAAAATGTGGCAGACTATAGGCCACAGACTGCGTGGCAAAAAACGGGACGCGAATACACTGTGCTACATGGGTAGCGGGTTCTGGCAGTTCTCGGGAGAGTCAATGCAACGTGTTGAGGGTCAGCGCATCTCACTTATCATGGTAGAGCTCGGACAAGAAGTCTTCAGCTTGGTGGTGGTGGCGTCTCTCGTGTCTGTTCTGCTACCGGGTCACCTTGTTCCCAACATTAAAGGCACTCACATCCATCTTGCCGGGTGTCACGATCAGAACTCTCACGTTCCGAACCCTACACCGACTGATTACCGCTGTTGTTTAGGGGGCCATCATTCAGGTAGCTTACCAGTGTCTGTCGCCGCGCAAGCACCCGTCGCTCATGTTCTTCGGCTGAACTCATCCCAATCGACTCAAGCGCTCACTGCTTGGGAGACAGTCGATGGGAACATTGAGACCTGTGGCCCACCAAAGGTTCCCCTACGTATCTAAAAAAACCGTATTCCTGCATTCGACTGGCTGAAGCCTAGGTGCGTCTGTCGTTCGCACCTTTCTGAGAAGTCATCGGTTTCTCCGGTGATGGGAGGACTACGTGCGGCAACTATTAAGTATCTTCGTCCTAATCACATTGGCCTGTTTGTCTACCGAGGCGCAGGACGAGCCTGAAAGCATCAACATGCACGGACTGTCCGAAATGACCGGAATGAATCAAGACATGCAGACGAGAAGTAGCTTGTGGATTGATATCCTGCAGCAGCGCGCCACTTCGGGAACAGATGCGGAGCCCAACTCTACGCCATTGCACATGCTTATGACAACGAAGGGAAACTGGACGTTGATGTTTCACGGTGAAGCCTTCCTGAACCAGTTTCAGCAAACCGGACCACGTGGCGCTGCCAAACTATTCTCAACCAGTTGGTTCATGCCGATGGCGCAGCGGAAAGCGGGTAGCGGCATGCTAACACTTCGCGCAATGCTGAGCCTTGAACCTGCCACGGTCACTCAGCGACGATACCCAGAATTATTTCAGCAAGGTGAAACAGCGTTGGGACGGTCCATCGTAGATGGTCAACATCCCCACGATTTCTTCATGGAATTAGCCGCGCTCTACGACTACAAGTTTAGCGAGAAAACCATGCTGTCATTCTATGCAGCCCCGGTTGGGGACCCGGCAATGGGGCCTCCCGCCTATCCACACCGTGCATCTGCATCGGAAGATCCCGTCGCTCCTTTGGGTCATCACCTTCAAGACTCGACGCATATCGCAGACGATATCATAACGGTTGGCTTGACACATGGTCGGCTCAGACTTGAAGCATCCGCGTTTCACGGACGTGAGCCGGATGAGTTCCGTTGGAATATTGATTCGGGCAAAATTGATTCTTGGTCCGCCCGTGTGACTTTGAATCCGGCACAAAATTGGAGCGTTCAATATTCCGCGGGACAACTTCACAGTCCCGAAGCCCTTCAGACAACTGAGGATGTGAGACGCATGACGGCGTCTGTAATGTACAACCATCCAATCCATAGGGGCAATTGGGCATCCATGATTCTATGGGGGCGTAACCAGAGCCTTTCGGATGGGAATGTCGGAAACGCTTACCTTCTGGAATCAACGCTGCGGTTTCTGAATCGGAACTACGCTTGGACCCGGATCGAAAGTGTTGATCGCACCAACGAATTGTTGCTTGGAGAAGTCCCGGTACCTGCAGGCTTCACTGAGCGGTATTTTACACGAGTGCAAGCGTATACGGCGGGCTACGACCGTGAACTCGGAACCACCCCGCATCTTTCCCTGGCCATCGGTGGTCAGCTTATGTGGTACGGCGTGCCAAACGCCCTAAGGCCGGTTTATGGTCGGCACCCGGTAGGTGGATTAGTATTTTTGCGCGTGCGTTTCAGGTGAGGTAAAACGACACCTTTTCCAGATAGGTTTTTGACCCGGACGCCTTGATTTCCATCCCTTAGTTTTATGTGTTTCGTGCGGGGGCGTGGGAGGGGTAGGAATTCTTTGGTTGTGCTAAGGACCCCATCGAACTGAGCTAAGACGGACGCAATGTCCGCGGCTATCGCATCCGAGCCCTCCAGATTTGCCGGCCATAGAACGCAAGATTCAAAGCACAGACGATTACACCAGCGACCGTCAGTACGGTTGCCGAAAGGTCCGGGTAGACTAGTCGATCCATATAGTGCAGCAGAAATCCGCCTTGATATGGCTCGACTCCAGCCTTTTCCTCAAACCAATTCTCTAACAGAGTTAAGGGGCATGGCCAGGGCAGCAGTTCCGTAAGGATTCCCCATATAAGAGACGCGATATGCAGCCAGCGAAGAATCGGACGCGATCGTGTCAGCAGAGCACCAAAGATCACCCACACAATGAAGAGCGCGTGCAGGAAAAGAACAGCGGTCGCCAGCACAGAATAGAAATTCGAGGCCAGAAGGACTGCGTGCATCTTTTAGAATTTACTCCAACCACTGTTTGCAATGACGCGATACACGATTCCCGATGCTCTAGGAGAGGCGAACAGTATTTTCCGAGTCACGGTACCTGCAGCCGTAGACGCGTTTTACGCCTCAGCCGAGCAGCCAGACATTTCCGCAGGTGGCCGGAAGCGGTGATGGTCACCTGGCGAGCCCAGCGTTCTGTGCCGGGCCGTTTCGCCCGAGGCTAGAGTCTTCTATGTGAGCTAGCCATGCCAGTAATGCGAGCAGACTGTCTATATCCCGAATTTGGCTACCAGACTGTTTGATGTGGGTGTGCCAGATCTTTAGGCTCATACACTTCAGAGCGGCCTGCTGACCGGGACGATTGTAGCCTACAGGGTTCGCGAGCAAATCTGCCGGCAATCGTACTTGACACCTCTGTGGGTGCGGACGAAACAAATTCCTGGCTAAACACATGCGACTGGCTGAACCCCGACGCTATAGTGTGCGCCTGTACGAACTCGGCCGCCCGGGTACGAAGACGAGCGTTTGCCGACCACCAATCAAGAGTTTTTCCCAAACGCCTAATTCGACAGGCTCGAATCATATGAAGTTCCGGCGGATCTACGGGAAATGCAGCTATCTGGCTGGATAGCCTGCTATCCACTTTGGTCGGCAGAATTGTCGACGAGCTGCACTGAAGCCTAGCGACAGAGAGAGGCGCGGGTCCAACAAAGACGCTGAACTTTCTGAATTCTGCTCGAAGAGTGGGTAGGTCGAATAAGTTTCGTGGGATGATCAATTGTCGCTCGTGGTCACGTGCGTGCAGCATTGTGGTTCCGAGAAGGAGCTGGTGTACCTCGAGGTGGCATATGGGAAGACTCGAAATTGTCTGGCGTAACCCCAACCACGTGACCCATAAGAACAGGTGGCATCCCACATCCTTGGAGCTAGGATATGCGCTTTACGTCGTCGAAGAGTTAGTGTCGGATGGGGACTTTGTCTACTGGAGCGTGAAGGCCGACCTAGAGGTGCTGATCGGAGGACGACGTTCCGCGTAAGAAGCCGGCGAATTGCTTCAGAACTAATCAAGCTTGTCCCGTTATGTTGGCCTTCGAGTTGATGTACCGACTGGCTGAGACCGCGGCACACGGCTCGAACACAATAGATGAAGATGTCGGCGCAAGTAGATCTTGCCGCTCCTGCCGATGCCATGCAGTCTTGCTTCCCACCGGTGAAGTACTGGCGAAACGTAATCTTGTGCAACTCGAAATCCCCATTCCTCGCTTCCAAGATGTTTTTGGGAACCAATAACGTGAAGGGGTAAAAGAGCGCATCGATGGCGGTTTAGAATTGTCGGATTATGGGACACATCCAGTTTCTGGCGCAACCGGTGTGGGTTAATCTGCTTGTGTTACCTCCATTTGCTCTGTATTTCGTCGGGCGAAGCAGGAGCATTCA
>Ga0126378_10003768_pt1 | contig 11465 bp, 8 predicted proteins | sample PanSoiMetPlot_23_FD_92587 | JGI IMG/M metagenome (GOLD analysis project Ga0126378, IMG submission 92587) | Tropical forest soil microbial communities from Panama - MetaG Plot_23 | ecosystem: Environmental > Terrestrial > Soil > Tropical forest > Bulk soil | place: Panama | collected 2016-02-17
TTCGAGCGCCAGGAGTTTCCTGTCGGCACTAAAAGTGTTGTAGTCGGTATCATCCGCGGCGAACGAACCGCCGGTTTCTGCCGCGCCTTCGGCGCTGCCGGTGCTGCCGCTGTCGAATCCCTGCCCCTCGCCGGAGGTATAGGACTCCAGGGCCGACAATAGTTTTTCCTTGTTGTCGGTAAAATCCAGATCGACATGCAGATTCGTGGCCAGCGATGCCAGCGCGACCAGATCAGCCGGCTGCATCTTGGTGGAAACGAAGCTTTTTGCCGCGTCCACGGCGCGATCGATTTGCTCCGGGTCCATGGCCGAAAAGTCGAAGAAGAAAAGCATTAACCGCCGGTCGCGCGCATCGAGCAACGCCGGCCCTTTTTTCGGAGCTCGGAGAAGGTTCCCTTCGAGAGCGGAGCCGGAAACCGTGGCTTCCGCGGGTCCAGCGCCGAGGGCCTCGTCCACATTCTCGAAATCAAACGTGGTGATTACCTGTCTCTTACCGTCCTCGAGCACCGTGAAGTCTTCTTTTTTCAGATCCCGGATCAGATTTCCTTTTTTGTCCCGCGCCACGACGTTCACGAGCACCAGTTCCGTGGTTACGCTGATGCGGCTCGGAGCTGAGGGCATTTGCGGGGGTTGCTGGGCGATCAGCGGTGGGGCCGTTTCGAAAAGCAGGCCAGCCATCAGGCACGCCGCGAGATCTTTCTTTATTTGCTCGATGGTCATTGCTCCTCAGAAGCGGAAGCGCGCGGTCATGGTTATGCGCCGCATGCTGCCTGTTCCCGTGACTTCACCAAAGGTGAGGGAATTCACTACGGTATTGATGGACGTAAAATGGACGCTGTTGAAAACGTTGTTGGCGGAAAGGCGCAGGTCCAAGGCCCGGGATTCCTTGATGGTAATGGTCTTGTTGATCGCCATATCCAGGGTGACTTGCCCCGGCCCTTCAATGATGTTTCTCGCCGCATCTCCATAGGGCGAGCTGCTGGGGTTCACACAGGTGGGGCTCGGAGGGCAAAACGAGGCGGTATTAAACCATTCGAGCGTGGTGGGATTGCCGAGCGCGACCGTCTGACCGGCCACCGTGTTGGCGCGCAGCGAGCCGCTTACGCCGCGGCTGATGTCCAAGCCACCGCCGAGCACGCGGGGCGTAAAGTAAAGCCCCGAACCAATCGTAAAATCGCCGCTCCACTGCCACGCGCCCAAGATGTGGCTCCAGACCCCCTTTGGAGAAAAGCGGCGGTTTTCTCCGATCGGCAAATCGTAGATCCAGTTGCCGGTGAATTTGTGCCGCTGGTCGAAGCTGGAAAGCCCGCGGTCGGCGGGAAGGTCGAAGGGGTTTTGCGCCACCACGGCCCCGCCACCGCCAATCGAAGAGGCGTCGTCAATCGACTTGGAATACACGTACTGCGCGGCGAGACCGATCCCTTTGGCCATGCGCTTGCGCACTCGCACAGAACCAGCGTGGAGGATCGAGTTGCCCTCCGAAGATTCGTAGATAAAAGGCTGGTTTCCCGCTACGACCAAGGCGCGCTCTGTATCCAAGCGCGTACCCTTCGCTCCGTTATATCCGGTACTCATGATCCAGCCGCCCGGCAACTCGCGCTGAATGTCCAGGTTCCAGATTTGCACGTAGGCGAGGCGATAGTTGGGATTGACCGCGAAATTGTTGGTCACCGTACCGGACGGCGCGCCCGGAAAGCCGTTGGCCAGCGTCAGCGGGCTTCCGCCGACGAGGCCGGTGACATCGGTAGTGTTGGTGGCGGTGTTGGCGAAGGGCGGCTGAAATGCGAAATTCTGAATCATCGTGCCGTACTGCGCGAGGTTGTAGTTGATACCGTACCCGGCGCGTACGACGGTCTTTTTTTGTGGCTTCCAGGCGACGCCTACGCGAGGCGCCCAACCGTTGCGGTCCGGCTCGATCAAAGAAGCGGGGAAGACCCCGTTGTAAGGCCCCGATTGCCCAGCCAGAACCGGCACGGCGGTGGTAAATCCTGGCGCGACGTCCAGGTTTGCGATGCGGTTGTTCGCTTCCGTGTACGGGCCGTAGTATTCATAGCGCAGCCCGAGGTTGAAAGACAGGTTCGACCGGAATCGCCAGTCATCCTGGGCATAGAAATCGTAAGAGTTTGCGCGGAAATCATAGGCATTGGCTCCGTATTGCAGCGACGTTTGCTGCGGAAAGCCCAGCAGGAAATCGGCGAAGTCGTATCCCGTGTTCGCCACCGCGCACGGCCGAGTCCCCGGACAAGAGGCCGTGCCAGCCGCCGCGTATTGCGACGTCGCGAATCCCGTAAACACGAAGTCGCCTTGCGCGTTCCTCGCGGAATGGAAGCTTTGCAGGATGCGGCGGTAGTCTCCCCCGAATCGCCAATTGTGCTTTGCGTGGTTCCAGGAGAGGGTGTCGGAGATTGTGTAAGTCTGATCCAGTTCGCGGCGCGGGGTTGGGTCGGCGAAGCCGCCAAAAGAGGTAAAGCTGATTCCCGGCAAGCCCCAGCTAAACGGATCCGTGGAAACTCCGGTGATGCCCGCAAGCCCGGCCACGTCTGTCACGTTCGAATAAAGATTCGTGGTCGAGACATGGTTGTGGTTGTAATTCACGCGAAAATTGTTGGTGGCCCGCCCCCGGCCGTAAACCCACCCCGCGCTGGCGTTCAGCCCTTGCGTGCTGTTGCCCCCGGCCAAAGCGGGAAATGGATTCACAATGTCGCTCGAACTGCGCGCCCAGTTCAGCCCGAAATTAATATTGTTGTGCGCGCGCCGCCGGCCGCCGCCACCCCCTTCCATGCCACCGGGTCCTCCAAGAATTACGCGGCCCCCGCCAGGCCCTGGCGTCGCGCCAAAATTGTGGATCAGACGGAACGAGACCGCATCGGAGCTGCTGTTTGTCGAAGTCACATAATGAAAATTCTGGCCGAAGGCGTTCGTAGGGATATTGGGGAGCGGAATGTAATTCATCAACGTTTGCGCCGAGTTGGTGATCAGAGATGGATCGAGCCCATTGGAATTGCCGTTGAATTGATAGGGCTGCCCGGTTTGCGGATTGAAGATTTGGACCGGTTGACGGTCGTTGTAGGTGGCCTGGCGGAAGTCGCCCGAGCGCTCGGCTTGGGTCGGCACGGTCGAGAATGCGTCATAGGGGTTGCTGCCTCGGGACCCGTTCCACCCGCCAAAGAAGAACCACTTGTTGCCGCCCTTGAAAACTTTCGGAAGGTTCAAGGGACCGCCGACGTTTGCCCCGAAGTGCGCCTGATTGTAGGAAGCTTGCGCTGTTGGAATACCAGTCAATGAAAAAGGCCGCGCGTCCAGTACCGAGTTGTCATTCGTGTAGTAGAGCATGCCGTGGGGTTGATTGATGTTGAAGCCGCGCGGCATCCGCCCGATCATGACGATTCCAGGCCCTCCAAATCCGCCCCCGCCAGGTGGCGGGCCAAAAGCACCGCCTTCCCGCTGCATCCGATCGCGAAATTCCTGGATGCGCTGCTGCAGCTCTTCTTCATTGCCCATGCCGAAGTCCTGCGTGCGCCCTTGCGCCCCGCTCACGCTGACCGATTCCGTGGGCCCTTCCGCTCCGGCTCCGTTCAAGGGCAGGCTCGAGATGTCTCCGTTGTTCGGGCTGCCGTTCCCGTTCGCTCCACTGAAGTCGCCATTTCCGCCCCGGAGCGAAGAAAGCGTGCTTTCCATGGCGAGGCTTTGGAAGCCCCGCCCCGCTGCAGCCATCGCGGCCACGGCATTATTGGATGGCTCCTGCTGGCGGGATGCCAGAATCAGTTCGGCGTCGACCTTACCCGTAGGATTCTCCGGATTCAGCACCACTTCCTCGGTAAACGTGGCGAAACCCATGAACTCGATGCGAACGACATATCTGCCCCGTCCCAAGCCGGTGAGGGTGAACTTACCCTCCGAGTTTGTTGCCGACACATACTTCTTGCCTGTCAACGTGTTTGCGGCCGTGACACTAGCTCCCGGCAGGGGCGTTTTGCCGCTGCGCGCGGAACCGGCGATTTGAAACGTGACTGGCGTTTCTGTGGCCGCAGCTTGTGGTGCGGAAGCCGGAACAGGGGCGGGCACGGCCTGTTCGGCGGGTAGCGGAGGCGTTGTCTGCTGAGCGCGCAAATGGGGTGGTAACAAGATCGCCGTCAAGCTGAAAATGAATATGCTAGGCCGGATGAACATCCCTTCGAAGACCCCCAAAAAGGATCTACCGCTCGGGCCGATTGGGTTTGGAATCAGCCGGAGGTTTGGAGGCTCCCGGCGCCATGCCCATTTCCTGCATGCGTTTCCATTGCTCGGGCCCGATGACCATCACCATCTTCGGCACGAACGTGCTGTTTTGCACGCCGCCGCGCACAAAAACGTGATCTCCGACCTGAATATCCGCCATGGTTACGCTCTCGCGCCCCTTGCGCAGTGAAGTGTCTTCGTTTAGCTCGAGCGTTTGCGTCACATTGTCCGGGCGCAGCACTGTGATCTTCGGAGCATCCACAGACTTCACTTCGCCAAAGACGAAGTCTTTTCCAAGCTCGCCCCCGCCGATGGTCATCATACCGCCGCCGGGACCGCCCATTCCGGGACCACCCGGGCCGTTCCCGGTGCGCCCGGCAACCGCCAACGCAGTTAGGTCCTGATCCCCGCTGCCCTCGGTGCGGATAAACACCGTGTCTCCGACCTTGAAGTCTGCGAGTTTCGCGCCTTGCCGGTCTTTGCGGTATTCGGTCTTGTCCGTAAGCTTGACGGTGATAGTGGCCCCATCCATCCTAGCCAGCTCGAACGTGCCGTCTTTGATCGCGGTGATTTTGCCAACCACGCCTCGGCCGCCTCCTTCTTGCGCACCTTGCCTGCTCTCGGCTGCCGCGGGAGAACTTTGCTGTGCCGGTGGCGGAGTCACCGGGTCCTGCGCCAAAACTGGGGTTGCCCCGAGTAAGAACAACAAACTCAATCGCAAGGATTGCTTCATGCGCATAAGCGGCTTTCTCCTTACCAACTTCTCCATGTGGAAAGACGTACCTACCAGGTCGAAAGTAACCGCGTCCAAACCGGGTGCGGTAAGAAAGATGCTCCATTTTTCTTTCCTGCCGGGGCGCCGCAAAGTTCCCGGCGAGGAGACACTGGATAGCCCGCGTCGCAAGCGAGGAATCGTGCGAAAGTCCCCTGGGCCGGCTACTTCTCGCGGAGGATCACCTCGCCCTGGCCCACAAGCTGGTCATTGAGCCACAGGCGGTATTTGTAGGTCGTGGCTTTGCTGCCGGGACGCGCCGGTCCGCTGAGCAGGCGGATTCCCGAGGGCGCCTGAAAAACGTTCGAAGAAAAAGGGCAGCGGTTCGCGTCAAACTCGATGCGCAAGTTTCCCGCGTCGGAAATCCAGGAAACCTGGTCGCCGGGATCCAACACCACGGTTTGCGGAACCAATCCAACCAGCACAGGGCGTTCTGCCATTTGTTTAGACTTCATCCGGATGGGGGTATCCGGACGTCTCCTCGAAGGTGCAACCGGCAGTGACAATAGCATATTCTGTCGGCCATTTCTGACGAGGTTTGTCAGCGCAAACCCTAGAAGATGGAAAAAAGCACTGCTTTTTCACAACCCAACTGTCCGTCGGAACATCTTAACTCCTGTAACCTGTACTTCGTTGTGCTTGACCCCATCGCAGGTGCAACCGTAGACTGAATTCGTTACGCCGTTGTTCATTTGAGGCGCGAAGTTCTGGCTGGATCTCGGCGTTTGCGGAATGACGCGATTCAATTGCGCCTTTATTTCCCCGCGGAGGTTTCTGCCGGATGGCTTCGATTCCACGATATTTAACTATCCCGCTGCCCAATGGCTCGCGGATTTCGATTCTTCACTCGCTGCCTTTTTTTCTCGTGCATCTCGCGGCGGTACTGATTTTCTTCCTTCCGTTTCATTGGTATTACTTGCTGACCTGCCTGGCGCTGCTGGTGGTGCGGATGTTTTTCGTCACCGCCGGCTATCACCGTTATTTTTCGCACCGCTCGTTTAAGACCAGCCGCACCTTCCAGTTCATCATCGCATTCATGGCCATGTCTTCCTCGCAAAAAGGTGTGCTCTGGTGGGCGGCGCATCACCGCCACCATCACCGCTTTTCCGACCAGGAATTGGACCTGCATTCCCCGACGCTGTTTGGCTTTTTCTGGTCCCACATCGGATGGATTCTTTCGGACAAGTACAATGATACGCGTATGGATTACATCGGCGACTTTGCGAAATTCCCCGAGCTGCGCTGGCTGAACAAATATCACATGGTGCCGCCGGCGGCGCTCGGCGCGGCGCTATGGCTGATCGGCGGCTGGCCGTTGTTTGTCTGGGCTTTCTGTCTCGGCACGGTACTGCTCTGGCACGACACCTTCACCATCAATTCGCTCTCGCATCTTTTCGGTTCGCGCCGCTACCAGACCAGCGACACCAGTCGCAACAACTGGCTGCTCGCATTGCTCACGCTCGGCGAAGGCTGGCACAACAATCATCATCACTACATGGCTTCCGCACGCCAGGGGTTCTACTGGTGGGAGATTGACGTCACCTATTACACCCTCAAATTCATGTCTTGGCTTGGCATCGTGTGGGAACTCCGCAAAGTCCCCGCCCACATCCTCGAGGCGCAGCCCGCGCCCGCCTGATCTTCCCGCTCAGGGGCGGCCTGTAAAAGCGGAACTTCGGACCCGGTTCGTTTTGCTAGCTTGCAGCCAGGCCTCCGCGTCTAGCGGGTGTGAGTCTCACACCCGATACCCATTGGCCAGGGTTTCGCATTTGACGTTAGGACCTTTTGGGCTTGTTTACCGCCGCGATTCGGGCGGAACCAAGTTATTGGCGCGGTAGTAGACCACCAGCTGGCCGAAGTGCTCGGAACTGTGCTCGATGCCGGCCATCCAGATGTAGGAAACGTGAACCACGTGTCTCCCGGTCTCCCACCCAAAGGGCATGGTTTGCTCTAGCCCCGCGTCGCCTTGCTGCTTGATGACGGCGGCGCCCTCGGCAACGGCGGACTCGAGCAGCTTCACCACGTCGGCCTTGGTCTTGTAAATGTCGCGCGACGGGTTGTGCTTGTCCGTTCCAAAGTCAGGCCCGACGGTCGATCCGGAAACCTTGCTGATCAGGTCATAATCGACGGCGGCCACATGCAGGAGATTTTGCGCAAAGGTGCGCTCGTCCTTCTGTGCTTTGAAATCGTACTGGTCTTCGGGAAAATCTTTGGCCATGGCGATCAGCTTATTGCCGATATGGTTCCACCACTCAAGCGTTTCTTCCGCCCGGGGGCGGGCGGGAGATGCAGTTTGATCCTTCGATGGACCCTGATGGCCAATGCTCGCTCCCGCAGGGCCAAGCAGAATGCCCCCAGCCAGCGCCAACCCAAACAGTTTTGCAGTTCCGTTCATCGGCATGCCTCCTTTTGATGGTGACCGCGGTAACTTTTGTGAAGACGCTTGACCTCAATGGGGCGCAAGATCGTTCCTCACCACTTGCCCTTCCTTCATCACGAATCGCACACGCTCGAGCTCGGTGATGTCGGCGATGGGGTCGCCCTCGACCGCGACGAGATCGGCGAATTTCCCCGGCTCGATGGCGCCTACACGATCCTGCCAGCCGAGCATTTCCGCCGCGTTCGCGGTGATCGCGCGAAGGACGTCCAAGGAGGGCATTCCCGCGGTATGCAAAACGGGGAACCTCGTTGCGCTCGCACGGCCGCGCGTTTTTCGCGGATAAGACCAGCACAAGGAAGTCCTCGTGGACGATGGGCCCGGCGACCGCGGGATTAAGGGCCTGGAAGTACCCGCCCGGCGGCGTAAGCTTGCGCGCAGCAGCCAGAATTCTGGGACCGGGGACGCGGCCCGCATTGATGGCGTCGCGCAACGCGGCATCGCCATCGATTCCGGAGTGCCCGAGGTTGCGGACGGTGGTGAAACCACTCTCGAGGTCTTCGCGAGCCATCTGCGCGCCCAGCAAGACGCGTTCCGCCGGGGACTTCGCGGCCACCGCCAGCAGCAGTCCCGGAACAAACGCCCCATAGCGCGCGATCTCGGCTTCCGAAGGGACGTTTACGTTGAGAAGCAGGTGGGTGTGACTGTCGATCAGCCCGGGCAGCAAGGTCGCATTGCCGAAATCGATGGTCTTGACGCCGGTCGGCGCAGCCCGCTCGACTCGCGAAGGTGAACCAAGTTCTTTGATTTTGCCGTTCTCAATCAGCACCGCTGCCGGCGCAAGCACATTTCCCGTCCGGGGGTCGAGCAGCCGGCCGGCTTTTACCACCGTAGGAGCGGGCGTTTGGGCCGCGAGGCGCCCGGTGATAAACGCGAGTGCTACGAATAGCCGGAGGGTGCGCATTGGTTTACCCGAGTAACTCCACGAGAGTTTGCGTTTGCTCAAACCGTAGCCTTTGCTTCTTGTAGCCTGCTGGGCTATTCGTGTCTCAGCGCCATCCCGGGATCGACGCGTAGCGCGCGGCGCGCGGGAATGTAGCACGCGACTAAAGCAACGAGGATCAGAAGAAGGGCGACCCCTGCAAAGGTCAGCGGGTCCGCCGGCCCCACGCCGTAAAGCACCCCGGCCATTAAGCGCGAGACGATCAGCGCGCCAATCAGTCCGATCCCGGCGCCAGAAAGCGCCAGCCCTAATCCCTGCTCGAGAATCATGCTCAAGATGTTCCGCTCTTGTGCGCCGAGTGCGAGCCGAATGCCGATTTCGTGTGTGCGCTCGCTGACCAGGTAGGAAATCACCCCATAAATTCCCAGTCCCGAAAGGAATAGAGCTGTCATAGCGAACAGTCCGACGATTTCCATTGCGAACCGCCTCTCCGCAAGAGACGCGGAAAGCGCCTCATTCAGGGTTTGCACGCCGAAAACAGGGAGTATCGGATCGACCGATTGCACTTGCTCGCGTACTTCCTCCGGAATCGCTCCTGTGTCCAGATGACCGCGCAGAAATATCGCCAGGCGGTGAGACGAAACCTGATACGGGTTCAGATAGACTTGCGGAACGTCCGCGTTTTCGAGTGAGGCCGTCCTTGCGTTCGCGATGATGCCGACAACCGTGATCCATGGAGAACCCGCCCGAGTGCTCGCGAAGCGCTTGCCCAGGGGATTGAGTCCGGGCCAATAAGTCCGCGCGAACGCCTCGTTGATCACCGCGACTTGCGGCCCTTTGTCGTCATCCAATTCGTTGAACCAGCGCCCGCTTAGCAGCGAGATTCCCAGCAAGTGGAAATAGTCCGGCGTGACGCTTGAGCGTTCGACCACACAGGGTTCCTCGCCTGCAGTGTCGCGTCCCTCAAACCTCACGAAGAACTGGCCCTCGGAGATCACCTTAAGCTCTCTCTGGCTCCGGTCGAGTGGGATGGAGGCGGTGTCGCCGACGGCGACTTCCTCGACGCCGGGCAGCGTGCCGACGCGTCGAAGTACCTCGCGCAAGAATGGCCGCTCTTCGGCGGCATTGCGGTAGCGGTCGGTCTTAGGATCATTTGGATCGGGCAGCCTAGTGCGGACGGCCATGACGTTCTGAGGACGGAACCCCAGCCGCACTTCTAACAGCTCCCAAAAGCTGTGCAACAGCAGGCCGGCGGCAATCATGAGCACGAGAGAGAGCGCAAATTCCGTTACAACCAACCGGCGGCGGGTGCGTGCTTGCTCTCCAGATCTGGTCGAGCCTCGCGTTGCCTCTTTGAGCGCATGAGTCAGGTCGATCCGGCCTGCCTCGTGTGCCGGAGCCAAACCGAAAATCGCGCCGGTCGCGAGCGAAGCAACGAGCGCGAACAGTAAGACGCGCCAGCTAATCGATATGTCGTTAAGGCGGGGGAAGTTCTCAGGCAGAAGCCGCAGCAAAGAATGTCTCAGGGGGAAAAGCATCGCCAAACCGGCGATTCCGCCAAGCAAGGAAAGAATCAGACTCTCGGTCAGCAACTGGCGGATGAGCCGGTGTCGCCCGGCTCCAAGCGCCTGGCGAACCGCCATTTCCCGCCCTCTTGCGCTCGCGCGGGCGAGCAGAAGATTGGCAACATTCAGGCAGCCAATCAGCAGAACCAGTCCCACCGCGCAAAACAGAAGAATCGGGGACTGGCGCACGTTACCGACGACTCGCTGGTGGAGCGGCACCAATCGCACCGTCCAGCTGCTTTCAGGCGGATAGTCGCTTGGAAATTGTTTCTGCAACGATGCGACGAGCGCGTCTAGGCGGCTTTGCGCCTCCTCGATCGTCAAACCGGTTTTGATCCGGGCGACGGCTGTCGGGAGATTGCGCCGGTTTCGCGGCGGCTCGTCCGGCAGCGGCGTGCCATAAAAATTCGTTGCGGCCCAGACCTCGATATTCCGTTCTTCGGCTGTCCGCCCAGGCGCGTCAAAACCCGCAGGCATCACGCCGACGATCCGATACAAGTCCGTGTCGAGCCGCACGCTTCGGTCTAAAATATTCGGGTCGCTGCCGAACGCACGCTTCCACAAACCATCGCTGATAACGACTTCCTCAAGCATTCCGGGGCCGCGTTCCTCGGGATGGAAGACGCGGCCTAATTGCGGCGGCACGCCCAGCAGCGCGAAATAATTGGGAGCGACGATAAGCAAGCGGACGCGCGCAGGCTGCGAACCGGTGAGATTATTCTCATCGAACCAAGTCGGCGAAACGTATTCGAAGATTCCAGACCTCTCGAGGTCCTGCCATTCCGGCTCAGACATCCCTACGTCCCGCCCACCCACGCCGGGAAGGTCATCGGCGATGCTTACAAGCTGCTGCGGCTGCGCGTAGGGCAGGGGACGCAAAAGGGTGGCATGCACCACGCTGAAGATGGCGGTGGTGGCCGCGGTGCCAAGCGCGAGAGTGAGGACGACGACGGCAGTAAAGCCGCGAGACTTCGAGAATGTTCGCACCGCATAACGCACGTCCTGCCCGAGCGTCTCGAGCCATTCCCAGCCCCAGGCGAGATGACTCTCTTCGCTTAGGTACGTGGTGTTGCCAAACTGCCGCCGGACAGCGGCTCGCGCGTCCTCTGCCGTCCTTCCCGCCCGGAGCTGTTTCTCCTGGCGCAACTCCAGATGCAGGCGCATCTCCTCTTCAAGGTCCGCGTCGAATTGGCGCCGGTGCAACAGCATATGGAGTCGCCTTGCAAATTCGCCGAGCCAATTCATGCCAAAACCCTCGGTCACACGGCTTCGATCACACGCGTAATGGCACTAACCACACGTTCAAACTGGGACTTTTCCACTTCGAGTTGTTTCCGTCCGAGCGCAGTGAGTTGGTAGTAGCGTGCGCGGCGCTTCCCGGCCGTCGTGCCCCACTTCGCGGTGACCCAGCCTTTGATTAGCATCCGCTGCAGCGCCGGGTAGAGCGAGCCTTCTTCTACCTGGAGGACGTCATCTGAGATCCGCTGAATCGAATTGGCGATCTCATACCCGTGCATCTCGCCGGAACGAGCCAGCGTTCTCAAGATCAGCAGATACAGTGTTCCCGGAGGAATTTCGTCTCGGTGCAAA
>Ga0126378_10003770_pt1 | contig 11460 bp, 13 predicted proteins | sample PanSoiMetPlot_23_FD_92587 | JGI IMG/M metagenome (GOLD analysis project Ga0126378, IMG submission 92587) | Tropical forest soil microbial communities from Panama - MetaG Plot_23 | ecosystem: Environmental > Terrestrial > Soil > Tropical forest > Bulk soil | place: Panama | collected 2016-02-17
GGCGCCGGGCCCAGCGCATCGGCCATTCCGCTCAACTCGTCGAGCACCGATTGACAATCGGCGGCCCGACGGGACGCTAGGCATCGCCTGGCCTCCGTAATTCGGTTGGCAAATCGGACTTTGTTCTCCGCACCGAGGTCGGGCTGCTGAGAAGACGCATCGCTTCCAGCAGTGTTCGCTGAAGGACGCGCGGCCGCATCGGACGGCGGATCGAACGCAGTGGCGAGGTCATCGCCCTCGCCGGAGCCGGACCGGGCCGCATTCGACGCCGAAGGCATCGGGAGATCGGCAGCAGGATCGGGAGCAGAGGCAATTGGCTTGTGCGCAGCGCAGCCAAGCGTCCCTAGGACAAAACTCAATCGAAGGCTGACGCGCACCAAGTCGGACATCCGTGTATTTTAAGCTTCGTGGGAGGTGCGTCACGAGGCGTCGATGTATTCAAAGGCGCTGTCCGGAGGACTGAAATGAATCTGCGATCAACGGCGGACAAACCGAACATGTTCATTCGCGCTTTCCTACGAGCGGCAATCGCGGCGTCCAGTGGAGTGGTCCTGGTGTGCTCATCGCCCCCGGCGGGGAATGCACCGAGGGATGCGTCAACGCCGCTGTCACCCGCGACGGCGGTAGACGGTCCCAGGTTCTCGACTGACTCCTGCGAGAAGGACGCAGATTGCGCGCCCGCCGCGATGTGCCATCCGGACAAGTGCGTGGCGCGCGCGAATGTCGGCTCGATGCCGGCGGACGTGATGTGCACGATGGAATGCCGCGGCGGTACGGTCGACTGCGGCTACAATCACTGCGGTTGCGTCGCTTCACCTTCCGGCAAGAAGCTTTGCGCGCTGCTGCCCGGGGCCCCAGCGGCGCAGTGACCTGGAACGATAGCAGCAAACGCCCGGGTCATTTCTTCGCCTGCTCGGCGGCGCGCCAGAGGTACCAGCTCGCCACTGTGCGGTAGGGCTTCCAACGCGCCCCGCGTTTTTCGAGCTGCTGGCGCGACGGCAGCTCCCGTTTCTTGAAGGCGATCGCGAAGCCTTTGCGGATTCCGTAGTCGTCGGAAGGGAGCACGTCGGGCCGGCCGAGTCGGAAAATAAGGAGCATCTCGACCGTCCAGCGGCCGATGCCCCGCACTTCGGTGAGGCGCTCGATGATCGCCTCGTCCTCCATGCGATGGATCTCGGCGAGGGTGGGGATCTCTCCGTCCGCCGCCTTGCGCGCGAGATCGCGCAGCGAGAGAAGCTTGGATCGCGAAAGGCCGGCGCCGCGGAGCTTTTGGTCGGAAGCGCGCAGGATCTGCTCAGGCGTGGGCCCTTCGTGTGCGCGCGGAAAGAGCGCACGCACGCGCGCGAAGATCGCCGCCGCCGCCTTGCCGTTCAGCTGCTGGTAGACGATCGCCTGTGCCAGCGCCATGAAGATGCTGGCGGCCTTTTGTCGCTGCATGCGGAAGGGACCGACGGCATCGATCAGCCGAGCGAGCACGGGGTCGGAAGCGCGGAGGTGCTCGACCGCCGCGCTTGCATCGAAGCCAGACATTTCATTGCCCTCGAACGCCTCGCCCTCGCCGTTTCCCTGACCGGCCTCGATCGACAGAAGGCGCAGCTTGGTGGTAATTCCGCCGTCCGCCGAGAACCCACCGACCTTGCCGCCAGCGGCGAGCACGCGGTGGCAGGGCACGATGATCGCGAACGGATTTCTGCCAAGCGCCTGTCCCACTGCGCGTGCCGAACCAGGCGCGCCGAGCTTCGCGGCGATCTCACCGTACGAGATGGTCTCGCCCTGTGGAATGCTTCGCGCCAGCTCATAAACGCGGCGGTGAAACGGCGGGACCCCGTCCATATCCAGCGCGATGTTGGACAGATCGCTCGCCTCGCCGCGCAGAACCGCAGCAATACACTCGACCGCGCGCTGCACCTCCGGCGTCGGCGGCAGCTCGCGCGCCTCGGGAAACCGCTGAAGCAAATGGGCGCGCGTTTGCAGCTCGCGCGCCGACGGGAGCTGGACACTCACGACCCCGCTCGCGCCCCAGGCGATGGCGCATCGGCCAATCGGCGTATCGAACAGTGTGAAGGCTTGGTCCGCCATGATCGCCGGTCATAGCACCGGCCGGACGATCGTAACTTGGAGAATCTTGCTTCGCTGTTTCAATTGCTCGGCCCTGTCGCCGGCGCTAGAGGGAGAGGGTGGCTCATACGGTATTGCGGCAAGGATCGATCACGGCGGTCGACTACCGGTGCAGCGTCGGTCCGGCCGACGAGCCTTTCACCGAGCTCCACCAGAACTTCTCCGTCGCCTACGTTCGCAAAGGCACCTTCGGTTATCGCGCCCGCGGCGAGTCGTTCGAGCTGGTCGCGGGCTCGCTTCTCATTGGGCATCCCGGTGACGAGTACGTTTGCACGCACGAGCACGCCTACGGCGACGAATGTTTGGTCTTTCACTTCGCGCCCGCACTGGTCGAGGCGATCGGCGACCGAACCAACATTTGGCGGACGGGCTGTGTACCTCCTCTGCCCGAGCTGATGGTGCTGGGCGAGCTTGCGCAGGCAGCCGCCTCGGGCAAAAGCGACGTCGCCCTGGACGAGGCAGGTATGTTGCTCGGCGCCCGCTTCATCGAGCTCGCCTCTGGCCGGAGTCTAAAACCACCGGAGGCTCGAGCGCGCAATCGCCGCTGCGCAGTCGAAGCGGCGCTCTGGATGGATTCGCACTCACACGAGCCTATCGATCTCGACAGCGTCGCGAGCGGGGCTGGGCTCAGCGCCTTTCACTTCCTTCGCCTTTTCGCCAAGGTCCTCGGAGTGACACCGCATCAGTACCTGGTTCGCTCCCGGTTGCGCCACGCGGCCCGTCTCCTGGCAGACGGCGGCGGGTCGATTACCGACATAGCCTTCGACGTTGGATTCGGCGACCTCTCCAACTTCGTGCGCACGTTTCATCGCGCCGCTGGGGTATCGCCTCGACGGTTTCGCCAGGCGGCAAAAGGAGACCGGAAGATTTTCCAGGATCGGCTCGCCGCTCTGACTGACGTCAAAGTGCTCTACTCATAGGCGAGCGCCTCTCGAACGGGGCGTCGCGATGCTTTCCAGGCTGGCAAAAAACTGCTGAGAGCCGCGAAAAGAAGAGAAACGGCAAGCCAGATGAAAACGCCGCGCAGCTCGTATGAAAAGTCGAGACTGCTCTTCAAGATCGACCTCGCGAGCAAGTCGCCAAGCCCTTTGCTCAACGGCCAGGCGACAACGGCGGCCAGCCCCCAGCTCAATACGCCGATCACTCCGCCTTCGGCAACGACGATGAGCCATACGATTTTCGGCGATGCTCCAATCGCTCGCAGAACGCCCATTTCCCGGCGCCGCTCCAGAACGCTGAGGCTCATCGTCGTCATCAGTCCCAGGCCCCCGACCCCTCCGATGACGCAGGACATGATGATCAACGCGACGTAAATCATCAGCATGTGCTGATCGAATCCAAACCTGCTATCGCTCTTGCTGAGGCTGGTCAACGCTCTCACTCCCTCGCGCTCGAGATTTCGATCGAGGCTTGCTTTCACGCTTTCGATCGACGCCGGGGTCACCGCGTCGAGGACGATGCGCAGGTTGTTTGCCATTCGAGCGTAGTTGCCTCGCTGTTCGATAAAGCTGCGCGGGATATAGGCGACCGGAGGAGAGAATGGCTCTCGCGCTATTCCAATCAGGCGCAGCGACGCCTCAACATGCCCCAAGCGCACCGAAACCGCGTTGCCCACTTCCGTTGGAGGGAACCTGGCGGCCAGCGCAGTGTTTGCGATCAACGCGTCTGTGTCTTCGTTTCGGAGGCTTCGCCCGGCGACGATGTCCAGGCTGAGCAAATCGGTTTTCGGGGGCAAGGCGATGACAGTAAAGCGATCACTTGCTGGGGGGATGCCGCCGTGGCGACTGCCTATTCCCTGTGCGGCGTGGAGTCGTTCGGAAGCTGCGCCATGATCGGGCGGCGGCTCTCGCCGACCAAGGACTCCTCCTTCGGTGATGATCCAGCCTTCGGCGCGAAGAATGCCCGGAGTTTTCCCAACCGCGCGTTCGATCGATTCGAGCGGATACATCTGTGCCAAGTCCACCGATAGGTCGAACTTTTTCAAGGCGAACATGCGGTCGAGCGTGCTGATCATCGACGCGCGGATGTTGAAAGCCGCGATGAAGAACAAGCCACCCAGCGCCAGCGTGAGCAAGGTCAGTGCCATTCGAGTACGGCGGCGGAAACTGTTTCGAATGGCGAGGATCAGCGGGCGAGCGACCCCACCCATTCTCGCCAACGCTCGGTCTAGAGCGTTTTTCCCGAAAGCGTTCTGAGAAAGCCCGAAATCCGCCAGCGCCGCTCGGACGGAAACGCCGGTGCCCTTCCAAACCGGATAGGCCGCGGCGAGCAGTGGGACGACAAGACCAACCGCGGCGATCAGCAAGTAAACCCAGACCGGCGCGCCAAAGCTGTTGATATCGAAATTCAAAAAAACACCCATGTATCGACACAGCAAGCGACTTCCCAACGCTCCCACTGGATAGGCGAGGGCGCTGGCCGCAAGACCGAGGAGGAGCGCCTGGCCGAGGTAGATCCGCGCGATCTGCACGCGCGTTCCGCCGATCACTTTCATCACGCCGATCTGCCGGACTTGAGAAGCCATCAACGCAGTGAGCAGATTGACGACAAGAATTCCACTCAGAAGGAGCACAAAAAGGCCGAAGCTGGCCAACGTCAAAAGCAACAGCTGCATGATGTCGGCGTGAGGGTGCTTGCCTGGAGTTGGCACTTCCACTCCGGCGACGGGATGGCCCCGACTCTCGAGAAGCGTCCGGATTTGCTCTGCCACGCTGCGAACGTGATGCTCGTCGAACCGGTTCTCAGCGACCAGGATCTTCAGCTGATCCAGGTAGGGCTCTTCGCCCAGTTGCGTCAGCGTCTCAGGGGTGATGTAGCCGTAGACAATGTTCTCCATGCGCGCTTGGGCCTGCCCGGTGTCGTGGACGCCGCCGCTGACCCGAAGCGTTCGCTCTTGCCCGCCGTACGTCCTGACCGTGACCAGGTCGCCGGTGCGGGCGCGAGCCACCTGAAACGCATCCCTCTCGATGAGGATTTCGCCGGGAGCTGGAGGCCAGGCACCGTGCTCCGGATTCACCGTGCTGACGCGCATCTTGCGAAAGTCCTTCACCACAAAAATCCTCAGGTTTCGCCACTGCGCCGGCCCTGCCTTCATTCGGCCGCTCAGCATTCTGCGCGCCTCCGCATCACTCACTTCGCGATTCGATAAGACTTCGCTGAGCAGCTCGTCGTCGATCGAGTCTGTCCGCAATGTGGCCGAGGCCGGATTGGTCGCCAGATAGCCATCGTTCAGCTCGCGAGTGAGGATCGCAGAGCAGGAGAGAACCGCGGCGAACCCGGAGATTCCCATGGCGATGGCAAGCACCACCAGCGCTGTGCGCGTGCGCTCCAGCCAAAAATCCCGCAGCACCTTGCGTTCCGCCGCTGTCATCCGGCGTTCTCCGCAGCGCGCCGGACGGATGAGCTGTGCCTATTTGAAACGATCATCGCGTCCGCAATCTCGACCCTCCGGTCGATCAGCCGGGCGATGTCGCGTTCATGGGTGGCAATCACCACCGTGGTTCCCGAGCTCGCCAGTGCGCGGAAGAGGCCGAGGATGGCTGCCGCCGTCTGTGAATCCAGGTTGCCGGTAGGCTCGTCTGCCAAAACAACGCGCGGCTCGTTGACAAACGCGCGGGCGATGGCGACGCGCTGCAGCTCACCACCGGACAGCGCGGAAGGCAGCTTGTCCGCCTGACCGATCACGCCCACGCGATCGAGAAGTTCCAGCGCCCTCTGGCGGCGATCGCGAGCCGGAACGGTTCGAGAAAAGTCCATCGGCAACATCACGTTTTCGGCCGCGGTCAACGTGGGGAGCAGCTGGAAGAATTGGAAGACAAATCCCACCGTTCGGCCGCGCCATGCGGAGAGCTGATCTTCGTTCATTGCATGCAGAGGCGCGCCGGCAACGGTCACCGAGCCCGCGGAGGGCCGGTCGATGCCGCCAATCACATTAAGAAGAGTTGATTTGCCGCTTCCGGATTTGCCGACGATCGCGACGAGCTCCCCGCTGTCCAGCTCAAGATTCACGTCGCGGAGGGCGGAAAATGCTCCCGCGGGCGTGGCATACTCTTTGGTTATCTGTTTCAAAGAAATCACTGTCTGCTCCAGTCCAGCGTCCAGCTCCGCGCTTTGAGCGTCTCGACAAGCACGCTTGCTTGGCGAGGGTCATGGCTGTATTGCAATCATGGTCCGATCGGTTCGATTTCGAGCGCTGACCGCAGCGAAGTTAACCCGGAGAGCTTCAACATGGGTGCGGTGAAACCATCGCGAAACCGAACAAAGAAGACGGTCGTGTCCGGGAAAGGGCCGCCGTCCGGCCGCAAGATGGATCGACGGGTTCGGCGGACTCGGGATGCGCTCGGCGATGCACTGGTTGAGCTGATGCAGCAGAAGCCTTTCGACGCCATCAAGGTGCAGGACGTGCTCGACCGCGCAGGCGTCAGTCGGTCGACGTTCTATGCCCACTATCGCGACAAGGACGACCTGTTCATGAGCGATGCGGAGGAGTTCTTCGAAGGAATGGCGATGGCCCTCTCACTGCGCGGCGAGGTCTCGGACCGAGTCGTGCCCGTCCGCGAGCTGTTCACCCACCTGAGCGAGATGCGCCAATTCTACGCCGCGCTGGTCGCCTCCGGCAGACTGCACGACAATCTGGAATTGGCGCAGGGGCACTTTGCCCGGGGCATTGAGCGACGGCTTGCAGAATTACCGCGGGGCCGTGGAATTCCCGAGAGCCAGCGTGCCGCCATCGCCCACGCGCAATCGGGCGCGCTGCTCTCGTTGATGCAATGGTGGATCCGCCGCGGCATGTCCATGTCGCCGGTGGAAATGGACGAGCTGTATCACCGAACGCTCTGGCGAGGCGTCGCCGGTGGCCCGAGCTGAAGTCGCGGCCGCTACCCGGAAGTCGCAGAGCCTTCTCGCGGGCGAGGTGCATAGCGCAGCACTCGAACTTTCTCCATCGTCACCATTCCTTCATTGACCATCTCATCCAATATCAGCAGCAGGCGCTGAGTGTGCTCCTCCGTGTCGACCACCTCGATCAGCACGGGCAAGTCCTGCGAAAGCCTGAGCAGGTGGCTGGTGTGCAGAATGCTATGCGCTCCGAAGCCGGCAACCCCATGAACCACCGTCGCCCCCGCAAATCCTTCCTTCCTCAATCTTTCCAGCAAAGCCACCGACAACGGTTGGTGATGCCATTTGTCGGACTCGCCTACGAAGATCCGAGTCAACACCTGTTCACCATCGAGAACGCGCATACCGACTCCTCCGCTCGTTAAAGCGAAATCAGCCAGCGCCCCAGCAGCGATCCGATGACGCCGGCCAACAGGCAAAGCAGTACCGTGACCACAATGTTCAGTGTTCCGAGCAGTATCGCTCCCTGCTGGAGAAGTGAAATTGTCTCGTAGTTGAAGGTTGAGTAGGTGGTAAATCCGCCGAGGACCCCGGTAGTAAGCGCCACCCGCATGTCGCCGCTGATCAGGTTCGTGTTTAGGGCGACCTCCATGATCAGCCCGATCAGAAGAGAACCGATTGTGTTGATCGCGATGGTCCCGAACGGGAAACTCACGCCGAAGGCTTTGATGAACCAACCCGCCACCAGATAGCGAGCTCCACCGCCGAAGCCACTGCCGAGCACGACGAGAAACAGTTGCTTCACTGACGCTCCTTTCGAGCTCGGTCGGCTCGCGATGCTTGGTTCCACCGAGCGCCGCGACTGGTATCCACTGCCGGAGTCATCCGCCCAGCCTAAATCGAGGTTCCTGCTCGTCCATTTTTGGTGTAAGAGCCGCGGCCGTACGCTTGTGAGACGGAGACATCATGCACAACCGTTTATTTGTGTGCACGGCGGTGATTTGTTCGCTGATGGTCGGCGCGTCGCTTTCGGCGCTGGCTCGCAGTGCGAAAGCACCTCCCTTGGAAGTAACCTACTACTTCCTTCCCGGTTGACCCGTTTGCGCGCAGATTAAACCCGCCGTGAGCGGGTTCGAGACGGAATTTCCCGGCAAGGTCAAAGCGCAGAATGTCGACGCGACTACCCCCGAATCCGTGGCGACGATCAAGAGCCTCGGTTTCAAAAACCATGGATTGGTCATTCGTTCCTCCAAGGGCGAAGTGCTCTGGAAGCAAGCCGATCACACGGTGAAGGTGGAGGAGGTCCGCGCCGCGATCCAGCAGCTTCTCAAAAAACCCGGTTAGCGAGCTGGCCTTACGCGGTGCGCTGCCAGTTGTCCTGAGAAGCCTCGCGCGGCAGCCAGTGTGGCAGGGGCATGAAAAGGTAACTCCCCAGTGCATTCAGGTACGGCTCATATGCCAGCCGGAGACGGTTGAGCTTCTTGTCTATCTTTTCGCCCTCGGGAAGGACGTGGCCGGAGGCGGCGAGCGCTTCGCGAAGGTTGATCAGCGCCTCGGGCGGCAATCGGTCGGGACTTGGAGGCCGAGGTGGCTGGTAGAAAACCCTGCTCATGTCGACGACGGCGTGACGAGCCATGGCGTACGTCAAACGCGCCGCGCGGACCGGCGCATTCTCCAATCCGGCGATGATCAGAGCGCAGACATCCAGCATCGTGGTCAACGCTGCGACCCAGGATTGATTGTCGTGCTGAGAGCGATAATAGCCCAGCACCGGAAACGAGATGTGGGTCTCCAGCAGATCGGCCGACCATTGCTCCCATTCCGTCAACAGGAGCGCGAGCGCCTCAACGTCGTCGGGCTGCATGTGGCGCCTGAGAAGCTCTACCGCAGTTGGCGGTGAACCGGCGCGCGCGTCCAGCAAACTGATGTTCACTTCGCGGCGTGAGAATGCCTGCGAAAGCGTCGGTAGATATCCGATGACAAGCGCCAGAAATCCGAAGCCGGTTCCACCTTCGATCACCGTCAACAGACGATCCAGTCCCGATGTTGGCGAGACATCTCCGAGCCCGAGCGTAACGAGGGTCGTGCCGCTGTAGTAGAGATCGGCGGCGAAGCCTCTTAGGCCGGAGGGCAGCTGGAGCCGCGTTCCCAGTCCCCAGTGCAGCAGGGCAAAGCCGAAGACGAGCGCGGCGGCCCAAAGGGCAATAAGCAAGAGCAGCGACAGCGGCCCGTAGACGGAGAGGAAGTTCTCCCGCGCGATTCCCGGTTTGCGCAACCGGGCCAGCGCGCGCCAGGGCAGCCAGGTGGCGCGATAGAAGAGCCTCGTCAGCCGAAGGCGCCGCGACACGCGTCGCGGTAAGACGATGGTCTCGAATGCGTCCCAGAGGACAATGAGTAGAAGAAGCAGACCGCCGACGATCGCTACCGGATGCATGCGCGCGGAACCTAGGGAATTCGCGGCCGCTTTGCTACTGCTGGTTCGCCCGGTGTCTACAAGGCACGGCGAGTGGACCGAGCGCCGACCGGCGACCGCTGCGAAGATCGAAAAATCGCAGCAGCTCACGCGCCAGGTGAAAGGATTTCGGCTGGCCGATTCCTTGAAGCCTTGCGGCGACCCTATTCGGCGGAGGCGAGCACGATTTCGATCCGCCGATTCAAGCTTCGGTTCTCCGGGGAGTCGTTCGGTGCAATCGGGTGGTATTCCCCGTAACCGGCGGCGGAGAGAAGAGCAGGGTTCACGCTCTTACTCTGTAGAAAAGTCACTACCGCCAGGGCGCGCGCGACGGACAGCTCCCAGTTGGTCCGATATAAGCCCTTCGCCGTCGGGACGTCATCGGTATGTCCTTCCACACGAATGATCTTCGCCTGCACGCTTGCGAGCGCTTCCGCGACCTTCGCCAAAGCGTCTTGGCCTTCGGTGCCGATCTTCGCCGAGCCCGATGAAAAGAGGATCTTGTCCTTCATCTTCACCGTCATCTTTCCCTTCAGCTCGGAAAGCTCGATCGCGCCGGCTTGAATTTCGCGCTGCAAACTGCCTGCGAGTTGCTCGTACTCGGAGGACTTCTTTTCCAACACGCCCTTTTCCTCGCTCAATTTCTTCGTCGAGGTGCTCAACTCCTCATTCTTTTGCTGCAGCTCCTTCACCTTGGCTTCGAGCGCTTCCACTTTTCCCTGCTCATCTTTGACTTTTTGGCTGAGCTGTTGGGCCTCGAGGGCTTTCGCGTCAAGCTGCTCCTTCGGAATTCCACAGCCCGCCGAAGAGGCGATCACTATGACAAGCATATTCCGCTTAATCATTTTCCCTCCGTAAACCAGGGGTCCAAAGCGCCCTCATACCGGTGGATCGGGACCACTTCAAAAAAAATTCCGCCTGGAGCAGTGCGCCTAATTGGGAATCCGTCGTCAGGCCTACTGGTACCGGAGCGACGAATCGTTCGCGTTAGCCAATTTGTACCGCGAGCATCGATACCGATCCACCTTCGACGCCTTCGACGGGAAAGGTTACCTTCTCTTCTGCCGTTTGGGCGCCGAGCACGTAGAGCAGAGGTAGATAGTGCTCTGGCGTCGGCGCCGACAGGAGGGCATCTCGCCCCACCGATTCATACTCGATCAGCGGTCCGTGGTCGGCGGCGATCATCAGTTCGCGGGCGGCGTGTTCAAAGCGAACGGCCCAGCCAAACGGCTCCACGCTGTGTCGCCCCCATGCGTAGGTGTGAAGGTTGTGCACGATATTGCCGCTCCCCATCAAAAGCACTCCTTCATCGCGCAGGGGAGCGAGGCGAGCGCTGGTTTGATAGTGGAAGGCGGGCGGTCGCGTCTCGTCGACGCTGAGCTGGATTACCGGGACGTCCGCGTCCGGAAACAGATGGCAAAGGACAGACCACGTACCGTGGTCGAGGCCCCAAGACTTGTCCCGGCCGACCGCCTCGGGGGAGAGCAGCCGTTGAATCCGGGTGGCCAGATTGGGATCTCCAGGCGCCGGATAGCGAACGCGATAGAGCTCGGGCGGAAAGCCGCCGAAGTCGTGAATGGTCCGCGGCTGCTCCATCGAGGTCACCGATACACCCGAGATGTACCAGTGCGCGGATACGGCGAGGATGGCCTTTGGGCGCGGGATCGAAGCACCCAGCCTCGACCAGGCGCGCGTGAAGTCGTTCTCTTCGATGGCGTTCATCGGGTTGCCGTGCCCGACGAACAGCGCCGGCATTTTCACCGCGGTCATAGGCTACAGCTCGGCGGCGGATTTACCCTTTCGCTCGAATTGCCGCAGATAGAGCGATTTCAATCGATCATACGTATCCGCGTCCATCGCGCCTTTGTCCTCCCGAATCCTGACCACGCGAGCAAAACGCAACGCATAGCCCGATGAATATCGAGGGCTCGCCTGGATTTCATTGTACGCCACCTCCACCACGAGCTCCGGGCGGACGTGCACGACCCAACTGTCCTCGGACGTTTTGATCTCCAGCAATCGCTCCATCAAATCCAGACGTTGTTGATCAGTGA
>Ga0126378_10003772_pt1 | contig 11457 bp, 9 predicted proteins | sample PanSoiMetPlot_23_FD_92587 | JGI IMG/M metagenome (GOLD analysis project Ga0126378, IMG submission 92587) | Tropical forest soil microbial communities from Panama - MetaG Plot_23 | ecosystem: Environmental > Terrestrial > Soil > Tropical forest > Bulk soil | place: Panama | collected 2016-02-17
CGAGCTTCTCCAGGTTGGCCTTGTACCGCCGGGACCAGTTGGTCGGCTCCTCGGTGTGCGGGGCGCGAAGCACCTCGAACACCCTCTCAAGCCCTTCCTGCCCCACGACATCGCGTACCCCAACCAACTCAGCGTTGTCGGCGGGAACACGCACAGTCAGGTCGCCCTTGTCGACCTTGAGAACTAGGTAGGTCCTATCCTCGCCCTTGATCGTACGGGTCTCGATCTCTTCGATGCGAGCAGCCCCATGGTGGGGGTAGACGACCGTGTCGCCGACCTTGAAAGTCATGTGGCACATACCCCTTCCGCTAACCCAATGCTACCATGCCCAACCCGGCTCAACGGCCGCCCATCCCTGCAAGCGGCCAGGTCAGGGCGGTAATTAACTGATCTGAAAGTGCCGTGGCCGGGCGTGGCCCGCCCAGCGGGGCGACCGCGGCGCGGGCCGGCCGCGGCCGCCTGCGGGCGGCGGCGGCAGCCGGGGAGGCCGTCCGAATTGCCCGCATCCCGCCCGTCGGGGACGGTGACGAGCCCCGTGGTGCTGACTCATACTGGAGGGGAATGAGGCCGCTCCTGCCGGAGAGATGCGCGTGAACCTTGGCGGCGACCCGGGACGGGACGACTACGGCTTGCCCCCGGTCGACATAGAAATCCCGGACGACGCCCGGGAGCTTGACCGTGACGTGCAGGCCTATCACCGCGAACTGAGGGTGCGGCGCAGGCGGATGCTGCTCAAGCGGCTTGGCACGCCGCTGACCAGGGACGGAATGGTTCTGCCGCTGCTGGCAGGCTGCCTCGCGCTGACGCTGCTTGCCGGAACCCTGCTCACGGTCTTCACCGCGCGCCCGGGCCCCATCCAGAATCTCCCCAGCCGGAACACGGCCCAGCCTCGCCTCGGGCCATCTCCCCGCAAGCCGCCACCCCTGCCAGACGTCACCGTCCTGGTCGGTGGCCAGCACGGCCGGGAGGAGCCGCTTCGCAGCCTGTGGACCGGCTCGGCGCTGCTGCTGGCGCTGATCCCGCCCAACTGCCGGTGCGTGCCGGATGTGCGGCTGCTCAGGGCCCAGGCGCGGCAGGCCAGCATCGGGGTCTACCTCGTCGGAGCACGGGGGGTGGGTGTGATCGGCCTGGCCAGGCGCGTCGGGGTGAGACCGGCGCATGCCGTGGAGGACTTCAAGAACCGGCTCCGCGGGGCATACCATCCGCCGGTGCTGACGGCCGTTCTGGTCAATGCCGACGGCACGGTCGCACACATGGTCGTTAACCCGGCACGCGGGCCCGCACTCCGCGCGGCCCTGCACGCGGTCTCGCCGGGCCAGCCGAAGCGGCCGCCCCAGCCCGCTGGCCCCGCGCCGTCATCGGCCGCCGTGAGCGGGTAGGCCGTCGCCGACCGCAGGGCATCGCCGGCCGCAGGGCTATCACCGGCCGCAGGGCTATCACCGGCCGCCAGGCGGGATGCTGCCGCAACGTCGCCGGCAGGATGGCGGGAGACGGCAACGCGGCTCCTGGCACGGCCGGGTTCGCGGGGTCGCGCGGTGGCCGCGGATCACGAGCCGGTACGCTGTCCGCGTCCCCGCCGGGCCGCCAGCGCCCCGGAAGTTCCGAGCCGGAGAGAGAGCACACCGTGATCCCCAGCAGCCGCAGCGCCCCTGGACACGCCCGGATGCTGCGCGGGCTCCTGATCGCGACGGCCGCGGCGCTTGTTCCCGCCATCGCCGGCTGTGAGGCCGGGTTCAGCGCGCCCACGCAGCGGTGGCACCAGCCGACTCCGGGCGCCACGGCGCTGGTGAACAACACCATCCGGGTCAGCAACATGTTCGTGCTCGGGCCCGTCCCTGGCGGCTCGCTCCCGGCGCGCGGCTCGGCGGGTGTGTTCCTCGCGCTCGCGAACACCGGCTCCGGGGACACGCTGACCAGCATCTCGGCACCGGGCACGGCCGCATCGGTGCAGCTGCCGGGCGGGGGGATCAGCCTCGGCCGCCAGCAGACGGTGCTCCTGACCGGCCCGGCGCCCGAGGTCGTGATGCGGAACCTCAGGCGCCCGCTGCTGGGCGGCCAGTTCGTCAGGATGGTGCTGAACTTCCAGAACGCGGGCGTCAAGGCGATCGCGGTGCCGGTGATGCCGCGGGCGCAGTACTACTCAACCTTCTCCCCGGCGCCGCCGCCGAGCCCATCGCCGTCCCCGGCCCCGACCTCGAAGAGGCAGCAGGCAACCCCGACGCCGTCCCCGTCGAGCACCGGCTAGCAGTACCGCCCCCCGGCCGCGGGGAGGGTTTACTCGCTCGGCTCGAACTTGTAGCCAAGCCCCCGGACCGTGATGATGTGGCGCGGGTTGCCCGGGTCGGTTTCGACCTTGGCCCGCAGCCGCTTGATGTGGACATCGAGCGTCTTGGTGTCGCCGACGTAGTCCGCGCCCCAGACCCGGTCGATCAGCTGCATCCTGGTCAGCACCCGGCCCGCGTTGCGCAGCAGCACTTCGAGCAGCTCGAACTCCTTCAGCGGCAGCTGCACCTGGGTACCGCGGACGGTCACGACGTGCCGGTCGACATCCATCCGCACCGGGCCCGACTCCATCACGGAGGTGGCCGCCTCCTCCGGCTCGCCGCGCCGGCGGAGCACCGCTCGCATGCGGGCCACCAGCTCACGGGAGGAGAACGGCTTGGTGACGTAGTCGTCGGCGCCGAGCTCGAGCCCGACCACCTTGTCGATCTCGCTGTCCTTCGCGGTGAGCATGATCACCGGAACGTTCGACCGCTCGCGCAGCGTCCGGCAGACCTCGCTCCCCGGCAGGCCCGGCAGCATGAGATCGAGCAGGACGAGGTCGGCGCCGTTGCGGTCGAAGGCCTCGAGCGCGTCCGGGCCCGTGGGGCAGACGGCGACCTCGAAGCCCTCCCTGCGCAGCATGTAGGAAAGCGCGTCGCTGAACGATTCCTCGTCCTCGACCACAAGCACGCGAGTCACTTGACCGCCTCCCTGAGGGGTTGAGCAGCGCCAGCGGGCGGGCTCCCGCCGGCGTCCGGGGAGCTGTTGAGGACGGGCAGCCGGAGGGTGAAGGTCGAGCCGACCCCCTCCTTGCTCCAGACGGTGACCGTCCCCCCATGGGCGGCCACCACGTGCTTCACGATCGCCAGGCCAAGCCCGGTCCCCCCGGTGGCCCGGGACCGGGCCGGGTCCACCCGGTAGAAGCGCTCGAAGATCCGTTCCAGGTCCCGCTCCGGTATCCCGATCCCCTGATCCGCGACGCTGACCTGGGCGTCACGCCTGCCGTCGCGGGACGCGGACACGACCACCCGGGTCTTCTCCGGGCTGTAGGCGACGGCGTTCTCGAGCAGGTTCCGCAGCGCGGTGATGAGCAGATCCTCGTCCCCGAGCACGACCAGCCGTTCGTCGCAGGTGGCCACCAGGTCGATGCCGCGGGCGCTGGCCTTCATGCGGCACCTGTCGAGCGCCTCGGCCACCACGGCGCCAAGCTCGACCGCGTGCGGGTCGGGCACGGGCTCGGCGGCCTGGATCCTCGACAGCGTGATCAGGTCCTGGACCAGGTGAGTCAGCCGCGATGCCTCCTGCCGCATGCGCCCGGCGAAACGCCGGACCGCCTCCGGGTCGCCCGCCGCCTCCTCCATCGTCTCGGCGAGCAGCGCGAGCGCGCCCACCGGGGTCTTGAGCTCGTGGCTGATGTTCGCGACGAAGTCGCGGCGGATCTGATCCACCCGGCGGCTCTCGGTCTGGTCCTCGGCCAGCAGCAGGATCAGGCCCTCCCCGCCGGCACCGGAGCCCAGCGGCGCCGCGCGCACGGCGAAGCTGGTGCTCCGGCCGCCGTACCTGCTCCCGGTCACCTCGAGTTCGCCCTCGAACGTCTCACCTTCCCTGCGGACCTGGCGGACCAGCGCGAGCAGTTCGCCCACGATCAGCTGGTCGTCCTTGACGTGGCCAAACTCGCGCGCGGCGGCGCTTGCCACGAGCACGCGGTCGTCCTTGTCGAGCACCAGGGCGGACGAGGACAGCACCGACAGTACCGACGCGACGCCGGACGGGAGCTTGGTAGCCTCCCGCCGCTCGGGCATGGCATCCGGGTCAGCCACCTGCTTGCGGATCTTCACCAGCCAGCCCTTGCCAGGGCGTGACGGGGCGAAGGCCCCCCGCCGTAAGCAGGGCGGGCCGTGTGCGCGCTCACAGTTTGATCGTATGTGGCCGGCCGCAGGCGTGCTCGTGTGCGGCCGCGCGATGTCAGGGGTGTTTTTCAGGTATTCACATAACGGTTGGCACCTGGTCACCCCGGGTTATACGGGCGGCCATCACTCGCCGTGCCTTCGGTGAACCTCCGGCCCGTTCATCTTCCCTGGTTACGCACTGCTTCGGCGGCGGCCGCCGCTGCCTCGGGGTCGAGGTAGTGGCCGCCCCTGACCTTGGGGCGGAAGCTGCCGTCAAGCTCGTACACGAGCGGGATCCCGGTGGGGATGTTCAGCCCGGCGATCTCCGAATCGGAGATCACGTCGAGGTGCTTGACAAGCGCCCGCAGCGAGTTGCCGTGGGCCACGACCAGCACGGACTTGCCCGCCGCCAGATCGGGGACGATCGCGTCGTACCAGCACGGGAGAAGCCGGTGCAGCACGTCCGCGAGGCATTCGGTGCGGGGCAGCAACTCGGGCGGCAGGTGGGCGTACCGGGGATCGGATGCCTGCGACATCGGGTCGTCGTCGGCGAGCGGCGGCGGGGGCACGTCGTAGGAGCGGCGCCAGAGCATGAACTGCTCGTCGCCGTACTCCCTGCGGGTCTGCGCCTTGTCCTTGCCCTGGAGGGCGCCGTAGTGACGCTCGTTCAGCCGCCACGACCTGAGCACCGGCAGCCAGAGAAGGCCCGCCTCCTCCTGCGCCAGGTTGGCGGTCTGGATCGCGCGGGTCAGTACCGAGGTATGCACGATGTCCGGGCGCAGCCCGGCCTCCCGCAGCTGCCGGCCGCCGGCGATGGCCTCGTTCCGGCCGGTCTCGGAGAGCCCGACATCGACCCACCCGGTGAAAAGCCCCTTGGAGTTCCAGACGCTTTCGCCGTGCCTCAGCAGCGTCAACGTGGACACGCCCCGAGCCTACCGGCCTGGCGGCCACGCCCCGGTCATGACCACGGGGCGGACGCCAGGTAAAGGGCTGGCACCCGGGAGCCCAATCCAGCGCGGGCGGGGAACACGTCCGGGGACGGCGTGGTTGCCCTGACGGAGGTGCATCTCAGTGCCCCGACGCAGCCCCCGGCGTATCGCGACCATCAGCGTCCACACCTCGCCGCTCGAGCAGCCAGGCACCGGCGACGCCGGCGGGCTGAACGTCTATGTCGTCGAGGTGGCCAAGCGCCTGGCCGCCCGCGGCGTCGAGGTGGAGATCTTCACGCGCGCGGTTTCCCGTGACGCCCCGCCGGTCGCCGAGCTCGTGCCCGGCGTGCTCGTCCACCATGTGCCCGCCGGGCCGTTCGAGGAACTCGACAAGGCCGACCTGCCGGCCCAGCTCTGCCCGTTCACGCTCGAGGTGCTGCGCACCGAGGCCGCGTACGCGCCGGGCAGGTATGACCTCGTGCACGGGCACTACTGGCTGTCCGGGCACGTCGGCGCCGTCGCCAAGGAGCGGTGGGGGGTGCCGCTCATACAGTCCATGCACACGCTCGGGCGGGTCAAGAACGCCGCGCTGGCACGCGGCGATAAGGCGGAACCGCAGATCCGGCTGCGCGGTGAGGCCGACGTGGTGGCGGCCGCCGACCGGCTGGTCGCCAACACCGACGAGGAGGCCCGGCAGCTCGCCGGGCTCTACGGAGCCGACCCGGCCAAGATCTGGACCGTGAATCCGGGTGTGGACCTCGCGACATTCCGGCCGGGCCCGGCCGCGGGGGCCCGGCGGCGGCTCGGCCTGCCCGAGCAGGGGCACGTCATCGTCTTCGCGGGGCGGATCCAGCCGCTCAAGGCGCCAGACGTGGTGCTGCACGCCGTTGCCGCGCTGGTCCGCGACGACCCCATCCTCGCCGCTACCCTCACCGTCGCCTTCGTGGGCGGGCCGAGCGGGACCGGGCGCGCCGACCCGGACCAGCTGACCGAGGTGTCGCGCTCACTCGGCGTGGCCGGCCTGGTCCGGCTGGAGCCGCCATGCCCGCAATCGGAACTCGCGGACTGGTACCGGGCGGCCACCGTGGTGATGGTCCCGTCGTACTCGGAATCGTTCGGGCTGGTCGCGGTCGAGGCGCAGGCGTGCGGGACACCCGTCATCGCGGCGTCGGCCGGTGGGCTCCGCACGGCGGTCCGGGACGGCGTGTCCGGGATCCTGGTGGACGGGCACGACCCGGCCAGCTACGCACGCGCCCTCCGTGGCCTGTTCCGCGCCCCGGGCTGGCGGGCCCGGCTGGCGCGCGGCGCGGTCAGGCACGCCAGCCGGTTCGGCTGGGGCGCCACCGTGGACCGCCTGCTCGCGGTCTATGACTGCGCGATGAGCGCGCCGCTCGCCACCGGAACCGACCCTCGGCTGACCGGCAGCTCTCTCAGCGCGCCCCCCTAGGACGAGCGCCGCCAGCTCCGCGCCGCGCGGCCTCAGGGCCTCCAGCTCTGGCAGGCCGGACACCGGGCCGGCGGCCAGGGCCTTGGCTGGCGTTCCGGGGCCGGGCTGACAGGATGGGGGGATGAGCGCCGGCACCGAGGGTGAGCGGCAGCCGGGCGGGCAGGACCGGGCCGCGGCCGTCGTCGAGGCGGCGCTGGCCGAGCTTGGCCTGACGGCCGAGTCCCCGCGCCGGGGCAGTTATCTCGTGCGGCTGGAGGGCCAGCGCAAGCTGGCGACCATGACCTGGCTGATCGTGGGCATGCACAGCCTGCACGTGGAGGCGTTCTTCTGCCGCCAGCCGGACGAAGACCACGCCCGCTTCTACCGGTTCCTGCTGGAACGCAACGGCGGGGTGTACGGCGTTCATTTCGCCGTGGACCCGGCCGGCGACGTGTACCTGGTGGGCCGGCTTCCGCTGTCGTCGGTGTCCACCGAGGAGATCGACCGGGTGCTTGGCTGCGTGCTGAGCTACTCCGACGAGAACTTCAACCCCGCGCTGGCGATCGGGTTCGCGTCATCGATCAGGAAAGAGTGGGCGTGGCGGGTCAAGCGCGGCGAAAGCCTGGCCAACCTGCAAGCCTTCGCCCGCCTTGCCGACCCGGGCACGGGCGCGCGGAGGGCATGAATGGGACCGCTGCACGGGGTGAAGGTCATCGAGATCGCGAGCCTCGCACCCGCCCCGTTTGGCTGCATGATCCTGGCCGACCTGGGTGCCGACGTGCTGCGGGTCGACCGCCCCGACCGGTCGGGGCGGCAGGCTCTTCCGCCAACCGACCCGCTGTGCCGCACCCGCCGGTCCATCCGCCTTGACCTCAAGAACCCCGGCGGGGTTGAGATCCTGCTGCGCCTGGCCGAGGGGGCCGACGTCCTGGTGGAGGCGTTCCGGCCGGGGGTGGCGGAACGGCTTGGCTTCGGCCCCGGCGTCTGCGCCGAGCGCAACCCCAGGCTCGTCTACGCCAGGATGACCGGCTGGGGCCAGGATGGCCCGCTGGCGGCCACCGCCGGGCACGACATCGACTACATCGCGGTCGCGGGCAGCCTGGAGCCCATCGGCCGCGCCGGTGAGCCGCCGGTCCCGCCGCTCAACCTGATCGGGGACTTCGGCGGCGGCGGCATGCTGCTGGCGGTGGGGGTGCTCGCCGCCCTGCTTGAGCGGGAGCGGTCCGGCCTCGGGCAGGTCGTCGACGCGGCGATGGTGGACGGCTCCGCGCTGCTTGCCTCGTTCCTGTACGGGCTCCGGGCGGCGGGCGCGTGGCAGGACGAGCGCGGCACCAACGTGCTTGACGGTGGCGCGCCCTTCTATGACACCTACGCCACCGCCGACGGCAGGTACGTGGCCGTTGGCGCGCTCGAGCCCAAGTTCTACGAAGAACTGCTCGTGCGGCTTGGCCTGGACGGCGCGGGCCTGCCCGCCCAGTACGACCGCTCCGGCTGGCCTGCGCTGCGCGCCCGGCTGGCCGAGGTGTTCGCCGGGCGCACGCAGGCGGAATGGGTGGAGGTGTTCGAGGGGTCCGACGCCTGCGTGGCACCGGTGGTCAGCCCGCGGGACGCGCCCGCCCACCCTCACAACGTGCGGCGGCGCACGTTCCTCGACGTCGGCGGCGTGGTCCAGCCCGGCCCGGCGCCGCGGTTCGCCCGTACCCCGTGCGAGCACCCGGCGCCCCCGGTGCGGCCAGGGGCCAACACCGCCGAGGTGCTTGCCGCCCTGGGCCTGTCCGCGAGCGAGATCAGCGACCTCCGCGACAGCGGTGCCGTGAGCTAGCCCCCGCGCCCTGACCGCATCCCCGCCCCTCACAACCTCCACATAACACTGATCTCGGTCTTGATCACGAGCTGTTTGTCGCGTATGTCCGCACGCAATCCGTGATATGCCGGGCAGTGCCGTTCGCTGGCGCAAAGTCACCCGGCGACCTTGGCCGGTCACCATCTGGGCGCGGTGTGACACACTTGTGGTAACGACAGGCAGCCGATGCGGCACTGGCGTGCCGGTTTGCGCGTTTGCCTGGAACGCAGCCGAGGTTAGGGAGGTGCGGTCGTGCTCGGCGATCCATGCAGTACAACCACGGCGAGCGCGGCCATCACCGACGGCCGGGTCGCCAGATGCCGCCCCGCCCCATCCCGACCCCAGCCGGCCGCCTCAGGGTAGACCACACCAGGTTTGGCCGGCGGTCCAGGAGGTTGCTGTGTCCGACCGGCATTTTCTCGGCGGCCGCCGGCTGCCCACCCCGCGGGCCCGTAACGGGAACGGCTCAGCCGCCCACCACCGCCTCGCCGCGTACTCGCAGCGGCTGATGACCAGCCGCCAGGTCAGGCAGAACATCATCTCGCTGGTGGGCCTGGTCGGCGCGCCCGTGCTCAATCAGTCGGGCGAGGAGGTTGGGCGCCTTGTTGACATGCTGGCCCGGGTCCATAACGGGGAGGACTACCCGCCGGTCACCGGGCTGGTGGTCAGGGTCGGGCGCAGGCGCGCGTTCCTCGACGCCTCGGCCATCGACCGGGTGGAGCGCCGTTCGGTCACCCTGCGGACCGCCCGGATGGACCTGCGTGAGTTCCGGCGCCGGGAAGGCGAGGTGCTCCTGGCCAAGGACATCCTCGACCACCAGCTCGTGGACACCGACGAGGTGCAGGTGATCAGGGCCGCCGACCTGTACCTCGCCCAGGTGGGCGACCAGGTCCGGCTGGTAGGCGTGGACGTGAGCCTCCAGACGCTGCTGCGCAGGCTCGGCCCCAAGCGCTTCCGCTGGCACCCGACGCCGGACCGGGTGATCGACTGGGCCGCGATCGAGTCCTTCGGCGCCGACTCGCCGGAGGTGCCCGCCGCGGTCAAGCTGCGCACTCCGCACACCACGCTGCGCCGGCTGCGGCCGGCCGAGCTCGCGGACGTGCTCGAGGGCCTCGGCAGGCCGGGCCGGAAGGAGCTGCTGGCCAGCCTCGACCATGAACTGGCCGCCGACGTGCTTGAGGAGATGGAGCCGGACGAGCTGACCGCGCTGCTGCGGGAGGTCGAGCCCGCGCAGGCGGCGGAGCTCATCGCCCGGATGGAGCCTGACGAGGCGGTGGACGCGCTGCGCGACCTGCCCGATGACGAGCAGGCCCAGCTGCTCGCCCGGATGCCCCCGGCCACCCAGCGCGAGCTCGCCCGGCTGCTCGGCTACCCGAGCGACGAGGCGGGCGGCGTCATGACCACGATCCTCGCCTGCGCCCACCCGGAAGAGACGGTCGGCGAGGTGCGGCGCCGGCTCGCCAAGCAGGCCAAGCACCAGACGGAGATCGACTCGGTCGCGGTCCTCGACTCCGAGGGCCGGCTCGCCGGTGACGTCTCAGCGTTCGACCTGCTGGTCAGCGACGGCGAGAAGCGGCTCGCCGACCTGCTCGACCCGGACGACCCCCCGGTCACCCTGCGGCCCGACGCGGACCTCGACACGGTCGCCACCACGATGGTGGAATCCCGCCGCTCGTCTCTGCTTGTGGTGGACGAGGAGGGGCGGCCGCTGGGCCGGATCCTCTCCGACGACGTTCTTGACGCGCTCGTGCCCGGCCACGGCCGGCTCCACTTCCCGAGACTGCTCCAGTGAGCACACGCCGAGGGAGGCCATGAACAGCGCGCCGCAGCCGCCGGGCCGAACGCCGCAAGGTCCCTTGCGTCCCGGTGGCGAGACAGCGCCAGCCGGGGGACACCCCCCCGAGGGGACTCCCGAAGCCAGCGAAGCGCCCGCGAGGGAGGCCACCAGACACGCGGGCCCCGGCCACCGGCCCAGCCGGGCAAGAGAAGGCCTGGCAACCCTCACCAGGGTCAGGCTCGGCGGTGTGCGGCTCATCCGGGCCCGCAAGAGCCGGATCTGGCTGGTGCTCGCCGTCGCGGGCCCGGGTGTGGTCGCCGCCAACGCGGGCAACGACGCGGCGGGGATAGCCACCTACGCCTCGGCGGGCGCGCAGTACGCCTACCGGACCCTGTTCTTCATGGTGCTCGTCACCGTGGCGCTGGTGCTCGTGCAGGAGATGGCGGTACGGCTCGGCACCCATACCGGCAAGGGCCTCGCCGCGCTGATCAGGGAGGAGTTCACCCTGCGGCTGAGCGCGCTCGCGCTCGGGTGCGTGCTGCTTGCCAACACCGGCCTGGTGGTTTCCGAGTTCGCCGGCATCGGGGCCGCGTTCGAGCTGCTGGGGGTCAGGAGATACATCATCATCCCGATCGCCGCGGTCGCCATCTGGGCGCTTGTGGTGTTCGGCTCCTACCGCTACGCCGAGCGGATGTTCCTGATCATGTCGCTGGCGTTCCTCGCCTACCCGGTCGCGGCCGTGCTCGGCCACCCGGACTGGCGCGCGGTCGGGCTCAACCTGGTGGTGCCGCACTTCGAGTTCACCAAGGGCTTCCTGCTGCTGGGGGTGGCGCTGATCGGCACCACCGTCAGCCCCTACATGCAGCTGTACGCGGCGGCCGGGGTCGTGGACAAGGGCGCCGACGCGGCCGACTACCCCCGGGCCCGCATCGACGCGATCTCCGGGGCGATCTTCGCGTGCATCGTCTCAATGACGATCATCATCGCCACGGCCGCCGCCATCGGCGGGACCGGGCCGCTGACCTCGGCCGGCGAGGCGGCCAGGGCACTCAAGCCGGTCGCGGGCCCGGCGGCGGAGACGCTCTTCGCGCTGGGCCTGATCGGCGCCTCGGCGCTGGCGGGCGCGGTGGTCCCGCTGTCGACCGCGTACGCGATCAGCGAGGCGGTGGGCGTGGAGCGGTCGGTCTCCCGCCGGTTCACCGAGGCCAGGCTCTTCCTCGGCCTGTTCACCGTGCAGGTCATCATCGGGGCTGCGCTCGCGCTGACCCATATCAACCTGATCACGCTGCTGATCGGCACCCAGGTCGTGCAGGGCATCGTCACCCCGGTGA
>Ga0126378_10003774_pt1 | contig 11456 bp, 13 predicted proteins | sample PanSoiMetPlot_23_FD_92587 | JGI IMG/M metagenome (GOLD analysis project Ga0126378, IMG submission 92587) | Tropical forest soil microbial communities from Panama - MetaG Plot_23 | ecosystem: Environmental > Terrestrial > Soil > Tropical forest > Bulk soil | place: Panama | collected 2016-02-17
ATATTCGCGCCCGGCCTCTGTGATCACGAGGCGTTGATGCTCGCGATTAAAGAGTTTGACGCCGATCCCTGCCTCTAGCGCCTTGACCTGATGGCTCACCGCACCCTGAGTGACACACAGCTCGTCGGCCGCTCGCGTGAAACTCTCATGCCGAGCCGCAGCCTCAAAGGCCTTGAGGGCATTCAGCGGAGGCAGCCGGCGAAGCATCAACAGCGCTCATGAGAAAAACTCCGGCAGGATAGAGAAAGCATGCTTTGCAGGCAAGACTAACCCGCCCCTATTGGTCTGGCTACAACGCGCATACCCCGCTGGATCAGATCGGAGCACAAGATGTCGAGCCCGCTAATTCGCACATGGATCTCTCTCACCGCTTACACCCCTAAAACAAACGTAATCCATCGCAGCGGATATTTAATGCGGCTGTCGATCGACCTTTCGGCCAGGATGCGAAGCTGGATTGCGCGCAGCCGCCAACGACAAGCTCTCAGCGAATTGGCCGAGCGAAATGACTATCTCCTCAAGGACATTGGAGTGACACAAAACGAGGCGCGCCGCGAGGCGGAAAAATGGTTCTGGCAGCAGTGAATTTCTCCGGCTGAGCTCTGGGCTTCGGGTATCCCACACGCAAACGCGAAAACCTGTCTGAGACGAGCGGCGGCAATATCAAGGGCCTTGTCGCCGACTGCCGGGCAGAGATCATGAAGCGAGTATTGCTAGCCGGCGCGCGTCTTCGGCTGCTTCGGCCAGCAACCAGTTCCGAAAAATCGTGATCTTGGGTATATTCGAAGTCGCCTTCGGGCAGACGATCCAGTATGTGTTGGACATCTCCAAAGACACATCGATCAGCCGTACGAGACGACCGTTGATGAGGTCCCAGGCTGCCAGCGCCGTGCGGCCTAGAGCCACTCCCTGGCCGTCGACGGCAGCATCTATCAACATGCCCGCCCGATTCAAAACCGGTCCGTGAGCGACGGGATCGGCGACGCCTGCGGCTTCAAACCATCTGCTCCAGGTCTTCCAGTCATCGAGACGCAACACCGGGAATCGTAACAAATCCGACGGGCGGGTTACGCGATTACGCCCGCTGATGAGCCTCGGGCTGCACACCGGGAAAAGCCGCTTGGAACAAAGTTGCACGACGGCAAGCCCAGGCCAGTTGCCATCACCATGGCGAACCGCAACATCAACATCCTCCCGTGCGAAGTCCACGTGATGATCTGTTGCCGAAACCCGGAGATCAATCTCCGGATGAACCTCCGCAAACCGACCCAGTCGAGTAACGAACCATTTGGCAGCAAAATCCGGTGATGTGCTGACCGTTAGAACGCTCGATCTTTGATGGCGAACGATACGTTCGGTGCCGATCGCTATCTGATCGAACGCATCGCGGAGCACCGCAAGATATTCGCGGAATGATCACGTTCGACGGTCTGTTTGGTTTCCGTCTAGGTTCGGACGCGCTGGCCGGCGTGTCGCTCGCCTTTCCGTTTGTGATGCTGATCCAACACACCGCAGCGAGCGGGCATGGGAGGCGGTGTCTCCTCGGCAATTGCGCGCGCCCTCAGCGCCAGCAAGAGGGAAGTCGCCGACGCGCTGGTCTTCCATGCTTTTGTTCTCGCCCTCGGCCTGGCAGCGGCATTCTCGACGGTGTTGCTGCTTGGTGCACCATTCGTCTTCCGGTGGATGGGAAGGCAGGATGCAATGCTGTCGACCGGGCTCGCCTACGCGAATGTCGCGTTCGGCGGCGCTGTGTCGATCTGCATGTTGAATCTGCTGGGGAGCTCGGTGCGAGGAACCGGCAACATGGCTCTGCCCGCCGGGGTCATTGTCGGCAGCGTGATCGCGCACGTTTTGATCTCGCCGCTGCTGATATTCGGCTGGGGGCCGATGCCAGCCCTTGGTCTGGCGGGCGCGGGCTGGGGCCTGATCATACCGTTCGGCGTCGGCAGTCTGGTGCTACTCCGCTACCTGCGTTCCTCCAGCTCGCTCGTGACTTTGGCGTTTCGCGGCGTTTCTCTGCGGTGGAGGCTCTTTGCCGAAATCCTCAAAGTCGGCGTGCCGGCATTGATCAATGTCACGATCAACAACCTGTCCGTCGTGCTGTTGACCGCGATCGCCGGCCACCTCGGGAGGGACGTGGCCATTGGTTACGCGATGGGAGCGCGCCTCGAATATATCCTGATCCCGCTGGCATTTCGGTATCGGCACGGCGATCGTCGCGATGGTCGGCACCAACTGGGGCGCCAAGCAGCATGGTCGCGCCTACCGAATCGCCTGGACCGGCGGAGCGACTGTCGCGGCTGGGTGCGCGTCGATCGGATCGATCGTCGCCCTCTACCCCGGGGTGGGGATTGGACTTTTTACTGGCGATGACGCGATCATTCGCGCCGGTGCTTCATATCTCCAAATCGTCGGGCCGATTTACGGCCTCTACGGTCTCGCGATGGCGCTTTATTTCGCTACCCAAGGGTTCGGGAACGTCGTTTGGACGGTCACGGCCAACGCGGTCCGGCTGCTCGTGAACTCAGGCCTCGCCCTGCTCGTAATCTGCCGGCTCGATCTTGGTGTCACCGGATTGTTTGTTTCAATTGCCGGTGAATTTTGCGCCTACGCGGCAGTGACGTCCGCGGCGATGTTCAGGGTGAAGAGAAGTCTCCTCCAATGAAGCGTCGGCGGCATATGTCCTCGGCTGAAAACAGCGCCCGTCGATCCTCACTCTAAATGATCATGGCCGCCGAGATGGCCGAACCCGCCTAGCCGCGATCGAGATCCGACACCGAGTTTCGGCGTGTTAGGCAACAACCCGAACCCTTGCCTGACGCGCCTCTCGCCGCGAAACCGTTAAGATTGCCTTAAAGGACCGGGATAAGGCTTCCGCTAGCAGAGGGAGGAGCGAGACGATGACGTCAAGAGTGGTTCGATTCGTGTCGCTTGTCGCGGCCATCATCTTTTGGAGCGCCGTCGGAGCGGCGGCGCTGGCTGAAGAAGGCAACCCGGCGTTGGCCGCCGCGATGCAAAGCGCTACGGCTACCCTGCAAGCGGGCCTCAGGGCTAGCGAGGCGCAAGGAGCCCCAATCTCGGCCAAGTTCGAGATCGAGGACGGAAAACTGCAACTGTCGGTCTACACGATGAAGGGCGACGACTTCATAGAGGTCGTTACCGACCCCAAGACGGGAGCGATCGCCAAAGCCGAGAAGATCACGGACGCTGACGATCTCAAGGAAGCAACCGAGCAGAAGGCAGCCATGGCAAGGGCGAAGGTGACTTTGCTGACCGCCACCGACAAGGCGGCCAGTGCGAATGCCGGGTCTCGGGCGGTCAGTATCGTCCCCGAGCTGAGAAATGGACAAGCGACGGCCGAGGTGACCCTCTTGAGTGGGAATGCTTTCAAGAAGGTTACCGAGAAGCTGGATTGAGTTGCGGTGGGCCGACCGAGCTGACTCCAAGGTGCATTGCCTAATTGATCATCTTGAAATTACTGAATTCACATGATATATTTCGCACAGATGGCCGCGTCGCGTGGCGAGCCGCATGCTGATCTGCCGACGGGCCTTCGTCGCGATCGCCGGGGCTGGTTTGCGACCGAGCCCAAGAAGCATTTCAACCTGGAGAAGAGTTCTTGCTGCAGATTTGCTCCAGATGCAGCCATCGGTAAATAATCTACTCAACTTTTCATTGTTGACGCGCGACAGGCCCGCGGGGCCGGCCGTGGGGTGCGTCGGCTGGGCTGGCGAGCGCCTATCCGCCAGTCCGAGCTCTGCTCCGCTCCCTTGCGAGGAGGGCGGGTGGGGAGGCCGATTTCGTGTCAGGGCACATTCTCTGCTTCGGTTCGGGGCCGGGCATGCGCCCCGATTGTTCACTCTTCGATGTCCGGCACGCCGCGAAGGGCCGCCGGTTACACCATGGAGGATCAAGCCATGATGTGGAAAAGGTCAGCGATGAACTGCGCGGCGCTGGTACTCGCCGCGGTGTTGTGCGCTCCGGCTATTGCAGCAGATGACGCCTGGCAAGCCGAGGTCGGCAAAGCGCTCGGCAAGACCGGCTCGGCAACCCCGGGCGGCATCTACCGGGTCGGCCTGCCGCGGACCGATCTGAAGGTGACGCTCGACGGGGTCGAGCTGAAGGCAGGCTTTGCGCTCGGCAGCTGGTTGGCGTTCGAGAAAATGGGCGACAGCGGCATGGTGATGGGCGACCTGGTGCTGACCATGGACGAGGTGAGCCCGGTGATGAAGAAGCTGGTCGAGGGCGGGATCGAAGTAACGGGTTTGCACAACCACCTGCTGCGCAACCAGCCCTTTACGATGTACATGCATGTGCTCGGCCATGGCGACCCGGTGAAGCTGGCGTCGGCGCTCCACGCTGCGCTCGCCGAGAGCAAGACACCGCTTACCGCTGCGCCCGCGCCGGCATCGGCACCACCGCCGATCGACCTCGACACCGCGGCGATCGACGCAGCGCTGGGGGCCAAAGGCACCAATAACGGCGGCGTGTACCAAGTCGGCATCCCTCGCGCGGAACCGATCAAGGACAGCGGCATGGCCGTTCCGCCAGCCATGGGCTCCGCCGTCTCGATCAATTTTCAGCCGACCGGCGGCGGAAGGGCGGCAATCACCGGCGATTTTGTGCTGGTCGCCAAGGAGGTGAACCCGGTTGCCAAGGCGCTGCGCGAGCATGGGATCGAGGTCACCGCACTGCACAACCACATGCTCGACGACGAGCCGCGTCTGTTTTTCATGCATTTCTGGGCCAACGACGACGCCAAAAAGCTCGCCGAAGGCCTGAAGGCGGCACTCGTCCTCGTCAATGTCGCCAAGAGCTGACAATCCCCGAAATGCCTCCCGGAAGGTGGGCCGCCTCGGCGTTCGTCTCGCTCTGCGCGTTGGGTAATGGCGGCGACGCTCTCGCCTATCGGCCTTTTGTTGGGACCGATGCAGCCGTGGCCGACCCCGGCGAACTGGAAACCGAGTTGGGTCCGGCCGAGCCTATGCGCGCCGGGTCGCAGCGCGTTCTGACCACGGCAGAAGCGGTCTTCAATCTTGGGATCGCCGAAGGCTGGGAGGCGGTCCTGCAAGGGCAAGTCGTGACGCTGCTCTCCCCTGGCCCGGCGCAAACGAGCCTCCTCGGCAATGAGTTTTCCCTCAAGAACATCGTGCGTCAGGGAGTCCTTCAAGAAAAAGACGGGCCCAGCATCGCGGTCGAGTTCGGCCCGTTGCTCCCAGGTGTCAACGGCGAGCCCGGCATCGGCGCGACCTGGGGAGGCATCGTATCAAATCGCTGGGGGTGGCTGACCGCGCACCTTAACGCCGCAGCAACGGTGACGCGCAGCCATCATGGAGATGCGTTTTTCGGGACAATCTTCGAGGGTCCTTGGGATTGGTCGGTACGCCCCGTCGCCGAAGTCTTTTACGAGCGCGAATGGGGAGTGGCCGAAACAGTGTCCGGGCTCATCGGCGCGATCTGGCAGGTCAGCGACAAGCTGGCCTTCGACATCGCCTTGCGTGAGGCTCGGGCCGGCGGTCATACCGCCAGTGAATTGCGAGCCGGAGTAACATTCGGCCTTCCGCTGCGGTAGTGCCGACGATGGATCGCCACAAGCGTCGTGCGTCGATAGCCGCGGTGCTGCTGGGGCTCGCGGTCGCTTCGGCGGCCGCCCGAGCCGAAGACGCGTTGTCGCTCGAGGGCAAGATCGCACTGCCCGGGGTCAGCGGGCGGATCGATCACATGGCTGTCGACCTCCGTCGCAAGCGGCTGCTGGTGGCGGCCCTCGGCAACGGCACCCTCGAGATCGTGGATCTCGCGGGCGGGCATCGGGTCAAGCAGGTCGCCGGGCTATACGAGCCGCAGGGAGTGGGTTACGCGCAGAAGCCGGATCTCGTCGTGGTCGCCAGCGCCGGCGACGGTTCGGTGCGGTTTTTGCGCGGCGAAGATTTGGCACCCGCAGGCAGCCTCGCGCTTGGCAGCGACGCCGACAATGTCCGCATCGATCCGCGCACCGGCAATGTCATTGTCGGCTACGGCAGTGGCGGGCTCGCGATCATCGATCCCGAAAAGAGATCGAAAATCGGCGACATCAAGCTCGCCGTGCATCCCGAATCGTTCCAGCTCGATCCAATCTCCAAGCGCATATTCGTCAACCTGCCCGATGCCGGTCAGATCGCGGTTGTCGACCTCACAGCGGCAAAGCAGGTGGGGAGCTGGACGGTGCCAGGTCTGAGAGCGAATTTCCCGCTCGCAATTGACAGTTCCGGTGCGACGGTCGCCGTGGTCTTCCGCCATCCATCGAAGCTCGTCTTGCTCGACCCTAAGACCGGCACGGCGACGCAGCAGCTCGACACTTGCGGTGACTCCGACGACGTCTTCTTCGATACGAAGCGTCGGCGCAGTCGACGTCTTCCAGCGTGAGGCGGCGGGCTATCGCCTCTTGGCGCGCGTCGAGACATCATCGGGCGCGCGGACCTCGCTCTTTGTCCCTGAGCTTGACCGATTGTACATCGCTGCGCGCGCGAGCCTTTTGGGGTCGCAAGCTGCGATCCTGGTGTTTCGGCCGCTCCCTTGAGACGGCTCGGGGAATCACGTTACCGATCGGGATCATCGCCATTGAGCGTCCCCGGCGCGGCGCTGCTGCCGGCCGCCAGCCCGGCCAAGGCAGCGCCGGGGTCGGGTTTGCCGTTACGACGCGTCCTGGCCGCTCTTCGCTCGGCACCCGCCGGTAGGCCGACTCCAGCAGCGGTCCGCCGACCGCCTGCAGCTTTCGCCGGCAACTGTCAGCTGAAATGTAAAGCTGTACTTTGGTTGGACGTGCCAAATCGCGGCCGAGGCAAGACGAGACTATACAGTGCGAGCACAGTGATCGATGCCTCCTCTACATCCAACCCACTTCTCGATCGTCGGCGCACGGTGCGGGCCTGATGGCCGCCCGCGAGTTCGGGCGCGCTGGCAAAAGGGTGACCATCCTCGAGGCGCGAGACCGCTGCGGCGGACACATCTGGTCGCTGCCGGCCCAAGAATTTGGGTATCCGGCGGAGGGCGGTGCCGAGTTCGTCCATGGGCCGCACCGGTGACATGCGCCCTGATGCGCGGGGCGCGGCTATCGCTTTCACCGACTTCGGGCACGCGGTGGAGTGCCCGCACAGGCGCGCTCCTGCCGGACGAGGGACCGCTCCCTCACGCGGGCCGGTTTTGCCTAGCGGTGAGGGAATTAAAGGACGATCTGCCTATCGCCGAGTTCTTGGAGACGCACTTTGGCGATCAGCAATATGGCGAATCGCGGAGGGCTATGGCGCGCTGATCGAGTATCTCGTATCGCAATGCCGTCGGCATCGTGTCGCGATCCATCTCGGCGCTATCGTGAAAGCCATCGACGCGGATCACAGACGGATTACGGTGCATTGTGAGGACGGCGCCATCTTCGAAGCCGCTGCCGCGATCCTCACTGTGCCGCTCCCCGTCCTGAACGAAAGCTCGCTGCCTCCGGCGGCGCGCGAGAAGGCGGCAGCCAGTACCGACATCGGCTTTGGCAATGTCGTCAAAATTCCGCTGCGCTTCGCCACAGGTGGTGGGCTGATCACCGCGGGTGAGACCTCGCCGACCTGTCGTTTCTGCGTTCCAACGCGACCACCCCGACCTGGTGGACGCAGCACCCGGCCGGACATGTGGTGCTGACGGGCTGGTTCGACGGCGCAGGAGATCGTGGCCACCGGACCATAGGCGCTACCGGCGACGCTGGCGTCAGCCTCGACGTACGTAGGGACGAACTGCATCGATCAGCAGTGCCGACGGGGCCAAGCGCGGTCCTTCTCCGTCGTCGACAGGTGGCACGATCATCACGCCCCAGGTCGGTAGCCTCTTGAGCGATGCCTGCGCCTCGGGGTGGTCGAGGAGCGGCGCGTTCAACGATGGGCCGACGATCACCGGCGTACGCCGCCCGATCGCCTCGGCGACGACGGAGAGTGCAAGGTTGTCGGCGATGCCGTGTGCAAGTTTGTTGAGCGAGTTGAAGCTGCATGGGGCGAACAGCACCACCCCACGCGGCGGTCGTGGGCGGATGGCGAGATCGAAGTACGACTGGACGACGTGCGCCCGCTCGACGTCCGCAAGGTCGCGTGGTGCCACCACCCGCGAAGCGTTCGGTGTCGGAATTGCAATGACGGTTGAAAAACCGAGCGCGACCAGCCCGCGAAGAAGCTCGGGACAGCGTGCTGCGGTCGTGGTGCCGCTGAGCACTAGGTAGGCTACATCAAAGGTTTCGGGACCAGCCGCAATATCAGCGCTCATCTGCCCTCCCTACTTCCTTCACCCGGCCCGAGCGAATAGGCGATTGCCAAGCCAGCCGCCAGGGCGGCAAACGATAGCAAAACCATGGCCGGCACTAGTGGTCGCCGTACCGACTCGGGCTCCATGGCTGCTCGATGCCGATGTGCGGCGTGTGGCGCGCGCCGGCCTCTGCGCTGCGCCGGCATACCCGCCGGGCGCACCGTCGTCATGCCGTGCTTCAGATGGTTGGCGACCACCCACCAATTCATCGGATGTGGGATCATAAAGCCCACCATCACCCCGATCGACTTACGAACCAGAAGCGGTCATGGGATCGGCCCCGGAGGCAATGTCCCTTTGCAACGCCATCACCGTCGGCACCATTCCTTCCATAAACAGGTTCATAGAGAGCAGCGCCGGAATGAAGGCGCTGGTAAGTGAACGGGAATAAGAGCCCCCGGCGATCTCGCGCATGAAGAACGCCTGAAAGGTCATCCAGCCGAAGGCGAAGCCCAAGACATACTCGAGGATCACCTCGGCCGCCCCGGTCAGGCCGAGGATGCCGGCCAATACTGTGCCGCCAAGGCTGCCCACGCCATCGCCCGCCACGCAGTGCATCGTCGACCCCAGCGTTTGCCGCCAGCGCGCTGCGACGTAACGTTCATGCAACCCGGGGAGCGGTTCGCGGCAATCGAGCGCATAGAGGAAAGCCGGAAAACTCCGGTGTAGGCGGTCAGCAGTGCGAACCCCCATTTCAGCACCGGCGTTCGGGTGTGGCGCGGATATCGATCGGTACGAACGGCAGCGAGATTCCCGCCACAGAAACCACAGGAGCATTACGCCTTCGAACATCTCGCCTCCTGCATCGCTGAGCATAACGGGCCATCTCTCTACGCCGCGACCGACGGCTAATGGACGGCATTTGCGGACGTGATCCACACTGCGCCGCGCACGCGATCCGTGCCCTGACAGATGCGGCCCTCGCTTTGTAGAGCTTGACCCCGCCGCAAGCAGCGGCGACGAGAGCCCAGCAAAGGCAGATGCCGCATGTGGTCAAGAGGCTGGAGGGCCAATGTGAGAGATAAACCAGAATGACGGCGAGCAGCGCGATTATCGTTCCGGTTTCAACATATGACGAGTTCATCTGCTCGGCATCCATCTATTTATCGAATGCTCGGTATCTTGCATTATCCAGGAATGCGAACTGTTTCGATTCAAAACATTTCTCCGGGCCTCAGGCGAAATGGCGAAGCGTGAACACCACCTCTCCGCACTCTCAGAGCCAGCGGTGGGGGCTCTCGAGCGTGGCAAGGCCTGCTCAGAGGCCGCCTACTGCTTTAGGAAGCCACGTACATCGGCATCAGCCTCCGGCGAGGCAGGAGGGTTTCCTGCGCCGCCGCTATACCCGGTTTCATCGCGGCGTAGAACGGACCCATGGCCAGCCACCTGGCGAGTGCCGCTTCCTTTTTGGGATGTGTGAGCTAGCTCACACATCCCGTGGGAACCTGCTTGCTAAGAATCTTGCCGAATCAGAACCGTTGGCTCGAACAAGATGACGGCGGAGAAGATTTCCGATCACAAGCACACAGCGATGCCCAAGACAAATTCATCCTCACCCTTCGGCCGAGCGTGAACAATTCCAAATAGTCAGGTGAGTTGCGTGCAACCAACTTGGTTGAGGCTGGTTACGGGCATCAATGCCAAACGGTCAACGATACTCGCAGGCGGAATAATGCTTCATGCATTATTCATGTTTATTACGTCGACAGTGCTACCAGAAGTGGTCACGGAAATCGGCGGCATCACCTATTATGCATGGGCCACCACGTTTTTCGCGGTTAGCTCGATCGTAGGTGCGGTGACCACTTTACCTTTCATAGCAAAACTGAATCCACGGCGGACCTATCTATTCGGAGTCGTATTATTTATGGCGGGCAGCTCGGCATGCGCCATAGCGTTGAACATGGCGATGTTCATAATTGGACGGGCGCTCCAGGGCTTGGGTGGCGGCCTGATGTCTGGGATGGCTTTTGCAATGATCCCGGTCATTTTCCCAGACGCGCTTAGATCGGGCGCGGTCGCGCTGATCTCCAGTGTGTGGGGTCCCGCCGCGCTGACCGGTCCGTTCTTCGGCGGGGCACTTGCGGGAGCCGGACTCTGGCGAACCGCCTTCTGGATTTCAGTTCCGATCGGTTTTTTCCTCGCGATGCTGGCCTACACTGTATTGCCGACACGATCCCTGGCAATTGACCCGGATGGTGGGTTTCTGAAAGCGCTGGGAGCGCGGTTTATGCTGGTGACAATGGCAGCACTAGCCCTTTCGGCCAGTAGTGTTCCTGGCCAGTTATTAGTCTCCAGCGTCGGGGTTGGTGGTGCGCTCGCCTGCCTCTATACCGCAATCCGGTTGGATGGGCGCGCCACCCGCCAAATTTTCCTGCGTGACGGGTTCAACATCGGGACGCCGATGGCTCCTATTACCTACACGATGATACTTCTCGTATTGGGGGTCGGCACAACGTCTTTCATTCCCTACATTTTCAGGGTCGGCTACGGCGCGTCCCCCCTCGTGGGTGGCTATGTCGCGGCCCTATCCAGCCTTGCGTGGACGCTTGCCTCTCTTTCCACTGCTGGGGTCGGGGATGCAGCCCGTCGCCGTATCATAGCAATTGCGCCTCTGATATGCCTCGTCGGGATGCTGGGAGTAGCAGAGGGCCTGTGGCGAAGGGATTTGGCGCTCACGGCTGTCTGCTGGTCGGTGTTTGGTGCGGGGATCGGCATGGCTTGGCCCCATCTAGCATCTTTGCTCATAGTGTTTTCGCCTGAATCCGAGCGAGAGGCGGCCGGCGCTTTCGTGACGCTGCTTCAGATCGGTGCTGCGGCGTTAGGTGCGGCGTTCGCCGGAATGGTCGCGAACATCACAGGCCTGCCCAATGCCACCACTCGCGCCGACGTTAGCGTTGCTGCTTTTGGCCTGTTTGCGACGTTCGCAGTCGCACCATTCCTCGCTGCTTTGACTGCCAACCGGGTTTTGAGCCACCTGAAGTTCTACCGCAGTGATTAACGGACAAGCGGAGACCCTGGCCGGGGGGACAAAGAGCGAGATTACCGGGTGCGCGAGGACTGGGGTCAGCGTCGAGCGACAAAATTGCAGCAGGCCGGAGAGTTCCTCAATCGATTGCTGTGACGATAAGCCCGCGCCTTCG
>Ga0126378_10003775_pt1 | contig 11454 bp, 7 predicted proteins | sample PanSoiMetPlot_23_FD_92587 | JGI IMG/M metagenome (GOLD analysis project Ga0126378, IMG submission 92587) | Tropical forest soil microbial communities from Panama - MetaG Plot_23 | ecosystem: Environmental > Terrestrial > Soil > Tropical forest > Bulk soil | place: Panama | collected 2016-02-17
CTGGCGCTGCTCTTCTCGCTGGGAACGCAGCTGGCCTACGCCGCGGGCGAGTTGGAAGGACAGTTTCGAGGTCGGGTGATCGAGGCATCCACCAACGCGCCGGTACCTGGCGCAACGGTGACGGTCACCGCTCCTAATTTGGGCCAGCCGCGAGCGGTTACCACCAACGACGACGGCGAGTACATCATCCCGGGCCTGCCGGTGGGCCACTACAAGGTGACGGTGACCTACCCAGGGGTTAAGCCGATGGCTCGCGAGACACTGGTTCAGCCAGGAACTACTTCCGCCATGGACTTCAGATGGTCAGCCGAGCTCACCGAGGCCGAGACCACCACCGTGACCGAAGAGCGGCCGCTGACCAATCCCGACTCCACGCAAACCGGGGCGGTGCTCCAGATGGATCAAGAGCGTTACATTCCCACCGGGCGCAGGTACACCGACGCGGTGACGCTCGTGCCGGGCGTCACCCCAAGCACCACCGTCACGGACCAGTTCATCAAAGGCGGGCGCTCGGCTCACAACAAATACCTGATCGACGGATTGGACATCACCGACCCGGTGAGCCACACGGCACAGCAGCTGCTCGCGTTCGATAGCATCGAGGCAGTGCAAGTGATTACCGGTGGGTTTGATGCCGAGTACAACGTCTTTGGCGGGATAATCAATACCATCACCCGCGAAGGCTCGGATGACTGGCATGGAAGCGTTTCCGCCTACGGCACCAATGCGTCGCTGGACAATCGGAAGCCGCAAGGCCTCTCCACCAATGAAGGGGACAGAGTATTTGACGACTCTCCGATGGCGGCGACTTATACCTATATCGCCACTGGCATGCTCGGCGGGCCGATCGTCAAACATCAACTTTGGTTCAACGCCACCTTCGAGTACCGATACGCCCAGACCGGAAAGTTGATCGGTCCGCCTCTCAATCTGCCGCCTCCTCCACAGACGAACGTCACGCTACTGCCAAGGCTCAAGCTCAGCTGGGCGCCGAGCTCAAAGCAGCGCTTCGGCCTGTCGTTGGCGGCGGACCCACAGACCCAGGACAATGACAGACCCCAGGCAGCCAGCCAAGGGATGCTCCCGCTCTACCAGAGGTACACCGAACAGGGCGGATACAATGCGATCTTCTCCTGGAGCGTCTTTCCCAGCTCGAGTTTCGAGTTTCGGCTCGATGCGGGGGTCAAGTATCAGTACGTCAACACAGGGCCGCGAGCTTGGTTTGGCAGACTCAATTACCAATACTGCGACATGTTTTCTCCGAGAAATTGCCAGTATGAAAGGGATACGCCAACCCACGTCAATGGAGACGACAATTCCACGTGGTACAACGCCGATACCGACGTGAGCTTCTGGAACCGAACGACTTTCCAGGTTGACCCAAAGATTACTCTGCGAGGCCGGTTACTCGGCGAGCACACGGCAAAAGTCGGGCTGCAGTTTCAATACCTGTTGAACCGCCGAACGCTGCATCAAACCGGAAACCTCAAGTACGCTGACAAGGGCGGAGGGCCGCTCGAAGAGGGGCTATGCGATCCGGAAAACGGTAAGACGGCTGGGTGTGATCAACGCAACAGCTCGGCAGATCGAAACATGCACAACGTGGGTTATAGCCCGGCCCTTTTTTTCCAGGACAATTGGCGGCTGACAGATTGGTTCGCCCTCACCCCAGGGATCCGTTTCGACTACGGCCGCGCGCGGCTCACGGATGGTACCTGGTTTCAGTCACAGTTCGCCGTCGCCCCGCGGATGGGATTTATCCTCGACATCACCCGCGACCAAAAGACCATCCTCTCGGCCAGCTATGGTCGCAGTACCGCGGTGGTCGACGTTGGGAATACCTCGAGCTACGACAACATCGTCCAAGGCGCGAAGCGAACGGACAAATGAAATAAGACTACTCAACAATGGGAATTCTTCTCTCAAGCCGGCGGGGCAGAAGGAGCGATCGTCGACAAGAATGCCAAGGTCCCCCACGCGGACCAGATCACCAGCAGCATCAGGCGGGAGATCTACCGCAATACGGTGGTCGGGCTCGAGTACACCTGGAAGAGAATCGCAAACACCTGGGACACGGTCGAGACCAATGTAATTTGGGATCCCACCGGCTATCGAGTGATCGGCTACCGAGACGGAATCCCGCACGAAGTCACCCTGTACACGACGCCCGACGGCAACGTGCGGAATTACAATGGCTTCAGCCTATCTCTTGAAGGGCGACCGACGCCCAATTGGTATTTTCTGGCGTTCTATACGCTCTCTTGGCTTTACGGCACCAGCGAGTTCGAGCTCACCTCGGCCAGCTCGAGCGGAATCCTCTCTTCCAACGCACATCGGATCGCCCAGCAATGGAAATTCCAGAATGGATTCCTGCCCGAGGACAACCGGCATCAGGTGAGCGTAGCAGCGGCCTACACTTTTCTTCGCGATCTCACGGTCGGCGCGCGGCTTCAGTACCTCAGCGGCTCTCCGCGGAGCAAGTTCTTCAATGCCACCGACCTTCCTGACAGCAGCAAGAACATCAGCTACCGCAGTCCGCGAGGCACCAACCCAGGCACTTGCTCTGGGAACGTGCCGGGCCAGGGCAATTTTTCACCGGCCACCACGGTTTGTGACAACAGCGTGGGTTTAATCGCGGAATACCGCCTTCCTCCACGGATCCAGGCTGATCTCCACGTCGAGTACGACTTCTACCGCCTCCTTCGTCAACACATCGCGCTCACCTACGACATTTTCAACATCTTCAACGACCGCAGCGCGACCGGTCTCCAAGAAAACGATTCTCCAGCCGGTACTTTCGGGCAAGTCACCACCCGCAATACCGCGCTGAACATGCGCTTCGGAGCTCGATATGACTTCTAGTGGGATTGCAAGACGCGATTTGCTCAAGGGCACCGCCGCCTCGCTAATAGCACTCTCTGGCAAACCTGCGGCTGGCCAGGCGCCGGTGAAACAGGCGGCTGGCCCTGCCGATTCGCAGGCGCGAATGAGGTGGTGGCACCAAGCCAAGTTCGGGATGTTCGTGCACTGGGGTCTCTACAGCTTGCTCGGCCGGCACGAGTGGGTGATGGAGAACGAAGGCATTCCCGTCGCCGAATACGAGCCGCTCGCCCGCCGCTTCAATCCCAAGCCGAATGCGGCGCGGGATTGGGCCAGATTGGCCAAGCGCGCGGGCATGAAGTACATGGTGATGACCACCAAGCATCACGAAGGCTTCTGTCTATTCAATTCGAAGCACACCAATTACTGCGCGCCCAAGCAGGGAGCCGGGCGCGACCTGGTGAGGGAATACGTCGACGCGGCGCGAGCGGAGGGGCTGCGGGTGGGTTTTTACTACTCTTTGATGGACTGGCACCATCCAGACGGCGCGCGCTCCGCGGAGGACGAAGCCGCCCGAGGCCGTTTCGTCGACTACACCTTTGGGTTAATCCGCGAGCTGATGAGCAACTACGGCAAGATCGATATCCTCTGGTACGACGTTTCTTGGCCCCTCGATGCGGCGGGCTGGCAATCCGAGCGAATGAACAAGATGGTCTTCGAGCTGCAGCCGGAAATCATCGTGAATAACCGCAACAAGCTGGCGGGCGACTTCTCCACCCCGGAGCAGAGGATCGTCGCCGAGAAGGACCGCGCCTGGGAAGCCTGCATGACGCTGAACGACAGTTGGGGATACCAGGCGGCAGACGACAACTGGAAAAGTCCCAAGCAGGTGATTCGCAATCTCATCGCCTGCGCTCGGGAGGGGGGAAATTATCTGCTCAACATCGGTCCGCGCGGCGACGGCTCGATCCCTGAGGAGTCGGTGCGGATCTTGAGCGAGGTGGGCCAGTGGATGGCACGAAACGGCGAGGCCATCTACGGCTCGGACCCTTGCCAACCGCGGCGATCGAACTACGCCAGCTTCACGCGAAAAGGGAATACCCTCTTCATGCATGTGCACTTCTGGCCCGGCGATACCGTCGCGTTAAGTGGAATCAAGGCTGCGGTGAAGTCAGCACGGCTGCTCCCATCCCAGAAGAAGGTCGAGTTTCGGCAAGATCGATTCCGCGTTCGCTTCATCGGTTTACCTTCGCAAGCGCCGGACAATCCGGTGACCACCATCGCCATCGAATGCGATTCGGAGCCCACTCAGGACACCGACTTCGTGCGCCGAGAAAAACCAAGACTGCAGGCATAGACGCACCATGGCCGAGCGTCAGGCGATCACTCGCCGCGAATTTCTGAAATCGAGCACGCTCACCACAGCCGCGGCGTTAATCCCAGCGCCGTTTGGGCAAATCGGTCCCGGCTCGGATGCCAAGGCGCGCGACTCCCAGCGCCTGCTGAGCGGGTGGGAGTATCACCAGGGGCCGCTCGGTGGTCCCTGGGATGTCTGGCGGAGCGACGCAGGCGGCAGCGCAACCTGGCGAGAGGTGCAATTGCCGCACTGCTTTAACGCGCGCGATGCAGTCGATCCAGACCAGCCGTGCTACCAGGGCCCGGGCTGGTACCGAAGCAGGCTCAGGTTGACCAACCCGTTCAGCGCTGGACGCACGCTCTTGCACTTCGAAGGAGCTGGGCAGAAGAGCAAGGTGTTTGTCTACCTGGAGGAGGTGGGTCAACACATCGGCGGCTACGACGAATTTATCGTCGACATCACCGATGCGGCGGCAAGAGCCCGGGCTGATCCAGAATCAAAAGGCGAGACGCCAATCGCGATTCTGTGCGACAACTCGCGCGACCTGGAAATGATCCCCTCCACCTTGAGCGACTTCAATCGTTACGGCGGGCTGTACCGATACGTCAATCTCCAATACGCGCCGGCGATCTCGCTGGAGAAGGTATTGATCGATTCCGGGGTGCAAGCCAACCAGCCGGCCACGGTTTCGCTCAGGTGCAGACTTCACAATCCGCGATCGCTCAAGGAATCGCTTCGGATCTCGGTGAGAGTTTTTGAACCGGCAGGCGCGATGATTCACAGCTCCAGCCGTAGGATGGCGGCCTGGAAGGGTGAAGCGAAGCTGGAGACATTCGCGGTGAAAAGTCCGCGACTCTGGTCGCCGTCGCAGCCGGCTCTGTACCGCTGCGAAGTCGCTCTGATCAGCTCGCAGGGAGAGATGCAGGTGGTCGAGCGGTTTGGGCTTCGGCACTTCGAGTTCGTCAAGCACGGCCCGTTCAAGCTCAATGGCGAGCGGCTCCTGATCCGCGGCACCCAGCGGCACGAGGATCACGCTCTGCTCGGCGCGGCGATGCCCGAGGATCTCATTCGCAAAGAGATGACGTTGATCAAAGAGATGGGAGCGAACTTCATCCGCCTGGCCCATTATCAGCAGTCGCGCGCAGTGCTCGAATGCTGCGACGAGCTGGGTTTGCTCGTCTGGGAGGAGATCCCGTGGTGCCGCGGCGGATTGGGAGGGGAGCGCTACCAGCGGCAGGCGAAAAGCATGCTGCGAAACATGATCGACCAGCACTACAACCATCCCTCGGTAATCATCTGGGGTCTTGGCAACGAGAATGACTGGCCGGGCGACTTCCCCAAGTTCGACAAGGAGAAGATCCGTGCCTTCATGAAGGCGCTGAATCAGCAAGCGCATGCGCTCGACCGCACGCGCAAAACCGCAATCCGCCGCTGCGACTTTTGCAAGGACGTGGTGGACGTTTACTCACCCTCGATTTGGGCAGGTTGGTACCGCGGCCGCTACACCGAGTACAAAGCCTCGTCGCAGAGCGAGATGGAGAAGGTAGACCACTTCCTGCACATGGAGTGGGGCGGTGACAGCCACGCGAGGAGGCACTCAGAGGACCCGGATCGCGTTCTATCCAAGATTTCCACTGGACGGGGCACCGATGAGCGCGGCCTGGACTATCTGCTGACCGGAGGGCAGGAGCGCGCATCCAAGGATGGCGATTGGTCGGAAACCTATATCTGCAATCTCTTCGACTGGCATCTCAAGGAGCAGGAGACGATGCCATGGCTGAGCGGCAGCGCGCAGTGGATCTTCAAGGATTTCTCAACCCCATTGCGGATGGAGAATCCAATCCCCCGGGTCAACCAGAAGGGGCTCGTCGAGCGCGACCTAACCCCCAAGGAAGGCTATTACGTGTTCCAGTCCTACTGGAGCGAGCGGCAGATGGTGTGGATCTACGGACACTCCTGGCCGCTGCGTTGGGGCGAACCGGACGAGCAAAAGATGGTGAAGGTGTACTCCAACTGCGACACCGTGGAGCTTTTTGTCAATGATACGTCGCACGGCGTGAGACGACGCGATAGCCAGGATTTTCCAGCGGCCGGTTTGCGGTGGTCGGTGAGATTCAGGAAAGGCGAAAACCATCTGCGAGCGGTCGGCCGCAAAAACGGCGCGGAAGTGCTCGACGAGATCCGCTTTCATTATCAAACGGAGAAGTGGCAAGCTCCCGCACGCCTCGAGCTGAAGGAAATGGCGCGGGAGGGCGATCGGGTGACGGTCGAAGCGCGTCTAGTCGACGACCACGGCGTCCTCTGTCTCGACGCTCGAAACGCGGTACGCTTCGGCCTCGCCGGCGATGGTGCTCTGGTGGACAACCTCGGCACCAATCGCGGCTCCAGAGCGGTTCAGCTCTACAACGGGCGCGCTGAGATTACCGTCGCGAGACAAGGGGGAAAATCGATGGTGAACGTCTGCTCCAAGGGACTTCCCACCGCCTTTCTCTCGGTGGGCTGAGGCCGCCGAAGCTGGGCCATAGTCGGGGGTGGCATGATCAACGTCTGTATACTTTGCGTCCTTTTGACGGCCGGCTCGGCGGATCTGACCGGCAACTGGGTGGTGCGAGCGGCGCAGCCCGACGGCACTACTCGCCGGACATACATCAATTTGAAACAGGAAGGTGGCCGCCTCAGCGGCTCAATACGGGTAACCCAATTTTATTACCTCATCAAAGAGAGCAGCGGCGGCGCCGACGGCTTTACGATGACGGCGAGCATGAGGGATGGAAAGAATGAGCGCCAGGTGGTGTACCAAGGGAAATTGGTCGGCGATGAGTTACACCTCGCTACTCGCCGCCGCCCCGATGCTCCGCTGGTGGAGATGATGGCGGTGCGCGCCCCGCCAGGCGAGGGAGCGTTGCCGGCGCGCCTGCCTCTGCCGGCGCTTCATCGCGTGCCCGACAATGGGTTGGCACGGACTCCACCGATGGGTTGGAATAGCTGGAATAAATTCGCCAGCCGAGTGGACGATTCCGTGATTCGCGAGACTGCTGACGCGATGGTGAGCAGTGGGATGAAAGATGCCGGCTTCCTTTACATCAACATCGACGATACCTGGGAGGGTGAACGCGACGCGAAAGGCAATATCCAGAGCAACAAGAAGTTTCCCGACATGAAATCACTGGTGGATTACGTGCACGCCAAGGGTTTGAAGTTGGGAATTTACTCTTCGCCCGGGCCAAACACTTGCGCCGGCTACGAGGGAAGCTATGGGCATGAAGAGCAGGATGCGCGCACCTTCGCTGCCTGGGGGATCGACTACCTCAAATACGATTGGTGCGGCGCCCGGACACTCTAATCCGACGAGGAGATGCAGGCGCTGTATCAAAAGATGGGCGATGCGCTGCGCGCGACCGGACGCCCGATCGTTTACAGCCTCTGCCAATACGGCCGTCAGGAGGTTTGGAAATGGGGTCCGGAGGTCGGCGGCAATCTTTGGCGGACCACTGGAGACATCAGGGACAGTTGGGAGTCGATGTCCAAGATTGGATTCGGTCAGGACGAGCTGGCCGAGTGGGCACGCCCCGGTCACTGGAACGATCCGGACATGCTCGAAATCGGAAACGGCGGCATGACAGAGAACGAGTACAAGACGCACATGAGTCTGTGGGCAATTCTCGCCGCCCCGCTGCTCGCTGGAAACGATCTCCGAGAGATGACCTCGTCGATCCGCGACATCTTGACGAACCGGGAAGTGATCGCGGTGGATCAGGACAAGGAAGGCAAACAGGGGAGGCGCCGCTGGAAGTCCGGAGATCAGGAGATCTGGACTCGACCGCTCGCTCAGGGCGCGCAGGCGGTCGGCTTCTTCAATCGCGGGACGGAGGCGGCGCAGATCACCGCGAAATGGGCGGACCTCGGAATCGACAGGCCGCCAAAGCAGATCAGAGACCTGTGGACACACCGAGAGGTGAAAGGCCAGGCTTCGCAGTTCAGCGCAGCCGTCCCGCCGCACGGCGTGGTGTTGTTACGAATTTCTCGGTAAGAGGGAATGGAGGCTCTCGTGTCATTCACATTTTCCCGCCGGCGATTTATTGGAGGGCTTGGAGCAGTCGCCGCATCGTCGTCGCTGCGCCAGTCGGTCTTTGGTTTGAGCGAGCCGCTCTATCCCCCGATGGACCTCTCCTACTTCGATACGCCGATCCGGCCGGCGGCAGGAGATCGGCCGGTCGGGTACGCAGCCATCACTTGGGAGGGACACGATCGCCAGGCGATTGAAGACATCGCGGCGGTTGGCTACCGAGGAATTCAGCTCCGCACAACGGCGCTGAAGGAATTCCGTTCGCCGTTCGAGCTGCGCGACCTGCTTCACCAGCGCCATCTCACGTTCGTGGCGTTGTCCAGCGGGGGAGCGCGGCTCGAGCCGGCGGTCGAAGCGGAGGACCTCGCCAAGCATCTCGCCAATGCGAAATTCTTGCGCGACGCCGGTGGGCTCTTTCTTCAGATGACCGATCAGAAGCCAAAGGACCGCCCGGTTACTGCCGATGACTACCGGAGGCTCGGGAAGCTGTTGTCGGAGATCGGTAAGCGGAGCGCTGATCTGGGTGTGTCAGTCGCGTATCACAATCACATGCATTCGGTGGGAGAGCGGCCCGACGAAGTAGACCGTATCCTCGACTCTGCGGATGCTAGGTACGTCAAACTGCTGCTCGACATAGCCCATTACGTCGAGGGCGGGGGAGACCCGGTTAAGGCCATTGAGAAGTACCGCGACCGACTGTTGTTCCTGCACATCAAGGATGTCCAAACCGTCAGCCCAGGGGCCAACTCCAAGAATCCCTACCGCTTCGTGGAACTTGGCCATGGGCGAGTGGACTTGCCCGCGGTTTTCGCGGCGCTGGAACGAGTGAAGTTTCGCGGTTGGCTGATCGTCGAGCTGGATGGAAATCCAGATGCTGCGCGCGCGCCGAAGGCGTCGGCATTGATCAACAAAGAGTATCTCGAGAAAAGGATCGGGCTGGCGGTATGAACTCGACGTTTAGGGTCGCGGTGATCAACGACGAAATCTCGCAGGATTTCGGCCGCAGCTGCGAAGTGGCGGCGCGCGAATTCGGAATGAGTTGGATTGAGCTGCGCGGGATGTGGAAAAAGAATCTGCTCGGGCTCGATACGAAGGAGGTGGAGGAGGCGCGTCGCATTCTCGAGCGGTTTCGCCTGCGCGTCACCGATATCGCCAGCCCACTCTTCAAGGTGGATTGGCCCGGCGCCCCAGCCTCCAAGTTCAGTCCCAAACGCGACCAGTTCAACGCCAACTACACTTTTGGGCAGCAGGACGAGGTGCTCGAGCGCGCCATCGAACTGGCGAAAGCCTTCCGTACCGATCGGGTGCGTTGCTTCGACTTTTGGCGCTTGGACGATCAGAATCCTCATCGCGCGGCGATTGACGCCAAGTTGCTCCAGGCGGCCGACAAGGCTGGCAGTCATGGCATTACGCTGGTGCTCGAGAATGAGATGTCGTGCAACACCGCCACCGGCGCGGAGGCGGCCCGGACTCTCAAGGCCGTCCAGTCGGCTCATTTCATGTTGAACTGGGATCCGGGAAACGCCGCGGCGGGAGGCGAGGTTCCCTATCCGGGCGGATACGATCTTCTGCCCAAAGGACGCATCGGACACTGCCATTGCAAGGACGCGGTTAGGAATCCAGACGGTAAATCCGCCTGGGCGGCAATGGGCAAGGGCATCATCGATTGGGTCGGTCAGTTCCGAGCGCTGAAGAGGGCGGGTTACCAGCAAGGGGTGAGCCTGGAAACGCATTGGCGGGGCGCCGGCACTCCGGAGGAATCGACTCGCCAGAGCTGGGCCGGGATGAAAGCGCTACTGCGCACCGCAGGCGTTCTGCAGGCATGACCATCCACGTCGGACTGATCGGCGGAGGCAACATCACCCGCACGCACGCGCGCGCGGTGTCCGCCATCCGTGGCGCGCAGATCGCCGCTGCCTTCGGCGCCAATGCGCAAAAGCTCGCCGCTCTCTGCGACGAGTACGGGGGCACCCCATACTTGGATTTTGAAGATTTCCTCGCTCATCGCCCGATGGAGTTGGTGGTGATCGGCAGCCCGTCGGGATTGCACGCAGCACAAGGCATCGAGGCCGCGCGACATAGACTGCACGTGCTGGTCGAAAAGCCGATCGACGTCAGCTCCGAGGCAGCCGACGCCTTGATCGCCCGATGCAACGACGCGGGCGTGAAGCTGGGGGTCATCTTTCAAGACCGCTTTCACCGAGACATTCGGCGCCTAAAGCAAGCGATCAGCGATGGAATTCTCGGCAGGCCGCTGCTCGTCGACGCACGGGTGAAGTGGTTTCGGCCGCCGGAGTACTATCGCCACTCGCGGTGGCGCGGAACCTGGGCGCTCGATGGCGGTGGTGCACTGATGAATCAAGGCGTGCACACCGTCGATCTGTTGCTCTGGCTTCTAGGAGATGTCGTCCAGGTGCAAGCTCGGACCGCTACTCTGCTCCAAGACATCGAGACCGAGGACACGGCGCTTGCCCTGCTCGACTTCGCCAATGGAGCAGTCGGCGTTTTACAGGCAACCACCGCTGCCTATCCAGGTTATCGCCGTCGGCTGGAGATTACCGGCTCGGAAGGCACGGTCATCGTCGAGCAGGATCGGATTATCGCCGCCGACCTAAGAAAGGATGCCGGCCAGCTGATCTCCGATCACCAAGAGGATAGGAATTCCCCCTCGTCCTCTCCGGTGGTCGGCGATTTTCGAGGTCACCAGAGCGCGATCGAAGACTTCATCCACGCGATCGAAATGAACGCAGCGCCAGCATGCGATGGTTCAGCGGGACGGCGCAGCGTTGCCCTGATTGAAGACATCTACCGGGCGTCCCGGCGCGGATCACGGGACGCTCAGCCTGGGTATTGAGACAAAAAGGAGAGGTGCCATGGGAGAGCAAAAGATCGGACGTCGCGAATTCCTGGGCCAAATTGCGGTGGGTACCGCCGCGCTCGGCTATTTCCCGTCAAGCGTGTTGGGTGCGAACGAGCGCGTTCGGGTGGGGATGATCGGGGTAGGCGCACGCGGCCAGGAGCTGGTGAAACAGCTTCTCGCGGTTCCCAATGCAGAGCTCGTCGCGGTTGCCGATGTCTACAAGCGCCGCCACGAGGAAGCCAAAAAACTGGTGCCGCGGCTAAAGACCTTCGACGATCACCGGCGCATGCTGGAGATGAAGGACCTCGACGCGGTGATCGTCGCCAGCCCGCTGCACATTCATGCGAGGCA
>Ga0126378_10003776_pt1 | contig 11450 bp, 13 predicted proteins | sample PanSoiMetPlot_23_FD_92587 | JGI IMG/M metagenome (GOLD analysis project Ga0126378, IMG submission 92587) | Tropical forest soil microbial communities from Panama - MetaG Plot_23 | ecosystem: Environmental > Terrestrial > Soil > Tropical forest > Bulk soil | place: Panama | collected 2016-02-17
CGAGTAGCTCGGTCGCGGCAACATCCCCCTTATTCCAAATACGTTCATAAAAAGCCCGAACAAGCTTGGGAGTACTCATAAAATGGAAGCCCCGGTGGTGGCGAAAGAATCAGAAACATGAACTTTACGCCGTGTTAGCCGAGCTCGCGCGTGGTTCGTTCTTGTCGTGCGGCTTTCGTAGCTTGGTCTCGTGGCTGTTTCCTTATCCCCGAATCGGTCGAGAATGGCTCGTAAGATCGCATCGGCATCGGCGCGCCGGGCGGGCCAAAACGGACATTTTATCAGGTGAAAAATGGACTTCGGCTAACCTGCTCTGGACGGGCGCCGAGAATGACAAAAATTTCATCTAGATGATTTGTCTACGTATGTTTCCCGACTTGGGCCAACTTGGCGTGCTTTAGAGAACTCTAATCAGCTGATATTATGTGAGAAGAAGTGCAAGCGCGGCCCTTAAGACATGGATCGCAGTTTCGAACCCTGTCGCGCCCACCGCGCTGTTGGCCTGTCCTGTCAGCGTCGCCGGGAAGGCAAGGGGATTCCATTCGAGTGGGGCGGATGGAACTGGGTTCGAAAATTTGCGCAATCACCCCGAAATAGAATTCGCTACGCTTACGGACATCGGCTGCCAGCGGCAGCGCAACGAGGACTCTTCCGCCTATTGGCTACCCGACGCTTTCGATGAACTAGAGTGTAAAGGAAGTCTGGCCATTATCGCCGATGGCATGGGCGGATATGAGGGTGGGCAGGAAGCCAGCCATATCGCTGTTCAAACGGTCTGCGACACCTTCGCTAAGGATGCCGGAACCCCTCAGAGCTTACTGGTGAGTGGGATGAAGGCCGCGCACGAGCGTATTCGCGAGTACGCTCGCCAGCACCCGAAATTATTCGGCATGGGAACAACTTGCACAGCAGTCTGTGTGGCGCAAGCCTATCTTTACTTTGCGCACATTGGGGACAGCCGCTTATATCTGGTGCGTAGAGGCAACATTTCTCGCCTCACTCGTGATCATTCTTATGTGGCGCGGCTGATTGAGTCTGGCCTACTCAGCACCAGCGAAGCGGAAGCCCATCCGCAACGTCACATTTTGACGGCAGCCCTGGGTGTGGGCGACGACCCTAATCCTGATACGCCTCTACAACCTTTGCCCCTGCAAAACGGTGACACCCTGCTGCTGTGTACCGACGGTCTTTGGGGTCTGGTGAGCGACGAGGAGTTGCTAAAATCAGTGAGAGGCCATCTTCCCGCAGACGCCTGTCATGAACTGGTCCATTTAGCCAAACACCGTGGGGCGCCTGACAACGTTACCCTGCAACTGTTACGTTTCAGGGGTAACGGCGCTGCCGCTACCGGCGAGGCATCCACCGCTTTCTAAAACTACCCTCGGCTTGGAGCATTCTCCTCCACCCAGTTCTACCTAGTTGCAAGGAAATGCACAGGGCACTGGCACTGACCTCCCCCCATCTCGGCAGGGCCAATAAATTCAAAGCATTGCAGATGCTTGACCCTGCGCTTGAATGGCAGCCAACGTGCTAATCCCCTCTGTGTAAATAAAGTCTATTGACTAAATAGACTTAATCGGAGAAGCTGAACGGCATGAGAGTCTCTCAGAAAGGACTTTACGCTCTGCAGGCACTGATGATGTTGGCGCGGCGCCACCATCAGGGCGCCATCAAGATCCGCGAGATCGCTTACGAAGAGGATCTGCCCGAGAAGTTTCTGGAGCTCATTCTTCTGGAGTTGAAGAACGCCCGCATCGTAGAGAGCGTTCGCGGAGCCAAGGGCGGCTATCAACTGCGCCGGCCACCGTCGGAAATTTTCTTGAGCGAAATCATTCGCCTGATTGACGGCCCGCTGGCTCCTTTTGGCGATGCTGATTCGTTGCGTGACTTGATCGACCGCGATCTACCCCACCGCTCGCTGTATATGGTTTTCCTCCAGGTGCGGGACGCGGCCGCAAAAATCCTGGACAGCACCAGCCTGGCCGATCTTTTGGCCAATTCCGGATCGCACAGCTCAGGCGCGAAGAGGCGTACACGTAGGAAAAAAGAAGCCACTGTGCTTCCGATGGTGGTGCATGGGAGCAAAGGCGCCAATGAAAACTAGGTTCTTGCTATTCAGTCTGATATTGGTAACTGCGTCCGCTGCCTTTGCTCAGCAAACCGCGATCCGGGTTGGCGCCTTCCCCAACATTACGCACCCTCAGGCAATGGTGGGAAAAGCGAATGGCTGGTTTCAGACGGCCATGGGACATGAGGTCAAGATTGAGTGGAAGACATTTAACGCGGGACCTTCAGCGATAGAGGCCATGTTCGCCGGTGCGCTGGATATGACCTACATCGGGCCCAATCCGGCGATCAACGGTTATGTGCGCTCCGACGGCGCGGCGGTGCGGACAATCGCCGGGGCCACCAGCGGTGGAGCAGCGCTGGTAGTCCGCCGGGATGCTGGAATTTCTACCCTCGAAGATTTTCACGGTAAACGAATCGCATCACCGCAGATGGGCAACACGCAGGATGTCGCGCTGCGCGCGTGGCTAAAAGCACACGGCCTGAAGACAAGCGATAAAGGCGGAGATGTGCAGGTTATTCCCGTCGCTAATCCGGATCAACTCACGTTGTTTGTCAAGAAACAACTCGACGGCGCGTGGGCGCCCGAGCCTTGGGCTTCCCGCCTGATTCACGAAGCCAATGGACGCATATTCCTCGACGAACGCCAGCTATGGCCGGGGGGGCAGTTCGTGACTGCGCAACTCTTGGTCAGGACCAGCTTTCTCAATGAGCATCCGGACCTGGTGAAGGCGTGGTTGCGGGCGCATGTGGCGTTGACCGATTGGATTAACGGTCACCTTCCCGAGGCGAAAGCGATTCTCAACTCACAAATTCAAAAAGAAACAGGAAAGGCGCTGCCCAGTGATGTTCTTGACGAGGCCTTTAGCCGTCTCGCGGTCACCTACGATCCGCTGCGCGAGGCGCTGCTGAAAGCGGCTCAGTCCGCCTTCGAAGCCGGTTTTCTGGGACGCCAGATGCCTGATCTTTCCCATATGTACGAGCTCAAGCTGCTGAATGAGGTCCTGGCGGAAAAGGGGAAGAAATTAATCCAATGACTCCGACTCCGAATAGTCGTACCGCGACTCCTGAGGCCGGCAGCGAACATCGTTTGGCTCGTACTGCGTTGTTGCATCCGTGCGAAGGAAATGATTTCAGGGTATTCCCCGCGCGTACTCCGGCTTCGACTCCGAAGGTTGCGCTGAACGATATTTGCCTGGCCTACAGCGTAAATGCCAAGGGCAAGTTGATTGCTTTGGACCACATTAACCTGCAGGTTCAGCGCGGAGAGTTTCTCTGCGTTGTGGGGCCTTCCGGCTGCGGAAAATCGACCTTGCTGCATCTGGTCGCGGGCCTGCAACGCCAAACCTCCGGGGAAGTGCTCATCGACGGCAGAGCGGTCGTGGGAACCGGCACCGACCGAATTCTTATTTTTCAGGAGCTGGGATTGTTTCCTTGGTTGACGGTGGCGCAGAACGTTGAGTTTGGGATGCGGATGAAGGCTGCTCCCATGCTAGAGCGCGCAGCCAAAGTAGATCGGTACCTCCGCCTGGTTCATCTCCGTCAGTTCAAGGACAGTTACATCCATCAACTCTCAGGTGGCATGCGACAGCGAGTTGCGTTGGCTCGAGCGTTGGCGACCGAGCCGGACGTACTTCTCATGGACGAACCGTTTGCCGCGCTGGATGCTCAGACCCGCGACTTGTTGCATGACGAACTGGAACGTATCTGGGCAGAGACAGGCCGCACCATAATTTTTGTAACCCACAACGTGCGCGAGGCAGTACGCCTGGGCGATCGCGTGGTGCTACTAACGTTCCGGCCAGGAAAGGTGAAGAGCGAATATTGCATCGAATTAGCCCGGCCTCGGCACTTGGAGGATCTGGAAGTGGCCAGCACCGCGCGAGACATCCTTAACGACTTGCGTGAAGAGATAAACAAATCCCTGGAAGCCGAGTACGACCATGAAGCGAACCGTTAGCTACGTGTTGTTCTATTCGGTCCCGATTGCTCTTTGGGTGATCCTGGCCAAACTGAGAGTTTGGCCGCCCTACATTTTTCCCACGCCCTGGGGCGTGGTTGAGGCGCTGTGGGCCGGTTTCGCCGATCACAGTTTCTGGATCGCTATTGCAGTCAGCATGCGACGCATGCTAGTCGGATACGGAGTCTCGGTGGTTTTCGGGATGATTCTGGGCTTGGGCATCGCCAGCAGCAAATTCCTCGAGGAAACGGTTGGGGGCCTTCTAGTGAGCCTGCAGAGCTTGCCAAGCATCTGCTGGCTGCCGATAGCAGTGCTTTGGTTTGGATTAACGGAGAAAGCCATTCTCTTTGTGGTGGTCATGGGATCGCTCTTGTCGGTAACCATCAGCATGGAAACAGGGCGAAGGCAATTGCCCAAGATTTACTCGATGGCTGGGCGCAATTTGGGCGCCAAGGGATTACAGCTGTTCCTGTATGTCACCTTGCCCGCCAGCTTGCCGTATATCGTAACCGGGCTCAAGCAGGGCTGGGCATTCGCCTGGCGCTCCTTGATCTCGGGAGAAATGATTTTCGTCAGTTTGGGTCTTGGCCAATTGTTGATGATGGGTCGCGACCTCAACGACATGAGCCAAGTGATTGCCGTAATGGTTCTGATTATTGCCCTCGGGTACCTGGTCGACGGCCTGGTATTCAAAACCCTAGAGAGACGGCTCGAGGAGAGGTGGGGATTAGTACCGGCAGCGACGGCATAATTTGCCACAACATTCGCGTACGGTATTTTCCCCCGTGGTTCCATATACCGGATAAGGCACTGATAAAGCCCGGTCTATCCGGTTTTCAAGAGGATCACAACAGTGGTACACGGATTGCGGAGATTAAGTCTAGTTAGTAAATAGAGATTATTCTGATTAATGTCGCTCCCGCTGCCGGGCGTTGTTTCGGCGGCGAAATCGAAGCGGAAAAAACAAGCGGTATCCCAGGAGAACATGTATGAGTAAATCTTTGTTGCTTCTAGCGGTTCTGCTGTTTGTAACTGCGCTGGTGCACGCTCAGGCGATGTCGGACTCCAGCAGCGATGATTCGGCTGCCGTGGAACCGGTGGTCGCGACACCTAAGGCTACGTCTCCTGTCTCTTTCGGTTCGAATGGGTTGGTCCTCTCCACGGAAGACCAAGGATATCGGCTGCAGGTGCATGGCTACGTGCAGGCTGATAACCGAATGTTTTCCAATAATGTCAAGGGAGAAGGATTGGACCAGTTCCTGTTCCGTCGCATACGTCCCCTGTTCGAGGGCACGCTATTCAATGCCGTGGATTTTCGCTTCATGCCTGATTTTGGCCAGAACAACCCACAAATCCAGGAAGCTTATCTGGAATTGAAATCGTTGCCTTTCGCCAAACTGCGAGTGGGCAAGTTCAAAGAGCCAATTGGATTGGAGGTTTTGCGGTCGGATCGGGAATTGACCTTTGCCGAGCGCTCGCTGGCGTCTGACTTGGTCCCCTTGCGTTACATGGGAGCGCAAATTAGCGGAGGTCTCCTTTCCAATTCGATCGGCTATCAAGTCGGCTATTTCAATGGAGCCAATGACGGAGCGAACGGGAACTTTCAGTGGATCCAGGCCAATGAGGTTGCCGCCCGAGTGTTTTTTCAGCCGTTTGAAACGACGAAGATAAATGCCATCCGTCAGTTCGGGATCGGCTTGGGGGGCTCCGCCGGAGATCAGCACGGTACCATCGCCGGGTTGAAAACAGTCGGGCAAAGCACATTTTTCAAATACTCGTCCGGCGCCTTGGCGAACGGTCAGCACAACCGAGTCGTGCCCCAAGCGTATTACTACTATGGGCCGGTTGGCCTGATGGGCGAGTATGCCATCTCCTCTCAGGAAGTTCTGAACAAGCAACTTGATCAACGCCTGCGCAACGAGGCCTGGCAGGTGGCGGCCTCAGTTGTTCTCACCGGAGAAAAGAACAGCTATGGCGGTGTTCGCCCGCGCTATTCCTTCGAACCCAACAGGAGTTTTCGCCACTGGGGCGCCGTGGAATTGGCGTTGCGAACCAGTCAGCTACGGATCGACAAAGACGCGTTTCCACTATTTGCCAATCCGAAAACCTCTGCCCAGGAAGCGCATGAGTACGGAGTGGGCATCAACTGGTACCTGAACCGTTTTGTCAAACTGGTGACCAACTACGAGCACACGAATTTCCGGATGGCACAAAGTACGGTGACTCCTCTGCACAGCGAGAACGTGTTAATGAGCCGCATCCAACTCGCATTCTGATCGTGTAGGCGTATTTGTGTGCGTCCTCACACGAAAAGCGCGAACGGCGCCGAGCAGTCCAGTCGGCGCGTAATTGTCGACGTGCTACGGCAGGCGGAGTCGTAAGATGAATTTTGCGCGATTTGACGTTCTGATTGTCGGAGGCGACTTCAGTGGGACGATACTTGCTATCCAACTGCTATACCGTGCTCCTGCTCTAAAAATTGCCTTACTGGATAAAGGATCTTTACCCGGGCGCGGTGTGGCCTATGGCGCCAACTACAAGCGTCACTTTCTGACCTTGCCCGCCGATATGATGAGTGCCTTTTCCGAAGAGCCGAACATTTCCTTGTCTGAGCTCGGGCTAATTACCGGCCTTCCTTCAAGCGCAGCAGTTTTCTGCCGCGAGCCGTCTACGGACGGTATATGGAATCGCTGCTCCAGCATGCGTTCGCAGCTGCGCCCGAAGGAAACTTTACGTGGGTTGAGGATGAGGCTCTTTCGTTAATGCGCCGCCATGGCTTATTCAAGCTGCAAAGGCAGAAGGGACCTGATCTGTTAGCCCAATCCCCTATGATTGCCGGGGGCACTATCCGCCATCAGATCCAAAGGTTCCGGGCGTGTGCGGGTCCAGCCGCCATTACGTCTCATGCCCTGGTCAGAAGATGCATTGGATGACTTGCCGGCAGAGGGCAGTGTCCTGCTGTTGGGTTCGGGCCTCACCAGCATGGATTTGACGGCGACGTTGAAAGCGAAAGGATTCACAGAACAAATCCTCATTCTGTCGCGACACGGCTTGGTTTCCCCAATCCCATCGAGCCACGAATGCCTGGCCTGAGTTTTGGGCACAACCATGAAGATTTGGCCGAGGTGGTATTTTGCAGGCGCAAGACGCATGCCCTGGAAACTCTTCGGGTCAATCGCGTCATCAACGGCACGGGGTCGGAAACCGATTGCCGCCGTATTGAGGATTCGCTGATCAGCAGCCTATGTCTACAAGGCCTTGCCCGGCCGGATCCGCTGTTCATGGCGTGGATGTGTGGGAAAACGGTGGGTTGCTGGATGCTCATGGCCGACTATCCCACTCGCTGTTCGCGATTGGTCCGCCGCGCAAGGGCTGTTTGTGGGAAACCACGGCCGTTCCAGAAATTCGCACTCGGGCAGCGTAGCTCGCTGAGCATCTTCTGTGCATCTGGCTAAGGCGGCCGTACGCACGACGCCTCTCATCCGTACTTGGCGGATCGAGATCATCGATGTCAAAACCGGGTTCCATTTGACCTGAGCCGACATGCCGCATACATTAGAACGGTTTTCGATACCTGCCATGCACTCACGACGCGAATTTCTCAAAGGCGTTTCCCTGACTCTAGTGGCTGCATGCTCGGCCAATCCCTCGGGCTGCTGGACGGCTGATGCTGCAGACGCGCCGCCAATACCGGGGAAGGAGGGGATGATTGTTCGCTCCTTCCGTTTCCTGGACCTGGAAATGCCTCCCGAATACGCCGACTCGTTCATCACGCCCATACCCCATTTCTTTGTACGCAACCACATGCACGAACCCGCCACGCTCGATGCTTCCACTTGGCGGCTTACCGTCAGCGGCGAGGTGAAAAAGCCACTGGTGTTCAGTCTTGCGGAATTGGAAAAGCTAGAGAGCCATGCGGTAGTGAATGCGCTTGAGTGTGCGGGAAATGGTCGGGGGTTGGTTGATCCACACGTTTCGGGTATTCAGTGGCAAAAGGGAGCAGTGGGTAATGCGCGGTTCCGTGGTGTGCGGCTCGCCGATGTTCTCGAGCGCGTGGGCGTGAAGTCCACCGGCAAGCATGTGATGTTCCGCGGCCTTGACGAAGTTCCCGGCAAGGTCCCGCCTTTTATCCGCAGCATCCCCCTCGAAAAGGCGCTACACCCGGACACGCTGGTGGCGACGCACATAAACGGTGTTCGCTTGCCCAAGCACCATGGATTTCCGGCGCGAGCCCTGGTACCGGGCTGGGTCGGTGCCGCTTCGTGCAAGTGGCTGGCTGAGATAAAAATACTCAATCAGCCGTTTGACGGCAATTTCATGTACCCGGGATATCGGCTCCCTAATGAGCCGATGAAATCCGGTGCTGCGATTACGCTGGAAAACTCCCACACATTGACTGACCTAAACGTGAAATCGCTAATTGCGGCTCCCGGCGACGGCGCGAAGCTGCGCTCGCGTGCCATTCGCGTGCGGGGCGTGGCCTGGGCGGGCGAATCGGAAGTGGCGCGCGTGGATGTTTCGACCGATTCTGGCGCGACCTGGCAGGCAGCAGAATTGGTCAAAGAGCACGCGAAGTATGCCTGGCGACTGTGGAGTTTCGCCTTTAAGGCAGTGAAGCCGGGAGGCTGCACAATCATGTCCCGGGCCAGCGATAGTCAAGGGCGCGTGCAGCCCGCCTCTGTTTCGTGGAACCCTGGCGGATATCTCAACAATGCGATCGACCGGGTGAATATCTATGTGGAAGCCTAACGTAGCGAAGGTTACCGTCATGGTGGCTGCGTGCGTGCCGCTGTTCTGGGGACAATCGAATTCCATCTCGCCATTGCCGGCTGGGACCATGCAGGCTAAGGTGACCAGGGCCTGTATGGAGTGCCACGAGTCGCGGATCATCTTGCAACAGCGCCTCAACAAGACCGCGTGGAGCAAGGAGGTCGACAAGATGATCAAGTGGGGTGCATTGGTCGAACCTGCCGATCGTGACGGTTTCATCGATTACCTCAGCCGTAACTTTCCATCTGATCGACCGTCGTACCTAGCTCCACGCATGAAAAGGTGACGCACGGCGGATCTTCTGCCCGCGCCCGGCCTGGCAACAGTGCCCGGGGTACACGGAAAACGCGGTCGCAATTTGGTCGTTATCGTTGCCGGGCTTTAAACTGGATAGGTGAAGATCGCCCTTGGACAAATCAATCCCACAATTGGGGATTTTTCCGGCAACGCCGCAAAAATTATCGACTTTTCTAGGCGGGCGCAGGCGGGCGGCGCTGGGCTGATTCTTTTTCCCGAACTGTCCATCTGTGGATACCCGCCGCGCGATCTGGTCGAGCGTCCGTCTTTTGTTGCCAAGAACCAGGAAACTGCCAAGCGGATCGCCGAGCGAACATCGGGAATCGCCGTGATCTGTGGCCTGGTAACCCCGGCGCACGCGCAGAGCGGCAAATTGGCGATGAATTCAGCCGCGCTATTGCGGGATGGCAAGGTGGGGTTTGTTCAATCGAAGGTACTGCTGCCAACCTACGACGTTTTCGATGAAATGCGCAATTTTGCCCCCGCCGCCCAGCAGGATCTATTCGACTTCTGCGGGAAGCGCATGGCGCTGACGATCTGTGAGGACGCTTGGAATGACAAGAATTTCTGGAGCAAGCGGCTTTATGCCGTTGATCCGGTCGAAGAACTCATTCGGGCAGGGGGGAATTTTGTTCTCAACATATCAGCTTCTCCTTACTGGATCGGCAAGCGGGAATTCCGCAGGAAGATGCTGGCCTCCATTGCGGTAAATCACAAGGTTCCTGTGGTTATGATCAATCAGGTAGGCGGCAATGACAGCCTTATTTTCGACGGCTCCAGTCTGGTCATCAATCCCGCCGGCCAGGTGATCGCGCAGGGAAAATCCTTCGAGGAAGACCTGGTTTTTTTTGATTCCGATACGCTGAGCGGCGAGATGCACGAGCAAATACAGGGGGACGAGGCCAACGCATACAAGGCGCTCGTGCTGGGGACGCGCGATTATGTGCGAAAGTGCGGATTTGAAACTGTGCTGGTCGCTCTCAGTGGCGGCATTGACTCCGCCTTGACCGCGTGCATAGCAGCTGACGCCATGGGGGCAGAGCACGTAATCGGCGTTGGCATGCCTGGACCATATTCCTCTCAAGGATCGATCGCCGACGCGCGAGCCATCGCGGAAAATCTAGGCATTCGCTTTGAACTGCTTTCGATCAAGGAAATTTTCGCGGACTATCAGAGGGTTCTGCAGCCGGTGTTCTACGGCCGCCCGGAAGATGTGACTGAAGAAAATATCCAGCCACGTGCGCGTGGCACCTTGCTGATGGCATTGGCCAACAAGTTCTGTGCCATCGTGCTGAGTACCGGCAACAAGAGCGAACTAGCCGTCGGTTATTGCACCCTGTACGGAGACATGGTCGGAGGTCTAGCCGTAATCTCCGATGTTCCAAAGACGATGGTCTACCGGCTGGCACTTTACGTAAATTCACGGCGCTCTGTCATTCCCCAGGCTACGCTGGACAAGCCGCCCTCCGCCGAGTTGCGCCCCGACCAGAAGGATATTGACACGTTGCCGCCGTATGAAGTGCTTGATCCTATTCTCGAGGACTACATCGAGGATCTTCGCACACCGGAGGAAATTGCCGCGCGTCACAATCTCGATATCAATTTGGTCTGCCGTGTGATTAGGATGGTCGATCGCAATGAGTACAAGCGCCAACAAGCCGCTCCCGGACTGAAGATTTCCGCAAAGGCCTTTGGTTACGGCCGGCGTTTGCCTATTGCTGCCAAATACGAATACTGAGCGTTGTGGAATCGGTTCCAGTCAATAGAGAGGAAAAGGGAAATAATGTATCGTCAACTCGCTCGCGTCGTGGTAGTGCTACTCCTACTTACTAGTGTCGCTCTTGCTCAACAAAAGACAAAAAAAGAGAACTCCGTAGGGGGTGCGCGCAAGGCGGAAGCTACTCCGATGCCGTCTCTACTTCCTTCGGAGGAGACGGTCAATGCTTTTCTTCATCAGATGTTCGGCCATGACAAGTCGATCACGTGGAAGATCATCGCCATTAAGCCGTCAGAGGCTGAAGGGTTGGCTGAGGTCAACGTTCTTCTCAGCAATCCACAGGGACAGCAGGTTAGTACCCTTTATGTGACATCGGACCAAAAGCATGCTGTCCTTGGAGAAATCATTCCATTTGGGACCGAGCCTTTTAAAGAGGACCGCGAAACGCTGGAGAAGGGCCAGAATGGCGTAATCAAAGGTCCGGCCAAGGCGACGGTAGAGATCGCAGAGTTCAGTGATTTGCAGTGTCCGCACTGCAAGCAGGCGCAACCTACTGTCGAGAAACTCATGACGGATGTACCCGACGCGCGCTTCGTGTTTCAGCCGTTTCCCCTTCCATCTCATGATTGGGCGATGAAG
>Ga0126378_10003777_pt1 | contig 11449 bp, 11 predicted proteins | sample PanSoiMetPlot_23_FD_92587 | JGI IMG/M metagenome (GOLD analysis project Ga0126378, IMG submission 92587) | Tropical forest soil microbial communities from Panama - MetaG Plot_23 | ecosystem: Environmental > Terrestrial > Soil > Tropical forest > Bulk soil | place: Panama | collected 2016-02-17
CCGCTGTGCGCTGACAACCAGCAGCTTCAGACGGGGCCCGGCCCCACTGCACTGGCCGTACGTTCCAGAAACGCCTTGCGCCGCAGTGGGCCAGGCCCCCAGCGTCGTCAACGGCCGCTGAGGTAGCCGGGACCTAGTCGAAGGACCAAGCGCAGGTCCCGGCGGTTGTCACCTCCCTGTGACAACGCGGTCGGGAATCGTGAAGCACTGGGCTCAGCCCGCCCGAGTGGCAGGCTGCCCGGCCGGCGCGCTGAGGAAGGCGATCCCGATAGCCACGGCGTATGCGACGTTGCCGATACCGAACCGGATGATCGCCGGGCGGGCGCCGGCCGGGGTGCGGGCGATCTTCAGGTGCTCGCGCCGGATGGACCACCAGAACACCAGGCCGAAGCTGAGCGACATGCCCTCGAACACTCCCTGGAAGATCGCGGCCGCCAGGGACGCGTCGGCGCCGCCCCGGCCGAGGTAGGCGGCGACGGTGGCGGTGGCAAAGGGTATGGCCACGACGAAAAACAGCAGCAGGAGGTTGAGGAACAGCAGGGTCCGGTCGATCTCGGAGAAGTTCTTGAAGCATGTGGTGGTTGACCCAGATGATCCCGATGGTGAGGAAGCTGATGACGTAGGCCGTGAAGGAGGGCCAGTGGCCCACAAGCTGCCGTGCCAGCGGCCCATGTCCCGGTCCTGGTACCGCCAGGTTGAGGGCGAGAAGGGTGATCGCGACGGCGAAGACGCCGTCGCTGAACGCCTCCAGCCGCCCGCTCTCCATCATCGGCCGGTGTTCTGAGCGGGCCTGTCAGCAGCCGCCGGACACGCGCATCGCCGGGTCTCGCTGCCGCCACGCATGCCTCGCCGGCACCCCGCGTCGATGCCGGTGAGCGTGGGGTTTCCCTGCCTGCTTGATGGTGGCAGATGATGGTAGGGGCCGGTATGCGTACTGTGGGTCCAGACTCTGTTCGCTGGGTGCTGGCGGCGGGACGAGCAGGGCGTGAGGGGCGGTTGGGCGGTGATGGAGGAGCCTGCGCTTACGTTCGCTGGTCTGTTGCGGCGGCTGCGGGCCGAGGCCCGGCTGACGCAGGAGGAGCTGGCCGAAGCGGCGGGTGTGAGCCCGCGGTCGGTCAGTGACCTGGAGCGGGGCGTCAACCGGACGGCCCGCAAGGACACCGCGGTGTTGCTGGCGGGGGCGCTTGGCCTGCCCGGGGCGGTTGCTGAGTTGTTCGTGGCCGCGGCGCGCGGGCGGCGCCGGGCGGAGGAGGTGGTCGCGGCCGGGCGGGGGGCGGTCGTGGGAGCGTTCGCCGCGGCGGCGACGCGCGGGCTGCCGCGGGATGTCGCCAGCTTCACCGGCCGCCGGGCCGAGCTTGACCGGCTGGCGGGAGGGCTGGACAGCCTGGCCGACGGCGGGGTGGTGGGGATCTGCGCGATCGGGGGGATGGCCGGGGTCGGCAAGACCGCGTTCGCGGTGCACGTGGCGCACCGGCTGGCCGACGCTTTCCCCGACGGCCAGTTTTACCTGCCGTTGCATGCGCACACCCGCGGCCAGCGGCCGGTGGACCCGGCGGATGCGCTGTCGAGTCTGCTGCTGACCGCGGGGTTGCCCGCGGCGCTGATCCCGCCCGGGCTGGAGGCCCGGGCGGCGCGATGGCGCGATCACGTGGCCGGCAAGAAGATCTTGCTGCTGCTGGATGACGCGGCCAGCCATGAGCAGGTCCGGCCGCTGCTGCCCGGTACCGGGGGCAGCCTGGTGCTGCTGACCAGCCGCCGGCGGCTGGCCGCGCTGGACGACGCCGCCGTCATCAGCCTGGACACGCTCGCCCCGCAGGAGGCCGCCGCGCTGCTGACCCGGCTCGCGGGCCGCCTCGGGCTGCAGCCCGGTGACGTCGCGGTGGGCGAGATCACCAGGCTGTGCGGCTACCTGCCGCTGGCGATCGGGCTGATCGCCAGCCAGCTGCGCCACCACCCGGCCCAGACCGCCCAGAGCGTGGCGGCAAGCCTGGCGGCGGCGACAGACCGGCCGGACCTGATGCGGGCCGAGAACCTGTCGGTCGCGGCCGCGTTCGACCTGTCCTACACCGACCTCACCGACGGCCAGCAGCGGCTGTTTCGCCGGCTCGGCCTGATCCCGGGCCCCAGCTTCGACGCCTACGCCGCCGCCGCGCTGGACGCCACCACCCCAGCCCAGGCCCGCCGCCACCTCGATGAGCTGTATGACCAGCACCTGATCACCGAGCCCGCACCCGGCCGGTACCAGCTGCACGACCTGCTCCGCGAACATGCCCGCGCCCTGGCTGCCACTGACGACCAGGCAGACCGCGTCGCCGCGGCCGGGCGGGTGCTGGATTACTACCTGTATACCGCCCTGGCCGCCGGCAGGCACTTCGCCCCCCGAGCCAGCACTTACCGCCGCCCGCTGCCCGGCAACCCGTCGGCGCAGGCCCCGGACCTGTCCACGCTCGGGCAGGCGGCCGCCTGGCTGGAAGCAGAGCGCGCGAACCTGCACGCCGCCGCGGACTACGCCGCGACCCGCGGCCACTCCCGGCATGCCGTCGCGATTCCCGCCGCGATTGGCGGCTTCCTGGCCGCCCGCGGTCACTGGGATCAGTCCGCCGCCCTCCACCAAAGCGCCTTGGCCGCAGCGCGCCAGGCTGGAGACCGGCTCGGCGAGGCCGACGCACTTAGCACGCTTGGCGTACTGCAGCGCGAGAGCGGGAGCTACCCGGCCGCCGCCGCCAGCCTGGCCCGGGCACTGGCGCTGTACCGCGATATCGGTGACCAGCCCGGCCAGGCGGACGTCCTAAACGAGCTGGGCTTCCTGCGCGTTCTGGTGGGGGACTATCCGGCCGCCACCGCGAGCCACCAGCAAGCCCTGCTACTAGCCCGCAGCACTGGTGACCGGCGCGCTGAGGCCCACGCCGTTAGCAACCTGGGCCTGGTGCAGCAGTTGACCGGGGATCACCCAGCCGCGGCCGCCAGCCAGCGGCAGGCCCTAGCGCTGTTCGGTGACCTCGGCGACCTGCACGACCAGGCTTACGCCCTCAACTCGCTGGGCGTCGTCCAGGAAGAGACCGGGGATTACTCGGCCGCCGCCGCCACCCAGCAGCAGGCCCTGGCCCTGTTCCGCGACCTCGGTCACCGGCTCGGCCAGGCGCATGGCCTCAATGACCTTGGCCTCGTGCAGCAACAGATCGGGGACTACCCGGCCGCGGCCGCCAGCCACCTACAGGCCCTGGCCCTGTTCCGCGACCTCGGCAACCTGCTCGGCCAGGCCGAAGCGCTGAACCGGCTCGGCGAGTTCTCGCTCCGCACTTCCGCCACCGCCCAGGCCCGCGACCAGCACACACAGGCGCTGGCCATCGCCCGCGACATCAGCGCGGTCCCAGAGGAAGCACGCGCCCTGGAAGGAATCGGCAACAGCCACCTGCAAGAAGGCAACACCAGCCAGGCCGCCGCACCCCTGCGGCAGGCACTCGCGATCTACCAGCGCATCGGCGCCCCGGGCGCCAAGCGCGTTCAGGCAACCCTCCGCAGCCCAAACCTGCCGGGAAGCGTCGAACGACCTGATCCGGGCGTCATAACGCCCACACCAGGCTGATCGTGGGGTCAATAAGACGTTCTGCAGGCCGACGGAGCCTGCCTCGGGCTTCGGTCGGCCGCAGCGGTAATCGGGGCCATGCTTCATTACGATGCAGGCATGCCAGGCGTAACCGGGCCGGTGGATGCAGCGATGGCCGGTACCTGCGGAGGCAGGACGCTGAGTCCGCCGCCGTGCAGGCCGCCACACGGCGACGCCGGCGCGCAGCCGCCACCGGGGAGCATCACGACGGTGACGCAGAGCGCGCCGGTGCCCAGATGCGGGCCCCGGTCCGGGGAGGATCCCGGTACAGGCGTTGGGGCGCGATGCGCCCCGTAAACCGGCGCCGGCGCGCGGTCATGGTGTCCGGCGTGGTCGCGCTGGCCATCGCTGCGGGCGGGTGCACCGGCGCCGGGCGCCCGGGCGGCCACGCGGTTCGCCCTGCCCGCGCCAGCCCGGTGGCGCCCCCGCAGCACCGTCGCAGCATAAGCCACAGCGTCCAGCTTGTGGTCGAGGCGAGCGGAGACCTGCTGATCCATACCGCTGTCTACAAGCGGGCGCTGGTGGACGGTGCTGGCCGCACCTACACCTTCACTCCCATGTTCGCGCAGATCAAGCCCTACATCACGGGCGCGGACCTGGCGCTGTGCCACGTCGAGACCCCGATGACGCCGGCTGCCCCGGCCGGCTACCCGGTGTTCAACACCCCGCCCGCACTGGCCACCGCGATCCGCCTGACCGGGTGGCGGGCGTGTTCGACGGCCGCGACGCACTCGCTCGATCAGGGGCAGACCGGCGTCGACGACACGATCCGCGCGCTCGATCGAGCCGGGGTGGCGCACACCGGCACCTTCGCCTCGGCGGCCGCGCAGGCAACGCCGCTGATCATGACGGTCAAGGGCATCCGCGTCGCCTTCCTGGCCTACACCGAGATCACCAACGGCATCCCCTCGCCCCGTCCGTGGTCGGTCAACCGGGCCAACGCCGCGCAGATCCTGTCCGACGCCCGCCGCGCCCGCCGCGACGGCGCGCAGGTCGTCATCGTCAACATTCACTGGGGCGATCAATACACCGCCCAGCCCAGCAGCTTCCAGCTCCAGCTCGCCAGCACGCTCACCCGCTCACCCGACATCACCGCGATCGTCGGGCAGCACGTCCACATCGTCCAGCCCATCCGCATCATCCACGGCAAGCTGGTCGTCTTCGGCGAGGGCAACCTGATCTCCAACCAGACCAGCGCCTGCTGCCCGGCCGCAACCCAGGACGGGATGATCGTGCTGCTCACGATCACCGTGGACAGCCGCGGTGCGCGGGTTACGTTCATCCGCTACGTGCCGATCTGGGTGCGGCACCCCGACTTCGTGGTCCTCCCAGCCGGCACCGCCTGGCGCACCGATCCCGCCGACGCCGCAGCGTTGCGCGCATCGTATGAGCGCACGGTCGCGGTCGCCGGACACGGTCCCCAGATCCAGCCGATCCCCGACCACCTGTGACAAGGGCGGTAAACGGCCGCCGCGCGAGAGGCCGCTCCGGGCGCGATCAAGGCGGTTGCCGCCGTGATGGCAGGCCCGGCCGGGCTGATCCTCGGGACCAAGAGCTCACCGGAGGCACAATGGTGGGAATGCGAGGCAGTAAGGTCATGCCGCGCATCTGGCAGGCCAGGGCCGTTGGCTGAAGCGCGTGCAGGTTGCACGCGGATACTGGCGCTGCCAAGAACAGGCGGGCGCTGTCCGCAGCGCCGGGTGGTGGGAATCGGCGACCGTGACGTGGTCACCGGCGGCCGCCCCCGCTTCCGGCCGGCCGGACGCAGCTCGGCACCAGTATGGTCGCTGACAGTATCCGCCAGCATTCGCTGCCGTTCGGTAGAGGCGTGCAGGCAGATCAGCGCGGCCCGTGTGCCGCTGTGGCCCATGCGTTCCGTCAGTTTCCGGAGGCTGGCACCTGCCGGCCCGGTCAGATCGTTGCCCAAGATCGTGTAGCCGGGCAGGCGGGAGCGCCACCACGCCCGGCCAGCTGACCCCGCACTCCGCCCGCGAGCACGCCGTGAGCCTGATCAGCCAGCCCGTCAGCGACTACCAGCTCGCCCAGATCCCCCTCGACGCCGGGAACGCCCGCGACATCATGCTCATGCTCCTCGACGTCCACGCCGTCCTGGACCACCTCTACCTCGACGGCACCCAGCCCCACATCACCGCTCCGGCCGAGGACTACCTGCGCGAATCCGCCAGCCCCTACACCCTCGACGCCCTCATCAGCGCCCTCGCCGAAGTGACCAGCCTGCTCGGCCGCGCGATCCGCGACTCAGGCCCGCCGACCAGCCCTGCGGCACACCAGGTCCTAGTCTCGCTGATCATGACGCAGAGGCGTCATCGTGAGCGTCCTGTGCTAGGCAATCGTTCTTGACACTCGCCTCCCAGCTGGGGCGAAGCCGGGTGGCGAGCCCGTAGATGGCCTAAGGGCACCCGAGACGAGGATTCGGATGTCGTCCGCCAGCGATCTTGCTCAGCCATCCGCGGCGCCGGACTCAGCTAGCCTTGCGACCGTGGGCCAAAATGACTTGGCGGGGCTGCGGGTCCAGCGGATCGGCGTGCTGCTGGTCGACTTCCAGAACCAGTTCTGCCATCCACGGGCGTGCGGCTCCGGGCCGGTGACGAACACCGGTAACGCCGCGACCGCCCGGCGGGCTAACGCTGTCGCGGCGGAGGCTGCCCGGCGGGGGGCGCAGGTGATCTATACCCGTCAGGTGCTCGACCCGCAGCAGCTCACCGCCCGCCAGCTGCACTGGGATGGTCAGCTCGGCTTGTGCCGGAAGGGCTCCTGGGAAGCCGAGCTGTTCATCGACCCGGTGCCCAGGTCAATGACCGTGACCAAGCCCCGGTTTGACGTATGGCAAAGTCAGGAATTCCTCAGCTACCTCCAAGACGATCCGGTTGATGGATTCGTCATCGCCGGTGTCGAGTTGCGGTGCTGCGTGCTGTTCGCCGCATTGGGGGCAGATGAGCGCGGATACCGGTTCGTCGTCCCGCAGGACCTGGTGTCCGGGCTGGATGCCGGAGATGACAGCTATAACGCCGCAGCCCGCCGCCTGCTCACCGGGCTCTACGACGCTCCCGAGACCTCAGCCTCAGTGCTAGAGACCCTGGTGGCGAGAACAGACCCGTGATCGCGCGAGCTGCTCCTACGCAAGTAGGTGAATCATGTCCTGTCGGCAAATGGCTGACCTCGCGCGCTGAATACCGGCCGCCGAGCTCGCGCAGCGGGAGCGCGACACGTTGTTCCTGGCCGCCTGACCGCGGCTCCCCAGGCGCTGCGCGCTGGGTCGTGCCGCGGGCTTGCGTCACATGGACCGGCAGGCGATAGTGCGATGAAGCGGTATATGCACCACGTCAAGGTCCCGGGCGTCTAGAAGTCGTCGCCCCTCCCGAAGGGGGACCGGTGGCAGCCCTGAGCCCTGCACAGGAGAACGCCTTAAGCCTGTGGCTGGCTATGTTCCTGGCCGCGCTGCTGGCCCTGTCGCTGGCCGCGGTGATCACGTCCCCGCCGCGGACTGACAGCCCTCCCGCGGAGGGGGCAGACGCCGAGCCTTACCTCCCCAGGCATGCTGCCGAGCCGCCCGCATCCCCGCTGCCGCGCCGCATCGCAGGCCAGTCCGGTGTTGCCTACGCCGGTGACCCGGCCCGTCCCCCGGGCGTGATCTGGCCGCCGCGTGAATCCGGCGGGCCGCCGTGGGGACCGGCACCTAAGCCGGGAGCGCCGGTGCAGTACGGCGGGCGGGTCATCGACACCAGCACCGGGCGGACATGGCGCTGCCCTCACAAACACCCCACCGAGGAGTCCGCGAACCATTGCGCGGATGCCATGCAGGAGCGCATCAAGCGGCTCGGCTGGGACAAGGCGACGCGGGAGCCCCTGTAGCCACGGCCCCTGGGCACACGTTAATCCTGAGGTCCCGGCCCCGGCACTACGCCGACCTCGAAACCGCAACGGCGGCCCGCTACCTCAACGCCTTTCACGCCACCGACACGCTGGCCGACGTCTGAGTCGCCTATCTGCGCGAGCGCGGCGGATATTCCGACCTCCCGGAAGGTCCTCCACGCCACGCCCCGTCATGGCGCCCAACCCCGATTCGACCACGTGCCACCGCTCCCCTCCCAGAGGCCCGCGGGAGCGTGAGGTGCCCCGGGCCGATTGAATGATTCGTCATCTGATTGGTGAGGCAACGCCAGAGCTGGAGCATCTGCGCGCGGGTCCGGCCGGTAGGGTTAGGTTATAGGGTGTCGAGTACCTTGCGAAACGCGTCCTTCTTGCGGATTTTGCCGTCGGCGAATTCGAAGATGTCACAGCCGCGGATGAGTCTGCCGGTGCCGTCGGGGGCCATCTCGTAGAAGGACCATTCGGCGACTCCGACGTTTCCGTTGATGAACGCGGTACCGTCGTGGCGTTCACGTCCGTGATCGTAGGCGAGGACTGCGGCGAACCCGTGTCGCACCTCGTTCTTGCCGCGGTAGGTGGAGCCCGGCTCGGGGCCGACCGACGCATAGTACACGCAGTCGTCGGTCATGTAGCTCATGAGAGCGTCAAGGTCTCCGGCCGTCCATGCGGCGCTGAACTGTTGCAGGCGTTGCAGTGTCATCGCCGGCTGGCTGGTACTGGGCATTCATCTGTCGTTTCTGCTTAAGGCAGGGCCGGCGTTCGCCGCGGTTGCGACGGTAATGGTGCGGGCGAGTTGATTGAGATGAGCTAGGTCATGCCCGGCGATCTTGGTTACCATCAAGCCGAATTGCTCACGCCCCTGCTCACCGTGCGTCCCCCACCGTTGCCATCGAGTGTGCGGGGTGTGGCGGAGCAGTGCGGTGTTGTATGCCCGCAGCCCGGTCAGCACTCTGACGAGTTCGGCGGGCTCGGGATGAGGAAGTTGCGACCAGAGCTTCTCCTGGTATCCGGGGTATGCGGGGTCCTCCTCGGTCAGCACCAGCCGGAACCGGAATCCGTAGACGATGTCGACGTCGATGAGGTGTCCGACGATCTGCGCGGCGTTCCATTCACCTGCGCCGAGCGGAATACCCCACTGCGTGGCGGACAGGCCCTCGCAGAACTGGCGCACTTGTTCGGCGGTCGCTGCGTATACCTCGAGTGGATCGCGGTCGCCGAGGGTGTCGAGCAGCGCAAGGACGTATGCCGCGGGTTCGGCCGTGGCGTCAGGGATCTCGATGGCCGTCAGCGCGCCGCGGTTTCGGGTGCCGGTCATGCGGTCAGCCCCCAGTCGGCCGGTTTCTCCTGTCCTCGCCGGACCGGCCGGCGCCCTTCGGTCGGATGGCCTTCCCGGACCCAGTATTCGAGCCCGCCGATCATCTCCTTGACCTGCCTGCCATGGGCCGCGAGCAGCATCGCGCCCTTGGTGGCCGCGTTACACGACGGACCCCAGCAATAGGTTATGAGCAACCCCTCCGGCAGTTCCTGTACGCGCGCATCGGTGATCTCCTGCCATGGCAGGCTGACCGCGCCGGGCAGATGCGCCTTGAGGTAGCTGCCAGTGGGACGGCAGTCGACGAGAGTGAACCCCGCAGTAGCGCCGCCGAGGTCCCTGGCGATGTCGGCCGGGTCCGCCTCATAGGCGAGCCTGCCTCGGAAGTGGGCGCAAGCCTCATCCGCAGGTGCGGGCGGCACCGTAGTCGCGCGATTCTCGGCGCTCACGGCCTGGGTAGCTGGCCCGGGGATGGCACCGGCGCTCATCGGTTATCTCCTTCGTGTTCGACGCGATGAGTCGATCCTGACGTACCGACCGCCGCCTCACGAGTGTCGTATCCGGCGCGGTGCGCTAGATTTCCGTCATGGCCGGTTCACGGCACTGGGTCGCCTTGGCGTTGACCAGCGGCATGCCGCTCTTCGAGGCGTCGGTGCCCTGTGAGGTCTTCGGGATCGACCGGCCGGATCTCGTCTCCCCCTGGTACCGATTCTCCGTCGTAGGTCTCGGCGAGGACCCGGTGCGGATCGGGCCTGGTTTCTACCTCCCTCGCACCAGCGACTGCGACGCGCTGAGGAACGCGGACACAGTCGTTGTCGCGGCGTGTGCCGATGTGCACGATGATCCGCCTGAGCAGCTCGTGGACGCTGTGCGCGCCGCGCACGAGCGCGGCGCGCGCCTGGTCTCCATCTGCTCGGGTGCATTCATACTCGCCGCGGCCGGCGTGCTGGACGGCCGCCGGGCGACCACGCACTGGATGCACGCAGCTGAACTCGCCCGCCGTTACCCGTCCGTGCAGGTCGATGCCAACGTCCTCTACGTCGACGAAGGGAACGTCATCACCTCTGCCGGTACCGCGGCCGGCATCGACGCCTGCCTGCATGTCGTCCGCGTCGACCACGGCGCCGCCGTGGCCGCAGACCTGGCCCGCCGACTCGTCACCCCACCGCATCGCCAAGGCGGCCAGGCCCAATACACGCGCGGCCCGGCGAAGGTGGACGATGACTGGCTCGCCCCGTTGATCGACTGGGCGAACGCACGGCTGGGCGCCGCGCTCACCGTCGCCGACCTGGCCGCGCAGGCAGGCTTGAGCGTCCGCGCGCTGGAGCGCAGATTCAGCCGCACCATCGGCAAGTCTCCGCTGCACTGGCTACTCCTGCAGCGCGTGCGCCGGGCACAGGAGATGCTGGAGAGGACCAGCGCGCCGGTCGAAGTGGTCGCCACAGCATGCGGGTTCGGCACCGCAACCAACATGCGCGCGCACTTCAAGAAGCACACCGGGGTCTCACCGGCGGCGTATCGCCGGACGTTCCAGTCACCCTTCGACGAAGCGCAGCCAGAGGCGGACTTGTGATTAAGCCCGCAGAGCAACCACGATTCCAGGTCAACCCGCCGACCGCGGGAACGGAGTGCGGACAAGGTCCTGTTCTAGCTTGCATACAGGATGATGGGAGGATCTCAGTCGATCTTCGCGATCTCCTTGACCAGCTTGCCAACGTCCGAATCGGCCGGTGCGGCATAGTACTCGCCCGGCGGTCGGGGGTCGCCGGGCTGCATTCCGTAGACAGCGATCTCGCTCGCAGTAGGGCCTTCCGGGCTGGTGACGAAGTTGTAGCCTTGGTAGCTCGCCTTGGGCCATCCGCCCGGAATAGGCTGCTCGAGCAGCTCGGCCAGTTGCCTGTGCTTTGCCTCCTCAGGATCGAACAGCTGCAACGAAACCGTCTGCAAGCCCTGGAACAGTAGTACGGACTGGCCGCTGCGACGCACAAAGCAGTGTGCGAACAGGTCGGCGTCGCCGCGGTACCAGTTGCCATAGCGAGCTATGACATCAGTTGGGCTGGTCTTGGCCATTGCTCCTCCTTCACTGCTGATCTTCTCCGGGCAACCGGGCGATCACGCGCGACGTTCGGCGAGGCAAAAGTGAAGGCCCGGTTGTGCGCCTCCGCGCTGTGGCTGGCCGATGCGCCGTCGCGGTTGTCAGCGGAGGTGCCGCGTGTCTACGAAGCCGCTACCAGTTCGACAGCGATGACATATCCGGCGTGGTCGGAGGTCTTCTCGGAATGGAACAAGATGTTCTCGCCGCCAGCGCCGTCGAACCTCTTGTCGAACTCGACGGTGAAGTCGAGGCTCGACGGCAGGTTGGGGAACGCGCCGGCAAGAGTGACCTTGCCGGTATTCAGATCGAAGGAGAACGTGCAGGGGACCTGGTTGACCGAGAGTGGGCTGGCGAAGTCAATGAAGTAGGCGACGGGCGCGCCGGTGCCCCCGGGTGGCTGGCCGTTGAGGACGCCGCGGCGTCCCTGCGGCGTGAACGGGGTGCAATCGCCGAGAGCCAGGAACGCGTCGCTGGGAGCGCCTTGCCGCGACACCGAAAACGCAATGCTCTCCCCGCCGTCCGTGCCGGGGTCGCGCCCCCACCG
>Ga0126378_10003778_pt1 | contig 11448 bp, 10 predicted proteins | sample PanSoiMetPlot_23_FD_92587 | JGI IMG/M metagenome (GOLD analysis project Ga0126378, IMG submission 92587) | Tropical forest soil microbial communities from Panama - MetaG Plot_23 | ecosystem: Environmental > Terrestrial > Soil > Tropical forest > Bulk soil | place: Panama | collected 2016-02-17
CGCGATGGAGCGTATCGGGCCCAACCAGCTGAAGGCCTACTTGCGCTGTGGCATGGGGCCCTGCCAGGGACGGCTCTGCGGCCTCACGGTCACGGAGATGCTCGCGGACGCCCACGGCGTCTCGCCCGACGAGATCGGCTATTACCGGCTGCGGCCACCCGTGAAGCCGATCACCGTCGGCGACCTCGCAAGCCTGCCGAAGACCGCGGCCGACATCGCGGCGGTGGAGCGGGGTTGAGCGCTCGTATTGCGCCGTGTCTCCCAGGGACCTATTCCCGGGATTCGCTCGCCCCGATCATACGACCTTGCGTTCTCGCAGCGCCGCAATCGCCGCGTCGTCGTATCCAAGCCCGCGCAGTATCTGCTCCGTATGCTCGCCGAGTTCCGGCGTCGCGGAGCGGATCGCGGGACGCGTGCCGTCGAAGGCCATAGGCTCGCCGACGAGGCTGATGGGGCCGAGCTTTGGGTGCTCCACCGGCTGCGCGATACCGAGGTGTTGCACCTGCGGGTCCGCGAAGACCTGGTCGATGCGGTTGACGGGGCCGCAGGGGACGCCGGCGCCGTTCAGGATCTCGATCCACTCGGCGCAGGTATGGCTGCTCAGATATTCCTCGATCGCGGCGTTGAGCTCGTCGCGATGCTGCGCGCGGCTGTCCTCGGTGCGGTAGCGCGGATTCTCTAGCAGCGCCGGCGCCCCAAGGGCGCGACACATGCGGCCGTACATCTCGTTGTTGGAGCCGGCGATGTTGATGTGCCCGTCCTTGGCGCGAAACAGGCCCATGGGAATGTTCTTGGGGTGATTGTTGCCGGCTTGGCCCGCGACTTGGCCCGCCATCAGCCAGCGCGTCGCCTGGAAGTCCAGCATCGCGATTTGCGCCTCGAGCAGCGAGGTCTGCACCCAGCAGCCCTCGCCCGTCGTCTCGCGGTCGAGTAGCGCGATCAAGATCCCGATCGCCAGGAACATGCCGGAGGTGAGGTCCGCGACGGGAATGCCGACCCGCATGGGGCCCTGGCCCGGCAGGCCCGTGATCGACATGAGCCCACCCATGCCCTGGGCTATCTGATCGACGCCCGGCCGCTCGCGATAGGGGCCGGTCTGGCCGAAGCCGGAAATGCTGCCATAGACGATGCGCGGATTGATGGTGCGCAGCGTCTCGTAGTCGATCTTGAGCCGGCGCTTCACGTCGGGGCGATAGTTCTCGACCACGACGTCGGCGGCCTCCGCGAGCCGGTAGAGTACCTGCCGGCCGTCTTCCTGCTTGAGGTCGAGGGTGAGGCTGCGCTTGTTGCGGTGCAGGTTCTGGAAATCGTAGTTGTGCCGGGCCCCCGAGAGATCGTCGCCCTCGCCACCAGGCCGCGCTTCCACCTTGATGACGTCGGCGCCCCAGTCCCCGAGGATGCGTGCGCAGGTCGGGCCCGCGCGGGCGCGGGTGAGGTCAATCACCTTGAAGCGAGAGAGCGGCGGGGCTGTCATCGTGAGAACCTTCTCTTGCGGTCTCCCACGAGTGTGCGGCGCGGCCTCTGTGCCTGTCGATAGGCGAGGCTGGATCTAGCCCCGGAACCTCGGGATCACTTTCTCGCCGATGATTTCGATCGAGCGCATCACCTGGTCGTGGGTCAGGTGGCCCGCCTGCAGCATGAAGATGAACTGGTCGACGCCGGCCGCGGCCCATTTCTCGACCTGCCGGCAGACCGTGTCGGCGTTGCCGCCGATCGCCATGGCGTCCTCGATCAGCTCGTCGTTGCTGCGCTTGGCGATCTTGTCGGCGATCTGCCTGCCGCCTTCCTTCGCCGAGCCGAAGCGGTACTTGTTCACCTCGGCGTCGTTGTCGCCGTAGTACCAGCGCGCCGCGGCGCAGACGAGATCGCGACCGCGCCGGTCGTCCTCGTCTAGGCAGGCGATGGCATAGGCGCCGACGTGCTCGTTGGCGAACCTGCCGACGTATTTCGAGCGGTCGCCGCTGCGGATCGAGCGGCGATAGGCGTCGATCGCGGGCTTGGTCTCGGCGGGCGTGTTGCGGGTGACGCCGATCACGCCGACGCCCTGGAGGCCCGCGTACTCGTAAGTCTCGAAATTCGAGGCCGCGACCCAGAGCGGCGGATGCGGTTGCTGGATCGGGCGGGGCACCACGTGGCGCGCGGGCAGGTCGAAATGCTTGCCCTTGTAGCCCGGGAAGCGCTCGTGCGCGAACATGCTGAGCACAGCCTCCATAGCCTCGCGGCCGACCTCGCGGCCGAGTTTGGGATCGAAGCCGAGCCCCTCGACGACATAGCTGGAGGTGCCGCGCCCCGCGCCGAACTCGACGCGGCCGTTGCTGAGGATGTCGACCGTGGCGACGCGCTCGGCGACATAGAAGGGGTTGTGGCAGGGCATCAGGATCACGGCGAAGCCGAGACGCAGCGTCTTGGTACGTTGGCTCAGCGCCGCGAGCACCAGGTCGGGCGCGGAGCAGTGGCCGATCTCGGAATAGAAATGCTGCTCGGTGATCCAGAAATAGCGGAAGCCCGCGGCCTCGGCGACCGCACCCTGATCGATCGCGTGCCAGAACGCCTCGCGCTCGGAGGTCGCGTGCCACGGGCGCGGCATCTGCAGCTGCGTCATCAGGCCGAATTTCATCGCAAAAGCCTACGGTCGCCGTGTTCTTGCGTCCAAGGCATAAGGTGTATAGGTGTTATAAACAAATCGTCGCCTCGGTGTCGGACCCCTCTTGGAAACCCGCGCGCTCCGCTATTTCCAGACCGTTGCGGAGTTCGGCAGCTACAGCCGCGGCGCAGAGTTCCTGCGCATCTCGCAGCCGGCGGTGAGCCGGCAGATCCGCAAGCTCGAGGAGGAGCTCGGCCACGCGCTCTTCAGGCGGCACGGCCATGGCGTGAGCCTGACCGACGCGGGCCGCATCCTGCTGGAGCGCAGCCAGGTGGCGCTGCGCCAGCTGGAGCAGACCAAGGCCGAGATCCACGGCGGCAGCAGCACCAGCCTTTCGGGCGTGATCTCCTTCGCGGTGCCTCCGGCCGCCGGCTATTTCCTGGCGCCGGCGCTGGTGGCGCGCTTCGGCGCCGAGTTCCCGAACGTGTTCCTGAAGATCGTGGGCGGATTCAGCGGATACATCCACGAATGGCTGGTGCGCGGCCAAGTCGATCTTGCTTGCGCGCACGATCCGTTGCCGCAGCGTGGATTCGAGGTGGTGCCGTTGATCCGCGAGCAGGTCTTTCTCGTCGGCAAGGCCGGCGGTGCCGTGTTCCGCCGTTCCTCGATCGGCATAGCAGACCTCACGGAATTGCCGCTGGTGCTGCCGAGCCGGCCCAATGCCTCGCGGCGGCTCCTCGACAGCTGGGTCGCCAAGAAGGGCATCTCCCTCAACATCAAGCTCGAGGTCGACGACCACAGTGTGATCCGCGGTCTGGTGCGCCAGGGCATCGGCGTGACGCTCTTGACCCAGGGCGCGTTCGATGCCGACCTCCGCCACGGCGAGGTCGAGGCCGTACCGTTCCGCCCGCGCGCCTATTGGCCGCTCGCCCTGGTGGCGCCGGCGCACGGACCGCGCCCGGAGCTGGTGGCTGCCTTCATTCGCACGTTGCGAACGGTGTCGCGTGAGCTCGCGGCCTCCGGCGCTTGGCCCGGGAAGTCCCTCGATCCCAGGTAGCGCTAACGGGCGATGCCCGGAAACATCGCCTTGATCTCGGCGTTCTCGCGCGTTCTGCCCGTGTAGCCCCATAGTTCCCGCAGGGTCGGATGGCCGACAAGACACTTGAAGCTCGCCGCTGTCAGAGAGGGACATGCCGCGACGGCGAGCCGCTGCAGAGTCGGCGCGGCGGCGACGCCCGCGATCTCGCGCAGGCCCTTCATGGTGTCGAGCGTGACCGATTGCAGCGAGGTCAGGCGTGACAGGTTCGGCAGACGCTCGACGTTCCGCAGCCAGCTGAGCTCGACGCTGGCCAGACCGACGAGCTCGCGCAAGATATCGACGGTCGCAAGCTCGGTGATGCGGAAGATCCGGAGATTCTTGAGCCTCGGGAGGTCCTGCAAAGCCCACAGATCCCGCGTCTTGCTGAATCCGACGAAAACATCGGTGAGTTCCCGCAGGGAGACGAGCATCGACAGATCCGCGAGCGGGATCCCGCTGAAGCCGATCGATCGGAGGCCCGCAAGGCCGCCCACCACATGGAGATCCTTGGTGTGACTTTGGAGGAACAGCGAGTGCAATCCCGCCAGCGTCTCGAGGAAGCGAAGGGAATACCGCTTGCGGGTCGCGCTGAAGGTCAGCGACTCGAAATCGCTGCCGAGGTAGGCGAAACCGGAGACATCATCGATGTCCCACACAGCGAGATGCAGACGCCGGAGGGCCTCGAAGTGCTTGAGGAACTCGAGATCCTTGACCCCGCCGAAGACGTAGAGCTCGACGTCGGGCCGATCGCGCATCAAGCGCGCCATCCGCCGCAACGTCTCCTCGCTCTGCGGCGTGGAGAATTGGACGGTCCGGCACTCCGGCGCGAGCGGGCCGCGCAGGTGGCCATGTCCGTGATCGAGACTTAGTCGGCGCACGGTGTTGAGCGTCCTTTCGCCAAATGCCTCAGACTGTCTCGGCGATTCCCTAGGGGATCATGGACGTCAGCCGCCGAGAAAGTCCTTGGTCCAGCGGGCGTGGTCCGCGTCGCGCGCGACGCGCTTCATGAGCTCGTCCGAGGCTAATCCCGTGAGCTTGCCGGGAGGCGTTCCCGCACGCAGCGCGCGCAGGGTCTCGTGGACCGCGCTCACCGCGGCCATGAAGGGCTGATGACCTTGTAGGCAGACGCGCACGCCCCGCGCGCCGAGATAGTCGAGGTCCATCACCTCCGGTCCGACACCGCCGAGGATGAGCGGAACCTTGACCGCCGCCGCGATCGGCTCGAGCTGAGCCTTGGTCTTGACGCCGAGCACGAAGAGCGCGTCGACGCCGACCGCCTCGTAGGCGCGGCAGCGCGCGATCGCGTCCTCGACGCCGTTCACCGGCACCGCGCCGGTGCGGCCGACCACGACCAGGCTCGGATCCTGCCGGCCCGCGAGCGCCGCCTTGAGCTTGCCGACGGCCTCCTCGGTCGAGACGAGCTGCGGCGCGCTGCCGGCGCCAAAGGAACGCGGCAGCACCGTGTCCTCGATGGTAAGAGCCGCGACCCCCGCGGTCTCCAGCTCCTCGACCGTGCGCTTGGCGTTGAGCGCATTGCCGTAGCCGTGATCGGCGTCGACGAGGAGTGGCAGGTTGCCGGCGCGGTTGATCCGATAGGCCTGCGCCGCGAACTCGGTCAGCGTGAGGACGATCAGGTCGGGCGCACCCAGCTCCACCAGCGAGGCGACCGAGCCCGCGAACATGCCGACCTCGAAGCCCAGATCCTCGGCGATGCGCGCGGAGATCGGATCGAAGACGGAGCCCGGGTGGACGCAGCGCGAGCCCGCGAGGAGGGCGCGAAACCGCTCGCGCCGAGGTGTCCGATTCATGGGAGCTCAGTCCAGTAGTTCGCGAAGGACGCGGGCGGTCGCGGTGACCGCGAGCAGGATCGGCGCCTTGATCCAGCGGTGTACGACTTCCTTGGTGGCGGGCGTGTAGCTCATGCAGTCCATCGCGACGAGATCGGGTTTTTGGGCCGCGAGGCGTTGCGCGGCTTCGGCTGCGGCGGCGCCGTCGGCGCTCGGTTTCAGCACCTCTACTACGACCTCGACGCCGGGCCGCGCGCGCTGCTCGCCCAGGATCTGCCGTTGCTCGGGTATCGGGATCAAGAGGCCGAGCCGGCCGCGCGACAGCAATGCCGCCGCGAGTCCGTTCAGCACCCGCGAGGGAAACAGCACGCCGACGTCGCCCGCCATCGGCGGGAATTCACCGGTGCAGTTGAATACCAGCGCGTCGGCACCGTCGCGCCGGAGCGCCGCCAGCGTCGCAGGCGCACGCTCGACCACCGAGCGCTTCGATATCTTGACCTCGCGTCCGCCGGGCAGCGGCGTATAGAGTGCGTCGGCGGCGCTTAGCGGGGCGCGGGCGTCGATCTCGGCGTCGCTCAAGCCGTCGAAGCAGCCGCGCAGCACGATCCGTGTATCCGGCGGCAGAGCCACGGCAAAAAGCGCCGCGATCTCGGGCCGCGGCGCCTGACCGATGACGGCGATACCGAGGGTTCGTGCCAAGCTCAGCCCTCCGGTGGCGGGATCGCGCCGGTGCGCTCGGTGATGAGCTTGTAATGCTCGATCCGGCGGTGCTTCTCGAAATTGAAGATGGTCCGCTTGATGTAAGCGCCGAAATCGAGATCGCAGGTGGCGGTGATCACCTCGTCGGCCTCGGTGATCGCCTGTGTCACGATCTCGCCGGTGGGTGCGATGATGCAGGAACCGCCGATCATGGCGAAGCCGTCCTCCTTGCCGGCCTTCGCTGCCGCGAGCACCCAGGTGCCGTTCTGGTAGGCGTTTGCCTGCATGGTCACGAGATGGTGGAACATGCGGAGGTGCACGGGCTCATCGTGATGGATGTTCTCGGTGGGCGTGTTGTAGCCGAGCGCCACCAACTCCACGCCTTGGAGCCCCATCACGCGGAAGGTCTCGGGCCAGCGCCGGTCGTTGCAGATGCACATGCCGAAGATGCCGTTCATCATGCGCCAGACCTTGAAGCCCTCGTTGCCAACCTCGAAGTAGCGCTTCTCCAGGTGCTGGAAGGGCGCCTTCGGCAGGTGCTCGGAATGCCCGGGCAGGTGGATCTTGCGGTAGCGGCCGACGATCCTGCCCTTGGGGTCGACCAGGATCGCGGTGTTGAAGCGCCGCGTCCGGCCCGCCTCCTCCGTGAGCTCGGCATAGCCCAGGTAGAATCCGACACCCAGCTCCTTCGCCTTGTCGAAGAGGACCTGGGTCTCCGGTCCCGGCATCTCGCGCTCGAAGTAGCGGTCGATCTGAGCCTGGTCCGTCATCCAGTAGCGCGGAAAGAAGGTGGTGAGCGCGAGCTCCGGGAAGACAACGAAGCGCGCCTCCGCGGCGTGCGCCTCGCGCAGCATCTCCAGCAGCCGGCGCACGACCGAGCGGCGGTCGTCGGCGAGATGGATGGGCCCCAGCTGGGCGACGGCGACTCCGAGCTTGCGCGACATGATTAATCTCCTGGGCCAGCGACGCTGGCCATAGCAGCACCGAGGCATCGCCGCCGCAAGGGCCCGCGCCGTCCCGACCTTGCGCGCGGCATTCGCGGCGCTAGAGTAACCGAAACAGTGGAGGAGGGGCTCATGACGGCTCAATCGAAGTGGCGCGCGGGCGGTTTCACCCGGCGCAATCTGATTAGGGCGGGCGCCGGCACGGCGGGGCTGCTCGCCATGCCTGCGATCCTGCGTCTGAGCGCGCGCAACGCTTTTGCCCAGGCCGGCCCCAAATCCATCCTCAAGGTCGCGCCCGAGGTCGACCTCAAGGTTTTCGATCCCATCTGGACCACGGCGGCCGTAACCACGACCTACGGCTACCTCGTCTACGACACGCTGTTCTCGGTGAATATGAAGCTCGAGCCGAAGCCGCAGATGGTCGAGCGCTACGACGCGGACGACGACGGTCTCACCCACAAGTTCATGCTGCGCGACGGCCTCAAGTGGCACGATGGCACCACGGTCACCGCAAAGGACTGCGTCGCCTCGATCCGGCGCTGGGCCGCGCGCTTCGGCGAAGCACGAATCATGATGGAGCGCGCCGCGAGCCTCGACACCACCGACGAGAGGACCTTTGTGCTGAAGCTCAAAGAACCCTTCGGTCCGGTCCTGCAGGCGCTCGCCAATCCGATCCAGGTCGCTTTCATGATGCCGCAGAAGGCGGCGGAGACCGACCCCTTCACCCAGATCACCACCAAGGTTGGCTCCGGCCCCTTCATCTTCGTCGAGGAGGAGTGGAAGCCCGGCGCGCGCGTGGTATTCCGCAAGAACCCCGACTATAGGCCGCGCTCCGAGCCCAGCAACGGTTACACCGGCGGCAAGGTCGTCCACGTCGAGCGCGTCGAATGGACGGTGATCCCCGACGCCGCCGTGCAGTCCAACGCGCTCAGCGCGGGCGAGCTCGACTATCTCACGAACGCCGTTCCCGACCATGTTCCGCAGCTGCGGAGCGATCCGAACGTCACCGTGGGCATCCTCGACCCGCTGGGCTGGCAGCTCCACATCCGCATGAACTCGCTCAATCCACCCTTCAACAACGCGAAGGCGCGCCAAGCCCTGCAGATGCTCGTGGTCAGCCGCCAGGAGGACTATCTGTCGGCGACCGGCTATACCGGTGATCTCGGCAAGGCCTGCCTGGCGCCCTTCGTATGCGGCTCGCCCAATGAGTCGGTGGTCGGCACCGAGAGGTTCCAGAAACACGATCCGGAGAAGGTCAAGGCGCTCTTCAAGGAGGGCGGTTACAACGGCGAGCCCATCGTGCTGATGGATCCGACGGATCAACCGTCGCTGCATCCGCAGGCGCAGGTGCTGAGCGAGCACCTCAAGGAGATCGGCGTCAACGTCGACTTGCAGGCGATGGATTGGGCGACCCTGGTGGGTCGCCGCTCGATCAAGGCGCCACCCTCGCAGGATCGCGGCGGCTGGAACATCTTCCCGACCGCCTGGCCGTGCAGCGCGATGATGGATCCGATCATCAATGCGCCCATCGATTCGAGGTGCGATCAGAAGAATTGGTTCGGCTGGCCTTGCGACGAGACCATGGAGAAGTTGCGGCTCGACTATCTCGCGGCACGCAGCGCCGACGACCGCAAGAAGGTCATGGCCCAGATCCAGGCCCGCTTCCTTGACCAGGCGCCCTACGCGTACGCGGGCCAGTACTTCCCGCCGATCGCCTACCGCAAAGACCGCCTCAAGGGCGTCACCGGCATGGTGAACCCGGTGTTCTGGAACCTCGAGAAGTTCGCGGCGTAGGGGTTACGCCACAGGCGCCACGTGCTTGCGGACCTCTTCCTCGACGTGAGCCCAGATCTCCGACTTTAGTGCCGCGAACTCGGACGAGAGCTGGATCGAGACGCGGCGCGGCCGGGGGAGGGTGTTCGCGACCATCGTCTTTACCCGGCCGGGGCGCGCCGACATCACCACGATGCGGTCGGCGAGGATGAGCGCCTCGTCGATGTTGTGGGTGATGAAGACCGTGGTCTTGCGCGCTCGCTCGTGGATCTGCAGCAGCTCCTCCTGCATGACCTGTCGGGTGAGCGCGTCGAGGGCGGCGAAGGGTTCGTCCATCAGCAGCACTTCCGGGTCCGCCGCCAGCACGCGCGCGAAGGTCACGCGCTGCTGCATGCCGCCGGAGAGCTCGGTCGGATAGCGGTCCTCGAAGCCTCGGAGCTTCACCAATTCGATGAAGCGGTCGGCGATGCGGTGCCGGTCCGCGGCGGACAGCCCCTTCATCTTCGGCCCGAACTCCACGTTGCCCCGCACGGTCTTCCACGGAAAGAGCGCGTAGGACTGGAACACCATGCCGCAGCGCGGCTCGATCCGCGTGATGGGCTCGCCCCGCAGCCGCACTTGGCCCAGCGTCGGCTGGATGAATCCCGCGAACATGTTGAGCAGGGTCGACTTGCCGCAGCCGGACGCGCCGATGAGACACAGGAATTCTCCCTCCACGACCTCGAGCGAGAGGTCGTGCACGGCGACGAGCCCGTGGCCGCTGCCTGGCAGGAATTCCTTCGTGACGCGCTGCGCGCTGAGGATGCCCATCAGCCGCGCCGATGCCGTTCCCACGGCAAGAGAGCCCGCTCTATGCGCTCGGCGATTACGTCCGCGACCAGCACCGTGACCGAGATCCCGACCATGCCCACCAGCACGAGCGCCAAGTTGCCCCAGTCCTTGCCGTACCAGATGATGGCACCGAGGCCGGTCTGCGCCGCCACCATCTCCGCGGAGATCACACAGGACCAGGAGATCGCCAGCGTCACCTTGAGGCCAGAGAGAATGCCGGGGAGCGCGCCCGGCAAGATCACCTCGCGCATCACCGCGACGTCGGAGGCGCCGAGATTGCGCGCGGCGCGGATCAACAGCGGGTCGACGCGCTTCGTGCTCTCGAGCGTGTAGAGCAGGATATAGATCCAGGATCCCATGAAGACGATGGCGGTCTTCTGAGATTCGCCGATGCCGAGCCAGAGGATGCTGAGCGGGATCCAGGTGATCGACGGCAGCGGTCGAAGCAGCGAGACGAACGGGTCCATGATCGCCTTGGCGGGCCACCACACGCCCATGACGACGCCGAGCGGCACGGCGACGACGGCCGCCAGCGCGAACCCCAGGAAGACGCGGCGCGAAGAGGCGATGATCGCCTGCCAGAGCTCGCCGGTGCCGACGAGCTTGCCCGCCTCCGTCGCGACCGCGCGCGGCGACGGCAGGAAGATGGTGGAGACCCAACCGTATTCTGTGGCGGCGCTCCAGAGCGCCAGGAACGCGCAGACGGAAAGGACCTGTAGGAGCAGGCTCAGGCGGACGCGCAGCCAGCCGACTCTACCGCGACGCTTAGCGCTTATGCTTCCGCTATCACTTGCACCGCTTGCGGGGACGCTCAACTCAAGGCACGTCGATATTGCGTCCTTCGACTCGCGCGCTCACGCGCGCGGCTCAGGATGAGGTGGATTCCCAACTGCATTCTCAATGGTCCTCATCCTGAGTCGCCGCGCGAGCGGCGAGTCGAAGGACACACGACATCGCTATGGCTTGGGCAGGAAGCTGACGTTCTCCCACTTCGCGACGTCGGGCTGCTGCGGGATCTTCTTGGTCTCGTAGAGCCAGTTGGCGAGGTCCTGCATCTGCTGGGTGTGCAGCTTGATGTGCTCGGGCCAGCCGGCGAGGCCGAAGTACTGGAAGCTCTTCATGCTCGCGAGCGTATCCTCGGGAGACATCTTGAAATAATGCGCGACCGTCTTCGCGGCTTCCTCGGGATTCTTGGTAGCGAAGTCCGCACCCTTGAACATCGCCAGCGCGAGCTTGGCGGCGAGTGCCGGCTGCTCGTCCACCAGCTTCCTGGAGATAATGACGATATCTGGCGAAGCCATGGTGCCGTATTTCTTGTAGGTGTCGGTGTCCTTATCGGTGCCGAGCAGCTTGCCCTCGGGCGCCGCCTTCTTGAGGCCGTCGAGCAGCGGCTGCCACACGCAGGCGGCGTCGACGTCGCCCTTGGACAGCGCGCCCGCCATCTCGTTGGGCGGCAGGTTCACGAAGTCGATGTCCTTGACACTCATCGACGCCGCGCGCAGGAGGCCGTTGAGCGTGATCTCGGCCGAGGTGTTCGCCGCCACCTTCTTGCCTTTGAGGTCCGCAAGCGAGGCGAAGCCCGGCCGCGCCCAGCAGCCCTCGTTGCCCGGGGAATCGTCGACATTGGCGAAGAAATAGAAGGACTGATTGCCCTTGGCCATCTCGTTGATGGCGGCGATGCGGCCCAGGTTGCTGAACGCGACCGACCCCGCGGTCAACGCCATGATCCGGTCGCCGGAATTGAGGATCACC
>Ga0126378_10003779_pt1 | contig 11448 bp, 7 predicted proteins | sample PanSoiMetPlot_23_FD_92587 | JGI IMG/M metagenome (GOLD analysis project Ga0126378, IMG submission 92587) | Tropical forest soil microbial communities from Panama - MetaG Plot_23 | ecosystem: Environmental > Terrestrial > Soil > Tropical forest > Bulk soil | place: Panama | collected 2016-02-17
AGAGGTGTCATTGGCTCGCATCTGGGCCGGCGTGCACTTCCGTAGCTCGTGTGAGGCAGGCACCCGTATGGGCAGGCAGGTCGGTGCGCTTGTGGCCGCCGCTTATTCGCTAAGAAGCACGGCTCTAGCCATGCTGACTCTGGGCCGCCAGGACTCCAGATCGCGCGAGCGTCCCAGTGGTGACCCTGGAGTTAGTGAAGCAGATTTCCTGATTCTTGAAATCGATGCCGAGTGAGGCAATCCGTCGCAAGCCGAAGCTCAAGACCTGGTTCACACCGTCGGTCGAGCGTTGAATCATCGGCTGCCCACCGAGGGAGATCCGCAGGCTTGGTTGAGGTAACCCCTTTTTTTGCGGTGCCTTTCGGCTTCGCGAAACTGGAAGACTGTACAACCCTGAACAGTGAACTTCGCGAGCTGTTTCTGCGACGCGCGGCGGAGGGTTCGCGTTATGCCAATCCCCGACCGCTGACACAGCGCAACCGTCAGGTCTTCGAGAGCGAGTTCGAGGTTTTTCGCTGGCCAGAACCCAGTGTGCAGTCGCTCAAGCGGTTCTGCTGGAATCACATGCTGCAGATGATCGGTGCACTGAACGGCTACGACGGCGCGATGCTCGAGCGGATGTTGATCTACTGCGATGCCTGGTTCCACATCACGCGTCGCGGTGGGTTCTTCGCCCTTCACAACCATCCGAACGCATCCTGGTCGGGAGTCTACTGCGTCGATGCGGGCCAACACGACCCCGACAGGCCGGAGAGCGGCCTGCTGAGCTTCGTAAACCCTGCGGTAATGTCGACGATGCATATGGACGCGGCCGTGGCCAATCTCCGGGTTCCCTTTGCCCCGAGTATTCGACACGTCGCCCTGGAGCCCGGCCAGTTGGTTGTATTCCCCTCATGGATCCTGCACGACGTGAAACCATTCCAGGGAGAGGGTGAACGCGTCACCGTCGCCTTCAACTGCTGGTTCGAATTTCAGCAACCCGCCGATCAGGTCAGCCAGGATCGGTAACAGCCATGAATGCCACTCCAATCACCGAACCTGAGGCACGCGCCCTCGCGGACGCCATCACTCAGGTCTCGGGCACTCGGCGGCCGGCGGAGGCGCTCAAGCTCATCGAAATGGCCCTCGCCCGCGCTCCGGAACAGCCGCTAGTTCTCAACGCCGCCGGGGGTCATATGTTCCGCACCGGCGAGGCCGGCCGCGCACGGGAGCTCTACGAGAAGGCGATCGTCGCCGACGGCAACTCGAAGGTTCTGTGGCTCAATCTCGCGAATGCCTGTCGCGCGCTCGGAGACATGAAATCCGAAGCCGAGGCACTGGAGAAGGCATTGGCGATTGAGCCGCGATACGTGCTCGCGCTGTTGCAGAAGGCCGCCCTTATGGAACGACAGGCGCGACCCAAGAGCGCCGCCATTTTCTATGAAGCTGCGCTCGACTCGCTGGCATCGGGCGCGCCAGCTCCTAAGCAGGCCGCGGCCGCGCTCGCGCACGCTCAGGACGTCGTACTCGCCAGCAGGCGCGAACTGGAGAAGTTCCTCGAGCAGGAGGTCGCGGCCGTCCGAGAGCAACACGCTGCTGCGGATCAACACCGTTATGCGGCCTGTCGCGACGTATATCTGCGAAAGCGGCGTGTCTACCATAACCAACCGAAGCAGATCCTGTTTCCTTATCTGCCCGAGATCGAGTTCTTTCGGCGTGAGGACTTCCCCTGGCTCGACGTCCTCGAGGCGGCAACGGAGGAGATCGCCGCCGAGGCTCTCGCCGCGCTCAGCGGCGACCGTGCGGGATTCAAACCCTACGTCGACTTTCCGCCCGGCACGCCGATCGATGACTGGGCAGCGCTCAATCACTCGTCAGACTGGAGCGTGTACCCACTGTGGCGCGATGGAGAGCAGATCCCCGCTCACGTGCAGAAGTGCCCCAAAACTGCCGCGGTGCTGGCCCAGCTGCCCCTGTGCGACATCCCTCATTATGCGCCCGGCGCCTTCTTCTCCGTGCTCAAACCGCGCACCCGGCTTCCGCCACACACCGGAACGACCAACACGAGATCGATCGTCCACTTGCCTCTCGTTATCCCTTCGGGTTGCGGCTTTCGGGTCGGCGCGGACGTGCGGACCTGGACGGAGGGCAACGCCTGGGTGTTCGACGACAGCATCGAGCACGAAGCCTGGAACGACAGCGACGAGACCCGAATCATCCTCATCTTCGATATCTGGAACCCGCTGCTGTCGGCCGCGGAGCGCGATCTCGTTCGCGCCCTGACTGTGGGCATCGGCCGCTATTACGGCGTCGACGCGCCGGTGCTCGGGTCACGATGAGCCGGAGCGCCTGTCGGAGCCTGGTGCTGTTTCTCGCGGCGGCCTGCCTGCCTGCACTCGCCGGGACCGAGAACCTGGACGAGACCTTGCGCCGGTGCGCGAAGGAGAGCGACCCGGCGCAGCGGCTGGCCTGTTTTGACGCCATCGTGAGTAGGCTTCCGCAGGTCGAGGCCGATCGGTTCGGCATGACTGCCGACATCGAGCGCAGGCGCGAGCCGGCGGCCGTGCAGCAGGCGAAGGCTGAGGTGCTGACCGGGAGGATCTCGGCGCTGCGGCAGGCACCACACGGCGAGCGGATCTTTACGCTCGATAACCGACAGGTCTGGATCGAGGCAGAAGCGAGGCCCAACATCCGATTTGCGGCGGGCGAGGAGGTGCACATCGAGCACGGCGCGATGAGCTCGCTCTGGCTGGTCGCCGACAAACATCGCGAGGTTCGGGTCACGCGCCTGCAATGAGGCTTTGAAGCGCCTCCGCGATCGCAGCCACAACGGGTTTCCAGTCGCCATCGGTCGTTTGCCGGAACAGGCGCATGGTCGGGTACCAGGGGCTGTCGTTGCGCTCGAGCCCCCAGCGCCACTCCGGTGAGGCGGCAAGGACCGTCCACACCGGGCGGCCCAGGGCTCCGGCCAGGTGCGCGACCGCGGTATCGGAGCTGATCACGAGGTCGAGACCCGCCATCACGGCCGCCGTGTCAAGAAACGCGTCCGGTCCGCGATCGAGATCGGCACTCAAATCGATGATCCGCTCGGCGAACGGGACGTTGCGCAACTGCTCGCGGCCAGGCGCCTTCTGAAGCGATACGAGGCGGACACCGGGCATTTGCGCCAGCGGCTCCAGAGCCGCAAGTGGAATCGAGCGCCCGCGAGCCCAGATCAGTTTCTCCACCGCGGGGTTGCCCTGCCAGGCGACACCGACGCGCAGGCCCGCAAGCGCCCCCAGCCGCTGCATCCACCTGGCCGTGCGCTGCGGCTCCGCCGTGAGGTACGGCACCTGGGCCGGGATCGTATCGAGTCGAGTGTTGAAGGCGAGCGGGAGGCTCAGAAGGGGACAGTAATAATCGACGGGCGGCAGTGGCTCGCCACGGCCGACGAGCCGGATCGCAGGCGGCAGAGTGCGGAGCAGCGCCTTGAGCGAAGGCATCACCTCGAACACGACGGACACGCCCTGCGCCGCGAGCAAGGGCAGGTAGCGGCAAAACTGGATCACGTCGCCCAAACCCTGCTCGGCATGGACCAGCAGCGTCTTGCCTGCGAGCGGCTCCATGCCGTTCCAGCGTGGCGCACCGAAGTGTCGCGCAGGGTTGCCGAGCGCCGGCACGTCGAAGCGCGCCTCGTAGAGAGGCCATCCCAGGGTGAATTCGCCGAGCGCCAGATACAGGAATGCCAGCGCGAACCGGGCGGAAGGGTCATCCGGCTTGTAAGCGAGCGCACGGCCGAAGCTCGCGGCCGCTTCGCGATGACGCCCGAGAATCTTGAGGACGATGCCTATGTTGGTGTGGTTTTCGGCAGTCATGCCGCCCAGGACCGCAGAGCGGATGAAACTCTCGAGCGCCTCCGACACCCGCCCTGTCGCGGCGAGTGCGATACCCCGGTTATTCAATACCTCGGAAGCGTCCGGGCAAATGGTAAGCGCCCAATCGAAGCTCGCGAGCGCCTCTGCGTTGCGGTCGAGGTTGAGCAGCGCGACGCCGCGCTGGATGTGCGCTTCAGCGTCGCCGGGCAGGAGTTGGATGGCGCGCTCGAGCGGTGCGAGCGCTTCGCCGTAGCGGCGCAGCGCGACGAGCGTCGCGCCGCGACCGACCAGAGCGGGTGCGTTTTCCTTGCCTCGAGCACCGAGCGCATCGTAGTCCCGCAGCGCGTCAACATATCGGCGCTGCAGATACCGCACGAGCGCCCGGCCGTGAAGGGTAACGGGGTCGTGAGGCTCGATCGCGAGCGCCAGTGAATAGCTCTGCTCCGCCTCCGCCAGACGTCCGAGCTCTTTGAGGGTATTACCGCGATTCGCGATGAGGGCTGCATTGTGCGGCTGCAAGGCGAGTGCCCGATCGAAACTCTGCAGCGCGCGCTCATGTTCACCGAAGCGAGCCAACAAAATGGCGCGGTTGTGATGTGCGGCCGCCAGATTCGGGTCGAGCGCGACGGCCCGTTCGAAACACTCCAGGGCCTCCCGCGCGCGTCCGACTGCCTCGAGTGCGACACCAAGATCCGCGTGCGCGCCTGCGTCCTGGAGCGCCAGACGCACCGCTTGCCCGGCGTTCGCGAGCGCTTCTTCGCGGCAGCCAAGGACGGTAAATGCCGCGGCACGGGTGCGATACCCACCGACGAGCGAAGCATCCAGGGCGAGCGCGCGATTGCAGGCCAGCAGCGCCTGTTCTTCACGCCCGAGCGTGTGTAGCGCCTGGGCGAGATTCAGCAGAACGGTCGGGCGATCGGGTTTTAGCTCCAGAGACCTGGCGAGAAACGCGACGGCATCCGCGCAACTTCCCGATTGGGCGAGCGCCACGCCCAGCAGCTGCAGGATATCGGCATCGTCGGGTGTACGCTGCAGCAGCGCCTCGTAGCCGGCTACTGCCTCACGCAGGCGGCCAGCACGATGGGCGCGCACTGCGGCAGCGAGCTTCGCCTGCTCGGCTTGATCGGCTGCATTCAACGACTGCATCATTGCTCGACCACTGGGGTAACTCGCGTTGACATCAGCCAGGAATTCGTCACAGGTGTCGTCCCCGTCCGATCCCGCCGCGCTGCTGGATCTTGCGCGACAGGATCTGGCCAGCGGCCAGATTGCTGCCGCGCAGGAAAAATGCCTGCAGCTGCTCGGTGCACACCAGCATCACCCCGGGGCACTGGAAGTGCTCGGCGAGGTCCTTTGTTCTCAAGGGCGGCACGAGGAGGCGGTGCGAGTCTTCAATGCGCTCACGCTGATGCAGCCGACGGTCGCCGCACACTGGCAAAATCTCGGTACCGTGCTGCGTCCCGCCGGCCGACACGCGCAGTCTCTTGCGGCGTTCGAGCGCGCCCTGCGGCTGGGTCCGCCGACCGTCGGCCTGCTGTACAACCTCGGCGCGTTGCAAATGGATCGTCTGGAGTACGGTGCGGCCTACCTCGCCCTGCGAGACGCCGTGGCTCTTGCACCGCGCGACGCCCGGATTCGTTGGACCTATGCTCAGTGCTGTTACGACATGGGCTACCGCCAGGAAGCGGTGACGGCATTGGAAGATTGTGAATCGTTCGAAGGCCTGAGCGTCGAGATCACCGTATCCATAGCCCTTCTCCTCGTCACCTCGGGCGCGGCGCATCTGGCGCAGCGGGCACTGCAGCGGCTCATGGCGAATCCTCCTGCAACGGGGCGCGCAGCAGTTGGATTTGCAACTCTCCTCGAGCGCCTGCATCGACTCGATGAGGCGCGCAGCGTCGTGGAGCAGCTCGAGCTCGACGACCGGAGTCTGAACGCTGATTCGGAGTGGCTGGCGATGTCGGCGTTGCTGGCCGACAGAGATGGCCGGCACGCGGACGCGCATCGACAGCTCACCTCGGCGCTGGCGAAGCAGCAGGAATTCGTGCATCGGTACCATCTGCTCTATCCACTTGCCAAGGCTTGTGACGCGCTCGGACGTTACGGGGAGGCCTACTCCGCAGCCGCAGAAGCGCACCGCTCGCAGCTCGCATTTCTCGAGCGCGCGACGGGCAAGGCATCCGAGGAGCAGTCGCAACTCTGGGCACTGACCGCGAAGGGATGCGACCCCGACGATGTCGCGCTCTGGGAGAGCGCGGGGATCGCCATGGAGGGCAGTCCAATCTTCATCGTGGGCTTTCCGCGCTCGGGGACGACCCTGCTCGAGCAGATGCTCGATGCACATCCGCTGCTGCAGTCGATGGACGAGCAGCCATTCCTGTTGCAAGCCGTCGCTCGGGTCACGGATCAGCATATCGCTTACCCCACCGAGCTCGGCAGGTTGACCGGCAACGACCTGACCGACATCCGCGCCGGCTATTGGGAGGCCGTGCGGAACAGGGTGCCTCTGGCTCCGGGTCGGCGGCTGGTGGACAAGAATCCCATGAACATGGTTCTGCTGCCGATCATTTGCCGCCTGTTTCCCAACGCGCCCATCATCCTCGCCATTCGCCATCCCTGTGACACCGTCCTGAGCTGTTTCCTGCAGCACTTCCCCTCGGATCTTGCACTGCTGGGCCGTGATCTGACTGCGCTGGCGAAGTCTTACTCCCGCGCCTTCGGCTTCTGGTACTCGCAATGGTCCTTGCTGCGACCCGACACCCACGAGCTGAGATACGAGCGGCTCACTACGGACTTCGCGACCGAGGTCGACAGGCTGTGCGCATTTTTGCAGTTGCCTCGGCACGAGGCGATGCTGGCTCCCGCGGAGCACGCCCGCGCCAAAGGGTTCATCAGCACGCCGAGCTACGCTCAGGTCATCGAGCCGGTCAATGCCCGCTCCGTGGGCCGATGGAAGCACTACGAGCAGCACTTCGACAGCGAGGTGTTGGCTCTGCTCATGCCCTGGATCGAGCGCTGGGGCTATTCCCTCGGCTAGACGGACGGGCTCGTTGCGCCCCGAATGACTCGCGCACATCACTACCGATGGTACGACTCGAGGTATCACCACCCTGGCGTTGATCCGCACCCTACACGCAGGCACAGCACGAGCACGCCATCACTTCGCCAGCCTGTTTCCGCCGGTTCTCTCGAGGTTAGTCGTCTCCTCCTTACCCTGCTGCTCTTCCTCGAGAATTCGCGCGGCGGTCCTGCATATTTTCCTTTCGAAACGCGACCCTAACTCACGCTCGCTGCGGCAGTAGTACACCTCGTTGCCACGCGCTTGACTTTCCGGCTTGTAACCCTTGTTGAGTATCTGCTTGAGTTGTGCATCCGTCACCGTGTTGTCCACCAGGACCTTCCTTCCTGCCTTGTTGGCAACAGGTTGCGCGGCCGTATCCGGTTTGCCGCCGGAGGGTGGATCCGGAGTTGCCAACTTCATCGCTTCCGGGCCCGTCGGTGCCACAGCCGGGGATTGTGCAACCGGCTGCGGAGGGGTCACCGCGGCCGGTTGCGATGGCGGCTCATCCGATTCACTCACAAGCGGGTCAGCCGCAAATACACCAGAGATCACAACGATGCAGATCACCGGCAACAGGCGAGCGACCGTATCCACACTACACCCGGACTCTTGACCGAACTCTCAGAAGTCGACGGTCAGGTTGGCATACAGGAAGCGTCCGGCCACGTCGTAAACAGACGGATAGGTGTTGCTCTCCGCGTAGTTCGTGTTGCCGCCCGTGTTGAGGGTATCGATACTCGGCGGATCCTTGTCGAGCACGTTGTTGCAGCCCACGCGCAGCGTGACCTTGCTCCACGTGTACGAGGCACGCAGATCGAGATAGCTGATCGACGGAATGCGAGCATCGGGCGGCGGCCCATTCGCCGCGATGACCTTCGCGCCCACGTAGTCGGGACTCGACGGGTCCAGATAGGTGTTGGTCGCGGGTCCGAAGTAGCGCCAGGTTGCTCCCCCCGACAAACCGGCGAACGGCGTGTCCCAGTCCATGCTGAACCGAAGCCGCGACTTCGGCGTGACGGGCGAGCAGGACGGTCCGAATTTACCTGCGCAGTCATACGTCGGGACGACACCACCTATGGTGGTCAGGAGATTGAGCAGGTAGGTGCCGTCGAGGCGTGAACGGAGCCTCCCCGCGTGCCCCATATCGAGCCGATACGCCAGACCTACGTCGATCGACTTGTTCTGCAGAGCGGCGAGGTTGAGTTGCGGATCCTCAGTGTAGCCCTGCGGGCTCGCCCATAGCGTTCCATTCGGGTCGCGATGCACCATCTGGCAGAACTGGCTGCTCGCGCTGCCACTCAGAATGCACTCGAGCTGGATGAGGTTCGGACCGTAGGACGTGATGACATCCGTAATCTTGATGTCCGCGTAGTCGACCGTGGCGCTGAATCCCGGCAGGAACCTCGGCGTCAACACGATACCCACGTTCGTGGTAGTGCCGACCTCGGGCTTGAGTTTCGGGTTGCCACCTAGCAGACCGTTATACTGGCCTGCGGGTGAGGCCGGTGTCGGAACAGCGATCGGCATACCGTAGTTCGTCAGCGCACACTCCGCTGCAGTATGGGCCGTACCGGCACAAAGATCGCTGCCGGTATCGAGCCCGACGTAGATGGGCTTGTAGAGTTCGGCAATGTTGGGGACGCGCACCGCACGGTTGTAGCTGCCGCGAAAGCGAACGTCGTCGATCGGCGACCACGTGAGGCCCAGCTTGTAGGTGTTGGTGTTGAAGCCGATCGTGTAGCTCGAGTAGCGATAGCCGGCCTCGAAATCGAGGCTCTTGAAGCCGGGCAGATTGCTCGCCAGCGGCATGCGCAGCTCCGTGAAGCCTTCCCACACGTGGTAGCCGGCATTGAAACCGATGACCGGTGAGCCAATACCGGACAAGTCAGCTGAGATGAATTCCTGATCAGGGCGGAACAGGTCAGTCTCCTGGCGGTATTCGGTGCCGACCACGAGCTTCAGGCCCTCATCCGCCGTCGGCAGCTTGATGGACTTTGTCAGGTCGCCGGACACGAATGCCGTGAAGATTTGCTCGTCGCTCACGCCCTGCACGAGGCCGGGCACGGAGATGTAATTCAATGCGGCCTGTGAAATAGGGATCGCCGGATTCCAGATGTTCCAGGGAACGCAGCCTGTGTTACCGCTCCGGCAAACGGGCGCGCCACCGGGACCGGGGACTGCGAGCAGTGCGTCTTGGGCGCGGCTCGAAGACACATCGTTGCTGTGATAGTCGGAGTCCCGCGTCTGGCCAAAGGTGAGGGACGCATCGTACGTCCAGTCCGCTGAGATCTCCCCGCGCACCCCGGCCACACCGCGAAACGTCGTGTGCACATACTCGTCTTGACGCGGTCCCCCCTCGACGTTGCGACGGCCCAGCAGCAATTGCACATCACCCGGCACCGGCACGGTGCCGGCGTTCACCGCTGTGTAAGGCGAGCCGGGAGTGCAAATGGCGTTGAACTGACTCTGCGTGAGGTAGGGGTTCATTCCCGAGTTGCCGTAGGCGCCAACGCCGCAGTTGGTATACCAGTTTCCGTCTCGCAGGGCCGGTGTACCGGAAGTCGCGAAACCACTGCCGAGGAATATGCCCGCCGGCGCGTAGTTACCGCGGGTGTCGTCGTCCATGAACATGAACTCCGTGTACACCTCGGCGTGATCGTTGAACTTCAAGTGTCCGAAGAACCCTGCCGTATAGCGCTCGTCGATGCGCTGCAGATAATGCGCGGCGGCGTAGTTGAAGAGGGTATACTTGTGAACCACGTCGCCGCTGCCCCCCGTCGTGCAGCCCAGTGCGGGATCGCAGACCTGGCGGGACGCGAAGGTCTGCTGATTGTAGAAAACAGCCGGCGCCGAGTTGCTCGAGCCAGCGCAGGTGTAAGGCGCGAATGAGGCGCCGCTGCTTAAATTCAAGCCGTTGTTCAGCACACAGGCGGAATGATCGCGGTGATCCGCCGTGATGGGCGACGCGCGCCGATAGCCCAAATATCCTTCGAAGTTCCCCGCGCCGTCGGCGAAGTTCTGTCCCACGATGAGGGTGATGTCTTTAGTCGCGCCGTCCCAGTTGGTGCCAGTGACGGTGGGGAAACCCGCCTGCTCGAGCAGGGGGTTGATCCAGGTGTTGTGGTTGTTGTGGTTGTAGATGCCGGCGGTGGCGTCGATCCGCACGCCCTGGAAGTGATCGTTCATGATGAAGTTCACGACGCCCGCGACGGCATCCGCGCCATAGGTCGAGGAGGCACCGCCGGTGAGCACGTCCACGCGATCGACCAGCGCCACGGGAATCTGGTTTATGTCGGCTGCGGAGGCGTAGCCCAGGGTCGTAGTGGAAGGTGCTCCGGCGGCGGGGTCTCCGCCCATCAGACGCCGGCCGTTGACCAGCACCAGCGTGCGCTGCACACCGAGGCCGCGCAGATTCACGTTCGCCACACCGGTCGAGGCCATCGACAACCCCGAGCCCTGATCCGCGACGACCTGCGGCAGACTGTTGAGCAGATCCTCGATGCGAGTGACTCCTGAATCCCTGATCTCCTGGGCGGAGACCGCGGTGATGGGACTGACCGCTGCAAGGGCTGGCGTCGAGATGCGCGAACCCGTTACCACGACCTCTGTCATGGCAGGCGTGGTTTCAGGCTGGTCGCCGCCCGAGGCGGGCGGCGTCTGCGCGGCCGACGTGTGCGTCGCCAGGGCTGCAGCAACCGTGCCACTGTAGAGAAGGGCGGCTCGTACAGCCTGCCTCAGGAGGTGGTTGTTTCCCGTCGTCATGTTGTCATCACTCCCCAAGTTTGAGTACCGACGTCTGCGGGCGGACGTGCCGCTTGAGGCGATTCGATGCGGCGGACGACCCTGCTTGTCACTTGCTTGGAATTTGCCGGGGCTCGCTGATGCTTCTCCCAATCGTTGCGTTGTTACTTGCGACTCGGCCTTCGATCTCCACACTCCGCCTCAGGAACCCTTGCTGCGCGAAGTCTAGGAGAAGGCCTCCATCGCTCGCTCAGCTTTGCGGTGCAGCGGGTTTGCTCTCAGACGAACAGGTCCTTTCCCGCGACGAACAGAGCAGCCGAATCTCGGGCTCAACAACTTCGACACCGACTCGTTGGCTGCCGACGAAGGAACGCGATGCCGCTGGCAGTCCGCGTCGCGCAACGGCAACAATCCGGCGACAGGGGTGAACTCAGCCCCACCTGCCAAGGCAGCATGCAGACACTTGGCCACAGTCTGTGACGCTTTGATTAAGTGGGAGAGTCCGCACGCACGCGGTGTGCGCAACCAAGCTCAGAACGACACAGCGCACGGGCGCAACATCTCAACGGGCGTCTAACGCCGTTCGTCGCACGGTAGGCCCGCCTCCACGCAAACACGCGCCGGCTCTTCGATTCTATGTTTACCCTGTGCCGTGATCATGGCTATGAGTACGCGCATTGCGACTCCTTGATCTCGTGGCACAGAGCACGTCGGTTGCGCCGACGCTTCCAGGCGGCTGGGGGTTTCCGGGTGCGCATCACTTTGCTGAAGCCGTTCGCAACTTTCCCTTGCGGCTGGTCCTGGCGGACGATC
>Ga0126378_10003781_pt1 | contig 11446 bp, 8 predicted proteins | sample PanSoiMetPlot_23_FD_92587 | JGI IMG/M metagenome (GOLD analysis project Ga0126378, IMG submission 92587) | Tropical forest soil microbial communities from Panama - MetaG Plot_23 | ecosystem: Environmental > Terrestrial > Soil > Tropical forest > Bulk soil | place: Panama | collected 2016-02-17
GGGCTACACCACTAGCACACTCATCCTCAATGACTGAAAGAGCAAAACCGTGGCGAAGCATGACAGTCGCGTATATACGCGAGCACGAAGATCGAGACTACTGCGAGGTGATGTTTCTGGAGTCGGCGCGATTCTACCGATTGCCCAAGGCTAATGCGGCGTTCGATGAAATCATTGGCACGCTACGGAAATCAATGGCAATGGGCCGTCCGGTGAGAGTAGCTTTGGCTACAGTTAACGGTGATGTGATCGAAGAGGTGAAGATGGATGGTGGTTGAGAGATGAAGCAATCCCAATTTGTGTCTTCACCGAAGAACTACTCTAATTCTTCATCTTGCGCCGTAGTGTTGCTGCCACAATCAGGACGCCCGCCCCAAGCAACGCCAGACCGCCTGGCTCAGGCACGCTGGCAAGCCTCGTGTTGTCCCAGTAGGCCTTGGTGTCGATGGTGCGGATGCGGGCAAAAGCGGTAGCCTGGCCAGTATATAGAAGTGCAAAGGTGACCAGAACGGCCAGAGTCAGTCTTCGGAATGCTTTGGTGGTAACCATGGACGTGTACCTATCTAACTAGCAATCTGTCAGGTGGCTTGCGCTGGACTGCGAGGATCCTGGTGCTGCGCATTATGTGCAGGTTTTTACGATTAAGCAAGTATTTTCTGTGGCACTCCACTCAGGTACAGACGTGGATGCCGCTTTTGTGCCCGCAAGACTCACGGGTAGCCCCAAAGTGCCGGGGATCTTTCGACAAGCTGAGAGCATATGCTTTCGGTGTCTGGACGACCAAAGCGTCAACGAAAACCCCATCCCGCCAACGAGAGTCGGGATGGGGACATCCAGTTCGTTCGTAATTGGTCCTAGTCGCCGAAGACGGGCTCGTTGACTGCCTTCGCGGGAGTAGCGGGCTTGATGCCTCCCAGAGGAATGAACGTGCCTTTGTCCTGTGGCTTCTCGCCCAGCACGTGTTCTTTGTAGAGCGCGAGCATGCGGGAATTCTCGGCTTCCTGCTTCAGGCGCTCTTCGCGAGCCTTGAACTTCTCCTGGCGGGCATTTTTGGCGATGCCGAGTTCGTCGAGCGTCTTGTTGGCCTCGGCGTGCACATGCTCATCAATCAGGTTCAGCGTGTGCTCGGTGGTGGGCAGCGCGACCTTTTTGTTGCCGGCGAAGATTTCGTGACGGCCGTGCTCCTCGTACCACTTTGTCAGAGTCGCCGTCATGTGCATCTTCTCAACGATGTTGCGCCATCCCACGCCCGTGTTGTAGGCGCAGAAGCTGATCTCGCCTTCCTGCGTTGCGTAGGGGATGATGCACTGCTCGGTGCGGCGGAAGTCGTAGTTGAACAGATCCTGGAACCACATTCCGGCAACGAACAGGAAATTCCAGCGATCTTTGCGGCGACGCTCGATGTCTTCGGCGGTGCGTTCGCCGGAGACCTTGCCGTAGTCCTTGCCGGTGGCGCCGAAGGTCTTGTCGAATTTCTTCAACAGGTCGACGAACTTGAAGTGCTTGGGAGCCTTGAACGGATCGTAGTTCTTCAGCAGCGCGAGGGTCATGCCGACGATGGAGGGCCACTTGCCGCGCGCCGCATCGTTTACCTTGGCTATGTCTTTAGCGATGGTGTCGCCGTTGAGGAACGCGGTAACTGGTACAACTTCTTTGGTTTCCTTGTCGATCATGACGGCCATGCCAACGCCGCAGTTCGGGTGGCAGCCGCAGCTCAGTGAGCCCCAGTCCTTGTCGGGGCCATGTACCTGGTCAGCCCAGTCGGAGAAGGTGCTCATGAACGAGATTGGGAACCAGTCGCGGGTGGGCTCGCCCATGCCCATCTGATTCTTCACGTCGTGTGCAAGGTGTGAGAGCGTGTAGCGCTGCGCGTGACGGCGCTCGTCGGTGATCTCTTCGTCGCGTCCGGTGAACGAAACCGGCTGGAAAGAGAGGAACGAGATGCGCTTCGGATTGTCGAGGGCGAACTGAATGATGCGTCCAACCTGCTCGTTGTTAATGCCGTTAACGATGGTGACGACTGGGACGATTTCAACCCCGGCCTTGTGCAGGTTTTCGATCGCCTGCAATTTCACGTCGAACAAGTTGCCGACCAGGCGGTGCGAGTTGGCGGCATTGCCGATGCCGTCGAACTGCAGATACGCGTAGCGTAGGCCGGCTTCGGCAGCCTGCTTGGCGAACTCAAAACTCTTGGCGAACTCAATGCCATTGGTCGCGGCCTGCACGCTGTTGTATCCAACCTTGCGGGCATAAGCGACAGCGTCGAGGAAGTACGGCGAAAGTGTGGGCTCCCCACCGGAGAACTGAACGGACATTTGGCGCCGCGGCTTGATGGTGATGGCATTGTCCAACATGGTCTTGATTTCTTCCCACGTGAGTTCGTGGACGAATCCCACCTGGTTGGCATCCATAAAGCAGGGATCGCACATCATGTTGCAGCGGTTAGTGAGATCGATGGTCAGCACCGATCCGCGGCCGTGCAGCACGGTGCTGCTGCCATGGTGATGCAGCTTCTCATCGTTGTGGGCCCGAATGTCGCGGCCGGGAAAGACCTCTTCCAAGTGCTTGAAGAACGCGGTGTCGATGGCCATCACGTCTTCAAAGTGGCCATGCTCGGGGCAGTCCTTCACCATCAGGATCTTGCCATCGCGCTCGATGATCTGAGCCTTGATTTCACCGGCCTTCTCATGCATGAGCACTTCGACGGGCAACTTACCGTCGATGATCTGCTGGCGAATTTCGGGTACGCATTTGGGGCACAGCGAGTCGGTGGTGCGCGGCCAGCCCAGCGGCGGCCTCGACTTCTGGTAGGACTTCAGCAGCGGCTTGTCGGACCACTTGGGCGTAAACGACGGATTGGGATTGATGCTGTTGACTTTGTCGAATACCGCCCATGCGCCCCTGGCGGCAACGGTGACAGCTTTCTCGACATACTTAATGGGTTTATGCATTTACGCCTCGCGTAATAGATAGCCGGGTGGGCTCACTGCGGTAAGGACAGTGGATACACCCTGCGACAGATACAAACTAAATGGCCAGGCAGGGGCGGCCAAGGATGTTAGGCCCAATGGGGGGAAATGGCAGTTTAGTGGATAAATGGGGCAGCGAACGGGAGAGCTCAGATGGGCCTATGTTGTTGAAAAGGCAAGGGGAGCACAGACCCGGCCCTCACGAGGACCTCGCGGACACGCCCGTGCCGAGAGGAATGATTGGTGATGCGAGCCAGCCGCGAAGCGGCGGAATGGGGTGAGCCAGCCCAGTGCGTCAGCGGCGGATCGAGATTGCTTGGGGAACCGGAGCCGCGAAGCGGCGGCACTCAGCCGTACAAGAAGCGCGGATCATAGCTGAGCCCGGCCTTGTCGATCAGGATCTTGTTTCGATCTCGAATGAGACGCGGTGATGGTGCTCCTCTTGAAGTGCGATGTATTCGCTCACGTTGCCGATCATCGAGGGCTGACACCAATGGCTGCGTAGCCATCCTGCCATGCGAACCGTCAGACCTCGTCGAGAGAGCGGAAGGAATTCGCCCCCAAGTCGCGGATGACATGTGCAACCAATTTGGTGGGTGAAACGGAAATGAGCACATGTACGTGGTTCGCAGTGCCACCAATGGCGAGGACATTGATAGGGACGTTGTGGCAGATACCGCGCGTGTAGCGCCACAATTTCTCAGGTTCGTGGATCAGATTGGTCCCGTTCTTGGTGCTGAACACGCAGTGGAGGAGGTTTACGACCAATGTGTGGGCCATTACGGGAAAATGAGGCGATTAGGATGGGAGGTCGGTGAGGCCGGTCACGTCGCCGCTTCGCGGCTCAGGTCGTTTGGCGGAGCTCACCCGGCGCTCCCCGCGCCGGCCCACCCCATTTCCGCCGCGTTGCGGCTGGGGGCTACGCGAAGGTGCTCTCTTCGTAGGTCCCATAGACCTCGCGTAGGGCGTCGCAGATTTCGCCGACGGTGGCATAGGCTTTCACTGCGTCAAAGATAAAGGGCATCGTGTTCGCCGAGGAAACCGTGCCGCCAGTGGGAGTTTGCGGCTCCTGGGCGGCGGCTTTCTTCAGGGCGTCGAGGGCGCGGCGGACTTGCTCGTTGGAGCGACGAGCCCGGAGCTTCTGCAATTTTTCGCCCTGGTGACGGGCAACGGATTCGTCGATGTAGAGAATTTTCGGCGGCTCCTCTTCCACCACGAATTCATTCGCCCCGACGATAATCTTCTCCCTTGCCTCAACCGCGCGCTGGTACTGATAGCTGGCTTCGGCGATTTCCTTCTGGGGATACCCTTTTTCGATGGCCTTGACCATGCCGCCCATGGCATCGAGCTTTTCGAAATAATCGAAGGCGCCTTTCTCCATGTCGAGGGTCATGCGCTCGACGAAATAGGAACCGCCAAGCGGATCGACGGTCTGCGCGACCCCGGATTCGTAGGCGATGATCTGCTGCGTGCGCAGCGCGATGCGCACAGCTTCTTCGGTCGGTAAGGCCAAGGCTTCGTCGTAGCTGTCGGTGTGGAGGGACTGCGTGCCGCCGAGTACGGCGGCCAAGGCCTGAATGGCTACACGCGCGATGTTGTTCATCGGCTGCTGCGCGGTGAGTGAGACACCGGCAGTCTGCGTGTGGAAGCGCATGAGCCGGGTGCGGGCATTCTTCGCGCCGAAGCGATCTTTCATCAGACGGTACCAGATTTTGCGCCCGGCCCTGTATTTGCCGATCTCCTCGAAGAAGTCGTTGTGGGCATTAAAGAAGAAGCTGAGGCGTGGTCCGAAGTCGTCCACGTCGAGGCCGCGACGACGGGCCCATTCGACGTATTCGACGCCGTCGTAGATGGTGAAGGCAAGCTCCTGCAATGCGGTCGAGCCGGCTTCGCGAATATGGTATCCGCTGATGGAGATGGTGTTGAACTTGGGCGTAAACTTCGAGCCGAACTCGAAGGTGTCGATGACCAGCCGCATCGAAGGCGCGGGCGGATAGATGTATTCCTTCTGCGCGATGTATTCCTTCAGAATGTCGTTCTGAATCGTACCGGATATCTTCTTAAGGTCGGCGGCCTGTTTTTCGGCCACGGCGAGGTACATCGCCCACAGCACCGACGCGGGCGAGTTGATGGTCATGGAGACGGTCGTCTTCTCGAGTTCGATGCCGTGGAAGAGGATCTCCATATCCTCGAGCGAGTCGATGGCGACGCCGCACTTCCCGACTTCTCCTTCGCTCATCATGTGGTCGCTGTCGTAGCCCATGAGCGTGGGTAGGTCAAAGGCGACCGAGAGGCCGTGGCTACCGTGCGAGAGCAGGTACCTGTAGCGCTCGTTGGTCTCCTCAGGCGAGGCGAAACCCGAGAACTGGCGCATGGTCCACATCTTGCCGCGATAACCGCTGGCGTGGATTCCGCGGGTGTAGGGCGGCTGGCCTGGGTAGTTCAGGTACTGGTCATAGGTCCAGTCTTCCGGCAGATCGGCCTGCGTGTAGAGCCGACGGATAGGAATGCCGGAGATGGTGGTGAAGCGGGCATGGCCGTGCTCGTCGAGGTTGATGTCGCTGGGCTCGCCGATGGGCTTCTCGGGAGACCTCTCCAGGGAAGTGGCGAGGGTGTTCTCGCCCCATTGCTGCTCGGAGGCGGAGGGATGGCGACCGTCTTCGAAGAGATCGGCGACGGGCGATTCCCTTAGAGATTTCCCGGTCGGCTTGGTGCTATCAGGCATGTGCTACCCCACGGTTCCAGCGCTAGGCGGACGTTGCAGTTTAGTAGATGCCAAGGTAGGGAGCAAGGGAGCGATGGCATTTCCGTGACATTCTCAGCGATCTGACTTAGAGCGACTGAGCTCCCACGCCTTAGCGTACTTCCAGCTCACATAGGTCGCATGGTAGGAGTGCAGCAGCAGACCTTCACGACCGTCGAGGAAGCCGCCGCGCAGAACGTAGTTGTAGAGGAATGTGAGTTTGGGGCGCAGAGCGATGTCGATCAGGCTGAAGCCGCGGGGATGTTTGGCAATGGCCATCTCGGCGCCGAGGGACGAGTAGCGATTCATGTGGTCGATGTAGCTGTCGAGGGTCGGATAGGCGTTGTGTAGCAAATGGTTCTTGAGCGCGGCTGTCGAGCCATCGAGGCGAATGTCTTCGTGAACAAGGCGATCTTCGAACTTCCCTGCGCCGCGGCGGAACAGGCGCAGTTTGCGATCGGGATAGAAGCCTCCGTGCTTGATCCAGCGGCCGAGGAAGAAGTTTTTACGCGAAATCCAGAAGCCGGCGACAGAGGGGTTGGCGTTTAGGACGGTGCGAACTTCGTCGACGAGGGCCGGTTCGACTTCTTCGTCGGCGTCGAGCGAGAGGATCCAGTCGCCGGAAGCTTTCTCCAGAGCGGAATTCTTGTGGGCGGCGAAGCCCTTCCATGGCTCGGTGTAGAACGTGGCGCGGAAGGATTCGGCTATCTCACGAGTGCGGTCCGTAGAACCGGAGTCGAGGATGACGATTTCGTCGACCAATCCGGCAACACTGGGGAGCGTGCGCGCGAGGTTGGCCTCCTCGTTCAGCGTGATGATGACGACGGATAAGGTCAAGCACTCATGCTAATGGTGGGGTTGAATTGGAGGAAGGGGAATGTTCGAAATCCCACCCTATCGCAAAGGGGGGCGATAAGGGCGGGGCACCCAGCAGTTAGTGGTCAGTGGTCGGTTGTCACTTGTCAGAATTGGTTAGTGGTCGCTGGTCGGTTGTCAGGTGTCTGTAAAGGTTTCCCCCACCCTGTCCAAAAAAGAAGACAGGATGGGGCACCAAAAGCAAGGCGTGTTTACTGCTGCGGCTGCTGGGGCGGTTGCTGTGGTGGCGGTTGCTGCGGCGGCGGTTGCTGCTGTGGCTGAGTCGTAACCTGGCCGGGCGGAGTGGCTTGCACAGGTGCGGCCTCAGGAGCCGTAGCCGGAACGATCCCAGGTACCTTCGGCATCTTCTGTACCTTTCCTGATTCGGACTCACCATAATCGATTCCCAGCTTTCCGAGAGTGTCGGCGGTGAACAGGTCAAGCTGTACCCGCGCTTTTTCGTAGTTAGTTGCGGCAGCCAGCACGTTGGACTCGGCTGTGGTCAATGCGCTGGAAGCCTGCAACACCAGCGTCGAGGTTGATGCGCCGAGCGAATATTTCTTCTGTTCGGCGTCTAGATTTTCCTTCGCATAATCGCGCGCGGCAACAGCAGACTGTAAAGCAGCATAGTTCTGGGTCAACGTGAACTGGGCATTGCGGACCTGCAGGGTAATGGTGTTCTCCTGCTGCAAAGCCGACATCTGTGCCTGGCGGTATTCGAGGACGGAGCGCACCTGGTCGGCCTGGTTCTGACGGTTCCGCAGCGGAATATTCAGATTGACGCCGATCCCTTTATTAGGAGCGGAGCTGTTGAATAGATTCCCAAATGCGTGACCGTAGCCGGTGGGGGGAATGGTCCCTGGCGGAATGCAATTGAGAGGATCCGCGGTGGGACTGCCGCAAGTATTAAGAAGGTTCTGGTCACCTGCGAGTCCTGCCGCACCGTAGAACGCATACACGTCTAAAATGGGTAACTGGAGGTTCTTGATGGCTTTGATACCGACTTCGCGGTTGGTCAAATTGATGCGCGACTGAATAATCTCGGGACGATTTTTGAGCGCCTTGGCGACCAAATCTTCGACTGGTGGGACTTCGAAGGGGGCGTTGATCTGGAGGGTGTCGGTTGGGATCACCGGAGCGTTGGCAAGAATCGGGTCGGTATTGTTGCGCGTGATGGCGTTCTTCATCAGCAGCTGCTGCAACTGCAGGTTGGTTTGCGCTGATGTCACATTCTGCATGGCGGTTGCGACGGAGCTCTTGGATTGCACCACCGTGATCGGCGCGAGAGTTCCGATTTCGACTTGTTTTTCCGTGTCGGACAGCGTTTTTTGCGCCAGATCTAAGGCGCGCTGTTGCACCTTCACATTCTCGTAGGCGTTCACCAGGTCCCAATAGATGTTCTGGATCTGAGAAACAGTGGTCATGATCTGGTTCTGGTAGGCCGAGTCCATAATGGCGCGGTTATTGCGGGCGATTTTGATCCAGCGCTGATTGGCATTGAATCCGAAGCCCTGCAATACGTGCTGGCGCACCTGAAAGTTGAAGGATGAATTCAAGTACGGGTTCAGGGTGTTGAAGATCGCGTTCGAGGTAGTGCGCGAGTTCTGGAAACCCACTGTCATGAGCGTGCCGGTAGAAAATCCCTGGGAGTAGGCGAAGTTGTAGGTTTCGGTGTTTTGGTTGAGGGTGGGCGTTCCAGTAAATACAGTGTTTGACTGCGGAGTGGTGGAGCGCTGGCCTTGAATAGTTCCGGTAAGAACGGGATCGAAGTTGTCGATTGGAGCGCCTTCGCCTTGCGTCGAGGAGACGATGCCGGCGGCACCAGCGCCCGCGCCGGCAAGTCCGATCGAACTTCCACCTGCGCCTCCACCGCTGGTTCCGGTCGTTGCCGTGACGGTTGAGCCGCCGGGAGTTCCCTGCAACAAACCCGTGTTGACGCCGAGTGCAGCAGCGCCCGAACTGGTACGCAGAATATCCACGTCGGCTGTTATCAGGTTATAGCGCTGGATGGCGATATCGAGGTTGTTCTCGAGAGCGAGCGCGACGGCGTCATCGATGGAGAGATAAATCTTGCCATCGCGGATGACGCGGTCAATGAGCGCAGAGTTGGAAAAGTTGGGCGACGCGACGTTGCGCACGCCCCAAACTGACCAGAACTTGGGGATCTGGGACTGACCTTTGGTGTAGTTCTGCTCGGAATAGAGCTTCCAAGCCTCGCCCTGCGGCTTGGGAGCCTGTGGCATCGGAACCAGGACTTCTGACGACACGCTCGGCTGCGGGGCGCCCGGGGCCGAAGGCTGCTGAGCGAAAGCTGGAGCAGCCAGTAATGCGATCTGGCCGAGCGTAAGTGCCTTGCGGAACAGTACATTCAGCGAACAAAAAAGCGGCATTCCCTCTTCTCCAGAAAAGTGCATGTGACTTCAATGTCCTCGTGAGGATTCCTGTCGCCTGTCTCTAATACGGACGAGCAGCGCCGAAGGTTCAAAGCCAATCGGGCGTCAGGCAGGAGTAAACGCTATTTGGGGCCTCGTAAGTTGCAGTAATGGCTTAGTATAGCTGACACAGCGCCGCGCGAGTGCCGGCCGGTGGCACTTTACACCTCTTAACATTCCGGCAACCTCGCTAGCCTTGCGGCAAGGAAAGCAAAGTGAGTCGCAACCTCAAGATCACCTTGGCATACGACGGGTCCGAGTTCCACGGCTGGCAGGTGCAACCAGGCTTCGCAACGGTGCAGGGTGTGCTTGCCGAGTGCCTTGGACGAATCACCGGGGAAAGCGTGTTGCCGCAGGGCTCGGGAAGGACGGATGCCGGAGTGCACGCGCTGGGGCAAGTGGCATCGGTGAGGATTGAGTCGCCTATACCGGAACGGAACTTGCAGATAGCGTTGAACGATATTCTGCCGCCGGCGGTGCGGGTGATGGGTGTAGAAAGGGTCGAGGACGATTTTCACGCGCGCCATTCAGCGAAGGCGAAAACCTATCGCTACCGGATTTACCGTGAGGAAATTTGTCCTCCGTTTCTGGCGCGGTTTGTGCATCACGATCCGTATCCGATGGACGAGGCAGCGATGATAAAAGCGTCGGAGTGCATCGTGGGGACTTTTGACTTCACGTCGTTCGCGGCCTCGGACCCGGAGCGGAGCGCGAGAGTAGGGCAGATGCAAATTGAAAGGAAGAGCAGCAAGGCCCACTCGAGCCTGGTGGTGGAAGAGGACGGCAACGGCCTCGGGATGGCGAATCTCGAAATTGACGAGGAAGACGCGATAGATTTGTTGAGTCTGAAGCAAGGCAATGTGCGCACAGTGCATTCCTCGTTGTGGGCGAGGACGCCTGAGGAGTTCAGCTACACGATCCGGGGTAATGGATTTCTTCATCACATGGTACGGAACCTGGTAGGAACGTTCTTGCAGGTGGGAAAGAGCTCGCTAGCGGCGGATGATATTCCCGCGATTCTGGCGGCGAAGAACCGCAACGCCGCCGGCGCAACTGCTCCCGCAAGCGGGCTGTACCTGGTGAACGTGGAGTACGGAGTGTTATGAGCACGACGACAGATGTTGCGGTTCGGGAGACGCTTGTCAGTACGAATCCCGCGACCGGCGAGAAGCTGGGAGAGCTGGCGTGCGCCACGGCGGAAGATGTTTACGAAGCGGTGAAACGCGCGCGGCAGGCGCAGCCAGGGTGGGCCGCGCTGCCGGTTCGAGAACGTGTCGCGGGGTTGAGGCACTTCCAGCGCTTGCTGACGAAACGTCGCATTGAGGTAGCGGAGTTGATTTCGCGCGAGGCCGGCAAGCCTACAGTCGAAGCTTTGAATACCGAAGTGCTGGTGGTCTTGGATGCGGCGGAATTCTGCATTCCTACGGCGCAGAGTTTTCTGCGCGATGAACTCGTACCGCACGGCAATCTCGCGATGAAGTTAAAACGCGGCAAGCTGATACGGGAGCCGTATGGAGTGATCGGCATCATTGCGCCGTGGAACTATCCGTTTTCGACGCCTGCAATTGAAACTCTGGCCGCGCTGGCGATGGGGAATGCAGTTGTATTGAAGCCCTCAGAGTTTACACCGCTCGTGGCGCTAGAGTTTCAGAAGCTGATGTATGCGGCTGGGCTGAATCCTGACCTGTTGCAAGTGCTGATTGGCGCTGGCCCGGTGGGCGCTGCTCTGCTCGCAGCCGATATCGATAAGGTGATCTTTACAGGTAGCGTGGCCACTGGAAAGAGGATTGCGGAAGCGGCAGCGAAGCGCTTGTTGCCCGTGGTGCTCGAGTTAGGAAGCAAGGATCCGATGATCGTGCTCGAAGACGCTGACCTGGATGTAGCGTCGAGTGGCGCGGTTTGGGGCGCGTTGATGAACTGCGGGCAGACTTGCCTCTCGATCGAACGCTGCTATGTGCAGCGTAGTGTGTACGAGAGATTCCTCGAGCTGTGCAAACAAAAGATTGAGAAGCTGCGCGTAGGCGAGGGGCTGGATTCGGAAGTCGAGATGGGGCCGCTCATCCACCAGCGCCAGCTGCATTGTGTAGAGGACCACGTGAACGACGCCGTCGCGCGAGGCGCGCGATTGCTAACCGGCGGACGGCGCATGCCTGCACTGGGGCCAAACTTCTACGCCCCGACGCTGCTGGCCGATGTGAAGCAAGACATGCGAATCATGCAGGAGGAGACGTTCGGGCCGGCGCTGCCGGTGGCTCCGTTTGATACGGATGATGATGCGGTGCAGTTGGCGAACGATAGCGAATTCGGCCTGGCAGCCAGTGTGTGGACGAGCAATCGCAAGCGTGGCGAAACCATCGCTGCTCGCATCAAGGCGGGCACGGTGATGGTGAATGACGCGATCACGAGCTTCGGGATTTCGGAGGCCCCACATGGCGGATTCAAACAGA
>Ga0126378_10003782_pt1 | contig 11446 bp, 9 predicted proteins | sample PanSoiMetPlot_23_FD_92587 | JGI IMG/M metagenome (GOLD analysis project Ga0126378, IMG submission 92587) | Tropical forest soil microbial communities from Panama - MetaG Plot_23 | ecosystem: Environmental > Terrestrial > Soil > Tropical forest > Bulk soil | place: Panama | collected 2016-02-17
CGCGGTGGAACCCGATGACCCTGCTGTCCGAGGCCGGCCGGGGGCTCATGACTGGAGGGACGGTCGCGGCCCCGGCGGGCAAGGCGCTGCTATGGGCCCTGGCGATCCTGGTGGTGTTCGCGCCGCTCGCGGTGCGCGCCTACCGGCGCCGGGCATAGCGCACAGGTCCCGGCGGGCCTTCTGGCCCGCCGGGAGCCGTGCATCGGTCAGGTCAGGTCGCGAGGCGCGCGATCGACTTGTACTCCAGGTAGCCCGCGAGGCCTTCGGGGCCTAGCTCGCGGCCGATGCCGCTGGCCTTGAAGCCGCCGAACGGCGCGCACGTGTCGATCATGTACATGTTGACCCCGTAGCTGCCGGTCCGGACCTGGCGGGCGACCTGCATGCCGTGCTCAGCGTCCGCCGTCCACACCGTTCCGGCCAGGCCGTAATCGCTGTCGTTGGCAATGCGGATCGCGTGGTCCTCGTCCACGTAGGGAATGACGGACAGCACCGGGCCGAAGATCTCCTCGCGCGCGATCCGCATCGCCGGGTCCACGTCAGCGAACACGGTGGGGGCCACATACCAGCCGCGCTCCCGTCCCGAGGCGCGGGAGCCGCCGACGACGACCTTCGCCCCCTCGTCCTGCCCGATCCCGATGTAGCCCTCCACCCGGTCTTGCTGACGGCTGGCCACGAGCGGGCCGATCTGCGTCGCCGGGTCCGCGGGATCGCCGACCGTAAGGCCGCTCACCATCGCCGCCAGCGCCTCCACGGTCTCGGCGTAGCGGCTGCGCGGCGCGAGGATGCGGGTCTGCGCCACGCACGCCTGGCCGTTGTTCATCAGCGAGGCCGTCTCCAGCCAGCCCATGGTCGCGGCGAGGTCCGCGTCCTCCAGAATGATCGCGGCGGACTTACCGCCGAGCTCGAGGCTGCAGCGCTTGAGCTGCTGGCCGCAGATTGACCCGATGCGCCGTCCCGCGGCGGTCGAGCCGGTGAACGCGACCTTGTCCACCCCAGGGTGGGTCACCAGGTGCTCGCCCACCTCCCGCCCGGCGGCGACGATGTTGACCACGCCGGCAGGCAGGTCCGCCTGCTCGATGAGCTCGGCCAGCAGGTAACTGTCAAGCGGCGTCTCCGGGGCCGGCTTGATAACGACCGTGCAGCCGGCCACCAGAGCGGCCGGAAGCTTGGTCATGATCGTGAACTGAGGCACGTTCCATGGCACGATCGCGGCGACCACCCCGACGGGCTCGCGCCGCACCGTCACCGGCCCGAACAGTCCCGGGCGCTCATCTTCCCAGATGAAGTTCTTGCCCAACTCGGCGAAGTAGCTCAGCATCATCTGCGGCTGCGGTGCCTGGGCCAGCTGGGAGAAGGTGATGGGCGAGCCCATCTCCTCGGTGATCAGCTCGGCGAACTCTCCCAGCCGGGCCGCGTACAGGTCGGCCAGCCGGCCGACCGCGGCCGCGCGATCCGCCGGAATCATCCGCGGCCACGGGCCGTTGTCGAAGGCGTCCCTTGCGGCCGCCACGGCGTGGTCCATGTCGGCCTGCGTGCCGTCCGGAACGCGGCCGACGACCTCTTCTGTATGCGGCGAGATGACCTCAAGCGTCGCGGTGCCTGCTGGCTCGACCCACTGGCCGCCGATGTACAGCCGGTCATGATCGCGCATCGTGATCCCTTCCTGGCAGGCAGCGGTTCTAAGCGCGATTCCAATAGTAGAACAGGTTCTAGTTCAGCTCATGGGTGCGGCTTTGACCACCGCGGAACGGTGGTCAACGTCACACCCATGCCACGCCGCCCGGCGGCCCGGCCAGAAAGAGCGGCCAACCGACCCGCATATCGGGGCAAAAGGCCCAGGGGCGGTACCTAGTTCGGCCGACCCCGCCCGGCTCGGCGCTCGGCCTCGGCCTTGATGCCCGCGAACGAGGAGCGCACCGCGGCCTCCCAGGCCGCCGCGACCCGGTCGGCCCACCACTGGCCCGCGGCCCCGTAGTCCATGCCGATCTCGCCCGAGTAGTCGAGCCGGGTCATCCCGTCCCGCGCTGACAGCGCGAACTGCTCGGTCAGGTGCGGCACCGGGCCGCGGACCAGCCGGAACGCGATCCGGCGGGGTCGGTCGAACGCCACCGTCTCGAGCGTCACGGCAGTCAGCCGCCCACCGTGCAGCGGTGTGTAATGCTCGGCCAGCACTAGGTCGGTACCCCGGTCGAGCACGCGGAGATGGCTCGCCATGGCCCTGGGGGTGCGGTGCAGATAGGGCGCCGCGACCACGTCGAACACCGTCTCCGCGGGGGCGTCGATATCGATCCCGAACGGGCCAAGCGCCCGAGTCTGCCGGCCAAGGCCGGTGTCCAGCGTCAGCTTGCCCGTGACGACCAGGTAATAAGCCAGGCCGCCCGCGGCGGCCACGGCTATGGCCGCCATTCCCGGACGCACCATGGTCACAGCGTACGAGGCCGGGCCGCGACCGCCTACGTCGCCTGGCACAGTGGTAGCTAGATGACCCAGCGGACCGACACAGCTCAGCCGAGCGTACGCGAGCACCTGGCGCCCCTAAGCCGGACTGGCCGAGCGTGGCTCGAGTACGCACGGCTGACCTGGTCTACCGACGCGGCGATGCGCGCCGTCCGGGGGTGCATCGTTGTGCCCGGCATGTTCGCGTTGACCTTCAAGGTCATCGGCAACCCGCAGATGGCAGTCCTCGCGGTCTTCGGCAGCTTCGGTGCGCTGGTCTTCGCCTCCTTCGGCGGCGACCGCAGGACCAAGGCGATCGCCCACCTTGGCCTGGCGGTCGCTGGCAGCATCGCGCTCGTCATCGGGACGCTGGTCAGTGGTAACACCTGGCTGGCGGCCGTCGTCACGATCCCGGTGACATTCGCCATCTTCTTCGCCGGCATCGCAGGCCCCAACGCCGCTTCCGGCTCGACGGCGGCTCTGCTGGCGTATGTGCTCCCGGTGGCGTCGTCGGGAACGGCGAGCGCAATACCGGCGCGGCTCGCGGGCTGGTGGCTGGCCTCGGCGGTGAGCACGGCGGCCGTGTTGCTGTTGTCACCGCGCTCACCCGGCGACCGGCTGCGCGAGCGCGGCGCGGCCGCTGCAGCCGCCCTGGCCCATCAGCTCCGGGCCGCGCTGGCCGGCCGAGCCACCCAGGCCGACCGGGACGCCTCGATTGCGGCCAAGCATGAGCTGCTTGCCGTGTTCGCGGCGACGCCGTACCGGCCGATCGGCCTGGCTGCCGCGGACCAGGCGCTGGCGCGGGTGATCCACCTGCTCGAGTGGTGCATCGGGCTCGGTACTGACGCGACGGACGGCCATGGTGACCTCGGCGACGCGGCAGACCAGGACCGGGATCTGCTGGCACGAACCGTGGCCGGGCTTGACGAGGTGGCGGCGCTGCTCAACGGCCGGCGCTCGACCGCTGACCTTGAGCCGCTGCGGCGGGCACGCGCGGCCAGCGCCGGCAACCTGATGGCCATGGGCAGTGATCAGGCGACCGTACTGTGCCGCATGGAGATCGCCTTCCACGCCCAGGCGATCAGCAGCGCGGTCACTGCCGCGCTGGCCAACGCCGTGACGGCGGCCAGCCAGCCGCGCCCCATCCTGGTGCGCTGGCACGACTGGCTGGCCCGCAGTACAGACAGCAAGGCGGACAGTTATCCGGCCGTCCCGGGCCTCCTGGACCGGGCCACCAGGATTGTCGCCACCGATGCCAGCATCCGCTCGGTCTGGTTCCGTAACAGCGCGCGCGGGGCCGCGGCGCTGGCCGCCGCGGTCACAGTGGCCAAGCTCACCGACGTCCAGCATGCCTTCTGGGTCGTGCTCGGTACCTTGTCCGTACTCCGCACCAGCGCGGCAGCGACTGGATCGACGGCCGTCCGGGCACTGGCCGGCACGGTCGCGGGCTTCGTCCTCGGCGCAGGATTGCTGCTTGCGATCGGCACTAACCCGGTCGCGCTCTGGGCCATATTCCCGGTGGCCGTGCTGGTCGCCGCCTACGCTCCGGGCACCTCGCCATTCCTGGTCGGCCAGGCAGCGTTCACCGTGACCGTCGTGGTGTTGTTCAACCTGCTGGTCCCGGCCGGGTGGCGGGTCGGACTGCTGCGGGTCCAAGACGTCGCGATCGGATGCGCTGTCAGCGTGGTCGTGGGCTTCCTGTTCTGGCCCCGCGGAGCCGCGTCGCTGGTCGGCGACAACCTGGCCGACGCGCTGCGCCGCGGCGCGAGCTATCTCACCGACGCCGCTGGCTGGGCGCTCGGCGACCGGGAGCGGCGACCGGAACGGGCCGCCGCGGCGGCCACATCGTCCGCCCGGCTCGATGACGCGCTGCGCGGGTACCTGACCGAGCAGGGTTCCAAAAGGGCCACGAAGCGGGACCTGTGGGTGCTCGTGATGGCGCCGATGCGGCTCAGGCTCACCGCGCATTCCCTTGCCCGCTTTCCGTCGACTAGCCCGTCACATGGGGTCGCCGGGCATGGCGTGGCGGGATCCGATCACGCCGCGCTCGAGCACCGGGCACACGAACTGGCCGACTTCTATGAACGGATCGCGGTGCTGGTCGGCCGGCCGGGCCGGCACCACATGCCCGTACCGGTAGTCCCGCCAGCGGGCCTGGCTACGCGCGCGGACCCGTGCCGGAACGGCCAGCCGCATTACCACCCGGAGTCGCTCTGGGTTCGGTACCACCTGGAGTCGCTCGGAAGGCACGCTCCTGATCTGCCGGAGCCGGCCAGCCGGCTGGCCGGGGTCCGCCGGACGCCTTGGTGGCGCTGACCATGTGTGCTGGCATCCGTCGGCCAGGCGGTCGCCCTGACTGACTTACCGCGAGACCGGGACGAGGCGGGACTGCGCGGTCGGTTCATGGCAAGCTCCCGTCATGACCTACATCGCGTCGGCCGACCGCTACCAGCAGATCCCGTACCGCCGCAGCGGCGCCAGCGGCATCCAGCTCCCCGAGGTGTCGCTCGGCCTCTGGCACAACTTCGGCGACGACCGCCCGATCGATACCCAGCGGGCGATCCTGCGCCGGGCGTTCGACCTCGGCATCACGCACTTCGACCTGGCCAACAACTACGGCGAGCCGTACGGATCAGCCGAGCGGAACTTCGGCCGGATCTGGCGGGAGGACTTCCTGCCGTACCGGGATGAGCTGATCATCTCCACCAAGGCGGGCTGGGACATGTGGCCCGGGCCGTACGGCGACTTCGGCTCGCGCAAGTACCTGCTGGCCAGCCTCGACCAGTCGCTACGGCGGATGGGCCTGGACTACGTCGATATCTTCTACAGCCACCGGCCAGACCCGGACACGCCGATGGAAGAGACCATGGGCGCGCTCGACACCGCGGTCCGGTCTGGTCGCGCGCTGTACGCGGGGATCTCCATGTACTCGGCCCAGCAGACCATCCGCGCCACTGAAATCCTGCGCCAGCTCGGCACTCCGCCGCTGATTCACCAGCCGAACTACTCGCTGCTCGACCGCTGGGTGGAAGCCGACCTGATGGAGGTGCTTGGCCGTGAGGGCATCGGGTGCATCGCGTTCTCGCCACTAGCCCAGGGCGTGCTCACCGGCAAGTACCTAGACGGCATACCGGCCGGCTCGCGGGCAAGCCGGGATTCCTCGCTGTCACCAGACGACGTCAGCGGGCCGACCGCGGCCTACGTCCGCGAGCTGGCCGACATCGCCAGGGCCCGCGGCCAGTCGATGGCGCAGCTGGCGCTGTCCTGGGTGCTCCGCGATCCGCGCGTTACCTCGGTCCTGATCGGTGCGAGCAGCGTCGCCCAGCTAGAGGAGAACGTCGCCGCGGTCGGCCACGCCGCCTTCGACCAAGCGGAGCTGGCCGCCATCGACCGTGGCGCCGTGGCGACCGGCGTCATCGGATAGCTCGGGCTGGCCTCCGGGCGATCGGCTGGGCCCGCGATCGCTAGCGCAGGACGGGCAACTGCTGGCCCGGACCCTGGACGGTCCGGAACAGGTCGCCGCGCGCTGCGAGTCGCTCGGGCATGGTGCGGATGGTGAAGCCGTCAGGGCGCAGCGCCGGGTCGTCCAGCTCCTCCCAGCTGATGGGCGCCGATACCGGCGCTCCTGGCGCCGCGCGCGGGCTGTATGGGGCGACCAGCGTCTTGTTGCTGACGTTCTGGGTGTAGTCGAGTCTGGCCAGGCCGCCGCGCGACCTGACGTCCCATTTCCAGCTGATCAGCTCAGGCACTACGGTCCCGATCGTCTTGGACAGCTGCTCGACCCAGGTCCGGGTGTCCTCGTAGGTCAGGCCGTCGACCACCGGGATCCAGACCTGGATCCCGCGCCGCCCGGTGACCTTCGGCTGGCCCCTGGCGCCGATGTGCTCGAGCGCCGTGCGATGCAGCCGGGCCAGCACGAGGATGTCCGCCCACGACGTGGTGTCGCCGGGGTCGATGTCGATCAGCGCATAGGTCGGATTGTGTGGCGCGGCGGCACGTGAGGTCCACGCGTGCCATTCCAGCGCGCCGAAATTGGCCGCCCAGACCAGCGCCGCGGGCTCGTCGACGACCAGGTACGTCGTGGTCTTGCCCTGCTCGGCCTCCGGGTTATCCCAGCGCGGCACCCAGTCAGGCGCGTGGTCGGGCAGTTGCTTGTGCCAGAAGCCCGCTGAGCCAGCCCCGCCGGGGAACCTGTGCATGTTCAGCGGGCGGCCGGCCAGGTACGGCAGGATCACCGGCGCGATCCAGGCGGCGTACCTGATCAGCTCGCGCTTGGTCACCGGCGGCTCGCCGTCCCGGCCGCCGAAGAGCTCCTTGTCCAGGTTGGTCAGGCGCAGCTCGCGGCCGAATACCGGCCACGTCCCGTTGGACCCGAGCTGGTCAAGCGCCGCTAGTGCCGCGTCATCGGGGCCGGGCACCGTGGGCGGGCGCAGCGAGACGGACGCCTGCGCTGGCGGCAGGTCGGAATGCCAAGCTCGCTCTGGATCGGCTTTCACCTCGTCGTTCGTGCGCCCGCTCAGCACCGATCTCGGGTAGTCCTCGGGGTCCCAGCCGCGGACCGAATCCTCATCGTCCTTGTGCAGCAGCAGCCACTGCTCCGACTCGGGGGTATCGCGGCGACCGCTGCGCACCAGCACCAGACGGCCCCGTAGCTTGTGACCGAACACATCGGCGTGGAGCTCGCCCGCCGCCACCGCGGCGGCCGGATCCTCGGTGGCGTGCGGCTCCCAGGTGCCCGTGTCCCAGACGATCACGTCGCCGCCGCCGTACTCGCGCGCCGGAATGACGCCCTCGAAGTCCAGGTACTCGATCGGGTGATCCTCGACGTGCACCGCCAGCCGCCTGACTGCCGGGTCGAGCGTCGGTCCGTTCGGCACGGCCCAGCTCACCAGCACGCCGTCGACTTCAAAACGAAGGTCGTAATGCAGCCGTCGGGCCCGATGCCGCTGCACCACGAATCGTCGCGCGCCCGGATGGTCGGGCTGCACGGGCGCGCCAGTCGGCTCAGGCGTCCGGCTGAAGTCGCGCTTGGCCTGGTAGGTGGCGAGCTGATCGCGGTTGGCCGACGGTTTGCGCCCCGATCCGGCCTTGCTGCCGTGCTGATCTCGCGCGCCCCCGGCACGACCACTAACCATAAGGCCAACTCTGCCATCGCCGGCCGGGGGGTCAACGCAGCCGGCTGAGCGCCTGGCGGGCAGAACGCAGCGCGCCGTTGGCTCGGCTCGCCAGCCGCCTGGCTTCGCCCAGGCGGTGCAGCGCCTCGGTGAGCTGCTGCTCGATCTGCCGCACGGCGGCCTGGTCCGCCCGTTCCCGTTCGGCCGCCTCCGCCGCCGCCTGGCTGGCCTCGGCCACCGCACGTTCGGCGCTCGCGATCGCCTCCCGCCGCCTGCGCTCCCGCTCAGCTTCGGCCGCTGCCACGGCCGCCGCCTTGGCCGCGGCCGCTTCCGCCCCCTTGGCCTCCCCAGCCTTCGCCCGCTCCTTCGCCGGCTGGCTGGTACCGCGCCCGCCGGCGGCCGGCCTCGGCGACAGCGGTGCGGGGACGGTCCAGGCCGTCATGTCGGCCGGAACGAATCCCGGCGCTTGCTCGGCCCGGAGCAGTGCTCCCCCGGCCATCTTGGCGGCGAAGTCCTGGTCGGCAAGCGCGGCCGCGAGCGTCGCGGACACCTCCTCCCGGACCGCCGGCGAATCCTGGCCGGTCGCGGCCATCGCATCGCGGACCAGCTCTTCCAGCAGGTGGCGCCGGGCCTGGGAGAGCTCCCGGATCCGCGCTCCGTCCTGCGATGCTTCGCTGGCCCTGAGCTCGTCGCCCAGTTCGGCGAGCCGGGACGGCACGGTCGGATCGTCGCGGACCAGGCGGTTGATCACCCACGCGGACCTGGTCGGTCGGCGGAGGCCAGTGATCTCCTTCGCCGCGGCGCGATCACCGGAGGCGCGGGCGGCCGCCGCGAGCTCACCGCGGCGCTGAGTGAACGAATCCAGATCGGCCGCGTAAAGCTCCGCGACCGCCTGGCTCAGCAGGTCGGAATCGGTCACGAGATCATCGTGCCCTAGCGGGGCGGCGATACGCGCGGCGCGGTCAACCTACGATGGCGCCGTGGACGCAGTGAACCTGAACGCGATGCTGGACCGTTTCACCGAGCACTGGCAGCCAAAACGAATCGCGCAGATCAATGACTACGACGTCCGGATCGTCAAGGTGCAGGGCGAGTTCACCTGGCATCGGCACGCCGATACCGACGAGTTCTTCCTGGTGATCTACGGCGAGCTCACCGTCCAGTTGCGGGATCGCGACGTCGTGCTAGCACCGATGGAATTGTTCGTCGTCCCTGCGGGCGTCGAGCACTGCCCGCGCGCCGATGTCGAGACAGCGGTGATGTTGCTCGAGCCGAGGACCGTGGTGAACACAGGCGACGCAGGCGGCGAGCTGACCGCGGCAGTCGAGTACCTGGGGTAGCCACAAGGGCCTTAAGGCGTTACCGGGTGTGCCTGGCTTCACGGGTGCGCGTTGGCCCAGGCGTACAAATAGCCTCCGCCCAGCCAGGCGAGCGCGCAGCCGGTCCACAGGACCCGCCGCATCGCCAGGCGCCACTCCGGCCGGGCCAGGCCTGCTGTCAGCGTCACAACCGCGGCCGTGGCCAGGATCAACTCAGCGACGCCGATCGGCGTGATCAGCGCGTTGCTTGGCATGCAGGTATCGAAGCAGCTGAACAGGCCGGATACCGTGGCGATCAGAACGCTCCAGGCGGCCACCGGCAGCGTGAGCAGGAACGGCGCGGGCAGGGTCCACCATCGCGGCGGTTCGCGGGCCGCGCCGGTGCCATCGGCGGGCGGGCTAGCTGGCGGGGTCATCGGGCCTCGGGCCGCTCGGCGGCGCGGCCAGATTCCGGTGGGGTCACACGTCACGATCCCAGTGTCGGCCCGGCCCTGCCCGACGGCCTGAGTACGTCTACTCAACTGCCCTGGGGTGCCGGGCCCGGTACGCCGCTACGGTTCGGCTGCCTCCTCGGCGAGGATCTGGTTGCAGAGGCTGACGCACTCGGCGCAAATGCGCACCCCCGGCCCGGCGACGAACCGCAGGTTGGCGGCGGACGGCTTGCCGCAGAAGGAGCACTCCTGGCCTGGTGCTCGGCCGCGTCGACGGCGACGGCGTTGGGACGGGCTGATGTAGCACTCGAGTGCCTTCTTGATGGCGGGGATGCTGACGTCGAGCTTGCCCAGCACACGCCTGGCCCGTGAACCAGGATCCAGGGCCAGCACGCCGAGCAGGTGCTCGGTTCCCACGTAACCGCAGCCACCACGGCGGGCAAGAACGGCCGCGCCGCTAACGGCATCGCGCGCCTCGGCGGACTCCGGGGGCGGCTGCTCCGCCGGAGCGTGCCCGCCGGGAAACAGTTCGCGGGCCGCGACGCGCACGTCCTCGGCCCGCACGCCGAGCTGCTCCAGGATCGCAGCGGCGACTCCCTCCTGGAACAGCCCGATGAGCTGGTGATGCGTGCCGATCTCGGCGGCGCCGTCGGCTTGCGCCTCGCGCGCCGCCGCCGCCAGGCAGGCCAGCAGCCGGGGCATGGGGTCAAGAGCGTTGACCGGGCCGACCCGCATGGGCTGCGCGAATCGCTGCCGGGCGGCTTGCTTGGAGACGCCGATCCGCTGGCCGATCTCCGTCCATGAGCACCCTGCGGCGCGCGCCTCCGCGACGAACAAGCCAATCAGCTGATCGGCGCCGGACGTCAGGTCCTCGCCGATTGCGAGCGCGGCCTCGATGCGGTCAAGCGGTGCGCTTGAGGACTGCAGGCGGACCGCCCCCGCCAGCGCCGGCACGCTCACCAGCTCCATAACGACAACTTAAGCTTGTCGCCGGACTACTGTCAATCTTAAGTTGTCGCCTAAAGTAAACCCGCGGTTGGTGCCGCGAGGTCCGGCATCGGCCACTCTTCCCGGATTGGCGTCATGATCACGTCTGTATGCTGATGGTATATGACACGCTAACGTGGGAAAAGTCGGCATGCCGACGATCCCGGCGGCCGTCCGATGGGACGATTGCCTGGTTTTACCCGGTTTGCTTGAAGCCCCCGCAAACGTATGGGCTGAATCGAAAATCGGTGCTCAGGTGGGCGTGCGGCAGCACCCGGCGTAGCGTAGCGGAGCCGGGTTCGTCGGGGCCGTTTCAGGCGGCGGCCTCCTGAAGGATGACTTTCTGCCCGGAGAGCCGTTCGAGTTCGGCGATGAGCTGGCGCTTGCGGCGCAGCGGGGCGAGCCGGTCGTGCCAGTCGGGGCCGAGGTCGGTGAAACGGGCGTCGGGGTCTGATAGCAGGTGCCAGGCGATGACGAGCAGCGAGTTGCCGACGGCGACCAGGGCGCGCTGCTTGCCGCGGCGGCGGGCGAGGCGGTGGTAGCGGGCGCCGAGGAAAGTCTTGGTCCTGGCTGCGCCAATCGTGGCCTCACCGAGGGTGCCGCCGATCCAGGGGTTGCCCTTGCCGGTGGTGCCGGGCTTGCTCTTGCCCGCGGACTGGCGGGTCCGGGGCGCGAACTTGGCCCAGGACACCAGGTGGCCCGCGGACGGGAAGCGGGCCATGTCCACGCCGATCTCGGCGATGAGCTCCTGGGCGCCGGTCCTGCCGACGCCGGGGATCTCATCGAGCTGGGCCACCTGGCGGGCGAAAGGGGCGATCACCTCATCGATCCGGGCGGTCAGGGCATGGACCTGGCCGGTGATCGCGTCGACCCGGTCCAGCATCATCCGCAGCAGGTAGCCGTGATGGTCACGGAACTGCCCGGTCAGCGCCTCCTGCAGGACGCTCTTCTTCCCGCGCATGGACCCCCGCGCCAGCCCCGCCAGCACGTACGGGTCACGCTGCCCGCCGATCAGCGCCTCCAGCATGTCCCGGCCCGACTTGCCGAAGATGTCACTGATCACGGACGACAGCTTGACCTGAGTGTCTTCCAGCAGCTTCTCCGCCCGCTGCTTCTCCCGGGTCCGCTCCTGGATCAGGGTCCGCCGGTACCGGCACAG
>Ga0126378_10003783_pt1 | contig 11446 bp, 12 predicted proteins | sample PanSoiMetPlot_23_FD_92587 | JGI IMG/M metagenome (GOLD analysis project Ga0126378, IMG submission 92587) | Tropical forest soil microbial communities from Panama - MetaG Plot_23 | ecosystem: Environmental > Terrestrial > Soil > Tropical forest > Bulk soil | place: Panama | collected 2016-02-17
GCCATTGCCGTTGCGGGCGCCCAGATAAAAGCTCTTGGTCGGAATGGACGTCGCCGTACTGGTTCCACTGTTCACTGACGTGCCGTTCTTGAGCACCGACATCGTCGTGCCACTGCGCGAAACCGTCCACACGGCCTGCACGGCCGTCGTCGATGCAAGCACCGTCCCGAGAATGTTGAGCCCCATGTCGACGGTATTGGGCGAGGTGAATTCCCAGAAAATCTCCGAAACGATCGATCCGTCGTAGACGCCCGACGAGGCATTGCTGCCCGGAAACGGCGCCTTGCACACGCCGTAGCTCGCAGACGTGAGCAGGTAATTAGTAGACCCAGGCGGGATGAAAGTCGTATCAAGCCAAGTCGATGTCGCGTCCCAGCCGATGCCGACGTCCGCCGTGAAAGTCGGCGAGTGCCCGCTGCCCATGCCGGTCGCATTATAGCTGGAGCTGACAAGATTGAGCACGGCCTGAGACGACGTCTGGGTTGCAAAGACATAAAAGACGTCGAGCTTGGTGAACCAGCCGTCAGTCACTCCGTTGCAGATCAACGCATCATAGGCGTTGTGATGAATGGTATCAATCGACCCGGCCCGACCGAAGAACGCCGTCGACTGCGAGCACGAGCCAGTTGCCGGCGCCGTGCCGCCGCTCGCCCCGACGCCGGTCAGCAATATCTGTGCGAAGACCGACGAAGTCTGAAAAGCGATCCAGGCGTAGACGAACAGCCGAAGCCACATCAGTTGTAACTCACGTTGCAGTCGAGCGCGATCGTCGGCGCCGTGCCGCCAGACGCCGTCGTCGTCGCTGCGACGCTGATAGCCACACCGTATTGGTCACCCACCAAGTCCATGACATAGCCGCTCGCATTGGTAGGCGGAATGCCGTAGCTCTGCGTCGGCGTCGGCGACGAGCCCACCGTGATGCTGCCGATGAGGGCATTATAGACCTGAAGGTAGGCAAACGACGTGTTCGGATTGGCACAGTAGACCTTACCGAGCTGCCCGCCCGAAGTCTTGATCGTCGTTGCCGTGTTGCTCAAGGCGGCGAGCCGCACAGGCGTCCAGCCATGCGAGACGCCAAGATACGCCTGATCGCTCGCGATAACGACCGGCGTCGAACTGGCCATGATCTGCTGATTATTGGGATTGAGGTTGGTGACGGCCACGTTCAGCGCCGTGCCGCCAGCAATGCCCTGCACGGCCAGCACACAGGCACCCGTGCAGGCCGTGCCGGCCGCCTTGAGCTGATCGCTCGACAGCGTCACCGGGGTCGAGCCCGTGTTCGCCGCCTGCCCGAGGCCCACGAGATTGGTGACGTTGACGTTGAGCGAACCCGACACGCCCGTCAGAGCGGCGAGAACACCGGCCTGACTCATGCCGAGATACGTGGCCGAACCCGGCGGCGACGCGCCGGTCGCACTGACCGAGGGATTTGCCCCGCCGAAACTCGTCACCTGATTGCCCGCAGCATCGAGCACCTCGATCGCCAGCGGACGAGCAGACCCGCGCGCGTCGGATGTGATCGCATTCCCAGCCCCGTCCTGGGTGCGAGTCGACCAGGGCGCGACCTGGGCCGCATTGACGTTGCCGTTGATGCTGATCAAGCCGCTGCCGACCGTCACCGTGCCACTGATCGGCTGCGTGACGGCCGAGCCGTCGACCTTCAGGCCGTTCACCGAACCGGTCAGCCCCGTGAAGGTGCCGCCGACATTCATGCCCAGGTAAGTCGCCGAGCCCGGCAGCGAGCCGGGCACCGTGCCCACTGACGCATTCGACCCGGAGCCGCCCCCACCGCCGCCCCCTCCCGCGCCCGTCGGCAGACCCGTGCCGCCCGACATGTTGACAGTCGCCGTACCCGAGGCCGTGATGCAGGAGAGCTGGGTGTTCGCTCCCGTTGTGAAGGCAAACCAGCTCGACGGGGCGATGAGCTGGTCGTTGACGGTCGCCGACGCGCCGAGCTTGCAGTAAACCGGTGTCGTCGTACTGGTGTTGCTCGCGGTGACCACCGCGCCCACCGGCAGCGTGCCGGTCGTGCTCGCCGCGGTGACGCTCAACGGCGTACCGGTCGACTGGATACTGCCGGGCCAGCCAGTGATCGAGGCCGAGACCGAGGCCGACGTCGCCAGGGGATTGGCGGCCGAACAGGGCTGCCAGACGGAGCCGGTAACATTGCAATAAAGATAGGACTGGGCCGCGGCGCCGTCCGAACCCGTCAACAAACAAAAAAGACAGATTAAAGACGCGATCCAATAGCGCACGAGCCGCCTCCTGCCCGCTGGCAGGCGGGCTTTTTACGCCTTGCGAAGAACGATGCTGCTCCCTGGCCGGGTATGCTCCGCGTCAAAGTGGTAGTAGCCCATGGAGCCGTCAGGATTACGACACAGCGGCATGATCCCGCGCGCCATGGCCGCCTGCATGGCTGCCGCCGACATCACGTACTGATCGTCGAGCGTGACGACCGGCGCCGCGGGTGTCTTGACGGACGAGCCCATGATGGCCAGCGAATAGGTCGGCGTCTGCTGCTTGGTCGCAGCCTGCGCAGACGGCTGCGGCGGCAAACCGGGCGGCGGTGTCGTCGGCAAACCGGGCGGCGGTGTCGTCGGCAGATCAGGCGGCGGCTCGGTCGGCAGCTCCGGGTCACCCTGCTCTTCTGGCTGTTCGGGATCGCCCTGCTCGAGCGGCTGCTCGGGATCCTTCGGTCCGCTTGCGCGGCTGCCAGCCGAGGAGCTGGCAGCCGATTTGGCCGGCTGTTTTGAGGGAGGAGAGGGAGGTCGCCGGCTGGTCATGGTGCGGGCTGGATATTGATGATGTCGGAACGACCGCCCAGCACGTTGACAAGCGTCGGCGCCGTGCCGAGCACGCCTGAACTCTGAATGGACACGTTTATTGCCGACATGAACAAACCGCCATCGATGATGTTGGCGACCGCTCCCGCCGCAAGCGACGGATAATTCCCCTGCGCCGGCCGCGGGCGAAATGCGAGGAAGAGAAATTCAGGACTGTTGGTGATCGTCCCCGGCGTCGGAGCACCGCCGCCAGTTGTAAAATAATTGGTTCCGCTGCCGCCTCCCGAACCCGATATGCTCGAAGATACCAAGCTTGTCATGACGTTCGGCGCAACCGACGCGCCCGTGCCAGCCCCCGACACCGTCAAGGTCAGCGAGGCGATCTGGGCGGACGGAATGAAGCCGCCGGAATTGGTGCAGAGCACGCCGCACAGCGACCCGGCGCCCTGCGGAGTCAGCACCACGGTGCCCAGCGTGATGTTGCCGGAGTTGATATTGGGGTCGAACGGCGACGGCAGGAGCGTCAAGGTCATGGGCGACGGATAGCCGGCACCCGGATTGGTAAAAGACAGGCCCGTCACCGTGCCGGCCGGCATGTTGGCGATCGCCGACGCCTGGATGCCGCCGACACCGTTGGGATTGCCCGCGGCCGAGGGCGGCGGTGGAATCAGAATCAACGGCGGCACGCCGTAGCCGGCACCAGCAGCCGAAACGGATCCCGTGAGCTGCCCACCGATGATCGGCAACCACGTCGAGGTGCCGATGTTAGGCGTAATCTGCGTCGTAGCCTGCGTATAGTTCGCCCCGTAAGCCGTAATGGAGGCCGACACCACGCAGCTCGTCAGGTTGGCGATGCGGAAGTTGAAGCCATCCGACGAGATATGCTTGAGCCCGCCCTCCCAGGCACAAGTCGACATAAGCTGCCAGACGCCGGTAATGGGATCGAGATACTGCAGAACGCAGTACTGACCGCCCGTGATGTACCAGTCGCCGGCCGGAATGACGATGGCATCGCCCGAGTTCAGCGAAATCTTATTGCTGCCGAAGTCCTGCGGCGCATTGAACAGGTTGGTCGGATAAAGGTTCTGCGGAGGCGGAAGACCGACGCCGGGACCGGAAAGGAAGGCAGGCATCTAACAAACTCCTATCAGAAGGCCGCGCCTTGTAAGTTGTAACCCCAGAATCCGCTGGACGGCTTGGCCGTGAGCACGTCGTAACCACAAACGACGACACCCTGCTGGCCAATCTGCCCGAGCGGCACGAGAGAATAGAACCCGCTGAAATCGAAGGCGGCATCCTCGCTCATGTAGAAGCTGGTGTATTTGATATTGACGCCGAACACGTTCCCCTTCGGGCAGAAATGGTCGGCGAAGATCGGCACTCCCGCGATGACCAGATTGGGGAAGGACGATCGCACGTCGGTATCCATCGAATACGAGCCGCCCGGATTGACGAACTGCGTCTCGATGGCCTGGAAGGTGTTGTTGAGCGTGGCGTAATCTCCGGGCGCCATGACCACGAAGGTCGGCGCCTCGCCGCCCGCATTGTCGGTCACGTAGGACAGCAGGTTCGACATGCCGGCCCGCGTGAAGCCGGCGGTGCCCTGCGAGAACGTGCCCGAGTTGAGGTTGATGTACTGCCCCTGGAACGCCGAGTTGCCAGCGAGATTGCGGTTCACCCCGCCGTAGCTCGGGAAGTTGGTGCCGGCGTCGAAGGCGTTCTGGAAGGAATCGGGGAAGGTCGAGTTGGCGGCATTGTTGGTGTATAAAAGACGGGCCATGTTCTGTCGCGTGACCGCGTAAACGTCGTTCATCCGCGCTTTGAGAACGGAAATTTCGCGATCCGTCGCCTGGAGGACTGACTCTCCAAACGGCAGGGGTACAGGCACGACCCAGTAGGCTAGATTGAATTGCAGATTCTGGATGCCGGGCGTTATAACGGGCGAGTTGAATCCGCCGCCATAGTTGGTGAACTGCCCCTGGACCATGCTCTGGCCCTGCGCCGGGATGGTCACCTGATTGAGGCCGCCGGCCGCCCGCTGCGCGTTGCCGGTCATGTAGAACAGCGACGGCGAAGCGAAATAAATCTGCACGAAAAGACGGGGGACAAAGGCCCTCCGTGTGACGGCTGTCAATTCCGAATAAAGTGCTCCAGCAGGAGGAGCTACGCCTATACCGGGAAGCGGCACGTCAGTATCTCCTCAATCAGCGCCCTCGAACGTCGTTGAGCGCAGCAAAAACCTCGCGATCGAGCACGAGATCATTCTTTCCCTTGGTCTCGATGAGCTTCTTGGCGTAGCCGGCGCCCGTGTCGGCATCGTCGATGGCCATGAAATTCCACGACGTGTTGCCACGGGGCGTAAGCAGATCCTGCGGCGGGTGTCTTTTTTCGAAAGCCGCGTAGGCCGTCTCGGGATTGAGGATCCCTTCCTCGTCCATGATCTTGCGGACGGCGGCGACGCCCTCGTCGGTCAACCGGTGAGCCCGTTTCAGGTCGGAAAGCCCGATATCAATCTTGCGGCTCAGCTCGGTGATCTTGCGTTGGTTCTCGGCTTCGGCTTCTTTCTTGGCCTGCTCGGCCTTGAACTCGTCGAATTCCTTCTTGATGGCAGCGACGCGTTCGTTCTCCGCGTTCTCGCGATCGAGTTCAGGGGTAACAGCGGTAGGATCGGCGAGCTTGTGTGCTTTCTGAAGGAGAAGCTTGGCTTGCGCATTGTTGACGATCTTGCCGAGCGCACCCTCGATCTGCAGCGCCCGGTTCCACTGCTCCTCGGTCACTTCAAGAGTGCGACCGGCCACTTACTTCACTCCGGTCCCGACGTTGGTGCCGGCGTTGGGCACGTGCGAGAGCGACATCGATTCGGATTTTGATTGCGCCGGCAGATGCGACTTGCGTCCCCCTATTTCCAGCTCCTCCATGTCGACGCGCACGATCTGCCCGTCGGAGGTCGGAATGGATTTTGCGTTGTTTCGGAAAATGTCGAAATTGGCCATGTCAGTCTCCTCAGTAGTCGTGACCCCGGCGCGGGCGCTCGACGCTCACTACGCCGTTCGGGTACTTGCGCAGTCCGGGCAGCGACGCCTCGTTGTCGAATAGATCCTTGAGATCCTGCTTCGAGCGCATGTACGGCTCGGCCGAAGCCGCGGACGGATGCACGGCTTCCGACGTCGTCATGTCCTCGAAAAGCTTCTTGCTCATGCGGCCATCCCCGGTGGCTCGCCGCCGCCGCCACCACCGGGCGGCCCGCCACCTCCACCGCCCTGCATCTGCCGCTGACGCATCGCCTGCATCTGCTGGTTCTGCTGCGCATTGCGCATCTGCAGGTTCTGGATGTCGTTGTTCTGCGAGGCCGGCGACACCGATCCGGGCGGCACGTGCTTGCCCAGCTTCTGGATGGTGTCGATGAGATCCTTGCCGAGCGGCGAGTTCACGCCGACTTGCGGCACCATCATTACCAATAAATTCAAGACGAGCCCCAGCTTCTGCCCTGCGGCAGCTTCCATCCCGCGGTTGGGCGTTGCCTGGACAGCCGGGGACTGACCAAGCGGTGTTTGGGCCGGAGGTGCTCCGGGCTGCGCTGGGGCTGGCACTGTTGGCCGCCGGATAACCGGCCGTCTTTACCGTCGGCCGCGCCGACGACCACGCCGATAACGCGTCATCATGAGAACCTCCTGTGACGACGTTGCACTTGCGAGGTCATCATAGTGTGAGCGTTAAAGACTAAGCTGTTGTATATCGAGGGCGATTGGGTATTGACTTGGTAACTCGTTCCGAATTAAAGACGAAAAGCATGGCAGACTCGGCAGCAGAGTTCCTGACCATCAAGCAGGCATCGCGCCTCTTGGGCATCGACTACAAGACCCTCTACAACCTGATCCACGAGGGCCTGGGCCCACGTGTCCATCTGTTCCGCTTCAACGTGACGGGCGACCGCCGCGTCATGCGGATCCACAGATCTGAATTAAAGACGTGGCTGGATTCGCGCGGGCCGTTCGACTACCTCGAACTCACCCGCGAGCGGCTGCAGATGATGGCGCGGCGCGAACGCTGCGCCTAGTGGTGCCCACCGCGCTTCGCCATGATCCTCTCCAGCGCCTCGGGATCGCGCTTCAACAGCTCCTGCATCAGAGCCGCCTGCTTCGCCTCGCGTTCGCGCAGCCGCTGCTGCGCCATTTCCTTGTTCGGGAAGGGCATGTTGTCGAGCCCGTACTCGCCGTCGACCCAGCCGAACTTGGCACCCGCAAAGATGAGCTGCCCTGATTCATTGGCGAAGATCGGCGAGGACTTGTGGCTGTCCACCTGCAGCTTCCACCAGGGCGGGAGCTGCGAGATCAGGAACTTCGTCTTCTCGATCTGCTCGACATTGTCGCCGTCGGACCAGTAGAAGCTCTCGTCCTTGGCTTCCATGATGGTCGCGAGCTTGTCGGCCGCCGACGCGCACTGCCGCTCGACCAAGAGCGCGCGATCGCGCAGGGTCGGCGACCCGGTCTTGACCAGGGTCTCGGCATGCACGCCGGCCCGCACGCCGGCCTCGCCCTGACCCTGCAGGATCGGCGGAAAGCCGCCAAGTGTATTGATCGTCTCGATGATGAACTTGATCATCGGCAGGAGCTGCTCCGGCATGTCCGGGGTCAGATCCTCGATCTTGGTGGCCGGCGAGGAGATGTTGAGGTACCCGGCAAGCCGGGCCTGCCCGTAGACCTCGTCGGAGAGCCCCGCCTCGCCGACGATCGCCAGGAAGCGGTCGATCTGCAGCCCGAGCAGGCGCTTCGCATCGTCCATCCACGTGCTCAGAAGCTGCTGCGGCTCGACGATGTCGACCAGCTCCGAGCGCCCCCAGATCCAGTTCGTCACCTCGTTGGGCTGGATGAGGGTGTAGGGATGGATGTTGCCATTGCCGGTCTCGTTGCTGATCAGCAGGTTGTCGTGCTTGAACTTGTTGATCAAGATGTCAGGCTCGATGAGCTGCAAAGTGATGTAGGCGTTCTCCTCCGACTTGACCCACACCTCGTGCATCTGCACCACGTCGACATTGAGCACCGGCCCCATGATGGCCGTGACCGGATCGTTCTGCAGGTTGACGATGCCGCCGGGACGCACGAGGCCCGCCTGCCCGGTCGTGTTGAGCTGGTTGGTGCTCAGCACCTGATGGAAAAAAGACGACGGCTCATAGTCGGAGTTTCCCTTGCGGGCGTGTGACTTTATCCGATCAAGAAGCTTGCGGGCATCGGGAAGCTTGTAGATGCGATACCAAACCTCCGGGATGGTCAGGGTCGATGTCTCGGTCATGACCTCCTGATTTTCCAGCTTATTCTCGTCCTCGCGGTAGACGCCGAACTGCCAGGGCATGACCAGCTTGGAGTGATAGGTCGGATATTCCTTGCCGATCTCACCTTCCATCTGCGGCCATTGCTTCAGGAAGCAGACGCCGTATTTAAGCGCCTCGAGCACCCCGCGTCCAAACTCCATGTCGATGTTGTTATTGTCCCACAGCTCGGTGACCTGATGTGCGAAGGCCCGGCCCTTCTTCTGTACATCCGACGGCACCGGACGCGCAAACGCGCATTTGAACTCCAGCTCGACGGGCGAGAACAGCATCGCGGCCGTGCGCGTCAAGTGCGCATACATCATGTTGACCAGCGACTTCGTCCCGTCGTAACGCCCGGTCTCGGCGATGCCGTGCAGCATGCGGTAGTAGGCAGACCGCAGCCCGATCGAAGCGCGGCAGGTCTCAACAAGATCCAGGGTGAACTTCGTCAGCTTGATCTTGTCGGTCGGGATATCCGGGATCATTGGGTGTACCGATCCTTGAGATTGGCAAGCGTGCGGATGCCCTTCTGCGGCTCAACAGTTTCCCCGGTGGCCCTGCCGTTGACGATCACGGCCCCGGAACGCACCGCTTCCTTATGCCCGGCCCCGTCCGTCCAGCCCATGTTGCCGCCGCGGGAATTGATGTAGTCCATCTGCTGGGTGACGATGTTCTTGACCGGCATGGCGGCGGTCTCCGCGTCCCGCCGGTCGTTGAGGTTGGTGATCTTTAAAGACGACATCTCGGAGGGATCGACGTTGGCCATGGCAGCCGCCTGATAGACCCGTTGTTCCGAGGCTTTTTCCATGTCGCGGTAGACCTTGTCGGTCGAGGCCATCCGCATCGAGCGGATCGACGGCATGCAGATGGTGTCGTCATCGTCGGGATCGTCGTTGGTTACCCCGCAGTTGGGACATGCCTTCGGCGGCCAGATAGTGGACGAGAACTTTTCCTGACAGGCTGAGCAACGCACCTTGAAGCGCATCATCGACCTCGCCACTGCCGGCGCAGCTCGGCTCGCTTGAGCATCACCCGCTCGTGGGTCTTCGAAGCGAAGAACTGCGTCATCATGTTCTTGTTGAGCAGGTTGAAACGGTCGGAGAGATTGGCCGTCTCTTTCGCGGCCTCGGCCTCGCGGGTCCGGTTGAGGTTCAGCATGGCCGGGCGCACCTTGGTGTCCCAGTACTCGCAGGCGAGCGCCAGCGCGACCACGCGATCGTCGTGGACGCCATCCGGCGCCCCTATCGAATCGCCGTCGCGTCGGATACCCTTCATGTCCTCGATGGAATCCAGCGAGCGCACGTGCAGGATGCCCGTGTGGACGAAGTCCCGCAGCCGCTCCATCAGCGTGATCTTCGTCTGCATCTGGGTCTTGAAGTGAAAGTTATGACCGGGACCGAGGCTGTCAGCCCGCGAATAAATGTACGTCTTGACGTTCCGAAAGATGTTGCCGAGCGCCTTCTCGTCTACCTGCGGCGCACGGTGGACATTCTCTACTTGGCGGCGCAACGAATTCAGTTCATTAAAGACGGCCGTGCCCGGCCCGTTGAGTTCGAGGATATATCTTACATCGGCCTGGGGCGGGCCACCGTACCAGCCGAGCAGACTGGCGATGACCCAGGCGAGCTGATGGGTCGCGATGAGGGGCGAATCATATTCCGCCACCTGATCGATCCCATCGGCCCAGCAGCGAATCACCTGAATGCACGAGTGATCGTTCTTTTCGTTCGACCCGTAAGCCGGGTCGACACCGATGACGTAGACCGCGTTCTGCTTGGGGGGCTCCCAGACCTTCAGCTCCAGCATGCGGGTGTTGGGGGCCTTGAAAACCTGCGTATGGAGAAAATCGACGCCGCAAATGTAGGTATAACCCTCGAAATCCTTGCTGACGTTCTTCTGGGTCTGCTCGTTGAGCTTCTGGTTGAGAAAAAAGACGGAGCCGGTCTGCTGGAACGCTTCGTCGGCGGTCCAGGGGTCCTCCTGCATCTTGAGTGGGTCGGCCTCAAACCCGGCATCAGTATCGCCCTGCGACCGGGCGGATGGATCGATCTGCCGTCGATACCACGCCAACTGCTCGCGGGTGACTTCGAAGTCGTACTGCTCCTTGACGAGGCGGATCTGTTCTGTCTCTTGGAGCGTCGGCTCCATCTCGCCATAGAGCCGCCAATCGGGTGAGGTGCGGGAGATGCGCTGGTCGTTGCGCGACCACCAACCGACGAATAAAGACCCGCAGTGCTCCGGGTCGTCCAGCGCCTCGCGCCACATGCCGTGCCACAGCCCGACGTAGCCGCGCGCAGTCGACTCCCAGATGTAGAGCCGATCGACGTTGGTCTGGGCGAGCGACTTGCGAAAAGAGATCAGCGACTCGGCGGACGACGAATCGAACGAGCAGATCTCCGAGATGTGGGCGAAGGCGAGCCCCACCGAGCGGCCGAGTGTCCCCGTCGACTTCGATCTCTTGACGCCGGCATGTTTAAACAAAATGCGGGCGTCGTTCGCCAAGGTGAGCCCCTCGCGATTGTCCTTCTTGACCGGCGGAAAGTGGAGCTGCATCGGCAGGTCGGAGAGCATGGTCAGCAGCTCGTCGCGAGCGGTGTTCTTGTTTTCCGCCGAATCGAAGACGAGACAGCCCGGCAAGCCGCGGAACATCCCCAGGAAGAACACGGTCATCGCCCGCGCGATCGTGGTGATGCCGAGCTGGCGGGATTTCAGGACGAAGATGTTGTGGATGTCGCGCTCGAGGCAATCGAAGACGAAGGTGATGAAGCGTTCCTGGGAGGTGTACATGTCCTTGCCCAGGCACATGAACCCCTTCTCTTTCGAGTTGATGAAGCAATAAGAGAGGAAGACGCGGAAGGCGTTCTCGTACTGGGTGCGCTTGGATTTCGACCAGCCCGCCATGAGACGGGAAAGTATTGCAGGAACAACAGGCTGTCAAAATTCCTTAAAGTACAGAGATGCCCCGCATTACCCACGAGGCGAACCAATTGGGGAAAATGCGGGACGCGCGCGCACCCCGGTGGGACTTGAGCTTATGCTCGCGTTCGACCAGCGAGTCTTCCCACTGGCGCAGACCGTCCACCTTCAGCTTGAGGACCTCCTCCCGGATCGCCCGGCATGCCGCCTCGGTGAGATCGGGGAGATCGGCGAGTCCCGGAGTTTGGCGCAGTTTCTGCTCCGTTCGAGTTGGCGGGACGCACTCGCACCCCGGTGGGACTTGAACCCACGACCTCCGGGATTGAGGCGCCCTCCCCGCCACGGTTCACAGGGCGTTGGTCCTCACTTGCCCGGCGCTCTACCCTCTGAGCTACGGTGACGGGCTGGCTAGTTCCCTGGTGCGAGCACGCGCGCGTCC
>Ga0126378_10003784_pt1 | contig 11445 bp, 14 predicted proteins | sample PanSoiMetPlot_23_FD_92587 | JGI IMG/M metagenome (GOLD analysis project Ga0126378, IMG submission 92587) | Tropical forest soil microbial communities from Panama - MetaG Plot_23 | ecosystem: Environmental > Terrestrial > Soil > Tropical forest > Bulk soil | place: Panama | collected 2016-02-17
AACGATTGGCATCGATTTGCCGCTGAAGGTGTTGGTTTGGCAGGACGCTGAAGGCAGTACCTGGCTCTCCTACAACGATCCGGCTTGGCTTGCCAGGCGGCACGGACTGGGCCCTGATGCCGAAGCCACAGTCAAGACTCTGGCTGGCGTTCTTAATGCGGTTACCGCCGCGGCAGCGGGATCCCCGTAACTCCGCCTGCCTGGTGCCGCTCAACCTCTCGCTCAAGCGGACCGCTCGTCTGCGGCGCTAACCAACGTCCGCTTTCGAGCTGCATGTCCGCTCTAGGCCGAAAGCGGACGGCGCAGCCACCCGTCGGAGGCATCAGTTGCGCTTGCGCGATGGCGGAAGCGTAGAGGCTGATACCGGAGCATCGAGATGGCTCACAGTGACCGGAAACAGCTCGGGCGACCCGCGTATGACGGCAGCAACGCGGGCTGCATCATCCGCGCGACGGGCGCGACGCCACAAACGGTGCGCCAACATTGCGATCACCCCGAAGGTGATTCTCCTCTCCCTTGGAACGAGCGCCATTGCGCGCTCTGCTTCGGCAGCAGCCTCCTCGTAGAGGTGCGTGGCTTTACTCTCTTCGCCGCGACGCAGGAGTTTCCGCGCAGCCTCAGCGAGCTTCGTGCTCCGACGGTGATGATCAAGCCACGTCATGTAACTCTTCGACTCTGCCGCATTATGCCGCGGCAGCAGCCCACAACTTAGGCAGTTGGGCTATATGCTTGAGCCGAAGAATCCTATGTCGTCTTGCTTGTGCGCTGCGCTGGAATATTCATGCGACCACTTTCCTGCAGCCGCGATGCTGAGGCTAGCGAATTACCTCGTCCGCTCGCACCAGTAGCGATTGCGGGATGGTGAGCCCGAGCGCCTTCGCAGCACTGAGGTTAATCACGAGCTCGAACTTCGTCGGCCGCTCCACCGGAAGATCGGCGGGCTTGGCACCTTTCAGGATCTTGTCCACGTACGTGGCGGTTCGACGAAACATGTCGGCAATGCTCGGCCCATATGACATCAGGCCACCAGCTTCAACGTACTCTCTTATTGCATAGATGGACGGCAACCGATTCCTCTGGGCGAGCGTCACGACTTCTGCCCGCTGCGCCATCGCGACGGGATTACCTGATGCCAGGATAACCGCCTGTGCGCGCTGGCTCGACAACGCTGAGAATGCTCGATTCAGATCGTCGGCTCTGAACAGTTCAACGGACTGAAGCTCCAAGCTCTGGGAATGGGCGGCAGTCTCGGTTTCCTTGTATTCAAGCACGCCCCCACGAACATCGGGATTCCAAAGAATCGCCACGCGCGAGAGGCCAGGGACGACTTCCCTCAAGAGCTCCAGTCGCTTCCCGCTGAGTTCCGGGACGGCACCGCTGAGCCCGGTGACCTGTCCACCCGGCCGCCCGAAGCTCGCCACAAATCCAGTCCCGACCGGGTCCACACTGAAGGACATCACGATCGGGATCGTCCGAGTCTCTCGCCTGATCGCCACAATCGCCGGATCATTGGAGGCCACGATCACGTCAGGCTTGAGGCCAACGAGTTCTCGAGCAAGATCCGGGAGTCGTTCGGACTTGCCGTCGGCGTAGCGAATCTCCAGGAAGAGGTTTTTTCCTTCTGCATAGCCAAGCACTCGCAACCCCTGTCTGAGTCCCTTGATAGCGTGCTCCGCGCTGGCTTGAGTGTTCGCCACAAGAACTCCGACCTTGGCGGTGTTGCGCACCTGCTGCGCGTTCGCCGGAGAGCTGGCCGCGATGGCGGCGAAGAGAAGAACTGTGAGGAACAGTGACCCAATCGGTCAGACCCGCGAGTGGCTAGATCGCATGGCAGTTCCCCCTCCCTGAGATCACGCTGCCCTGTCGGATGGCAGATGATAGAGGGCAAGGCTGTCTATTTGCTGACACCTCAAGAGCGCAGCGTGGGCTCAAGGACGTCTTCGGAGCTCCCTACTTGCTATTCGGCCTCCGACCACCACGAACCCGGTTAGGGTCCATAAGAATTCCAAAGGCAATGATGAGCACCATCCCGGGCCCGAGCATCAATCCAAGTGACTGGAGGCCACTGGGCGGGTCTAGTACGCCGGTCGCCACTAAGATCGTGCAGGTAACCACGAGCACTGCCCCGCTCACGCCAACGAATGTTCGTCGAATGCGCTTCGTCCGATGAACCAGAAAGGACCAAAGCGGCAGAAACACCAAGGCGACCACCAGAATGCAAACGAGCATCGCTGGCAGTACGAGTAGCGACGGTTGCAGCCAAGTGTCCGGCGTCGCGGCTGATGCGACACCAGCATAAGCAAAGGCCGCGGCAAGTATGGGCAAAACAACGGCAGCTACCGAGCGCACGTTTCAATTCCTTTAGGTTTTGTTAGGGCCAATCGGATTGTCCGGGATCAGCTGCTGTTCAGCCTTTACCTTGAGTGACACCGACTTATCTTTTCGGGCCCGGAGAAGAGAGCCGCAGCGGCGAGTAGCATGATTCCCCCACCCTGTTAGCGTCACAGGCAAAGCTATACTGCGCTTGACTATGACCAAATGGACTGCACACGGTAACGCGTGCGAGCGAGGGGAGCTATGGGAATGAGAGCCGCGGCCTGGTGCGTGATCGCGGCATTCCTGCTGGCTGCAGATGTCTTGGCTGCCGACCTCGGGAGCAAGGGAGGGCCAGAACCCGCCAATATCGACGCGATCTCGGACGTCTTGCGACAAGACAAGTACGACATGGAGCTGCTGATCAGCTTCGGCACCTCCAAGGGCGGCTCGGCGGGTCACATTGCCTTGAGCATTCGGGATGGCGAGCGCGGCGATGAACGAGTCTACTCGGCGAACTTCTACGCCGATCGAGCTCCCGAGCATGCGAACGGCTACTACACCGACCAGCTGATGATCAGCGTCCCGAAGAAGGAATACTTGTTCAAAACGGTCTCCTCGCTCGGCGACACTGCGCAGTTCGGCCTGGATTTCGGCGAGATCTACAAGCGATCCGTCGTGGGCGTGCGGGTCTACAACGTGCCAACCAGCGAAAGGGAGGCCCTGGTTGCTTTCTTCAGGCGCATCGATGACGACTATCACAAACGCGCCGAAAGGACCGAATACCACGATGGCGAGATCGTCTACAGCTATCTGAATCTCAACTGCGCGAAGACGATCGGTGCGGCGTTCAAGTACGGCGCGGGCTACAAGGGCCTCGAGGTGAAGAGCGGCCCGCTTCTGTCTAAGCGCAAGGTGAAGGCAGCACTCAATGCCAATGTCCCGACCGAGATGGCACTGAAGCTCTTCAAAGAATGGAACGCCCGCGGGTATCCGATGGACGTGGTCCTGTACAAGAAATACGACGATTCGAGTTACGTGGATCCGCACGAAGAGGAGAAAGTTGCGTTCATGGACCTCCCCGACCGCTTTCCCTCGGTCCTCTCTCTCGACTTCCGGAAGGAACAGGGTCACTACGAGGACTTCGACAATCTCTTCGCGATGTACCTCCTCTACAACATGGGCAGGTACAGCGTTCGCGTGAATGACCAGACGAAATTGCTCGAGATCGAGAAAAGCAAGAACCCGACGCCCTACCCGCAGGCCGCCAAGCTAGCTGCCCAAAGCGCCAAGGCAGACAGTGACAATTTCCGCCGGCGCTCGACGTTCCGCCCGAAAGGGACGGCGATCGGGGAAAACCCCGACAACAAGCACCTATACAATTTTACCGACGCACGTACCGAGAAAGCCATGCAGTAGCACTCCGTTCACTCGCGGGTGGGGTCAATTGACGAGTCTAGCAATCAGGTCTAGGGGGGGCCACGGTGGCGATCCTTCGTCGCTCGCCCCTTCCTTTCTCTGGTCTCCTTTCAAAAGGAGATTGCCCAAATGAGCCCGAGGGTGGGACGCCCCGCTGTGTTGTCCATCAGCCAATGATGAACAACGAGGCATGTATTGCTAGTCCGCCGTAGTGAACCAAGGCAGTTTTAAGATCGATCAGCAGATGATGATCGCAAATAAAGGGAGGAATCAAAGATGAAAGCGAGTTTCAAGACCCTGCTTGGTCCAGCGCTGTTAGTCGTCACTTTCGGTTCTCAGGCAGCAACCGATGAGGCAACCGACAAAGCGCACCAGGATGTCATCCGCGGGTGGATGGCGTCAGTGAATTCGCAAGATGGATTCATCGCTTATGTCAGCACGCACCTCGCAGAAGACGGCAAATACATCGGGCAGCCGTATGTCGGCTTGGGCGTCAGTACCAGCTCCGATCTATACGCGACCGGGCATCTCATCGCCCTGCACGTTCGTCCGGGCGGCCCGGCAGCGACTGCCGGGATCAAGGACGGCGACGAAATCTACAGCGTCGGAGGCGTGCGGGTCTCGAAAGAGAACCAGGACCGCCTGCCATTTCACGGCAAAGCAGGAGAAAAGATACCGGTGGTAGTGCTGCGCGGGGGCAAGCAAGTATCAGTGATGGTAATCCGCGGTCGGCTCGAAAATACACTGTCGAAGACGCAGTTCATACAGGATCTGCGTGATGCGACACCCGCCGATTTCGCATCCCAGAAAAGCCGGATCGATGAAATCGTGAGCAACGGACCGGTGTATTTCGTGCGCGGAAAATTCACCGCCATCGAACCCGCAACCAAGTTGCCATTCGAGCAGGAGTTCGTCACGCGCTTCGAATTCGACGCTGCGGGCAAAATCAAGCTGGCCCAGGACTGGGGACAGGACGAATACGTGCAAAGCCAACTCGGCTACAAGGTTACGCGTTAGGTGAGGTCTGTAACCGGCGAGGAGCGGACATCTCCAAAACCCTCCTGGGGCGGATCAAAGGGGAGGCGCGCGCAATCGCGCGCCTTTCTTCTGTTGAACATCGAGGTCCCAGTACGGCTCGAGTCCCAGGCGTTCCGCGAGGAAATTGACGAAGCTGCGGACCTTCGGTGGCAGAAACTTTCGACTTGGATAAACGGCGAATGCAACGCGACACGAGGTAACCGTCTCGGCGTGACAGCGCCTCGCGGTGAGCCGGAAACGGACGTGCGAAGGGTCAGTTATCCGCGCGCGGTGATCCAGCTATTCGATAGCTATTCCATCTTCGAAAGCGCCACCGGTCGGCCCGTTAGACGGCAATCGCACGCTCCAGAGGACGCTGGCTGCACCCTGTTCCACAGAGCGTGGTGCGTTACGTCCGCCCATGTCGGTGCGGACCCATCCGGGACTTATCGCGTTCACGAGAATCCCCCGTGGCCTCAGCTCGTTCGCGAAAAGACGGGCCATCGCCGTCAGCGCGGCCTTGCTTGCACCGTAGCCGCCTGGGGCTTCCTCGGCCAAGCGCTCTAGGTCGGCTAGCGATAGCTTGGGGTTCGATAGGCGCTTGACCAGACTTGGATGTTGGGCTGAGAGCTTCCCCAGACCGCTCGTCACCATTACCACGCGCGCATTCTTCGCGATGAGCGGCTCGAGCGCTAGCGTCAGCCGCAATGGCCCGAGGACGTTAACATCTCAAATGTGACGCGCGGCTCCTTTATAAACCCCCGCGTTGTTGACGAGGGCATCCAGCCGCTGACTTCGCGCGCGAAGCCGGCTGGCCAGTGCCTCTATCGATTCGGGATCTCCAATGTCGAGCGCCTCGGCCTGCGTTCCTGGCGGCGCCGACCTCGGATCTCGTACGCCGGACAGCACGTGCCAGCCTTCGGTTGCGAGCGTCCGAGCGACTTCGCGTCCAATGCCTCGGCTCGCTCCAGTGATCAGTGCGGTGCGTGCGTTCATTGCTCTCGCTTGTCTTGTCTACCGACGGAGGAATGCCTGGACCGCACGCCGCTCGTCGATCGCACGGTACCGGGGCTGTTATCTTAGCGTACGTAACACGCACGCCAGTTCGCGGAGCATCGCGCGCACGGCAACGTTGTCCTACAGCGGAATCAGTGTGACGCTGATTCCCACCGGCACATCGAATCTCTACATTGAGGGTGGGCGGCGAGGCAACTCCCGCTCTTGCAGGTGCTTATCAAGCAACCAATATGGACAAACGAACATCAAGCCCGCGAGACGGTGCTACGGTGATGGCGACGAGAGCACGACTGCTTTTCCAAACCTTTGCGATGCTGAACGCGCTCGATAGGGCCGAGTTGCACGCTACGCCCGAGCAATTCGCCTCCGCCGCAAGAATGACCGCACGCACGCTCTCGATAGCACGAGGCCAACCGCGATAACTCGGTAGCCCATCGCGAGCAAGGGCTGCGCGCTTAGTCGCACATCGCCCTTCGACGTCGCCCTTTCCAGCATCCGCGCCGGCATCGACGTAGGAATTTTTCCTACGGCTTAGCATCCAGCGACCTATGCCGAATCAGAGCCCCGCCGATTGGCGGCCTGCGACTGTCCGAACATACTCGAAAAAATACGGTTGTCATCGATCGCTTTCACTCAAGAAGGCAACGAGTCCCGGAGGTGTCGGATGAATGGCATAAACGCGCAAACATGGTTGATTGTTGCCGGCGTTGTTGCGCTCATATTGATCATCGCGATTGCGGCATGGTTGCTCTATCAAAGGCAACAGTCTCGCAGGCTCCAACAGCGCTTCGGTTCGGAATACGGTCGCACAGTCCAGGAGCTCGGAAGCCGAACCAAGGCCGAAACGGAACTCAGGGCGCGCGAAAAGCGCGTCGACCGTCTCCACATCGTCGCTTTGACGCCATCGGACGCCGCCAGGTTTAGTCAGGCCTGGCAGACGTTGCAAGCGCGCTTCATCGATGACCCGAAGGGAGTGGTGGTCCAGGCCGATCAATTCGTTCGTGAGCTGATGGCCAAGCGGGGCTACCCGGTAGGCGATTTCGAGCGCCGTGCGGCTGACATTTCGGTCGATCACCCTGACGTAGTCGCAAATTACCGAGCGGCTCAAGCTATCGTGACACGTGCACGCGACGAAGCCAGCACCGAGGACTTACGCAAAGCGGTGGTGCATTACCGCGCTTTGTTCGATGAGTTGCTCGAAGTAAGCGACGCAAAAGCCACGGGTATGCCGCAGGAACAACTGGAGGTGCGATCATGAGCAACGAATTCAACGAACGAAGTGCCCTCACATCTGCGGCCCCTGAGCCGGCGCAGATCTCAGAACGCGATCGAGAGCCCAACGAACGCGTCGTTGAAGAGAAAGAGGCCCGTGCCACTGGCGAAGATCCTCGGTTGGTGCCCCTTTTCGCACCAGACGTCGCCAAGGATTTTCGTTCGCGGTGGATCGCTGTCCAAAGCAGTTTTGTCGATGATCCGAGAGCGGCGGTCAAGCAAGGCGACGACCTTGTGGCCGAGGTCATGAAGACCTTAACGGAAACGTTTTCCAAAGAGCGCGCGAACCTCGAAGGACAGTTGGGTCAAACCGACAAGGCATCCACAGAAACTTTGCGCGTTGCTCTGCGCCGCTATCGCTCGTTCTTTGAGCGCCTGTTATCTCTCTAGCGAGGTTCTGGCGGAGAGTTATCGCAGACGACCTCATGCAATCGAGAGCGTGCGCGCGATAAAGCAAGAGCCTATTTCGATTGCGCTCCAAGGCGATAGACGCGTCTTGCGTTCTCGTTGGCCACTCGACGGGCGATCTCCGGCGGCAAGGCATCGACGAACCTGCGCACCAACGCCAGACGCTGCGGCGCTTCATCGAAGAATTCGTCGCTCCCGATTAGGAAACGGTCTGAGAAATCGTGCAACAAGGCGAGCCAGCCGGGCCGCAGGTTTCCATCCGGGTCGAACGGCGATGTGCGCTTCGGCGCGTGCTCATCGATCTTGATACTCATGTAGAGATTGGGATGATCGTTGAGCAGCCGGCGCATGAGCGGCACCGTGCGCTCGCCGGTGTTGTCCCATCCCGCATGGGCCCAGATGATCCGTGCCTTCGGGTTGTGCGCGAGCAGGCGCTCGAGGCCCGATATGTTCTCCTTCAAGCTGGCCGGGTTGGGGCCGAGATCGGAGAAGCGCGGTGGCATCGGCATGTCCTGCGGGACGGCTTCCATGTGAATGTCGATCGGCATATCGTGCTCGGCCGCGATGTCGGCAAGCAGCAGGAGCAACGGATGATCGGGGCGAGCCGATTCGTAGGGATGCCGTCCCACCCCGAAGGAAAAGTGTTCGGTGGCAAATTCTCCGTAGCCCGCGGCACCGGCGTTGGCTATCGTCTCGGCTTCGTCGCGGAACTCCTTCGCGACCCTCGGTGTGACGTTCTCCGGCGACACGTCATGCAACATCGAGTTCAGCGATTCGCCACCCGCCGCGAAAGCCAGGCGGTCGGGCCGCTCCCGAACAATCGGCTTCAGCTCGGCCAAACCGTAACGGCCAGGGTGCCCGGGCGGAAACGGCGGCGGCAACAGAATCGTCGTTTCCACGCCGAAATCATCCATGACCTTCACGATTTCATTCGCGCTGGTCGAGTGACCTCGCCTTGCACCGCGGCCACGCACGCCTGGTGGATCGTCTCGATGAGCTGCGGGCGAGCCAAACGGATGAGCGTGCGTGTCGATGATCGAAATGATCGTGCTAGCGGTCTCGGAGGTTCCCGCCGCATACGCCGACAGCGTCGCAACCGTGAGCAACGGGGCTATCGCCCAGCCCCAGGCGAGAAAGGCTTTCATCCGGCTCGCGCGCCTTCTCCGTGTCCTTTGCCAACAAGCGGCGCAAAAGTGTACTTAACCGGATTCTGCGCTGATGCCTGCGAGCTAGTGGCCCTCTCCTAGCGCTTGCCCACTGCGAGCCAGCGAATACCGCGATAGGAATCCGCCACCACCCAGGCGCCAGCGGTGAGCGCCCAGGAGACGACGAACTCGCTCCATTGGTCGGCGTTGGGGCCTGCGACCACGAAGGGTACCCACACCAGCAGAGTGAACAGGCCCATCTGCAGCGCGGCGAGCGCAGCCGCCAGCCGTGCATACACTCCGATGAGCATTGCCACCGCCGCCGCAAGATAAGTGGAGCCGGTGAAATACGCCCATGCCTCAGGCGCTGGCAGCCAGCCAGGCACCAGCGAGGCGGTCTCTTTGAGATAGGCGAAATGGGACAGGCCGAAAGCGATCAAGGCCAAGCCGTAGAGCACTCGCGCGATGCGCACTCCCTTTTCACCGGTGGCAAAACCGAGGCGCCGCCGGTCCGAGTCAGCCGCGAACCAGGCATACAGCACCCAGGCGCCCGCTACTAACACTGCGGTCTCACCGCAGCTTTGATAGGAAACCTCCACCGTCGGCGCAAGGATGATCGCTCGCACCTTGAACAGCAGCATCCAGAGCAGCAGATACGCGAGCAGCACGCGGGCAGCGGTCGCGGTTGTGCGCCGCAAGAGCAGGCCTATGCCACATCCCAGAGCGATGAAGGCGCAGAGGTACGCGAGTACCTCGCGGGCGGGCACACCCTTGGGCACCGGCTGCCAGATCGGAGCGAAATCGCCTTTGATCAGCCCCATCACTCCAACGGCGATCATCGTTGCCGCAAACACCGCATGCCCTACGCTAGCGATGCGCATTGCCGAGCGTCTCCTAAGCGCGACGGAGAGCTTTTTACCATACCAACCGCCACACATGCAGGGGGGCATGATGAAGGCAAATGACATCCTTCTCGGCATCGTCCGGCCAGATGCCACCCGCGACGACTTCTTCGGCGAATATCGCTCGTCACCGGCGGCACGATTGGGCCGATAACGGTGGGGAGCCGTTATTCTCGCTCAGGAAATTTCGCGGGTTCGGCCATCTGGACGCGCCAGATTTGGCCGCCGTTGCAGATCGGTCCCTCGAATTTTACAAACGCAGGAACGATGCCGCGCTTGATCCAGACGTGCATGTCGGGCGGATGCTTTCCGATGAGCGGCGCCACCAGTCCGACAAGGCCGCTGAGCTTTACCTGCACTACGTAATGGACTGCCTTGTGCCGAATGACTCCGCTCGAGAACGTTTCTTCGCCTCGCGGCGTGATCACCAGCTTCACGAGTCTCGGCTCCGGCGTCATCGCCACCTCGGAGACCACGGTTTGCGAGGTTCCCGGGTCCAGTTGCCGCAGCAGCGTGAACAGCAGCCCGTTCGCAATGTCTTCGGGAAGTTCCATCCGCTGGTCTACGTCCTTCGGTTTGCCGTCGCCGTCGACGTAATGGACCTTGACCTGTCCTGTCGCGGCATCGATCCAGGTTTCCATCGGCTGCTCGAAGGACGGGCCCTTCTGGACGAGATGGTCCGACCGAACCCGGAACCTGCCGCGCTGCGAAAAAGTTGCTTCTTCCTGGTAAAGCGAGCCGTCCTTGAAATGAAATACCAGTTGACTGTGGACGAGATCGCCTTCCGTGTACTGGTTGATCTCGCCGTCAGCGAGCCGCTTGCCGTCGGTCGATCCAAGAGTGAGGAACCCGTGCATCAAACCCTCGCTGTGGCGAACCGGGACCAGCTCCGCCAGCGCAGGCTTCATCGTAAGCGGAGAGAAGGCCAGACAGACCGACAAAAGCGCTAGACCGGCACCTCTGCCCGACGGGCGCAGCGCGGCATGCCTCATGTTGAACATCCTTACCGCACTTCGAGGCGGGAATTCAAAACATGCGATCTCGCAGTCGATCAGCGGTCCGCATCCTTCGTCACCGTGGAATGGTCGTTTGCTTGACCAGGCAGCGGCATCGATTTTGATTCCTCTTGCTCGGTCATGGACTGCATCGCACGGTCACTCGGTTCGGAGGGTTTGGCTTGGGCAGGTGCCTGGCGACCCGCTTCGGCTTCGTCTATGCAAGCTTTCCGCGCGTCGCCGCTCTTTGAATCGCATTTAGCGAGCGCATCCGAGTGTTGTTCTGCGGTGATGGTTGATGCGCCAGTGGGAGTTGAAGAATCCGTTTCCGATGTTGAGTTGACTCCATGCCCGCCGGCGAGTGGACTCGCTGCGCAAAGCGCAACGACAATCAGTAGCGACAAATTCGATCGTTTCATCAGCAGCTCCTTTCTAGTGCTGTTCAGAGTCGTGCCACTCATCGAGCTTGTGCACGAGGCTTCTCGAGCTTCCTCATGGGTTGATCATCCACCGGTTGCTTCGCCGCGCATCACGACGGTGGATGCCGACCATGTTCCGCACAACGACCGCGAGCGTCTATCGGCTGAGTTCCGAAAAGAACACCGGATGCGTGTGCGTCGACGATAGGAGAGTGTCCTACGACCGCGCAGCCGGGTCTCAAGCAAAGAGTGCGCCAAGCTGGTAGAATAGGCGTCCTTTTTTGAGGTATCCGCCTTGACCCAAATTCTTGAGTACCTAAAGAAGCACGGCCAGCGACTCGATTCGGAAATCGCAAGGGATACGGGAATACCGCTCGCAACGGTGCGCCAACGTGTCGAAGGTCTGCGTGCGTCTGGCGATGTGATCACCTGCGATGTGACCCGGTTCGATGGCGGCAAGCCGATCCAGGTCTAGGTGTGCCGCAACTAGAGTTACAACCCGCCTCCCACAGCCGAACGAAAGGCGAAGCCTACTTCG
>Ga0126378_10003785_pt1 | contig 11445 bp, 8 predicted proteins | sample PanSoiMetPlot_23_FD_92587 | JGI IMG/M metagenome (GOLD analysis project Ga0126378, IMG submission 92587) | Tropical forest soil microbial communities from Panama - MetaG Plot_23 | ecosystem: Environmental > Terrestrial > Soil > Tropical forest > Bulk soil | place: Panama | collected 2016-02-17
CGATGAGCGCGCCCGCGGTCAGTGCGCCGCTGCGCATCTGGCCCGCCGCCACGAGCAGGACCAGGGCGCCCGCCACCGTGGACAGCGACTGCACGAACGGGAAGTACAGCGCGATGTAGCGCTGTGCCCGGAGCCGGGAACGGCGGTAGGCGTCGCTGCGGCCCTCGAAACGCTCGAGGTTCTGCTGCTCCCTGCGGTAGGCCTGGGAGACCCGCAGGCCGGCCACGTTCTCCTGGAGGTCGGCGTTGACCGCGCTGACCTTATCCCGCGCGTCCCGGTACGCCCGCGATGACCCGCGGTGGAACACCACGGTGGCGACGGCGGCGAACGGCATGACGGCGAGCACGGTGAGGCCGAGCGAGGGGTTGATGACCATCATCGCGATCAGCACGCCGGCCACCGTGAGAAGGGAGTTGACCATCGTGATCAGGCCGGTTTGCAGGAACGACGAGAGCGCCTCCACGTCGGTCGTCATCCTGGTCATGATCCGGCCGGACAGCTCGCGCTCGTAGTAGTCAAGCCCAAGCCGCTGCAGATGGGCGAATATCTTGACGCGCAGCAGGTAGAGCAGCCGCTCACCGTTGCGTCCCACCACCCGGGTCTGGACCGCGTTGACGATCCAGTCGGCGCCGACGATCAGCAGGGCCGCCGCCGACACCGCCGTGATGACGTGCAGCGTGCGGGTTTCCACCCCGTGATCGATGCCGCCCCGCATCAGCGCCGGCATGGCCAGGCTGGCCAGCGCGTCAAGCGCGTCAAGCAGCAGCCCGGCAAGGAACGCGGCCGCGAAGGGCCGCAGCAGGCGGCGGAGGGTGAAGTGCGGCTCCGGGGCGCGGGCCGCGGCCTCGGTCACGCCGGGCAGGTCGCGGGCCGGTGGCAGGGCGTCGACCCTGGCGAGCAGCTCGGGCGACGGGGGTATGCCAGCGAGGAACCCGGTGGCCCCGGTCCGGGCCGCGTCCGGGGCCGCCCGCGCGCCGTCCGCCGGCGCGGCGGCCTGCCCGCCGCCCGGCCAGAGCCGTTGCGTGATCGCGCCCCGGGCGCCCTGGCCGCCGGGTGCGTGCCCGCCCGGGGCCTGCTGGCCGCCGGCGTAGTAGGCCAGTTCGCCGGCGTCGATCCCCTCCGCGTCGTCGCCGGGCCCCGCAAGCAGCAGCCGGTAGAGCGCCGACCGCTCCAGCAGCTGCTCGTGCGTCCCCGCGTCGACCAGGCGGCCGGCGTCGAGGACCGCTACCCGGTCCGCCAGCCGCAACGTCGAGCGCCGGTGGGCGATCAGGATGGTGGTCCGGCCCCTCATGACGCGGCGCAGCGTCTGGTGGATCTCCGCCTCCACCTGGGAGTCGACCGCCGAGGTGGCGTCGTCGAGCACGAGTATCCGCGGGTCACTGAGCAGGGCGCGGGCGAGCGCCACCCGCTGGCGCTGGCCGCCCGACAGCGTGAGCCCCTGCTCACCCACCACCGTGCCGTACCCCTGCGGGAGGGCGGTGATGAATTCGTCTGCCTCGGCCGCCCTGGCCGCCGCCGCGATCTGCTCCGGCGTGGCGTCGGCCCGGCCGAAGGCGATGTTGGCGCCGACCGTGTCCGAGAACAGGAACGTGTCCTCCATGACCAGCCCGATCGCCGCCCGCAGCGAGTCCTGGGTGAGATCCCTGACGTCATGCCCGCCGACGCGGACCGCCCCGTCACCGACGTCGTAGAAGCGGGGGAGCAGCAGCGAGATCGTCGACTTGCCCGACCCGGCGGTGCCCACCAGCGCGAGCGTCTCACCCGGCTCGACCCGCAGCGACAGGCCGCGAAGGACCTGCTGCGACGGCACGTAGCCGAACCTGACCGCGTCGAACTCGACGCTGGGGGTCTCCGGTGGCAGCGGGACCGCGCCGGGCCGGTCGGTGATCACCGGCCTGGCGTCGATCACCTCGAACACGCGGATGACGCTGGCGCGCGCCTGCTGGCCGATGGTCACCAGCGCGGCCAGCGCCCGTACCGGCCCCACCATGGCTATCAGGTAGGAGGAGAAAGCGAGGAAGGTGCCCAGGGTGATCGACCCGCGCAGGGCCAGCCAGCCGCCGAGCGCGAGCACTCCCACCTGGCCAAGCGCGGGCACCGCCTGCAGCGCCGGGTTGTACCTGGCCATCAGCCGGACCGCGCGCACGCGGGCGGCGTAAAGCCGGGTGCTCGACCGCTCAAGCCGCTCGATCTCCTGCTCTTCCTGCCCGAAGCCCTTCACGACCCGGACCCCGGTCACCGCGGCCTCGACCACCCCCGCCACGCCGGCGGCCTGCTGCTGCGCGTCCCAGCTCGCCGGGAACAGGGTGCGCCGGGAGGCCATCGAGATGAACCACAGGGCGGGGCCGACCGCGAACGCGACAAGCGTGAGCACCGGCGAGAGCAGGGCCATGGCCACCAGCGATCCGGCGAACAGCACAATGCTGCCCATGATCATGGGAACCCAGGCCAGCAGTCCCTGCACCATGGTGATGTCGGAGATCGAGCGGCTCACTATCTGGCCGGTGTGCAGCTCGTCCTGGCGCGTCCCGTCCAGCCGCGACAGCGAGCGCAGCATCTGTGTCCGCAGGTCGTGCTGGACGTCCAGGGACAGCCGCCCGGCCCGGTAACGGCGCAGGTACAGCCCGGCGAAGTTGGCAACCGCGGCGCCGAGCAGGCCGGCCGCGAGCGGCCAGATGGGTGGCTGCGCGGCGGAGGTGAGGTCGTCGACGATGCTGCGCTGGATGAGCGGGATGGCCACCCCGACCGCGCTGACCAGCAGCGTCCCGCCGAGGGCGAGCGTCACGTTGCGCGGGTAGCGCAGGCAGGCCCTGGTCAGCCGCCAGAGCCAGCCGGTTGACCGGCCGCCCGCGGCGCCGGTCTCACCGGCGCCGGTGCGCGTGTGAAGTTGTCTGTCCCCGTGCTCGCGCGCGCTGCCGCTCGTTTGGAGTTCCTTTCGCCTCGGCCACAAGCCCGTAGCTCTCTAACCACGCGGCGCCCCGCGTCCTTCCCGGCGGCGGGGACGCCCGCGGGCGCCGCGGCCCGGGGTCACCTGGGCCGGCGGCGGGCCGGAGCCTTCACCCCCAGGCTGGCGGCGCTGAACACGATGAGGCCGAACAGCAGGAACGTGATCACGTGGACGCTGGTGCACCACAGGCAGATGGCGTCAAGCGTGAAAAGCTCGGTGTAGATCAGGTAGAGCACGAACACGATGCCGGCAACAACCGAGCCGAGCCGGGCCCACCCGACCGCCGGCGACTTCGCCCGCCACGCCCAGGGCGAGTTGATGGCGACCATGAAGGCGTAGAACGCGAGCCCGAGCACGGCCACCGGGATGCCCAGAATGACCGACTGGGCGCTGGTGGTCACCTTCGCGCAGTTGATCGTGCCGGTGTTGGGACAGGCGAGGACGACCGACGTGCTGTAGTGGGCGATCGTGAGGTAGACCGAGACGCCCAGGCCGCCGAGCGAGAGCACCAGCGTGACCAGCCGCAGCCACAGCGGCGCGCCCGGTTCCGGTGCCTGGTCCGGGGCTGCCGCCGGCTCGGGCTCGGCCCGCTGGGGTTTGCGGCCCGCCCGGGCCGCCCGGTCCAGCTGCCCGCCGGCCCGCCCGCCCCGGCCCTGCGCACCGCCCCCCCGGGCCTGCGCCCCGGCGGCCCGGGTCTGTGGGCCGCCCGCCCCGGCCTTGCCGTTGCCCTGCCGCGGGCTCGCGGGCTGCGCGTCCGGCCGGCCGCCGCGGGTTCCCTTGTCCTTCGCCCTGGCCCCGGCACCGGTGGCGCGGGATGAGGCGGCGGCGCCACGGGCTTGTTTCGGTCCGGCCATCACAGATTCCCTTGCAGCGTCTTGATCGTCGGTGCGGTGCACACGTTCGCCGGCTGGTTGTTGGTGATCTTGCAGATGGCGGCGATCAGCCTGTTCGCGGCGCCATCGACCTGCTTCGCGACCGGGCTGGCCGGGTTGGACAGCGCGGTCGCGACCTGGCTCCAGGTCATGCCGTGCAGGATCGACGGCTGGTAGCTGGACCCGCCGATGAGCCCGTACTGATTGGCGAAGTCGATGAACGGGATCGAGCCGGGAGTCTGCGTGTACGGCGCCGCGTCGTACCTGGCCATCAGGGCGTTCTGCCCGCCCGTGGCGGTTTGCAGGGGAGCGTGCGTGACCGTCTGCTCCTCCACAGGGACGAACGAGACGTACTTGCTGGTGTAGCCGGACTTGTAGTACGTCAGCGTCGGGGTGTTCGGGAAGACCTCCGGCTTGCCGGCCGAGCGGATCAGGCCCACCCCGGAGAAGGTCCCGAACCGGCTCAGGGCCAGCGTCAGCGCCCACCGCTCGGCGGCGCAGAACGGGCAGTATTCGGCACCCATGTACAGCACCTCCGGCTTGCCGTTCACGGTGAGCGGCGTGCCGGGGATCTTCTTGGGCGCGTTCGTCTGGCCGGTGCCCGCCCCCACCGCGCTCAGCGTGCTGGCGGGGACGCGCGCGATCGTGTTCACGACCGCGGCCGCGGACGAGCCGTGCACCGTCTTCGCGGCGGCCGGCCCGCCGCTCACGGCCTTGACCACCACGAACACGGCCACGATGGCGGCGACCGCCACGATGCTCCCGCCGGTGATGAGCAGCTGCCGCTGCCGCGCGGCCCGCCGCTGTGCCTCCTGTTGCGCCGCGATCCTCTCGCGCGCGTTCAGGCGTTTGTTCCTGCTCGCCTTGCCCATGGCCTTCCCTTAACAACGGTGTGCGTCATCCCCGGCCGGAGTCCATCGTAGGGCGCATCCTGCCCGTGCAAGAGCCCGCCCGCCGGCCGTGCCCACGGGGGCGCCGGTCAGTGGCCGTAGACGGGGATGATCAGCCCGCGGGCGATCGTGTGGAAGCGCAGGTTGAACCCGGCCACGGCGGGGGAGACGCCGGAGTCGACGCCCTGGCTCGCGAGTGAGCCGACGTCGAGCGCGTGCACGGCGAACACGTAACGGTGCGGCGGATCGCCCTGCGGCGGGGCGGCGCCCCCGAAGTCCTTGGATCCGTAGTCGTTGCGCACGCAGAACGCCCCGGGCGGCAGCGCGGGCGCCTCGCCGCTGGCCGCCCCGGTGGGGAGCTCGGTCACCGAGGCGGGCAGGTCGAGCAGCACCAGGTGCCAGAAGCCGGAGCCGGTCGGCGCGTCGGGGTCGTAGCAGGTCACCGCGAAACTCTTGGTCTCGGCCGGGAAACCCCGCCAGCGCAGGTGCGGCGAAATGTTCTGGCCGGTCATTCCGAAGCCGTTATAGACCTGCGCGTCGGTCATTTGCTGGCCGTCTGCGACGTCGTTGCTCTCCACCGCGAACGAGGGCACCGGCGGCATGAAATCGTAAGGCAATGGCGGGCGCTCGGGCATGATCATCTCCGTCGGGTCGGGTTCGGCTGCAAGGACCATGCTTACGCTATCGATCAGCGGGGCCGGTTCGGTGGCAACCTCCTAACAAGGCCACCACCCGGGGTGCGGCAATGGACCGGTAATTCCTGCCGCGGGCGCCGGTGGCGACACCACGGTGGTCCTGGGCGCACGGGGTTTTTGGCCGGGCTGGCCGTCGAGCTGCCGGGGAACGCCGGGCAGCGCCGGGCGAGGCCGGCGCTTGTCGCGCTGAACCGCTGACCTAGCCGGGCATGCTGGGGCGGCCGTCCCGGTTGTCCTTGGTGGAGGACAACCCCGAGAGGAGAAGGGCATGAGATGGCGGCATGGGCGCCGTCCGGGACCGGACGCGCCGCGGGTGATCGTCGTCGGCGCCGGTTTCGCGGGGCTGGCCGCGGTGGAGGCGCTCGCCAGGTCCGGCGCGCAGGTCATGCTGATAGACCGCAACGTCTACAGCACCTTCCAGCCGCTGCTGTACCAGGTGGCGACGGCCGGGCTGAACCCAGGCGACGTCGCCTACCCGGTCCGCGCCCTCACCCGCAAGCAGGGTGCCCGCTTCCGGCTCGGTGAGCTCGCGCGCATCGACCCGCGCGGCCAGCGGATAGCCCTCACCGACGGGACCCAGCACGGCTACGACTACCTGGTGCTCGGCACCGGGGTGAGCGCGGCGTACTACGGCGTCCGCGGGGCGGCAGAGCACACCCTCGGCCTCTACACCCGCAGGGACGCGATCGCGCTGCGGGACCACATCATCGCCCGGCTTGAGCGGCTGGACATCGGCCCGGCCAGGGACATCAACTTCACCGTGGTCGGCGGCGGGGCGACCGGGGTGGAGCTGGCCGGTGCGCTTGCGGAGCTCCGGACCACGCTCGAGACCGCCTTCCCGGAGGCGGACGAGGCAAATGTTCACATCAGGGTGGTGGAGCAGCTGGGGACCCTGCTGGCGCCGTTCCACCCGTCCCTGCAGTTGTATGCCTACCGGCAGCTGCGGGCACGCGGGGTGGACATCCGCCTGAACGCCAAGATCCGCGAGGTCACCGCCGGCCGCGTGCTGCTTGAGGACGGCGAGGACCTGGCGAGCGACGTCACGGTCTGGGCCGCCGGGGTCACCGTGCCGGCCAGCGTGGCCGGGTGGGGGCTGCCGCAGGGCCGGGGCGGCCGCATCAGGGTCGGCCCCGATCTGCGGGTGATCGGGCAGGACCGCATCTTCGCCACGGGCGACATGGCGCTGATCGACGGGTACCCGCTGCCGCAGCTCGCCCAGCCTGCCATCCAGGCCGGGCGGCACGCAGGGCGGCAGATCGGCAGGCTCATCGCGGGCGGGCCGACGGCCAGCTTCACCTACCACGACAAGGGGATCATGGCCACCATCGGCCGCCGCAGCGCGGTGGTCCAGCTTGCGCGCGGCCTGCGGATCCGCGGCACGCTCGCCTGGCTGGCCTGGCTCGGGCTCCATCTGATCACGCTGCTTGGCAACCGCAACCGCCTTTCGGCGCTGCTCAACCTATCCTGGCGCTACCTGGCCTGGGGCCGTGGCGGCGGGATCATCGTAGGCGACGACCCGCCGTCGGTGCTGCCGGGGGGCCCGCCGCAGGCCGTGCCGAGCGCGCAGGCCGCACAGGGCGTTCCCGGCGATGGGCGGGTGCCGCCCGGGCAGGCCCGCGGGGCTGCTTAACTATGAACCATGCCCCCACCCGCCGAGAGCCCGATGACGTCCGCAGCCGCTCCTAGCCGGCCCGGCCCGGCCGGGAAGCCGCCCGAGGTGGTGCCGGCGGGGCCGCTGCTGCTGCGGCGGACGCGGGCGGAGGACGCGGTGGAGATCGCCTCGGTCGTGCGGGCGAGCCTCGATCACCTGCGGCCGTGGATGGCGTGGGCCACACCCGAGGCGGCGGACCACCGGGCGCAGGCGGCGAGGATCACCGAATCCGACCAGATGTGGGCGGGCGGCACCGACTACATCTACTCGATCTTCCTCGCAGGCGGCGGGGCGCTGGTCGGGACGATCGGGCTGCACCGGCGGGTCGGCGACTGTGGCATCGAGATCGGTTACTGGATCGCCGCGGACCAGACCAGGCGCGGGTACGCCACCGAAGCGGCGCGGGCGCTGACGTCGGTGGCGATGACGCTGCCCGGCGTGAGCCGGGTGGAGATCCACTGCGACGAGGGCAACACGGCCAGCGCCGGTGTCCCCCGCAAGCTGGGGTACCGGCTGGAACGGATCGCCCCGCACGTGCGGGAGGCGCCGGCCGAGCGCGGCCAGCGGATGATCTGGGTCTGGGACGGCCGGGGCGTCGAGCCGGGCGAAGGCTCACGTTGAGCCGTCGCCCGGCCAGGCACCGGCTCCCGGCCGGGCGGCGGGCGGGGCGGCGGGGAAGGGCCGGCTGCCGGGGCTTGTCGCGGTCGATGAGGGAACGACCGAGCCGTCCCCGCGCGCCGCGAGCGCGTTCTTGGCGGGCCTGGGCCGGCCGCTGGCGTACCCGGTCGCGCGGGATCCGGCCGGCCGGCTGGCCGACGGGTACGGGGTGCAGGATCAGCCGTGGTTCGCGCTGACGTCCGCGCGGGGAAGATCGTCTGGCGCCACGGTGGCTGGCTGGGCGCGAAGGCGCTGGCGGCGGCCGTCCGCGCGGCTACCGCCGGGTGAGTGACGCTAACAGGTGAGAACGGGGATCCGGACCAGGCCGACCAGGTGGCAGGTCTTGTGCTTGACGACCAGCTCGCGGGCCGTCTGCGCCCTTGGGCCGTGCGCGGACCGCGTGCCGCCGGGGAAGGCGAACGCGATCGACAGCGCGCACACCATCGCCACCAGCGCGGCGGGCAGAAGGATGAGCGCCCGCACCCGGGCCGCCGGGCCCTTGGCGAGCCGGCGGAAGCAGGCGCCGAGCCTGGCCAGGCGGTCGGCCACCGGCCGCGCCTTGAGCTGCTCGATCCAGGGCATTGCCTCGGTCAGGTTGAGGCGGGTAAAGATCACGAACAGCGAGGCAAGCCGGGGATCGGACTGGGTGAGCTTGCCCTCGATCCGCTCAAGAACACGCTGTTGACCGGAAGGCAAGCTCATAGCAACCTCTCAAGTATCCGCCGCGTCTCAGCCGTATTCCGCCAAGGCTACTGGCAAGGAACACACACCGTGTGGCCACCCCGAAGACTCGGTGTAACTATTTTCCGCAGTGACTCACGTGATTCCTGTGACCGCACCGGCCCGGTGGCCGTGGTGCGCGCGCCCGGCCGCTCCGCCGGCCGGGTGCGCGTGCCGGGTGTCGCCACCCTCGCACGGGTCCGCCGCGCCGGCGGTCAGCCGCCGGGCCCGGTGCGCCCGGCTTTGTCCATCTCCACCTGGATCATTTGTTCCGGCCGCCGCTGCTCGGCAGAGATGTACATCTCGTAGGCACGGCGGTCCTGCGGGGTCAGCGGCGGCTGGACCAGGCTCCGCGGCCAGAGCCCGCGGGCACGCACCACGGCGGCCTCCAGCGCGTACAGCGTGAACTGCGCCTGCAAGTAGAGCCAGGTGAGCAGGCCGAGCACGATGGCGAAGGCGCCGCCCACCGCGGAGGCATGCGCGATCTCATGCCTGATGATGTAGCCGCCGGCCAGCTGGAGAACCTGCCAGGTGATCGCCGACAGGACCGCGGCGAACAGCAGTTCCCGCGTCTTGACCGGGCGGGCGGTCCCCAGCCGGAAGCCCAGCCAGAAAACACCGATATTGAGCAGGAGCGAAAGGGCGACCGCCCCATACGATGCCGCGGGGCCCAGCACCGAGGCGGTGCTGCCGGACGCGATGGTGGACAGCGTCGTGGTGAGGACCAGGCCAAGTCCCACCGCCACAATCAGGCCGGCGCTGCGAAGCTGATTCCACGGAAAGCCGGGACGGCGCGAATAGGGAACCGCCCATACCGTGTTGAGCGCATTTTGCGCCGCGTTGGCCACCCCTCGCGCGCCGAGGAATGTCAGGACGAGCCCGATCACGAGGGCCGGGCCCGTCTCATGCAAGGCGTGGTCAGGATTCACCAATTGGTCGCCGACGACCGGGAACTGGGCGATCGTCGAGTTGATCAGGTCCTCGCGAAGCGAGGGAAAGTCCCTGAGCACAATCTCGAGCACGGTCATGAACACCAGCAGCAGCGGGAACACGGAGACGAACGAGTAGTAGGCGAGCAGGGCCGCGAGATTTCCCGCCTGGTCGTCGCTGAACTTCTTCCACACCGCAACCGGAAAGGCGAGCCAGGGTACCCGCTGCTGGAGCCGGTCGATGGCGCGGACCGCTTCCTCGGCCCGGTTCATGATTTTTGACTACCCCGATAAGGGAATTTAATCCTCCGCGAGGGCCGGCCCCGGCCCGCCCCGCAGCAGGCCCTCGGCGCACGCCCCGGGGCTGGGCGTCCTGGCTGCGCAAACGCCCATACTGTAAGTTATCGGCATCGCTGATCCCCCGGGGGGCCAGCCGCACCGGTCCGGGCGCGCTGGCGGGGACGGCTCATCGGGGCTGACCGGTTCTGGATGAAGGGGCGCGGGGTGGGCGAAACCGCGACAGGCCAACTGGGCGGGGCGCCGGCGAGCGGGCTGGCGCCGCGGCCGCCGAGCGGCGCGCCGGCCGTCCGGCTCACCGGGGTGCGCAGGTCCTACGGCGCGGTCACGGCGGTCGCCGGCGTGGACCTGGTGGTGGCCGAGGGCGAGTTCTTCACCATGGTGGGTCCCTCCGGTTCGGGCAAGACCACCCTGCTGCGGCTGATAGCCGGCTTCGAGCGGCCCGACACCGGCACGGTGGAACTGGCCGGCGTGGACGTGACCCGCGAGCCCCCCTACACCCGCAACGTCAACACGGTGTTCCAGGACTACGCGCTCTTTCCGCACATGAACGTGATCCAGAACGTGGAGTACCCGCTGCGCGTCCGGCGGGTCGCCAGGCCGGAACGCCGCCGCCGCGCCGAGGCCGCGCTCGAGATGGTGCGCCTGTCCGGGCTGGGCGGCCGCAAGCCGGTCCAGCTCTCCGGCGGCCAGCGCCAGCGGGTCGCCCTCGCCCGCGCGATCGTCAACGAGCCCGAGGTGCTGCTGCTCGACGAGCCGCTCGGCGCGCTCGACGCCAAGCTGCGCCAGGAGATGCAGGTCGAGCTCAAGCGGATCCAGCGCGAGGTGGGGATCAGCTTCATCTACGTCACCCACGACCAGGAGGAGGCGCTGACCATGAGCGACCGCCTGGCCGTGTTCAACCTCGGCCAGATCGAGCAGCTGGGCTCGCCGGTCGAGGTGTACGAGCGCCCGGACACCGATTTCGTGGCCGGCTTCATCGGCGTCTCCAACCTGCTTGAGCGCGGCGCCCGCCACTTCACGATCCGGCCGGAGAAGGTACACCTGCTGGCCGAGGGCGAGTCCGCGCCGGCCGGAAGTCACGTCGAGCGCGGCCGCATCGAGGACGTCGTGTACCTCGGCATGGTGACGCGGTATACGGTCGCCCTGGACGAGGGGGGCACCCTCACCGCGGTGCGGCAGAACCTGGAGACCGCGGCCGCGGAGGCGCTGCAAGCGCGCGGCCGCACGGTGAGCGTCGCCTGGCGTGACGCGCACACCTTTGAGATTGGCAAGGCAAACCCGGCGGGCGCGGCTGGCGCCCGCAGTGAGGGAGATGACCGATGAAGAGATGGGCCAGGGGCGGAGTGCTGATGGCCGCCGCCTCCGCCGTCGTGCTCGTGGCCGCGTGCGGCTCGTCCGGCGGCGGTACCAACACATCGTCCGGTGGCGGCGGCGCCACGTCCGGGCTGACTCCTCCCGAGGCGAACGCGCCGGTGCCCAGTTCGGTGGGCAAGACGGAGGGCCAGCTGAACCTGATCGCCTGGGAGGGCTACGCGCAGCCGCAGTGGGTCAAGCCGTTCGAGCAGGCGACCGGCTGCCAGGTGAGCGCCAAGTACGCGGGCTCGTCCAGCGAGATGGTGTCGCTGATGGCCAACGGCGGCGGCGGCCAGTACGACATGGTCTCCGCGTCCGGTGACGCCGACCTGCGGCTGATCTACAGCGGTGACGTGCGGCCGATCAACATCAACTTGGTCCCGTCGTGGAAGGACTTCCACCCGTTCCTGCAGAACCCGCCGTTCAACACC
>Ga0126378_10003787_pt1 | contig 11445 bp, 10 predicted proteins | sample PanSoiMetPlot_23_FD_92587 | JGI IMG/M metagenome (GOLD analysis project Ga0126378, IMG submission 92587) | Tropical forest soil microbial communities from Panama - MetaG Plot_23 | ecosystem: Environmental > Terrestrial > Soil > Tropical forest > Bulk soil | place: Panama | collected 2016-02-17
ATTCCAGAATCCGACCTCGTTCGTCAGCGCCAACTACGTCATCAGGTCGTCCACCGGCACGGTCGCCGAGATGGTGCGGCCGGGCAACGTGTCCTGGGGGGCGGGCGACTGGTACATCAACATGCACGCGATCAACATCGAGAACGAGGGGTTCGCCGCGCAGGGCGCCACGTGGTACACGCAGGCGCAGTACAAGGCGTGCGCCTTGCTTGTCAGGTACCTGGCCGCCAAGTACGGAATCCCGCTGGACCGCGAGCACATCCTGGGGCACGAGGATCTTCCGGGTCCGACCGACGCCTACACCGCCGCGCAGCACTGGGATCCCGGGCCGTTCTGGAACTGGAACCACTTCATGGCGCTGGTGCACGGGGTGAGCGACGCCACCGAGCAGGCACGCGGCGGCTCGCTCACCCGCGGGACGCATCACCTGGTCACGATCGATCCCACATTCTCTGCCAACAAGCAGACGGTGTCCGACTGCTCCGGCGGGACGTGCCATGTACTGCCTGCTCAGTCCGCTAACTTCGTGTACCTGCGCACCGGACCGGGAACCAGCTACCCGCTGTTCCCGGACCAACTGCTACATCCGGGCGCGACGGCCGGGACGATCGAGGACAGCGACTGGGGCGACAAGGCGACCATCGGGGAGAAGTACGTCTTCGCGGGCCGGTCCGGCAACTGGACCGCGATCTGGTACTCGGGTCACAAGGCGTGGTTCCATAACCCGTCGGGCACCGGCCAGGCAGCCAGGTATTCGGGCGGCGTGGTGATCACGCCCAACGCCGGGCTTGCCTCGGCCGCGGTGTACGGGGCCGCCTACCCTGGGGCGTCGGCATATCCCTCCGCGATCCCGCCCGCGAAGGTCGTGAAGCTGACCTACACGATCCCGGCTGGTCAGTTCTACCCCGTGGTGACCACGAACGTCACGACCGACTTCTACTACGCGAAGACGTTCAACTCGAGCCTTCCGTACGACCACACCATCGTCATCGGCACCACGCCCTACTATCAGATCTCCTACCACCACAGGAAGTTCTACGTTCAGGCGAGCCAGGTAGCGGTGGAGACCCTGCCATAGCCCGATTAGGCGGCGCGGGCAGACGGTGGTCCAGGGCGAGCGGGAAGGCCAGGCCTGGCTACTTGTCTTTGGGACCCCCGCGGGCTGGCCGGAGCCCGCAGCGTGGGGGCTAAGATGCGGCTCTGACATGAGCCGCTACCTAGTGGTTGCCACCGCGGGCGCCGGCGGCGACCTTCAGCCGCTGATCGCGGCAGCCCTGGCCCTCCGGGGCCGCGGTCATGAGGTCTGCTTTGCCGGCGACGCCTCGGTTCAGCGCGCCCTATCCGGTCTGGGGCTTGAGGTCGAAGTACTGCCGGCCGAACTTGACCTGGGACCGCGGCTTATCGCCGCAATCCGGCAGGCGATGGCCGCCACCGACGGCGATCTGGCGGCGGCCGGGCCGATCGTGGAGCAGCGGCTGGCGATCTGGGCGCAGGAGATGGCGGCCGTTGTTCAGAAATCTCTTCGCCGGCTCCGGCCCGACGCCGTGGCCACCTCGTTGTTCGGCGTGGAGGCGGTCCTGCAGGCCACGCCCGCCTGCCCGTGGGCGCTCATCAACAGCACCTTCTACGTGGGCCCGAGCCCGCCACGGCCCATCGAGGACGACATCGGAGCCAGGGCAGTCCCGCTGCTGCGGCGCTACGCGCGGCTGGCTACGGCTGCTGCCATGGTGCTCCACGCGACCGATCAGGTCTTCGACTTTTCCTTCGACCGCCTGCCCGCAGGTCACCATTACGTGGGCCCATTGGGCTTGTGGGAGCCCGTGAGCGAAACGCCTGCCTATCTCGAGCAGCCGGGCGACCCCTGGGTGCTGGTCTCGATCAGCTCCCAGCTGCAAGATGACCTGCCGCTCGCCGAGGCGGCACTGGCGGCCCTGGCCGACAAGCCTGTGCGGGTGGTCGTGACCCTCGGCCCGGGCCACCGGCCGGAGGAGGTGACGATCTCGCCCCCGAATGCCTACCTCGAGCAGGTCGTACCGCATTCAGCGGTGCTCAAGCGTGGCCTATTGCTGGTCAGCCACGCCGGCCACGGCTCGGTGATGAAGGCGCTGTGGGAAGGCAGGCCGATGGTGCTCATGCCCTGGGGTCGCGACCAGCCTGGAGTCGCCGCGCGCGCACGCGCACTTGGCTTGGCCGAGGTTGTGCAGCCCGGTGAGGGCGCCGAGCAGGCGCTTGCGGAGGCGATCGAGCGGGCGCTCGATTCGGCGGATATGCGCCGCAAGGCCGCCCTCCACGCCGCCCGCCTGCAAGCGACGGACCCGGCACGGGTCGCCGCGATGTTGCTCGAATCGCTCGCGGCCGGCTGACCGCCGGCGGCGCACCCGCTGATCCTCCCCGGATGGACAGCTCCTCCGGCAGCAACAACGCGGCAGGCCAATGATCCGGCTGCGTCCCCAGCAGAACCAGTGTGGCGGTTAGGGAATGGGCATGGGCGATGAAGCCGGGCCACCTGGATCACTGCGATCGTCTCACTCCAGCCATCCGTTGCCGTTATTGTCTGCCAGTGGCCATAATGTGTGCCATGACCGCTGGGCAGTGGTCGCGAGGGGGAGACGGAATGCGTTCACCGGCGATTGTCGAGATGAGCTCGCCACGGGGTCGGCGCAATCGCGTTGCGCTGTCCCTGGCTGTGGTCGCCGCCGTGACTGGCCTGGCTCTGGTCCCCGGCGCGGCGCGCGCCGCGTCCAGCCCGCCGCTGGTCTGGTCCAAAGCTGCCCAGGTGGAGAAGCCGCCGTTCGCCCAGCGGATCTCGATCGACTCGATTTCCTGCCCGGCCGCGAGCCTATGCGCGGCCGGCGACCAGAACGGCACCATTCTCACCTCGGCGAACCCGGCAGGCGGGTTCAGGGCCTGGAAGCGGATCCGCCTGCGGCAACCGGCGAATGCGAACCCTGCGGATGTCTACGCCATGGCCTGCCCGAGCGGCAAGTTCTGTGCCGCCCTCGCCGACGTCAACGAGTTCCATGTCCCCGCTAAGGATGCCATCGTCACCTCGACGCGCCCGAGGGGCCCGGCATCGGCTTGGACGTCGTCGCGGTCCGGCAGCATGGTGGACGCGCTGTCGCTTGCCTGTCCCAGCGCGAAGCTGTGCGTGGCAGCGTCCCGGGGCCGGATCAAGACCTCGACGAACCCGGCGTCCGGCAGGTCGGCGACCTGGCGCCTCATCAAGCTGGACGGCTCGAACAAGATCACGGCTATCTCCTGCCCGCGCTCTACTTCCTGCGTCGGCGTGGACAGCGCCGGCAATGTGCTCACGTCCGCGAACCCGGCGCACGGCGCGTCAGCCTGGAAGGTGCGGAACGTCGACGGCTCCGCCGGCATCAGCGCCGTGTCCTGCCCGGCTACTTCGCTATGCGTCGCCCTTGACACCGAGGGACGGATCCTGACTTCTGCCCATCCGGCTGGCGGTGCCGCGGCGTGGCACCTGTCCGCCGCCCCGGAGACCAACCTCACCACGCTCCGGTGCTCCACCACCTCGTTCTGCGCTGCGATCGACCCCAGCGGCAACGTCTTCACCACCACCAACCCGGCAGCCGCTCAGCCCACCTGGCGGAGCACCAACATCGACGGGTCAACCCCTATGAACGCGATCTCGTGCGCGGGCACGTCCCTGTGCGTGGCGGTTGACCAGCAGGGCAACGTCATCACGTCGGCGAACCCCACCGCTGCCTCGCCGGCTTGGACGGTCTCCAACATCGACGGATTCACCGCTGTCCGCCACCTCTCCTGCCCGAGCGCGTCCTTCTGCCTCGGCTTCGACGAGAACGGCAACGCGGTCTTCAGCACCGATCCGACCGGAGGAGCTGCTGCCTGGCACGTGACGAAGATCTCGGTGTTCCCCGGAGGATCCGTCAGCTGCGCCAGCGCAGCGCTGTGCGTGATTGGCGGAGAGAACGCAGTGGTGTTCTCGACTGACCCGACCGGAGGGCCGGCCGCCTGGCAGACCACGCTCATCAACGGCCCGGGGTTCATATTCGACACCATGTCCTGCCCTAGCACGACGCTGTGCGTGGGCGCTGGTAACAACAGCACCATCTGGACCTCCACCAACCCCACCGGCGGCGCGTCGCAGTGGCAGAGCTTCCCGCTCCTCGGCGCGGGCTTCGTCTCATGCCCGAGCCCATCGCTCTGCGTCGCCATCGGGAGAGGGGTCATCGCTACCTCGACGAACCCGGCCGGGGGCCAGGCCACCTGGCATCTGACGCCGCTCACGATCCCAGGCACCCGGGAGGGGATTTCCTGCCCGACCGTGAAGCTCTGCGTTGCGACCACGGGGACCGGCCTGAACAAGGACCAGACCCACGTGTTCTCCTCGACCAACCCCACAGGCGGGGCCGCCGCCTGGAACGTCAACATCCTCAACTGGACCTCAGATTTTGGTCTCCTCGCATGTGGCGGGACCTCGCTGTGCGTCATCGGCGGCGCCTACGCCAATGCCAAGCACATCCTGATCTCGACCAAGCCGACCGGGCCCAGGGTCGACTGGCTGTCGCAAGCGGTCAGCGTCTCCGCAGTGTCTTGCCCGACCAAGTCGCTGTGCGTCGCCTTTAGCCCCGTCGGCGCCGTCCGGACCGGCGCCCCACCCCGGCGCAGATAAGGAGAGCGCGGGTCAGCCGGGGTTCCCGTGGCGGCGCAGGTCAGCGCGTGGGTAGCCGGCGGGCGAGCTGGGCACGTGATCTGACGCCGAGCTTCCTGAACACCGTGCCGAGGTGGTAGTCCACGGTGCTTGGGCTGATGAACAGCTGCGAGGCGATTTCGTTGTTGGTCGCGCCGTCGCCAGCGAGCTTCGCGACCCGGACCTCCTGGGCAGTCAGGTCGAATTCGGTCTGCGGGGTTCGCGCTCGGGCCCGCTCGCCGCTAGCGCGAAGCTCGCCACTCGCTTCGTCGGCGAAGCCGACAGCGCCCATCGCGTTGAACATGGCTTCGGCGGTGCGCAGGTGGCGCCGCGCGTCGCGGCGCCGTTTGGCGCGCCGCAGCCACTCGCCGTACAGCAGGTGCGCGCGGGCGAGGTCGACAGCCGCATTGCTGCGTGCGAGCTGGCTGATCGCTTCCAGATACGCCGCCTCGGCGTCGCTGCCGACTTCGAGCAGCGCCTGGCAGCGGGCGCGGATCCCGAGCGCCCACGGCGTTCCCGCGGTGGTGGTGCGGTCGGCCAGGGTAGCGAACGCGCTACGCGCCATCTCCGGCTGGTCGCTGCGGACGGCGGCTTCGATCAGCTCAGGCAACATCGTCTCGGCCGTGAACGGCGTGTCGTGCTGGATCGCCGGCAAGACGGCGTCAGCCGCGGCTTCGAACTGGCCGGCGCGCATGTCGGCGAGCGCGATGATGGTCCGGCCGATGTCGGCTAGGAGGCCCTGGCCGCGGGCGGTCGATTCGCGGATCTGAGCCAAGCCGGCCGCGCGGGCCCGGGCGGTCTCGCCGCGGTAGGCCAGCAGCAGGCCTTCGTTCCGGCTTTCGGTGCCGAGTACTCCGGGGTTCTGGCCGGCGGCCATGAGCTCGCGCATTTCGGCCCAGTGGTCGGCCGCCTGATCGAGACGGCCGGTGAGCAACTCTGCGAAAGCTCGGGCAGCAAGAGCGTGGGGAAGCACGGTGATCGCCGCCATTGCGCGGGCGACTCGTACCCACAGGCCGGTGACATCCATCAGCCTCTGGTCGTCCCAGAGGCTCCCAGCGGCGCCGACCCCCAGATCGAACAACCTCAGTCCGGTGACCGGATCGAGGTCACCGGCGAGCAGCGCTTCCACCGCGGCGCGCAACGGCGCCGCCGCGGCGTCGTAGCCCTTGGTGAACCGCGCCTGGTAGCCGGCCAGGAGCAGCTCACCGACCCTCGGTGCGCCGCCCGGGAGCCGCGGCGCAGGAATCATCGCGATCTTGCTGGTCTCGTCTCGCCCGGCCCATACGGCTGCGTCCAGCGCGGCCAGCAGCGCATCCGCCGATGCGGCTGGGTCGGCGGCCAGCGCAGTCGCGGCCTCAGCCAGGACCTCGGCGGCCTCGAGGTCGCGGCCCTGTGCGAACAGCGCGTCACCGATGACCACCTTCGCTTCGCCGCGGGCGCTGCTGTCAGCCAGCCCAAGCAAGGCATCACTGGCAAGCTCCTGGGCAGCGCCGGGGTGACCGATCACCAGCTCGGCCCTGGCGAGCGCGACCTTCCGCCCCGCCCGGATGTCACGGTCAGGTGTCAGCGCGACCGAGCTTCGCAGCAGCATGGCTGTAGCCGGTGATGCGCCGCGGTCCCGGGCCCGCCTGGCGGCCGCCTCGAGGTCGGCGGCCAGGTCCTCGTCGGGGCCGGCAGCGGCCGCGGCGCGGTGCCACACATGGCCGTCGGCATCGCCCTCGGCCCCGCTGGCCTGGCCAAGCCGATGATGCGCGCGCCGTCGGGCGGCGTCGCTTGCCCCGTGGTACACGGCAGCTCGGATCACGTGATACCGGAACCGCACCCGGGTGCCGGAGGCTTCGATCAGCTCGGCCGCTTCCGCCGCTGACTGGGCGGTGTCAGCGTCGATGCCCGCCGCGGCGGCGGCCTGCGCAACCCGGCCGCGGTCACCGGCCGGCTCGGCGGCGACCAGCAGCACGAACTCTTGCACCTCGGGCGCCAGGCGGCGCACCCGGTGCAGGTAACGGTCCTGGAGCTGCCGGCCCACTGGGATCGGTGCGGGCAGATAGGCCCGGGCGGCCAGTTCGTCAGCTGTGTAGTGGCACCCGATGTCCACCAGGGCCAGCGGGTTGCGCTCGGTGTCGGCAACCACCCGGTCTATCACCGCCTGCTCCAGCGGCGTCGCCGAGACCGAGCGCAGCAGCTCCGCGGCCGCCTCGGCAGACAGGGTGCCGACATCCAGCGCGGGAAGCCGCTGGAACGGAACCGACGGTTCGCCGGTGGCCGCGACGGTCAGGATCATGCCGACGCGATCGGCGTACAGGCGGCGCGCCACGAACCCGAGCGCCTGTGCCGATTCCGCGTCGATCCAGTGCGCGTCGTCAATCGCGCAGAGCACAGGCTGGTCCGCGGCCGCACGCGAGAGCAAGGTCAGGCAGCCGAGCCCGACCAGGAGAGGTTCCGGCGCCCGACCGGCTACCTGGCCGAACGCTACCTGGAGCGCTTGCCGCTGCGGAACCGGAAGATCATCGATCAGTGGCAGGAACGGGATGAGCAGCTGGTGCACCGCGCCGTGAGGGAGGTCGATCTCCGATTCCACCCCGGCGATGGTCGAGATCCGGAACCCGGCCGCCGCCCCGACCGCGTAGTCCACCAGCCTCGTCTTGCCCACCCCGTCACCGCCGCTGAGCACGAGCGCGCCGCTGAGGCCCTGCCGGACCCGGTCCAGCAGGTCATCGATCGCGTTCCGCTCGCCGACCCGATCTACCAGCGGCCCTCGCGGACATCGCCGCATGCCCGGCGCGGAGCCTTGGCTAGCAGAAGGCGTTACCTGAGCGTCGGGATCAGCGCGTGGCTCCCCGTCAGCGTTGCCGGCCATCCGTTACCCCCGCAGTTTCATGCTAACGGGGGCTGCGCGGGTGGCCTCGGCCGCGGCGTGGGTGTACTGCGATCCTCGACTGGGCACGCAGACTAGGTGTTTACCCGATTCGATCACCCGATCGCGAACAGTAACGTCATGGTTGTCGGTGTCGACGGGCACCGGGGGCCGGCCGGCCAGTTGGGGGTTACTGGTGGCCGGGGCCTGCGCCGAGGTTGCGGTCGATCGTATTGGGGGCGATCGACCGTAACCCGTGATGACCAGGACGTTCAGCTCAGACCGAGGCATCGAGTGACATGAGCGAGCCGCTCGATTGGAACGCGACGACCATCGCGGAGTTCCGGGCGAACGAGGGCAGGGTTGGCGGGGTCTTCGAGGGCGCTCCGCTCGTCCTGGTGCATCACCGCGGCCGCAAAAGCGGGCGGGAGTACGTCACCCCGGCGATGTACCTGCCGCACGACACCGAACCGGACATCATCTACGTCTTCGCAACCAGGGGTGGAGCACCCATACACCCGGACTCCTGACCGCCGCCGGCGGCGGCAGCGTCGAACGCGGAACCGAGATATACCAGGTGACCGTCCGCGAACTGACCGGCGCTGAACGCGACCGCATCTACGACGAGCAAGCGCGGCGCAACCCCGGCTTTGCCGAGTACGCCCGCCAGACTGCGGGAATCCGCACCATCCCAGTGCTCGAGCTTAGGCGGGCGTAGCCACCGGGCAGCGGCTGATCACGCGTCCGTTTCAGGCGCGATCAACGTGCGTGCAACGCTCACGCGGCCGTCACGGATCGTGAGGATATCGATCCCGCGAGCGATCGGCTTGCCGGGCGGCCCGAAACGCCAAGCCAACGCGGCCGAGTCGGTGCCAATGTACGGCGGGCCGTCCTCTTCGAAGACGTAGCCCGCCACCAGTCCATCGAGGAGCTTCTGAGCCTGGTCGCTCAGCGCTTGCCACCCTACGAATTCTCCTTCTGGATCGATGAACGTCACGTCTTCTGCATAGGTTTTCCCGATCGCCGCCCAGCGGCGTTCAGGGTTTCGTTCGGAAAAGACCTCGTGCAGGTTGCTGTGAAGCAATTCCGTCGCTTCTGGCACCGGATTAATCCTCTCTACTGTCAGTCCAGCGCAGATCCACAACACGCTTCCTGCCCGGTGAGTTGATTCGCTACCCCGTCCGCGGCCGCTGACCGGGCACCCGGCCCAGGGCGGTGAACATTAACGTCACGTGGGCTTCGATCGAGCCGCGCCTGGGTACGGTCGGCCCGTGACCAGCGAAGTGATCCCTGATCGGGCCACCGCCTACGGCGAACGCGTCCGACGGCGGCTCACCAGCGAGAGGACGATCTGGCTAACGACAGTCGGGCGTGACGGTGCCCCGCAGCCGAACCCGGTCGGGTTCCTCTGGGACGGCGGCGACAGCCTGCTGACCTACAACCGGGCGGAGGCCAAGCGGCTGGCGAACATCCGACGACAGCCGGTGGTCTCGCTCCACTTCGACAGCGACGGCGACGGCGGCGACATCGTCGTGTTCACCGGGACGGCCGAGATGCTGGACGACTACCCGGCGGTGCCTGACAACTCCGGATGGCTGGATAAGTACGGCGAGGAGATCTACGAGCGGTTCGGTGACGCCGTGAAATTCGCGGAGGCGTACTCGATCCCGGTCCGCATCCACCTCACCCGCGTGCGCGGCTACTGACGTGCTAGATAGCTTGCTGGCTGAGTTGAGCCTCGCTGAACAGGCGCCTCGGCCGTAAGCGCAGGCCGGGCATGGGATGGCTGCCGCGGGGTATGGGAGTTGCTTCCACGTCGGCATGCACGGGAGCGCGAGGCCTGGACCGACTGGCCGGCTGCTCTGGAGTTGCCAGGCATGTTCTTGTGCCTCGCCGACTGCCTCTCTCACGTGGCGGGAGGGCCAGCCATGAGCGCGATCCACGCAAGAGGCCGCTTCACAGCACTGCCCGACGAAGCGACGCTCGCGGCGACCGCTGTCGCGCTCGAGGAGCACGGGTTCAGCGTCGAGATCGTCGATGACCTCGACGCCGCGCGCGAGGCCGTCCTTTCGCGAATCCCCATAGGTTCCTCGGTGATGACCAACACCTCGATGACGCTGCAAGACGTCGGAATAGCCGAGGTGATAGACAAAAGCGGGCGATATGACTCGTCGCGCGGCCAGATGCGCGCGCTCGGCCTGGCACCCCAGGTGCAGCAGGCGAAGGTGATCAGCGGGCAGCCCGACTACGCGCTCGGCAGTACACACGCCGTCACTCGGGACGGAACGCTCGTGATCGCCTCAGCCACGGGAAGCCAGCTCGGCTCCTACGCCTGGGGGGCTGCTAACGTCATCTTCGTCGTCGGCGCACAGAAACTCGTTCCCACCCTCGAGGCGGCTCATAAGCGCATCTATCAGCACAGCTTGCCTCTCGAGGATGCCCGCGCCCAGGCAGCCTACGGCCAGCACAGCCGCGTCGGGAAGATCCTCGAAATCCACGAGGAATCGCCCGGCCGCATCCACGTCGTCCTCATCCGACAGCCAGTCGGCTTCTAAAGCAGGCGCGCCGACATCCAGCTGTTGTTTATCGTCAGTTGCGGAGGTTTGAGATGAGCGACAACGATCCCCCGAACCCTGTCGACGGCTTTGTGGTTACCCACTTCCTGGTGGTCTCCGACCAGGATCGCTCCCGAGACTTCTACCAGACGGTGTTTGGGGCGGCAGTGGTGCGGGAGCGTGACCCGGTCATCTTGAAGATCGCCAACAGCTGGCTCATCCTCAACGTGGGCGGCGGCCCGACCGATGACAAGCCGACAGTGACGCTCGCTCCTCCCGCAGACCTCGGCCATACCAGCGCATTTCTCAACATCAGGGTCGCCGACATCGCCGAGGCTTACGCGCAGTGGTCAGCGCGCGGCGCTCAGTTCCTCACCGAGCCGAAGGTCCATGCAGCCGAGATCCGCGCGTACATCCGTGATCCCGACGGCCATCTCATTGAGGTCGGCCAGACCACTGCGGGGCCACCGCCAGCCTGAAGCCGGCCAGTTCGGCATGCCATGCACGACCGACCTTTCGGCGTCAGCGCGGCGCCGTGAAGATCATCCGGCCGTTGGCCAGGTCGTAGGTCGTGGTGAAGTGCCGCAGGAACGCGTCGCCGACTAGCGCGTCGTAGATGATCTGCTGGACCATCACCTGCGGGTTGGCGATGGTCAGCAGCGGGGCACCGGTAACGCGGACGTTGCCGGCCAGGGCCGTGAAGTAGCGGGTGAACTCACGGCCAGTCTCATCGCGGCCTTCCGTCGTGCGGACGCCGTCGCCGTTCAGGTCGACTCCAGCCTGCGCGGCGAGCGCCTGGTTCAAGATCAGCACGTCAGTGCCGGTATCAACCTCCGCGCGGATCGGCCGGCCGTCGGGCAGGTCGATGCCCAGCAGCACGCCGGTCGAGCATCCGTCGCGCTCGACGTCTACAGCGACGGAGATGCCGGCCGCGGCGCGGCCGGCTAGCGACGCTTCGTCTTCGATGATCATCAGCCTGGCACGGTAGTCGACGGTCACCGGCGTGGTGCGGAAGCAGCTCAGGGACAAGAACCCGTCGATTCCGTCCAAGCCGGCCATAGCCTGCATGTCGAAGATCCCGACCGGCATGCTCACCAGCTCGCATGTGCCCAGAGACACCGACGTGAGCTGGCCGAGCGGGACCGTGACGGCCTGGCCCGACATCCGGCGGCCGGTGAACGTCGAACTGCCTCGGGGACAGCCAGCCCGGGCCGCGAGCGATTCGGAGATCAAGGTCAGGCCGATGCCGGTGTCGAAAATGAAGGTGGCCTCCAGGCCGCCAGCCCGCACCGGAACCGTCACCAGGTGACCTAGGTACTCAAACGGTACGGTCACCGGCACGGCACGAGGCTACATGCTCTCCG